>Ga0209638_1000940_pt1 | contig 19151 bp, 18 predicted proteins | sample BarGraNGADG00211_FD_184490 | JGI IMG/M metagenome (GOLD analysis project Ga0209638, IMG submission 184490) | Arctic peat soil microbial communities from Barrow, Alaska - Barrow Graham LP Ref core NGADG0002-211 (SPAdes) (version 2) | ecosystem: Environmental > Terrestrial > Soil > Wetlands > Peat...
GACGACCAGGGCGACGGCGCCACCGATGATCAGCAGCCGGCGCCTGTCGGGCGTCGCCGGCGTTCCGGCCGAGCGCACGGCCGGCGGCGCCTTCGAGCGCGGCGCCGGAGCGCCCATCTTCTTCGTCGGCGAGCGCCTGGCCACGGTCGGCGATCGTACCAGCGTGGACGCGCAGCGCCTTCCCGCTTGACCGAGAGCTCGGAACCGGGATAGGGTGCGCGAGCCAGATCCGATGGACTCACGGGTTCGTTGGATCTGGCATTTTCGTGGTCCCGTCCAGGTCGAGCGCACGATCGCCGGTCACGCGACCGACACAGCCGGCCTCTGAGTCGCGGCGGCGCGATGTGCGCCGAACTACCGATGTGTCCGCGCCCGATCCGGGGGAGCCGTTGCGCGAGAAAGGAGGTGGAACATGCCCCTGATCGAGAAGTGGGCTCCTTTTCGCGAGCTCGACGGGCTCGACCGGCGAATGCGCCGCTTCTTCGAGGAGTTCGGCGCCATGCCGGCGCTGACACCTTCGGCCGACGTCTACGAGACGGACGGCGAGGTCGTCGTCGAGCTCGAAGTACCGGGCTACGACGAGAAGGAGCTCGAGATCGAGGTCCGCGACCACACGCTCGCCATCACCGGCGAGCGCGAAGAAGAGCTGACGAAGACGGAGAAGACGCTTCGCGTCCACGAGCGCCTCGAGACGCATTTCGAGCGGCACTTCACGCTCCCGCCGGACATCGACGGCGAGCACGTGCGCGCCGCGTACACGAAGGGCGTCCTGACCGTGCACATCCCGAAGGCCGTGCACGAGCAGCCGCGCAAGGTGGCGATCACGACGACGTGACGTTTGGGGGGCGGCGCCCGGCGCCGCCTCCCTCCGTCTCCCCGGAAGAGCGACATCGAGATGCACAGCCACGCTCACGCTCACCCCTCCACGTGCTGGACGGACGCGTACCTCCTGGAGCACTGCGAGGGCTTTCGCGTCGACTCGAACGGTGTCCATGTCGGCTACGTCGAGGAGGTCGTCTGGCCGGACGACGGCTCCGCGCCGCCGGCGCTCCGCGTCCGGCGCGGCTTCGGCGCCGGCGGCCTCGTCCTCGTCCCGCTTGCGGACATCGTCGATCTGCACCCGAGCGGCAGCTCGATCCTCGTGCGGCCGGGACTTCGAGGCGGCTCGGGCGCCGTTCTGAGCTGACCCAGGCTCCGTCCGACGCCTGCTCTAGCGTTCGTCGGCCCAATGGTCATCGCCGGACTCCTCATCGGACTGATCGTCGGCGCAGGCGCCGCGTGGCTCTACGCCCGCTCGCGCGCTGCTGCAGACGCCGCCCGCGGCGCTGCGGAGACCGCGACGCTGCGCGTCGAGCTCGAGCATGAGCAAGGCCGGACGGCGGAGAAGGTCGCCCTGCTCGAGAAGACCGAGCGCGACCTCACGTCGCGATTCGACGCGCTCGCCGCGGCAGCGCTGCGCAACAACAACGAGTCGTTCCTCGAGCTGGCCGCCGCCAAGCTCGGGCAGAAGGAACAGGCCGTCGAGCATCTCGTCGGCCCACTCAAGGAGTCGCTGCAGAAGGTCGACGGGAAGCTCCAGGAGCTCGAGGTCGCGCGCAAGGGCGCGTACTCATCGCTCGCCGAGCAGGTGCGCCAGCTGACCGAGACGCAGAAGGAGCTGCGCAGCGAGACCGGCAACCTCGTGAGCGCGCTTCGCGACCGGCCGAACGTCCGCGGCCGCTGGGGCGAGATCCAGCTCCGCCGCGTCGTCGAGATGGCCGGGATGCTCGAGCACTGCGACTTCGAGACGCAGCACCATGTCGCGACAGCCGACGGGAGCATCCGGCCGGACCTCGTCGTCAAGATGCCGGGCGGCGGCAGCGTCGTCGTCGACGCGAAGGTCGCCGGCCAGGCCTACATCGAGTCGCTCGAGTGTAAGGACGACGAATCGCGGACGCTCAAGCTCCGCGACCATGCACGCCAGGTCCGCGATCACGTGACGAAGCTCGGCGCGAAGAACTACTGGTCGCAGTTCGACCCGAGCCCCGACTTCGTCGTGCTGTTCCTGCCGGGCGAGACGTTCCTGAGCGCCGCGCTCGAACAGGATCCCGGACTGATCGAAGAGAGCGCCAACAATCGCGTGCTGATCGCAACCCCGACGACGCTCATCGGTCTCCTGCGCATCGTCGCCCTCGGTTGGCGCCAGGAGACGATCGCGGAGTCGGCGAAGGAAGTCAGCGAGCTCGGCCGTGAGCTCTACAAGCGCCTCGCAACACTCACGGAGCACTTCGCGAAGATCGGCGACCGTCTACAGAGCACGGTCCGCGCGTACAACGACAGCGTCGGCTCATTCGAACGCAGCGTGCTCCCGGGTGCGCGCAAGCTGAAGGATCACGGCATCACGTCGACGTCGGATCTCGCCGAGCTGAGAGACATCGAGCTCGCCGTTCGCACGGTGAAGACGCCGGAGCTTCCTGCCGGCGTCCCTGACTCCCAAGCCGACGCCGCGTAGTCGCGCGCTAGTGGTTTGACCGGTGACGCTCCACGGTCGCCGGCCCTGCGATCGTTGCCGGTCAGACCACTAATAGCGGAGCAGCGCGCCGACGCCGCCGACCGGCTCGAGGTCGCGCCGCTCGCGAATCACGTGCACTGTCCCGCCGTGCACGAGCGTCTTGTGCACGACGAGGTCGAGGCCGCTCTCGTGGCTCTCGAGCGTCGTGCCGTCGAGCGGACAACTCCCGCCCGCCCGCTGTGCTCTGCCGCACGCAGGGCATTGATACGCCGGCTCGTCGACGCCGTCCTGCACGAGCAGCAGCTCCGCACGCCCGTCCGACGCAGCCTCGAGCGTCTGCTCCCAGCCGGTCGCGGCACGGCCATTCTTTCCCGCCTCCTCGCGCCAGCGCGCGATCACGTCGTCGTCGCGCTTCGCCCACCACTCCTCGATCACCGGGCGCACAGCTTCGAGCAGCTGCGTCGCATCGGCACGCGACTCCGCCGTCGTCCAGCCGAGCACACGGTTGCTCACGTCGCTCGAGAGGATCCCCGTGAACTCGGAGCGCATCTCCACCGCACCGACGAGGACGACACGCGCGCCGTTCAATCTCCGCACACACGCGTCAAGCGTGTCTGCGACGCGGCGCAGGTGCCGCTCCACCAGTTCGTCGACGTGTCGCTCGGTGCGCGCTTGCGACCTGCCCTGGTCGCGCTGATCGGGCACGTCCCCCGTCTCGTCGGCGATCTCGACGAGGTTGCCGCTCCGGAGCTTGAACACCTGTCCTCGCTCGCGGCCGATCGTGGCGACGAGCAGCGGATGGGTGCGCGCGGCAAGTCGTGCGAGCGGCGCGAGAAAGAGCTCGCCGCCGATGGTGACGTGATCCGCCACGGGGTCGGGCAGCGACAGCGTGCTCCAGAGGTTGTCGAGTGCCGCCGCGAAGACTGCGACTCCGCGCAGGCCGTGACGGTCGAAGCCGTCGTCGAACCAGGTCTGGATCCGCTCGACGTCACCCTTCAAGGCCTCGAGCGCCTCGCGGCTCAGCGAGCTCTTCCGCTCCTCGAGCGTGCGGTTCGCCTCGGAGATCAGCGAGTTCGTCCTCGTCTCGAGGCCGGCCGCGGTCGGCACCTCGCTCGGATCGAGGTTCAGGTAGAGGCTGACGGCGCACCCCTGGTCGGCCCGGAAGCCTGCCAGCTCGCGCAGCTTGTCCCACGTGACGGTCACTGCCATTGGCGCCTCCCTTGCCCGAGCGCACCGATCTTAGTCATCCACCACGCCTGGCCGACTCACGGGCACACTGTGCCCCGGCGGCCGGGAACGTCCTGCCGGCCTGATTCGTTTAATAGGGCATAGAGAGTTCTTCGAGGAAGGAATGGCATGAGCGACGTACGTGATCTGATCATCATCGGGGGCGGCCCGGCGGGGTACACGGCAGCCCTCTATGCGGCGAGGGCAAACCTCAAGCCGCTGGTGATCGAAGGCTTCAACTGGGGTGGCCAGTTGATGATTACGAGCGACGTCGAGAACTACCCCGGGTACCCCGAAGGTGTGATGGGCCCCGCGATGATGGCGGAGTTCCGGCGCCAGGCGGAGCGCTTCGACGTCGACTTCATCACGGACGACGTCACGCGCGTCGACTTCTCCGAGCGGCCGTTCCGCATCTGGATCGAAGGTGAAGAGCACCGGGCGAACGCGGTGATCGTCGCAACCGGCGCGAGCGCACGCTGGCTCGGCATCGCCGGTGAGCAGCGGCTCCAGGGTCGCGGCGTCTCGGCCTGCGCCACCTGCGACGGCGCCTTCTTCCGCGACAAGGAGCTTGTCGTCGTCGGCGGCGGCGATACGGCGATGGAGGAGGCGGCGTTCCTCACCCGCTACGCGAGCAAAGTGACGCTCGTGCATCGGCGCGACGAGTTCCGCGCCTCGCCGATCATGCTCGAGCGGGCCCGCAACCACCCGAAGATCGAGTTCGTGACCAACGCGATCGTCGAGGACATCCTCGGCGACACAACGGTCGAAGGCGTGCGCCTGCGCGACACCGAGACCGGCAAGGTCTGGGACCACGCGGCCAACGGCGTCTTCGTCGCAATCGGCCACGACCCGACGACGTCGCTCTTCGTCGACCAGCTGGATCACGACGAGAACGGCTATCTCCTGACCAAGCCCGGCTCGACCGCCACCAACATCCCCGGCGTGTTCGCCGCCGGCGACGTCCAGGACCACATCTATCGCCAGGCGGTCACTGCTGCCGGCACCGGCTGTATGGCAGCCCTCGATGCGGAGCGGTTCCTCGCCGCGGAAGAAGGCTCCGAGGGAACGGCGATGGGCGCGCCGCGCCCTGAGACCGCGGAGGTCTAGCCAACTCCGCGTCGAACGCGGCTCGGTGGCCGCGAACTGGATCGATCTCCTCGACCCGACAGCAGAGGAGCTGCAGGAGCAGGCGCCACACGACCTCGAGGAGAGCGCGCTCGCGCTGCTGCTGGCGGAGCCGCAGCACGACGACGACCCGCGTCCGACATTGCAGGGTCACGGCCGGTACGTCTTCGGTGTCTTCCTCGTCGCCGCTGCGATGCTCGAGGAGGACACCGTCTGCTACCAGGAGATCGACCTCGTCATCACCGGCGACACGATCCTCACCGTGCGCAAGTCCCCGGCGACGAGTCATCCACCCTATGACCTCGAAGAAGTGCGCAGCGCCGTCCGCCCCACCGACTCGCCGGGGATGATCGCCTACCGCATCGTCGACGACGTCGCGGAGAAATACCTCGACCTCGTCGACGACATCGACGCCGAGATCGACGAGCTGGAGGACAAGGTCGAGGACCAGCCGGCCGCAGCGACTCGGGAGCGCGTCTCGCAGCTCCGTCACGACCTCTTGCACATTCGACGCACGCTCGCACCGACGCGAGACGCGGTTCGACGTGTCGTCGACGGCATCGTGGAGGTGGAGAAGGGCGCCGAGGTCTTTCCCCACGACGTCGAAGTGGCGTTCAACAGCGCCTACGACAAGCTGCTGCGCGCGTTCGACGGCCTCGAGCTCTCGCGCGACCTGCTGGCAAGCGTGCGCGACTACCACCAGTCGAAGATCGCCAACGACCAGAACGAAGTGATGAAGCGGCTGACCGTGATCGCATCGCTCATCCTGTTACCGACGTTCATCGTCGGGCTCTACGGCCAGAACTTCGTGCACATGCCCGAGCTGAAGTGGCACCTCGGTTATGCGTACTCCTGGGCGCTGATCCTCGGCACGACGATCATCCAGCTCTTCTGGTTTCGGCGTAAGCGCTGGATCTAAGAATCTCTCTAGAGGTTCTCTGGATACGCTCGCAGTGTGGCGCTGCGCGTCTACCGGATCCCATTCTCGACGAACGTCGAACGTGTCGCTCTGGCCGCCGGGCACAAGGGTCTCGAGGTCGAGTGGGTCGACGTCGGCCCCGCCGACCGGTCGCCGGTCGAGGCGGTGAGCGGCCAGTCGCTCGTGCCGGTGCTCGTCGACGGCGACGAGGTCGTCACCGACTCGCCGGCAATCATCGCGCTCCTCGAGCAGCGCTTTCCCGAGCCGCCGCTCTACCCGGCCGGTGACGCCCGGCGGGCGGAGGTCGAGATCTTCATCGACTGGTTCAACCGCGTCTGGAAGCGGCCGCCGAACGCGATCGCGGACGAGCTCGAGCAGACGGAGCCGGACTTCGCCCGCGTCGCCGAGCTGAGTGCGGAGATGCGAGCGGCGCTCGACCGCTTCGAAGCGCTGCTCGCGGGGCGCGACTACCTCTTCGGCGAGTTCGGCGCCGCCGACTGCATCGCGTTCCCGTTCCTCAAGTACCCCGTTCTCGGACTGCCGGCGGACGACGACGAGCTCTTCCACCGCGTCCTCGTCGACCACATGCCGCTCGGCGACCGCTTTCCGCGCCTGAGGGCCTGGGTCCGTCGCGTCGACGACCATCCGCGGGCTTAAGAACGGTCGCTACCCTCAGCGGGTGCCCCATTACATCTGCCCGAACTGCAAGGACCGCTCGATCGACATCGACGGGAAGGAAGGCCTTTCGGACGACGCTGTCGCCTGCCGGCGGTGCGGTTTCGGCTTTCTCTTCGAGCTGATGGACGACTACTACCCGGCGCCGACCGCGGGTCTCGTCGTCTGCGACCAGCAAGGCCGGATTCTCGCGATCGGCCGCGGCGTCTTCGAGCTGACGGGCTGGTCGGAGGCCGATCTGATCGGCGCCGACCTCGTCGACGCGTTCGGTCTCGGCGGCTTCGACGAAGAGCACAACCCTGCGAAGCTCGCACTCGAGTGGGGCGTGCGGCGTCTCAACGAGCAGCTCGAGCTCCGCACGCGCGGCGGGCTGAGCAAGCCGGTGAAAGGCGACTTCTTCCCGGCCTACGACGACGACGGCGGCCTGCTCGTCGCTCTGACTCCGCGCACCGCCTGAGCCGGATGGACACGCTGCAGGGCAATCTCTTGATCGCATCGCCGTCGCTCCTCGACCCGAACTTCTGGCGGACAGTGGTGCTGATCACGGAGCACACGGACGAAGGCGCCGCCGGCCTCGTGATCAACCGCCCCTCACCCTCTCCCGTGTCGGAGCTCGTCCCGCAGCTCGAGCTCCTCGTCGACGACGGCGAGCAGGTGTGGGTCGGTGGCCCGGTGCAACCGGACGCAGTCCTCGTGCTCGGTGAGTTCGTCGACGTGGAAGAAGCGGCCGTGCCGCTCTTCGGCTCGCTCGGATTCCCCGCACTCGACGATCCCGAGGAGGTCGTGCCGGTCACGACGCGCCGGCGGGTCTTCGCCGGCTATGCCGGCTGGGAGGCCGGCCAGCTCGAGAGCGAGCTCGAGCGCGACGACTGGATCCTCGAGCCGGCGCTCGCGGACGACGCATTCACCGAAGCTCCCGAGGAGCTGTGGGCCGACGTGCTGCGCCGTAAGGGCGGCATCTACGAGCTCGTCGCGCGGATGCCCGAAGACCCGTCCGTCAATTAGACGGCGTAGCCGAGATACAGCTCGGTCATGTACGGCAGCCTGATCGGCTGCTCCGACCGGCGCGCGATCGCACGGACGCGCTCCTCCACCTCGTCGCGCACCGGCTGCAACGCGGCCGAGATGAAGCTGATCGAGACCACGCGCTCGACGAGCCCTTGCTCGTCGACGACCTGCTCGTGCTCGAAGAGCACACGCTCGCAGCGCTCGAAGAGCCCGCTGTCGGCGAGCACCGAACGCCACGGCTGTTGCTTGCGGCGCGGCGTATCGCCCTCGAGCGGGTCGATCACCTCGGAGAGCGCAGCCTGCACGGGGTGGCGCTCGTCACGTGCGTTCCAGATGAGCGCGACGCCACCACCGGTCCGCAGCACGCGGTGGATCTCGTGCAGAGCTTCGTCGCGCCGGAACCAATGGAACGCCTGACCGACCGTGACCGCGTCGACGTAGCGATCGGTGAGCGGCATCCGCTCGGCCGTGCCGGCGAGCGCGACGACGCCGCGCACGCGCCGTTCGAGCTCCTGCCGCATCTCGCGCACCGGCTCGACGGCGATCACGTTGGCGCCGCTCGGTACGAGCAGCCGCGTCAGCTTTCCGGTGCCTGCTGCGAGGTCGAGGACGGTGCGCCCCGGCCGCAGATCGAGTGCCGACACGATCCGTTCGACAGCCGCTGCGGGATAGCTCGGCCGTCCTCGTTCGTACACATCAGCGCCGGCGAAGCCGCTCGTCGCGGGATGGAGCTCAGACACGGTCCGCCACGTATACGCCTGTGATCATCGGAAAGTCGACCTCCGGCTCACGAACGAGCGCGCGCACCCGTGCCTCGACGCGCGCCTGCTCCTCCGGCGAAGCGGCGGCGACCGCGCTCACCGACGCGACCCTGCCGACGATCGTCTCGACATCGAGGCGCTCCGCGTGCCGGAACCTCTGCTCGTCCGGCGGCCCGAAGAAGGGCGAGACGGCCAGCGCCTCCTCCCACGGCGCCGGGCCGTCGTGGGCCAGCTCTGGACGCAGACGCTCGACGAGGTCGTTGAGCTCGTGCAGGAGGGGATCGTCGTCGTCCCAGCGGTTCCAGAGCAGCGCGTAGCCGCCGCCGGGCCGCAATACCCGGTGCATCTCAGCGAGCGCCTCCTCCGTCCTGAACCAGTGGAACGCCTGGCCGGCGGTCACGACGTCGACCGAGGCATCCGGCAGTGGAATCCGCTCGGCGCTGCCCGCGAGGGCCTGCGCCTCCGGCACGACCTGCTCGAGCACGGCCCGCATCGCGTCGCCGGGCTCGACTGCGACGACGTCGGCGCCGAGCGCCACGAGCTGCCGGGTGAGCTTGCCCGTTCCCGCACCGAGGTCGAGCACTCGACGGAGCGGTAGCCGCTGCTCGAGAAACGCAAGCGCTTCGGGTGCGTACGTCGGCCGCGTGCGCTCGTAGATGTCGGCGACTGCGTCGAAGCTGAGCCGGTAGCGGTCTCTAGACACGGCTCGACGGGCAGAGGTCGTTGACGACGCAGTCCTCGCAGCGCGGCCGGCGGGCGTCGCACACGCGGCGTCCGTGCCAGATCAGCAGGTGCGGGAAGCGAGCCCAGTCCTCGCGCGGTACGAGCTTCATCAGATCGCGCTCGATCTTCACCGGGTCCTCTTCCTTCGTGAAGCCGAGCCGCTGCGAGAGGCGGCGAACGTGCGTGTCGACGACGACGCCCTGTGCGTGCCCGAGCTCGGCAGACACGACGTTCGCGGTCTTGCGCGCTACGCCCGGGATCCTCACGAGCTCCTCCAGCGTGCGCGGCACCTCGCCGTCGAACTCCTCGAGCAGCATCTTCATCATCCCGCGCAGCGACTTCGCCTTCTGCCGGTAGAAGCCCGTGGCGAAGATGTCGCGCTCGAGCTCCTCCTGCGGCACAGCGAGGTAGTCCTCGGGCGCGTGGTATTTCTCGAAGAGCCTCGCCGTCACGCGGTTGACGTTCACGTCGGTGGTCTGCGCCGACAACATCACCGAGATGAGCAGCTCGAGCGGGCTCGAGAACGACAGCGCGATCGTCGCGTCGGCGTGCTCGAGAGCCAGCCGCTCGATGACCGGCCGGATGCGCTGCTTCTTCGGCCCGACGCGCTTGCGGGCCTCGCGGACATAGCTACGCGGCACAGATCGACGGTAGACGATCACGGGCGTCCGGCGACGGTTATCGCGGCGTCAGGAATCCGTAACCCGGACGACACGATGTCCTGACATCTCTGATCGATCAGGTGTCAGACACCTGTACGGATACCCGCGCGCGGAGGGCGTACGACGTTGTGACGCGCCGCATGGCTGAGCCGAGTGACGCGGCGCAGAGGTGTCAGACACCTGCTCATAGCGGTGTGACGTCTTCGTCACGACTTCGTGCCGAGCAACGGTCAAGGACACGACGTTGGTGGACATGTCACTGGCCGACGGCTGCGAGGGGCGCGCCGGTGGGATCGCCGCCGCCCCATAACCGGGGGCCCGCACAGACGAGATCGAGCGCCGGACAACTGGAGCACGCGAAGTCGCTCGGCGTCGGCCGGAACTCGCCCGCGTGGATCCTGGCGATCCCGGCCGAGAGCTCAGCCTCGAGCTCGACGACGTGGTCGAGTGTGAACGTCGTCGTCGCGACGGCATCCGGCCGTTCGAGGAAGTGATAGACGACTTCGACCTCCTCGGCGCCGGCGCGGAAGCACGCGAGCGCATAAACGAGACGCTGCAGCCGGTAGTCGTCGTCGACGATCTCCTCCGGGGTCGCATCGCCGATGACGTTCGTCTTGTAGTCGAGCACGAGCGCGCGCGTCCCGTCGAGATACAGCGCGTCGAGATAGCCGTGCAGGAGGACGCCGTCCTGCACGAACGTGAAGTGTCGCTCCTTCTCCACCTTCGGCAGCTGCGCGATCCGCGCGGCCAGCTCGGACTCGCAGTACGACGCGACGAAGGCGCGGATCCGCGCCAGCTCGTCCTCCCTCACCGTGGAATACCACCCGCGTACCTGCTCGAAATCGGGCGCCACGGGCGCGCCGAGGTCGACCTGCTCGAGCAGGCGGTGCACCGCGTCTCCGATCTCCGTCGCGCGCAAGCCCGCATCGCCGTCGCCGCCGCGGTCGGGGCGGCGCTCGCTCATCCCCGCAACCCGGATCGCGTAGTACTTGTAGGAGCACTGGTCGAACGTCGAGAGAGCCGTGAACGACAGCCGGCGCACACGATGCAGTGGCGGCTCGGGCGGCGCGACCAACGCGGGCAACTGCGGCGCACGCGGTCCAGACGGTGCGGCCTCGAGCTCAGCGAAGAGCGCAAGCTGTCCGGCCTCGTCGAGCTCTTCCTGCCGGTCGTCGTCCGCCGGCGCCTCGACCCAGTCGGCTTCGCGGTGCCGGTCGATGCGAACGACAAGCCGTGCCTCGTTGCGCGCGATCTCGAGCGGCGCGTCACCGGCCGCTGCGAGCTCCTCGTCGGCGTCGAGGCGGCCGAGCACCCAGCCGATCGGCGTCGACGCATCCGCCGCCTTCTCGCGGTCGATCGAGCCGGAGATGATGAGGCGCTCCTTCGCGCGCGTCATCGCGACGTAGTAGAGGCGCAGCTTCTCGGCCTGCTCCTCGGTGCGACGCGCTTCGCGAACCTCGTCGTAGTCGAAGGCGCCGTGCCGCTTCGTCGTCACCGGGTCCGCAACGCGGAACCCGAAGCGTCCGTCCGACAACGCAAGGATCTCGTCGGGAGAAGGCGGCGCCTTGTCGCGTCCGGCGTCGGCGACGATGACGACCTTGAACTCGAGGCCCTTGGCTGCGTGGATCGTCAGCAGGCGCACGACGTCGGCGCCCTCTTCCTCCGCAACCGCTTCGAGCTCGCGCGCCCCGACCGCCTCCCGCTCGGCGACGAACCGCACGAAGCCTTCGATGTCGGGGCCGCGCAGCTCCTCGTACGAGCGCGCGAGGCGCGCGAGCTTGCGCATGTTCGCGTAGCGGCGGCGGCCGTCCCACTGCGCAAGCACCGCGAGGTCGTAGTCGTGCTCGCTGATGATGCGCTCGCACAGCCGCTCGAGCGAGAGCCGCGGCACGACGGCCGCAAGCCGGTCGTATCGTTGCCGGAATGCGAGCAGCAGGCGCTCGTCCCGCTGCGCCAGCCCCGGGGGCACGGTTCGCTCGAGCCCTGCGAAGAGCGGTCGCTTCGACGCGGCGCGCCGCAACAGCGCGAGCGCGTCGTTCGAGAGGCCGACGAAGGGAGACGCGAGCACGCTGAGCAGCGCGCGGTCGTCGTAGCGGTTCTGCAACAAGCGCAGATACGCGAGAAGATCGGCGACCTGCTGCTGGCCGAAGTACCCCTTGCCGGTCGCGCGATAGGTCGGCAGCCCCGCCTTCCGCAGCTCGTCCTCGTACCACTCCGCGTCGGTGCCGGCCGCGAAGAGCAACACGATCTCACCGGGCGTCGCCGCACCCGCATCGACGAGCTCCCGGACGCGGCGCGCGACCGAGCGCGCTTCGCCACGGCGCCAGTGCACTCCTGAGTCCTTGTAGCTCGCCTTGTCGGTGACGAGCAGCTCGACCGGCTGACCGAACACCGGATCGGGGAACTCTGCACCGGCGTGCAGCGGCTGGAACTCGTCGCCGAAGTGCGCACCGAAGAGCTCGTTGACCGCCGCCAGCACCTCTGCGCGCGAACGGTAGTTCCACGTGAGCGGCAGCAACTGCTTGGCCTGTGCGCGCCGCTCGCGGAACACACCGACGTCTGCATGGCGGAAGCCGTAGATCGACTGGAACTCGTCGCCGACGAAGAAAAGCTCCGCGTCGGGCATGCGCAGCAGCTCGACGAGCTCGCACTGGAGCGCGTTCGTATCCTGGAACTCGTCGACCATGATCGAGCGGAACCGCAGTCCTTCGCGCTCGCGGATCTCTGCGTTGTCGCGGAGCAGGTTGCGCGCCTGGAGCTGGAGGTCCTCGAAGTCGAGCGCCGACTCGCGCGCCTTCGCCTCCGAGTAGGACGCGGCGAACCGGGTGAGCAGCTCCTGGAGCAGCACGCGGTCGCGCATCGCCGCCTCGTCGAGCGCCGCGCGCTCCACGGCCTTGCGCGCCTCCTCGTACGACGCCGCTCGCTCGCCCGACGCGCGGAAGCCGGAGAGCTCCATCAGCCGGTCGGGACGGGTGTCGCGTTCGAGCAGCGCAAGAAGCTGGGTCGCGTTGCCCCGCTGCAGCTCCGTCGCCGCCGCGTCCTCCGCCAGACCACGAGCCGCCTCGCGCAACTCCTCGACCCGGCCGTCGAGCTGCGGCAGGATCGCCACCGCGAGATCGAGATCGCGTCCCGCCGACCGCAGCGTCTCGTAGACGCCGGTCAACATGCGACGCAGTCCGTCGGCGCCGTACGTCGCGAGCAGCCGCAGCCGGTCGGGCTCCTCTCCCACACAGAATTCGGCCAATGCCTGCTTGAACGACTCGCTGCGGAGCACCGCGCCCTGTGCGTCGTCGAGCTCCCGGAAGCGCGGGTCGAGCCCCGCAGCGAACGGATAGCTCTTCAGCAGGCGCAGGCAGAAGCCGTGGATCGTCGAGATCCACGCGCCGTCGAGCTCACGCGCAAGGTCATGTCGCCCACGCTCCGCAAGCGCCGCACGGATGCGCGTGCGCAACTCGCCTGCCGCGCGGCGCGTGTAGGTGATGACGAGGATCGAGTCGACGTCGAGCCCGCGATCGCAGACGGCACGCACGAAACGCTCGACCAGGACGGCGGTCTTTCCCGTCCCGGCGCCCGCCGAGACGAACACTTCCCCGGTCGCCTCGACCGCCGCGAGCTGCTGCTCGTTCACGTGCGCTCGATCCTGCAGATAGGCCAGAGGTCACACCAGGCGGGGCAGGCGCCGCCCTTCGGATCGTGCTCGACGTCGCCATCCCTGATCCGCACCGCAAGCCTGTGTGCCGTCGCCTTCGCATTGTCGACCCTCGCCCAGAACGTCTCCTCGTCGAGGTAGTCGTTCTTCGCGTAGCCGATGAGCGTCTCTCCCTCACCTGCGCGCAGCAGACCTCGCGCCTTGCGCGCCCCTGCAAGCGGCCGATAGACGCCGCCGAGCGGCTCGAGCCCGACGAGGTCGCGAAGCACGAGCATGTACAGCGGGATCTGCAGACGCAGCTCGGTCTCGATCTCCTGCGCCGAATGCGCGTGCTTGCCCGACTTGTAGTCCTGCACGATCCCACGCGCACCGAATGGATCGATGTCGATGCGGTCGATCTTCCCCGACAGGCTGAGCCCACCGCCGAGATCGAGTCCGCGTTGCAGCTCCTGCGGCGCACGCTCGCTGCCGAAGGCGACCTCGAACCGGCGCGGCACGAGCGTGAGCTCACTTGCGCACTCCTCGTGCACGACGGCTTCGAGATCGCGCCACAGCGTGGAGTCGAGCTCGCGCGCCTCCATGTCGGTCATCTCCATGCGCTGCCCCTGGAGCGCCTCGTCGAGGCAAGCGCGCATCAACCGAACCGCGGCGTCGGCAACGCCCTCCTCGAGCTTCTCGACGCCGAGCTCCTTCGGCACGCGTGTGAAGAACTTGAAGAGCGCCGAGTGCGCGACCGAGCCCTTGAGCCTCGCGTCGACCTCGGCATCGATCGAGCGCGGGTCGAGGAAGCGGTCGACGAACCACGCAGAGGAGCAGTCGGCGAACCGCTCGAGCTCGGTGACGTTGAACGTCGTCTTCGAGCCGAGCTGCTCGAGCACGAGTGGATGCGTCAGCTTCGTCGGACGCCGGAACGCGGAGACGGCGCGCTCGAGCCGGCGCTCCCAGCCGTTCGCGACGGCCAGCGCGTCGGCGCCGGCGCCGTCGCGCGACGCGAGCTCGGCGAGCGCACGCAGGCGCTCCCGCTCCGTCGGCGCCTCTTCGAGCTTCCACGTGAGCGCGGAGAGTGGCCGCCGGCGTGTCCAGCGGCGAACATCCTCCGGATCGAAGACGGCCTGTACTTCCTCCCAGAACGGGCTCGGCTCGCGCGGGCTGCCCTCGTCGGTCGCCGCCTCGCGGACGAGATACAGCCGCTCGAGCGGACGCGTGCACGCGGTGTAGAAGAGGTAACGGTCGCGGCTCACGGCGTCCGGCCGCTGCAGCCGCGCACCCCGCTCGTCGAGCACTCGCCGTGTGTCGTCGTCAAGGAACGGCGAGGAGTTGCCGCGCCGCGGCAGACTCCCCTCTTCGAGGCCGAGCACGAACACCACGTCGAAACGGCGCGTGCGTGCGCGCAACAGGTCGACCACCGCGACTCGACCCTCCTCGTCACCACGCGTCGGGCGAAGCGTCTGCCGCTCGAGCGCGCCTGCAACGTCGTCGCGCGACAACTCCTCGCCGAGCGAGCGCCAGCGCTCGAGCTCGGCCAGCAGCCGGTTCACCGTCTCGTAGGTGCGCAGGTCGAGTCGCGAGGACTCGCCCACCGGCGGCCCGTCGAGACCGTAAGCGCTGCGCAGCATCCGCGCCGCGAGGCGGCGCACCGCGTCGATCGGATCGTCGGCGTCGCACAGCTCGGCGAGCGAAGGCAGCGGTGCGCCGCGAAACTTCTCCGCCTCCTCGACGACGCGCTCCGGCGTCTGGATCGCGCGGCCGCGCAGGCGGCCCTCGACGAAGTCGACCGCCCGTCGCTCCAACCCGGAGAAGGGAGAACGCATGAACGTGAAGAGGTCGCGGCGCGTGCCGCCGAGCCAGGCGAAGCGCAACAGCGCGGTGAGCGCCTGGCCGAACGGCGTCTGCGCGAGTCGCACCTGGCCGTCGACGGCATAGGGAACGCCGAGCGTCCCCAGCGCCGTCTCGAGCGGCGCACGCCAGCGCTCGACGCTCGGAAGGATGATCCCGACGTTCTCCGGCGGCTTGCCGGAGCGAAGCACGGCGAGTAGCTCCTCGCCGACGAGCTCGAGCGCGCCGCGCGCACCCGCTCCTTCGAAGAAGCGTACGGCTCCGTCGATCGGCTCCGGCTCGGGCGGCGAGTCGGTGAACAGCGCGCGCTCGAGATGCGCGAGCGCGGGATGCGCGGAGTCGCCGTAGCGCGGCGGCAGCTCCTCGATGCGTGAGCCCGCAAGACGCGAGAGATCCTCGGCCGTGCGGCGAAGCGACGCGAAACCGGGCCGGCCCGGCTCGTACGGGAGCGACACGCTCACCTCGGTGCGCGCGGCGAGCGCTTCGAGGAGCGCCCACTGCGCGCTCGTGAGGTCCTCGAAGCCGTACGCGAACACCGGCTCGCCGTGCCACGCGTCGAGATCGGACTGGAGACGCTCGACCGCGATGCGCTGAAGCAGCTCGCGGTCGACCAGGCCGAGACGGTCGAGCTCGCTGCGATAGGCCGCATAGAGCCTCGACACGTCGCCGTCGAGATCGCCGGGCTCGAGCAGGCCCGACTCGACCTCCGCAATCGTCTCGAGGAGCGCATCGGCGAAACCGCCGGACTGCGCGGAGGTCGACAGGCCGTTCAGCGCCGCCGTGGCGATTGCGCGACGGACGACGAAAGCCCGTTGCACGTTCGGAAGCGGCCTGCGACCCTCGCCGCCGGCCTGTGCGATCCGCTCGAAGACGTCGTCGAACGTCCCGATCGTCCCTGCGAGGAGGGCCGGGCGACGTGCGAGCAGCTCGCGCTCGACGAAGTCGACGTCCGACCGGTTGGGCACGATGAGCACGGGTTCGCTCTCGAGCGCGCCCAGATAGCGGTCGAGCAAGAGACCGACCTTGCCTGCGTTCGCGGGCCCTGCGATGAGATTGAGCGGCACCGCTCCATGGTAGAGCGGGGTCCCGACGTCTCTGGCGGGCGTTTCTTGGCGTCCTCGCAAAGAGCGGCAAACGCGTCTGAGAGAGCGACTCGCGCCGCCCTCTCACACGGTTGGGTCTAGGCGGCGGTCGCGGCCGACTTCGGCTTGCGGCCGCGGCGGGCGGCGGGCTGGCCCGGCATCGAGCCGGCGCATTCGTCGCAGAGATCGGCCTGCTTGCCCATCCGGCGTGCGTCCGAATACGTCACACGCAGAACAGCGCCTTTTGCCTCATCGACTTCCTTGCCGCACTTGTCGCATACGAGGATCGTTTTACGTGCCATGGCGCGAATTCTAACCGAAATCCCCGGCGAAACTCAGCGGATGGAAATCCTCGATCGTTCTCCTTTCGAGCCAGGCGCGAAAACGCGATCACTAGACTGCCGGCGATGCGCGACGAGAGCACGATCGTCGTCCTCGAGGGCGACCAGACCGGCCAGGAGCTGCTGGAGGAGAGTCTCCGTGTGCTCGGGCGGGACGTGATCGGGCTCGAGCTCGGGCTCATCCGCTACGACCTCTCGCTCGCCAACCGCCGTGCGACGAAGAATGCCGTCGTCCACGAGGCGGCCGCAGCGATCCGCGAGCACGGGCTCGGTTTGAAGGGCGCCACCGTGACGCCGGAGGCACGCGGAGATGTCGGCTCGCCCAACCTCCTCCTCCGCGAGGGGATCGGCGGCAAGGTGATCGTGCGCACGGGCCGGCGCATCCCGGGCGTCTCGCCGATCGGCGGCGTCCATGCGCCGATCTCGATCGTCCGCATGGCCGTCGGCGGCGCCTACGGCGCGACCGAGTGGCGCGAAGGCGAGGGTGACGACGAGGTCGCGTACCGCACCGAGCGCATCGAGCGCCGGATCTGTCGCGCCGTCGCCGAGTTCGCGTTCCGCGAGGCAGGGCTGGCAGATGCAAAGGTCTTCGGCGGGCCGAAGTACACCGTGAGCCCGACGTACGAGGGCATGCTCAAGGAGGAGATGGACGCCGCCGCCGAGCGGCATCCCAACGTCCCCTACGAGCCGCAGTTGATCGACGCGACCTTCGCGCTCCTGATCTCCTCGGCCGGCGACCCGCTCGTGATCCCGGCGCTGAACCGCGACGGCGACATCCTCTCCGACCTCGTGCTCCCGCTCTTCGGCTCGATCGCAGGTTCCGAGTCGCTCGTCGTCGCCTTCGAGGACGACTTCGAGCCGGCCGCGATCATGGCCGAGGCGGCGCACGGAACCGCGCCTTCACTCGAGGGCAAGAACGTCGCCAATCCGATGGCGATGATCCTCGCCGGCGCCGCGTTGCTCAGCCACGGGGGCAAGGCCGTGCACCGCGCGGGCGCTGCGATCCGCGAGGCGTGCCTCGACGCGGTCGCCTCGGGCGCCCGGACCGCCGATCTCGGCGGCGACCTCGGGTCGAGCGAGTTCACGGACGACGTGATCGCCCGCGTGCAGAGCAAGCTCGCGGTCTAGCTCGCCATCGCCGACGTCCACGTGTCGGCGTGCTCGGCCCATACCTCGAGAAAGGCCTCAGCGACCAGCGGGTCGAACTGCGACCCGGCGTAGATCGCGAGCTCGGCGAACGCGCGGTCGGCGGAGAGCGCGTGCCGGTAGGGCCGCAACGACGTCATGGCGTCGAACGCGTCGGCAACACCGAGCAGACGCGCCTCGACCGGGATCGAGTGACCGCTCAACCCGAACGGGTAACCGCTCCCGTCCCAGCACTCGTGGTGAAACAGAACGTAGGGCAGCGCCTCGGACGCGTGACGCAGCGGTGCGACGAGCGAGGCTCCGGCGGTCGGATGGACGCGAATCTCGGTCAGCTCGGCGATCGTCAACGGCCCCGCCTTCCGCAGGAGGTCACCCCGCACGGTGACCTTGCCGATGTCGTGGAGCGGCGCACCGAAGCGGAGGCCGGCGATGCGCTTCTCGTCCCAGCCGAGCCGCCGTGCGACAGGCTCGGCGAGAGCCGAGACACGAGCGCCGTGCCCCTGTGTCTGGTCGCGCTCCTCGAGCGCGCGAGAGATTGACCCCAGCATGCCCGAACCAGGTTCCGCGGACAGCCGGGGATTCCTCCGCGGGATTCGACTCGGCTAGAGGTTCTCTTCGACCTGGTGCTTCACACGGCGAAGCACGAACCATCCGACGACGAGCGCGACGACGATGACCCCCGCCGCATAGAGCCCGTAGCGCCCGATTGCGTCCGCGAGCGCCTTTCCGCCGTAGAACGCGGTGAGCCCGACGGCCGTCGCCCACACGATCCCACCGCTCGCGTTCCAGAAGAGGAACTTCCACCACGGCATGTGCGCGAGCCCTGCGACGGCTGCCGCGCCGACGCGAAGCACCGCAACGAACCGCCCGAAGAACACGGTCTTACCGCCGTGCCGTCGCATGATCCTCTCGGCTCGCGGCAGGATCCGGCCGGAGTAACGCCGGAGCCACCCCCAGCGCTGGAAGAGCGCGCGTCCGCCGAGGCGCCCGAGTAGCCAGTAGCCAAGGTTGTCGCCGACGATCGCGGCGGTCGCCGCAATCGCGATCACCTCGACGATCGAGTAGTGGCCCTGTGCGGCAAGCAGCCCGAACGCGATGAGCGCGGTCTCGCCCGGCAACGGCAGTCCGAACGACTCGAGCATGATCACGACGAAGAGCAACGGCAGTCCGTGGGTAGTGAAGAAATGCGTCAAGGCGGCGAGTTTAGGTAACGGGCGCGTCGATCCGAGCGGGGCTTGAGTCGGTTCACGTTCCGGGCGTGCGCAGCTAGACCGTAGAGTGCGGGCGATGAAAGTCGGAGTAGCGCGCGAAACGACGGCGGGCGAGCGCAGGGTCGCTCTCGTGCCGGAAGCGATCGCCAAGTTGGCGGCGGCCGGCTTCGAGATCGTCGTGGAGCCCGGTGCGGGCGAGGCCGCGTCGTTCCTCGACGATGCCTATCGGGAGGCAGGCGCCACGCTCGGCTCGCCCTGGGAGGCGGATGCGCTCGTGAAGGTGCGCAAGCCGGAC
>Ga0209638_1000941_pt1 | contig 19149 bp, 24 predicted proteins | sample BarGraNGADG00211_FD_184490 | JGI IMG/M metagenome (GOLD analysis project Ga0209638, IMG submission 184490) | Arctic peat soil microbial communities from Barrow, Alaska - Barrow Graham LP Ref core NGADG0002-211 (SPAdes) (version 2) | ecosystem: Environmental > Terrestrial > Soil > Wetlands > Peat...
CCGCGTCCGGAACTGCCGCGTCCGGAACTGCCGCGTCCGGAACTGCCGCGTCCGGAACTGCCGCGTCCGGAACTGCCGCGTCCGGAACTGCCGCGTCCGCAACTGCCGCGTCCGGAACTGCCGCGTCCGGAACTGCCGCGTCCGGAACTGCCGCGTCCGGGACGGGCTCAACCTTGGGCTGCTCTTCGATGAGTTCGATGAACAGCGCGTGGTCGCTGACGACGGCCTGCCGAAGATCCTCCGTGTTCGCCTGACCCTGAGCGTCGCTGAGCGTGATCTCATGCGCGGTTCGGTATTCGCCGAGGTTCGAATTGTGGTCGACCGACACGTCGTCGAAACGCTGCTCGAAATCGCCTTCCGGGTAGCCGCGCGCGTCCATGACCCGTCCGACCAGAGCGTCGGCGTTGCGAACGGCGACGGATGGATCGTCGACGAAGCCCACTTGCACGGCCTGCCACTCGTCGTTGAACTGCACGCCTTCGTGGGCGGCGAGGGGTCTGATATTGAGTTGCGACACGCGCTCCTGGCGGGCCGTGAGCTCGTCCTCCGCGCGTCGGCGGTTGCCCGTCTTGGCCAACGTACGCTCGTACTCGGACCCGAACTGCTCGCGGAGCTTGGCCGTCCTCTGCCGGGCACGGCTCCTTTGTCCCTGTGTGAGCAACCGCGCGGCTACGATCAGGATCGCGACGATCAGGACCGCCGCGACAATGAATACCTCAATGGACATGAAGGATCTCCTGGTTCGACTCGGCGAAAGCGCCCTAGTCGGGCTGCGACGTCTCGACGCGACACCAGTCTGATGTCCGAGATCGCCGCACTGGGCACGCTAAGCCAGATCCGAGTCCGCCGCGAGGATGAATACCCCCCTTCTCGCATCGGCTATCGCCGCGCCGGTCGTGGCAGCGGACGCGCTCGGGTCCGCAGTGGCGGGCGAAGGCGAGGAGAGGCGAACTTCGCACGTACCGGGAACTTGACTCGGGAAACGCCAGACGGCCAGATTCGAATAGGAGCCCGAATCAGACGTTCGAGTGGCTCGGAAGCAGGTGCGGGCGATCGGGATTCTCGTTGTCCACCACCGCGTCCGCAGTCCCTTGAGGATCGGCCTCATCGAAGTAGAGCCGCTGGCCTGGCACGTACCGCACGGCGTACCGGTGCAGCAGCGCTTCCCGGTCGCCGAACAGGGCCAGGTCGCGCGCGGCGGCTCGGCGCTGCGTCTCGGCAAAGGGCACTGCCACGAAGACGCTGAAGTCCCAAGCGTCGATCAGCTCTAGGCGCAGCAGGAAGACCCCGTCGAACACGGCAATCCGGGCGGGCTGAAGGACACGTTCTGCAACTCGGCCAACTCGGGCGGGACACCGACCACGGACGAGGTCGCCTACGCCACGTATCTGCTAACCGGAACGCAACTCATGCCGTACTCGCGAACGGTCGTCCCGCGATACACGCTCAACGACGCCGCCTGAGGTCGGGGGCCGGCCCGACAGATCTAGACGATCCCGACCGGGCGCTCGATCGCTGCGTCCGATCGGAGCCGTCTATCGACCAGGACCCTGATGATGTAGTTGATCTCGAGCCCGGCTCCGTCGAACGACGGCGCCGAGTCGGCCGGGACCAGGAGCCGTGCTTCCGCGGCTCCGCTGGTCAGCAGCGCAGGGTCGATATTCACGGAGGCGATGATTCCTTCGACTCCGTTAGGTGCGTTCGTCCGGCGATGGAGCTCGATGCGGGCTCCCTTTCCGGATGGCGCCGAGGGCCAGGCAACCCTGACGGCTATCTCCTGACCGACGGGCGCAGGCAGGGGCGAGAGGACGCCGATCGCCGCGTCGCCGACGGAAACGGAGTTCAGCAGGCTCATGCCACCCTGCTTGCCGATGCCGGCCCTGAGCAGGTCGGGGTTCTGAGCCAGGGGCAGAAAGAAGGCCACCCAGTGGTCGGAGCCCATGGCGATGTCCCAGCGGATCTCAAGCGCCCAGGCGACGATCGACTCGCCAAGGTGAGCCGAAGGCGGTCCGAGCTGCGGCGCGGGAACGGCGAAGGGAGCTTCCCACGTTGCGCCGGGCTGCAGGTTGGTGGGAATCGGTGGCTCCAGGAAGGCGTCTGTGACAAAGAGCTTGCCTTCCGTCTCGACCCAGCGGTCCGTGCTGGTGACGTGGCCTTCCGAGTCGCGATGTTCGGTTTCGTGGCGCACCTCGTCCAGGCGCAAGCCCACGAGTCGGAGATTTGCTTTCCGCGCGGAGACTTCCTTGAAGGCGGCCATCCGGATCCGGCCGGTGATCCCTTCGCCCACTCGAGCTGGGTGGTCAAAGAGGATCTGGCCCGTCACGGCGCCGTCGCTCGGGCGGAGGAGCTCTTCGGCGCGGACGTAGTGCAGTGGATGGCTGCCGCTCGGCCCGGCCAGCCGCGGTCCGTTCAGCGCGTCGAACGGGGAGGGGGCGGATCCGCTGTGACTGCCGAATCCAGAACCGAAATTGAACGTCATCTCTGCAGTCCTCCGGCGTGACGGGTTGGGTCTGAACGCCCGCTTGCGGAACGGACTCAGACTAGCATCCCGGCCCAACCGCCTACCGCATTGTTCGTTCCGCGAAGGCTTCGAGCCGTTCCAGGGCTACGGGCATGTTCGTGCGCCCGAAACCGATCCGGAAGCGGTTCTCCGTGTCGGCGAAGACAGTCCCCGGCAGCAGGAGGACTCCCGTCTCGCGGACCAGATCCTCGACGAAGCGCTCGATTGGCACGTCGGTGGCGAGGTGCGGGAAGCCGATGCTCCCACCGCGCGGCCGGACCCACTCGAATACTCCCGCCCAGCGGCTGAAGAACGCGTCGAGCAGCGGCAGATTCGCGAGGACGATGCCGCGGTTCCGAGCCAGGACCCGGTCCCGTGCCCGCAGCGCGATCAACGCCAGCACCTCGGAAGGCGCCGAGCTGCAAATCGTCGTGTAGTCCTTGAACGCCGCCAGACGCGCCAGCAACGCCCGATCTCGCGTCGCGACCCAGCCAATGCGCAGCCCCGCGAGTCCGAACGACTTGGACATGGCGCCGATGCTGACGCCGGTATCCAGCGCGTCCGCGCCGGCGGGGAGCCGGTCGGCCGGATCGAACTCGAGGAAGCGGTAGACCTCATCAACGATCAGTCGGCCGCCGGATTCGGCCGCCAGCTCGACGAGCCGATCGAAGGTGGCCCGGTCGCTCAGCGAGCCGGTCGGGTTGTGGGGCTCGTTGACGAGAATGAGCCGCGTGTTGGGCCGGATGGCGGCCTTCACCTGGGCCGTGTCGAGCCGCCAGCCTTCGGTGGCGTGGAGCGCTACGCGCGTGACCTCCGCGCCGGCCGCCCGGGCCACCTCCGAGAGCGATTGGTACGCGGGTCGCACGACCACGGCATGGTCGCCGCTACCCAGCAGAACGTTGTGCAGGGCGAAGATCGCCTCCTCGGCACCGGCGAAGACGAGCACATCGTCCGCTTCCACGTGCTCGTACAGCCGCGCGATCTCCGTTCTCAGAGACGGGTCTCCGGCCGATTCTGTGTAGCCCAGGCGGAGGTCGTCCCAGCGGCGCCGCCCGTCCTCATCGGCAAGGTCCAGCAGATCGCGGAGCGGCCAGCCCTCCACGTCCGAGGCACAAAACAGCAAGTCCGCGGTGAATTCCCAGCGCGCGAAGAACCGTTCCAGGGCAAAGTCTTGGAGCCGCATCTCCACAACGGTACCTTCTCCGGCCGACCGACGGGGCAAATTGGGGTAAGGCTGGGGCCGGCGGGGCCGATACCTCTAGGGCAGGCGGGCCCGACTGGGTGTGGCCTCCTGCTCATTGGCTGCGTGCGCGTTACCGAGCCCGCAGCGGTAGACGTCCGACATGGGTGGAAACGATGGAGCCGACCACCACACATCGCCTTGCCAGACCCGAATTGGTTCTGGCCCTCCCGGCGCCGTGAACCTACCGGTGGTCGGGTGGCTTGGAGTGCACCGCCAGCGGACCGTAGACCGGCGGAGCTTGCGTGACCGCGAGGGTCGTCTGCCCGCTTTCGGGACTGTGCGGTCTGCTCGGACGATCCTGTTCGTCGCGGTCGTCGTCACGGCAATCAGCGCGATCCTCGAATTCGCCAATCCCGGCAACCGCTGGCTCCTCTTCGAGGACATCTCATGCGTGGTGGCGCCTGCCGCCGGCGCGCTTGTTGTTGCGATCGCGGCGTCCCACGGCGGAGCGGAGCACCGCACGTTCCGGCGCGTGCTCGCTCTCGCGCTGGGCATCGCGGCGTTCGGCCAGCTCGTGGCGGATATCCCGGACGCGTTCCCTGGTGCGGTGATACCGGACCTTCGGGTCATCTCCGACGGCTGTAACGTGGCTGGCGCCGTCCTCGGGATCGCGATCCTCTGGCGCGCGCTGTACCAACGACTCGAGGGAGACGCACGCCGGCAGGTCTTCCTCGACGGCCTGATCATCCTGGCCGCCTCAATGACCGTCATCGTTGCCTGGCTGATGCACAGCGCGTTTCCAGGCGGTCAGGTGGCCATTCTCTTCGCGGATCCGACGCTCAGCCTGATCGTGCCACTGGCCTCCGCTGCCTTCCTCGCGGCCGCCGCCACCGCAGTCCTCGGCGCTCTGGCGCTCCGCGTCGAGCCCGACCGGCGGGGGGTATGGGCCGTCGCGGCCGGCGTTGTGCTGATGGACCTGGCATGGAACGGCTGGTTCGGTCGCATCCTATCGGGAGCACCGGACGGCATCGAGCCAATGGATGTCATCTTCCCCATAGGAGCCCTGCTGACCGCCTACGGCGGCCTCACCTGGACTCTGCGACCCGGCGGTGGCGCGACGTACGACCGCGTTGCCGGGGCCATCTCGGACTGGCTCCCGATCGCCGCCATCGTGGGCTGTGTTTTCCTGGATGTCATGCCCCGCCAGAGGCCACTCGAGGTCGACCCGATCGCAATCGGGACATGTTCGGTCGTACTGCTCGCCCTGGTTCGTCAGAGGTCGCTCCAGGGTCGAGCGCGGTCCGCCTCAGAGCGGTTGACGCTGGAGATGCAGGAGCGAGCCGCCACTACCGTCTCGATGGCGCGTCTCGAAGCCGCGACTACAGTTGAGGAGACCGCGGACAACATCTGCGCCGAGGCTTCTCGAATCGATGGCATCGACACCGTGGTCGTCTTCGCATTCAGCCCAGCGGGAGTTGTGCTGCTGGCCCAGGCCGGACCGCAGACGCGCCCCCTGGCCCCGGGCGATCTCATGCCGCCACGAAGCGCCGGAGAGCTAAAGGAGCACGCCGACTTCGGCATATGGCTCGAGTCCTGGGCGGACCGCACGCCGTACGATGATTTCGACCGTGCGATCCTCGCCTCGGGGTTGCTGGCGGAAGCCCTGGCTCCCCTCGTCTGGAACGACCGGACGATCGGGCTGATCTCGATGGGCGCCAATTCAACGGCCCATGCTCGCCGCCTGGCGGATCGCCTGGTGACCCTGACCGAGTTCAGTGTCATGTCCGCCGCCGTGCTGGGACCGATTCTGTCGCAGCGCTGGAAGATGGAGCAACTGCAGGACGAAGTTGACGCAATCATCGCCTCGCACGCCTTCTACCCGGTCTTCCAGCCTGTGGTTGATCTCGCCACCGGGAAGCCCGTGGGGTACGAGGCCCTGACCCGTTTCAAGGATGGGACGCGGCCCGACCTGGCTTTCCTGGCCGCCGACAAGGTCGGCATGATGGTCAAGCTGGAGACCGCAACCCTTCGCGAGCAGATCAAGCAGGCGCGCTATCTGCCCGAAGGAGCCTGGCTCAGCCTGAACATCTCCCCGGCGTTTGCGATTGCGCTCATCCCGCTGCTCGACATAATGGCCGAATCCGACCGGGACATAGTCCTCGAGATCACCGAACATGCGGAGATAGCGGACTACCCACGCCTGATGGCAGCCCTGGATCAGGTGCGCCACCTGGCTCGACTTGCCGTGGACGATGCCGGTGCCGGATACGCGGGGCTGCGCCACATCCTGGAGTTGCGACCGCAGTTCGTGAAGCTCGACATCTCGCTCGTCCGCAACGTGGACACTGACCCGGCCCGGCAGGCCATGGTCATCGGCATGACCCATTTCGCGGTGAACGTCGGTTGCGACCTGATCGCGGAAGGGATCGAAACAGCCAACGAGCTCACGGCGCTCAAGCTTCTCGGCGTTGCTTTCGGGCAGGGCTATCTGCTCGGCAGGCCGGCCCAGCCGAAGATGCCGGCGCCGAAGAAGCCCGCGGCTTCCGTTCGCGTGGTCGCGCCGCGCCGCTCTCGTCGTTCAGCGACATCAACCGCAGCGGGATCTGTGGTAGAAACAGGCGCAGCGGTCAAGGTGGCTCCTGCACGCCGTCGACGCTCCGCGACGAGGAGCCGAGATTGAATGGCTTGAAGCGCCATTCGAGCAGATAGATGGCGATCGACGCGAAGGACTTCGTAGTACGCGATGAGGTCCTGGTCGAGACTGAGATCGACGGTCTCTTTGTGGAGCTGGCCGCCTTCTTGACGAACGTTCTCGCCGACGAACTCTGGCTCGCCGTGCACAGTCCCGACCCCAGGCTTGGAGCAGTGGCTGTTGGCCAAAGGCTGCATCTGACCTTCGATAGGGGCGGGAAGCAGACCACCGAGAGCTAGTTTCTGCGGCGGCTGGGCGGGACACGTTTGGGCACGCAGAAGTCGCGTGTCTTCGCGGTCCGAAAGCCCCGGGGTGTCGAATCGCTCCAAAGGCGAGCCCACGTTCGGGTCGATCTGGAAAGAACGATCCGACTCCGATCGCTGGCCGACGGGCCGGAAAGCAAAGGCATCGGCAAGACGGTCAGCATCGGCGTGGGAGGCGTCAAATTCGCGACCTCGATGCCGCTGGTGTTCGGTGAGCAACTGCGGCTCGCGCTCATCCTGGCCGTGGCCGGAACAACGCCCCTCCGCACGGTGGCCGTCCGTTTCGACTCTATCAGCGAGGTCGATCGGGAGCGCATCGCCTGCCACATCCTGGCGGCCCATCGACGCCGGCCCGCCGAGCCGCGACCGACGGTCGCGGCTCCCGTGGCCAAGGTCCCCGCGCCGCCTGCCGAATCGCCGATCGCCGAATCTCCGAGCGCGCCGAAGGCCCCGGCCGACGCCCGGGACTAGATCCTCCCTCGTCGACTCGCCAATCGGCCCAGCGCATGATGCGGGACGCCGGTTCCGCTCTCGAGGCTCCGCGCTCCACGGGGTGGTACGGTCGTGAGGACCGTGTCGCCTTGGGGACCGGATCTAGCCAGGTGATCGAGCAGATGCGACCTTTCTTCAGCTTTCACATGCCGAACTACACCTTTGAGGGCACTCCGGACACGGGCATCTTCGATCGCGTTGTCGAGCTGGCCATAGCGGCGGAATCGGCCGGCTTCGACCTCGTGACCGTGATGGACCACTTCTACCAGATAGGCGTCATCGGCCGGGAGGACGAGCCTATGCTCGAGGCCTATACGACTCTGGGCGCTCTCGCCGCACGCACCAACCGCGTCATGCTCGGGACGATGGTGACGGGTGTCACGTACAGGAACCCGGCGCTTCTGGCCGAGACGGTGACGACCCTCGACGTCATCTCCAAGGGTCGGGCGGTGTTGGGGATCGGAGCCGCCTGGAACGAGTCCGAGCACCGCGGCCTGGGTTTCGATTTTCCGCCCATCGGCGAACGAGAGGATCGCCTGGAGGAGGCGCTCGCGATCTGCAAGGCGATGTTTACCGAGGAGCGCCCGAGCTACCAGGGCACTCACTATCGCATCGAGCGCGCCCTTAACCGGCCGCGTCCCATCCATCCCGGGGGTCCAAAGATCCTCGTCGGCGGGGGCGGCGAGAAGCGGACGCTCAAGCTGGCGGCACGCTATGCGGACATCACCAACTGGTTCGGGACCTTCGAGGAGGCGACCCACAAGCTCGAGGTCCTGGACCGCCACTGCGAGGTCTTGGGGCGCGATCCTTCCACGATCCTGCGGACCGTTGCGGCCCCGATCATTCCGGTCGCGAGCGAAAGTGACAAGGCGCGCATGCTCCAATACATACCGGAGGAGCGCCGGTCGATGATGCAGCCGGTCCTCGTAGACGAGGGGGCGGAGATCCTGCGCCGCTACCTTGACGCGGGTTTCGACGGCTTCGTGTTCCGAAACGCCCAGGTGCGCACCCCCGAAGCGATCGCGCTGGTCGGGGAGCTCATCGGCATGATTCGCGGCCAGGAGGTGCCGGCATGACTGCGGATCGCGACAAGGCCGCGCTTCGGCAACGCCTGACCCCGCTCCAGTTTTCGGTCACGCAGGAGGCCGCGACCGAGCGGCCCTTCACCGGCGCCTACTGGGACAGGCACGACTCCGGCAGCTACCGTTGCATCGTTTGCGGCGAAGTCCTCTTCGATTCGACCGAGAAGTACGACAGCCACTGCGGCTGGCCGAGCTTCTTCGACGTCCTCGACCAGGCCAGGGTCACATCCAAACGCGACGCGAGCTTGGGCATGGTCCGGACCGAGGTGCGGTGTGCCAACTGCGGCGCGCACCTGGGCCACATCTTCGATGACGGTCCGAAGCCAACGGGCCTGCGCTATTGCATCAACTCCGCCTCGCTCGACTTCGAGAAGAGGGCAGAGGAGTAGCGCGGAGGTCGGTCGCGCGACCCTTCGGCGATGCGCCGCGGCGGTCAGCGGCCGGTTTCCGTGAGGACTAGGATCATCCGTAGGGGCGGGGCAAGAGTGTGGGTCGCCGCTCATGTGCGAGACGATGCCCGCGTGACAGGAGGCGCAGTTCTGGTGGCGCCAACGGACAGGACCACTGCGTCGGACAACGACCGTGCCGCGTTGGCGCGCGCCGATCGCCTGTTCGAGGCGGGCGCGCAGCCCTGGTGTCCGCAGGAGTTCTGAGAGCCGCGCCCCAAAGTGACGGGCGAGCGATCAGTACTCGAAGCGAACCGGCTGGTGGTTGCCCGAGGGCGCGCACACGTTGCAGAGCGTGAGCCCGTCTTCGATGAGGACCGCACGACGGCGACCATGCTGCGCCTGTACCCACACGGGGTGCTTGCACACTGAGCAGCGGAGCGGTTTCGCGTCCACGCGATCGCCTCTGAGTGACATCCCTGTCATCACCGTAGCAAGCGATTGGGCAACTGGCGTTGCTCTGTCTTGCGGGTTGGTGGGGCGCGAGTGCGTAACCACTCGTATTCCAGGAGTCGGTTCCGATCGGCCGGCCGACGATGCTGCATCTGCATCAAACCGGGGGGGACGATCCTCCACCGCCGACCCGATCCGAACGGGTCTATGCCCCCTACGACGCCCTGCGGGTGGATTTGCCAACCAGATTCCGTAGGCCCCGCGAGTTTCCGTTCGCTGATAATCGCACCGACGGTCGCGCCCCAAACTTCGCCGGGGCTGCAAGGCTCCGGGACGTTGGGAGGGAGCCGGACCGGGACCTCGGAACCGTTGGCGTGGCTTCGACGTCTAATGCTCGTTCGGCCAAACGGCCAAGTGCGCTTCGCAAGGAGTTCCGACATGAACCGCCCGACTATCGCCCGGCCAACCCGATCGCTCCTGGCCGGCCTACTCGTCGCTTCGCTGGCCTCACTGGCCGTCGGCTGGACCGCCGGGACGGTGGCAGCGTCGGGCGCTACCCATTCCACGCCATCCGCCCAAACCCTGGCCGACAAGAGCAACTCCAGTGCCGCTGAGGTCCGCGCTCCCGGAAACGCGGGCAGCTCAGTGAATAGTGGTCCGGGCACCGCGGTCACGGGGTCCGGTCCGGGATCTGGGGCGAGCACTGGAACCTCCGTTGCGTACCCCGGATCGCTCTACCCAGGATCGCTTGCAGCGGCCCCAGAGGGGACGATCATGGCCGGCGGCACGGACACGGCCGACATGAAGACCAACGGTTCCGACCGAGCCAGCGCGCTGGCAAAGGCAACTACGGCGGCCCTGGCCGACGCCAAATCCCAGGCTCAGGCAGTGGCAACCTCCATGGGAGTCTCGCTCAAAGCTGTCTACTCGGTCACCGTATCCACGCAAGACGGCTACGCGTATCCGGTGTCAGAGTGCATTGGGGTTCCTCCGGTTGCCCCTGACGGTGTCAAGGGCGGGGTGTCCAGTTCCGGAGCCGGAACCGTGACGAACGGGGCCGACGCATCGACTTCCGCCTCCAGCGCTCCTGCGTCATCGTCCACGGTCTGCACCGACGGCAAGCCGATCGCACCGTCCTCGGCGCAACTGGTCGTGATGGTGATCGTGGCCTACACCTTCGCATAGCGATGATCCCGCCCGCGCCGGGTTGCAAGTCGCGGGGGTAACGGAACAAGCGGGGCGGCTCCGAAAAGTAGCCGCCCCGCTTGTGTTGTGGGCAGGCCGGGTGCCGTCAGCGGAGCGGTACGAGGGCGGCCACGACGCCAACCGCGGCGCCGATCGCAATCGCGCCAAACGCAATCCGTAGGGACATCAAGAGGTCTCGAGTCCGTTCGGCGCGATCGGTCACGCCCTGCGTTGTTCCAAGTGGGCCGAAGTTGTAGACGCCCGAAGACCCGAAGCCGGCGCAGAAATGCAGGACGGCCTGAAGGTAGCCAGACGCGGCCGCTGCGGCCGGCAATGCCACCAGCAGCCGTACGGGCTGCGGGGCCCCGATCACAAGCAGCGCTACGAATGTGACGATGGTTGCAGCCAGCCCCATGTGGCCGGCCCGCCGACGTCGTCGAATCTCCGCCGGCCCGATGTTGCAGACGCCCGCTCGATAGTCGTCCTGTGTTGGGGCATGGAACTTCACGTAGTTGGCGGGAACCATGGGCACTTCCTTGACCAGAGCTGGACTCGGGTCGGGCGGCATCGATGTCGCCGCTGTATCAGGTTGCGTTTGCTCAATCGGCGGACAGCCTAGTCTGGATACGACGTCGACCCACGGGCGGGACGCTTCTGTGCCGGCCCGCGGGCTGACAGATCGGCCGCGAGCGACGCGCGCAGGACGACACGTTGGTTGTCCTGGCCGCTACCACCCAAGTGCTCCGTTGTTTCCCTGACTACCCACGCGTATACTCGATACCGGTCGAATGGTGGGCAACGAGGGCTCACCGAACCGGCAGGTCCACGCAGTGGCAGCGCGGGGCGGCCCAGCAGAACCTCCCCGCAGAGAGATCGATCTGGCGGCGCGCGATGCCCGCGCCAGAGCACCGCCCGCGTCTCCTCCAAGGTGCCATCCGGCGCGTCCGCGCCGGCATCGACCACGACTTGAGGTTCACAGGCCACATCAGATTCCCCGACCGGGTTGGCGTCGGCGCTACAAGCGCCCAACCCCGACGGGAAGGAGGCCGAAGTGGGACAGGTAGATCTCCAGAGAGCCTTTCGGTCCATGACCGTGCCCCCGCCGAGACCGCACGACCCGAGTAAGCGGGTGGCCGCGACCGTCGAACGGCCCGAATCCGTGGCGGTGCCGATCGAAGTCGATGCGGCCTGCGAAAGCTCGTTCTTGGACTGGCTCGGATGCGATGAGCAGGATGCCGTGGTGAGGGCGACAGTGCTCCGGCTGAACCCCGTGCTGCATCAAGGGCCTCAACCGCTGTCGCTGGTCCTTGACGTGCTGGAGTGCGAGTTCGATCTCCGCCCTGGGTGCGCCGAGCGCCTCTTCTGGTTGGCTCAGGAACGGGGCTACTTGTTGCTCCGCGAAGGCACCGTTTACCCGGGCTGGCTGCGCGTGGCGGTCTGACCCTCGGGTCGGGCGGCTCCCAGGGCGGTGGCTCTACCTGCCGACGAGTCTCAGGAGGTGGCTGCCAGCGTTCGGCGAGGCGCACTCGATCGGGATCGGTCGCCCCGATATCCGCGACCCGACGTTGCAGCGCCGGAACGCCCCACCGGGCTCGCCGATCGATCCGGTTCGCGCTCGCGGTCGGGCAGGAACTCCTCGACGACCGCGCACGGGATTGACTTGCGGAGCAGCCGCTGGACTGCGCGCAACTCGTCCACCTCTTCGGGTGAAACCAGGGAGATGGCCGTTCCGCTGGCGCCCGCTCGGCCCGTTCGGCCGATGCGGTGGATGTAATCCTGCGGCTCGTACGGCAGTTCGAAGTTGACCACGTACGGCAGGTCTTCGATGTCCAGGCCGCGCGATGCCACGTCTGTGGCGACTAGAACCTTGACGAAGCGTCCTCTGAACGCTTCCAGGGCCCTGGTCCGCTCCGACTGGCTGCGATCGCCGTGGATCGCGGATGTACTCACGCCGCGTCGATCCAGGTACGAAGCCAAACGGCTCGCCCCGATCTTGCTGCGGGTGAAGACCAGGACCTGCTCCATCGAGTCGCGCTGGATCAGGTGGATGAGCAGATCCGCTTTGCGGTTCTGGTCCACGGGGTAGAGGACCTGGGTGAGGTTGTCGGCGATGCTGTTTCGCGGTGCGACCTCGATGATCTCCGGATCGTGCTGGAACTCTTTCGCCATCTGGCGGACATCATCGGAGAAGGTGGCCGAAAACAGGAGCGTCTGGCGCTGGGCCGGGAGAAGGGCGCAGATCTTGCGCACGTCCGGCACGAAGCCCATGTCGAGCATTCGGTCGGCCTCGTCGAGGACGAGGATCTCGACCTGGCTCAGGTTTACCGTGCGCTGGCCGATATGGTCGAGCAGCCGGCCGGGCGTGGCGACGAGAATCTCGACGCCCTTCCAGAGGAGCTTGATCTCGGGGTCGATGCGGGTGCCGCCGTACACGACCGCGGCGCGAAGCGGAACGCTCCGGCCGTATGTCTTGACGGCTTCCGAAACCTGGACCGCGAGTTCGCGGGTGGGGGTCAGGATGAGGACCCGGACCGGGTGCCTGGCCGGCGAGAAGCCGGTGTTGGCGTGCCCTCGCAGGCGCTCGAGGATCGGCAGCACGAATGCGGCCGTCTTGCCGGTGCCGGTCTGGGCGGCGGCGAGAACGTCGCGGCCGGCCAGGATGGGGGGAATTGCCGCGCTCTGAACGGGCGTCGGCTCCGTGTAGCCCTCCCGCGCCACTGTGGCGAGAAGGTCGGCCGACAGGCCGAGGTTATCGAAATTCAAGACAGAACTCCTGGGTGCGTCAGTTGACGCGGGGTGCGACGGGGCCCCAGCTGAGCCGCCTGCGCTGTGTAGCGCAGGCTGAGAGGCTCAAGCGACGACGGCCGCCAGCTTATTGTTTCGTCGGACGGGCGCGGCGACCGAGCGGGCGGCTCGATCGAAGAGGCGCCGGTATTGGCTACCGACTTCCCACCACACCATTCCGCGGCTGTGCTCGTAGGCTCGCCGGCCCATGGACGCCCGCAGATCCGGGTTGAGCAGAAGCTCGATGAACGCCTCCGAGAGCCCCGTCGAAGAGCCCGGCTCGACTAGCCGGCCGTATTCCCCGGCGAGCATCTCGACCGCATAGGCATACGGTGTGGAGACGATCGCCTTGCCTGCCCCCATGGCGTAGGCCAGGGTACCGGAGACGCACTGATCGAGGTTCGGATACGGGGTTACGAAGATGTCGGCAGCCTGGAGCCACGTACCCAGCTCTACACGACCAACGAAGCGGTTCACGAACTTGACGTGATCGCCGATTCCGAGCGCCGCCACGCGTGCCTCGAGGCTGGCTCGATAGTCCTCGCCCTCGCGGAGGCGGACCTCCGGGTGCGTTGCGCCGAGGATCACATAGCAGGCCGACGGCACGGCCTTGATGACATCGGGCATCGCGTCGATGGCCGTCTCGAAGCCCTTGCCGGGCCCGAGCAGGCCGAAGCTCAGAATGACCGTCTGGCCGTTGAGGCCGATCCGGGACTTCATCGTGTCGGCGGCGACGATCGGGAAATTGGGGACGCCGTGCGGGATCACCTCCACGTGAGAAGGGTCGACGCCGTAGGTACGTGTGAGCAGCGTCGACGCTGCCCGCGACATGACTACCGTCGTGTCCGCGGCGGCCGCGAGACCGCGCAGGATCTCCTGTTGGGCGGCGCTGGGTTGCGGCATCACCGTGTGGAGCGTAGCCACGAACGGGATTCGTAGGGCATGGATGAAGTCGAGGACGTACTCGCCGTCTTCGCCACCCCAGATGCCGAATTCGTGCTGGAGCGAGACCACGCTGACGCCGCAGTCGTTGAGTGCCTGCGCCGCGCCGCTGTGGTCGGCCTGAACGTCACGCCGGATGCGGTGGCGCACTTCAGCCGGATAGGGCCCCGGTTCGCCGGCCGGGTGCAGGGCCACGATCTCGCGTTCGCCGATGGTGGTGGCGAGGTCATATGTGAATGTCGCAATTCCGCACTGGCGCGGAATGTACGTGGAAACGAAAGCTGTCCGCGAGATGAGCTAGCTCCTGTCAGATAAACCGCTTACGGCAAGCCTCTGCGACGTGGCTCCCCGAGCCCGAAGAGAGGCTCCTCGCGGCCCGATCGAAGGATCGTCCGGGCCGCGAGTGCCAAGTAGACGGACTAGGCCGCGCTAACCTGGACGGCGCGAGGACCCTTGGGGCTGGTCTCGACTTCGAACGAAACGCGCTCGCCGCCGACGAGGCGATCGAACTCGAGGGGAGCCTGGACGCCGCCGCGATGGAAGAAGTATTCCTTGCCATCTTCGGCAGCGATGAAGCCAAAGCCGCGATCCGCGACGACCTTCTTAACAGTACCGGTGGTCATGTGTGACCTTTCTTCTCTTCCCGATCCAAACAGCAGACGCACGGTCTGTCGGAAAGGAGGGTCGACCACGCGGAGCGCGCCGCAAGTTGCAGCAACTGATCCACATTACTCGCTTTGGGGGGATAGCACAATCACCGGGGCCGGTGGGTAGCGTCCGGCGAACGCCCGCCGAGCGCCCGCCGAGCCCCCGGCGAGCGCCCGGCGGGCAGACGTTCGGGGCTCGTGCCGCCCTCGCGACTCGGCCGCTTGACCAATCTGGGCCCAGGCCCCATCTTGGATTGAGCCGATCGCGCCGGGTCACGATTCCGTCGCTCGTTGCGCACGGCAAGATCGGATCCCCCGTGGCCCGCAGACCTTTCCCCACGCCCGACGCGCTCATTGTCGTGAGCAGCGACGGCTATTTCGATGTCTTCCCGCCCGTCGATCGCACCCCTAACGACAAGCCCAAGTACCGCGGCGTGATCGCGGAGCTTGGTCCGACCGTTCGAAGCCAGGACGACAGGCTTTCGGTCCGCCCGGATTCGCCCGTGCTCGACGCCGCCGTCTCGGCATGGTCCGGCAGCCATGGTGCTGCGGCCGTGCGTGGCGAGCTCGGCTTCGGCCGCAACGACAGCAAGCCCAAGGCATAGCCTTCTCGCGCGCGCTCGCCCGCGACCTTTCCAGGAGAGATTCACATGGCCGACGACAACACGACTACCGCCCCTTCCGCTCCTTCGCGTCCCGAACCCGACCGCAGCAAGTCCTCGTACCGCTCCGCTCCCGTCGCCGTGACCGATAGCCGCTCCAACGGCGGCTCCGGGGTTCAGCGAAGTCATCTCCGCAATCGCAAGGCCTGGCTCAAGAGCCGAACCCGCGCCGGTCAGACGTGGGCTCAGCGCAAGAGCGCCAGCCTTACCTATTGCCCGGCCAAGGTCCGAGCCGCTTAGGACCGCCCGCGGGACCGGCCGCCGCCACCGCTCGCTCCGGCGGCCTATCGGCGGGCCCGGGCCAGCTCTTCGAGGCGGGCATCGGAGATGCCGAAATGGTGCGCCACTTCGTGGCGAACGGTTTCCGCCACACCCTGAGCCAGCGTTTCGGGGTCGCGGAACTGCCGCAGATGCGGACCGCGGAAGATCGTGATCTTGTTCGCGATCGCGGCGTCCTCGGCGCCGTAAGCCGTGCGCGGCACGCCCGTGTAGAGCCCGAGAAGTCCCCACGCCCCAAGCGACGCAAGCTGGCCGGGCGTCGGCTCGTCCTCGATCACGATCGCCACGCTTCCGAGCCGCTCACGGAATGCCTCGGGCAGCGAGTCCAGCGCCGCGACGACGAGCAACTCGAAGGCATCGGCGGGCGGCTCGATCTCGGTCGTCATGTCCGCATTATGGCTCCTCGCCGACCGCACTCCTCCCGCAGCCGCTAGCCGGCCACTTGCGGGATGCCTCTCTCAGCCCTGCGTCCGGGTGAGCAATCGGCGCGCGATGCCGTCTGCCCAGGCATCGATGGCCGCCCAGTCGCGAAAGTCGCCCTCCGCGAGCGCCACGGGCGCCGGGCCGGACCATCGCCAGCGCGAGCGCGATGCTCGTGGGAGAGGCGCACAGGTTCCCTGTGGAGTCGAGCCTGCGGAGCAGATCGAACCCGAAGTCGTCGATCTGGCCACCCGCCACCGCCCCGTAGTCGGCGGCCGGAGCTGCCAGCGCGGCGTGGCCCATGACACTGTCAAACCAAGCGGCCGTGCCCACCGGCGACGGCGACTGCGTTGCGAGATCCGACGGCGACCCCCAGGCCGATGGCGAAGGCGCCTGCGTCGGCGAGTTGGTGGACCACGGAGAGTTCGTGGCAAATGGTGAGTAGGACGACCAGAGCGAGTTGGATGGCCCGGTCCCCGTCGGGATCGTCATCGCCGTACCGCATGCACCGGCGACAATCGCCGCGGCCAGGGCCAGGCCGGCTCCGCGCAACGTCGCCCTTCTAGATCGGACCGACGACGGCACCATTTCCCTCAGCCGGAGCCTCTTCGCGAACATGCCCCTACCCTCTGTGGTTTGGTGGCCCCGTTGACCGAGGCCATGCCGCCATGAGACGGCATTTCCGGTGCTTACGCGGCGGTTCGAATGCATCGCCCGCTGCTATGCTCCGACGATGGAGCGGTTCATCGAAGTTCCAGGCGGGCGCCTCTTCACGGCCAGCGAAGGCGCCGGACCGCCGATCGTGCTCATTCACGCGGCGATCGTCGATCACAGGGCGTGGGATGCCATGGTGCCCGGACTCGTGGGCGCCGGTTTCCGCGTCGTTCGGTATGACTATCGGGCCTTTGGGGCATCGACGACCGACGACGTCGACTTCAGTAACCGGGCCGACCTGCTGGCTGTCTTGGACTCGTTCGGGATCGCCCGCGCGGCGCTCGTCGGCAACAGCCGTGGCGGCCAGATCGCCTTCGACACGGCCATCGAATTCCCGGAGCGAGTGGTAGCCGTTGTGGGCGTTGGCGCCGGGCTGGGCGGCTTCCGTGGCGAACCGACTGCGGCGGAGCTGGCGATATTCGAGACAGCGGACCAGATCATGTCGGCCGCCAAGCCCGATCTGGATGCGATCGCCGACCTGGCCGTTCGACTATGGGTGGACGGCCCAGGCCAGCCGTCCGGTCGGGTCGATCCTGCGATCCGTGAGGCGGTCAGGTCGATGTGCCGGCCGCTGAGCGAACCCGGGCGCATCACAGGCCGGCCGATCCCCCTGGATCCGTCCGCCAACGACCGGCTGGGGGAGCTGCTTTGCCCCGTTCTGGCGGTCGCCGGGAGATTCGACGTCTCCGACGTGGTCGCCACTGCGCTACGCCTGGAGGCCGCCGCCCCGAACGCGCACGCGGCGGTGTGGCCCGAGGTGGCCCACATGATCGGCATGGAAGCGCCGGATCGCCTCAACGCTCTGATAGTCGATTTCCTGGAGCCGCTCCGCCCGTGGAGTTGACCGCCGCCTCGAGCATGCGCGATCGCTCACGGACGATGAATTCGCAGCGGCGAAGCGCCGACTGATCGCGCCGGCGCCATGACGGTGTCGAGTTCGGCTCAGGCCGCGCTCACCTGGACGGCGCGTGGACCCTGGGAGTTGGCTTCGATCTCGAACTTGACGCGTTCGCCGCCGAAGAGGTTATCGAAGTTGAGGGGCCGCTGCACGCCGGCGCGGTGGAAGTAGTACTCCTTGCCGTCCTCTGCCGCGATGTATCCGTAGCCGCTCTCCGGGTGGATCGTCTTGACCCTACCGGTGGTCATGGAGGACCCTTTCGTTCTTCCCTAATGCAAGAAGCAGACGCACGGTCTGTGGGAAAAGGGGTCGACCACGCGAAGCATCGCCGCAATGGCGGTAACGCTGCCACGGTACGCGTGATGGGCCCACAACACAACGGCGGAAGATGGCAATCCACGCCTTGCCGTGGCGTCCCGACGACGTCTGGTAGCGAGCCCGACTACGAAGCGGCGTGTCACCTGGCGAGCAGGCTCGCTTGCCGCGATCCGAAGGGGCCGGTCGGCACCGACAATTCCAGCCTGGCGTTTCGCGAACGTATGTACCGGGAGGGAACGGAGAATGTCGAAGATCACGCCGTGTCTCTGGTTCGATGGCAAGGCGGAGGAGGCGGCCAACTTCTACGTCTCACTTCTGCCCGACAGCCGGGTTGACAACGTGGCGCGCTCCCCGGCGGACAACCCGAGCACGCCGGCCGGGGCGGTCCTCGTGGTCGACTTCACGCTCGCCGGTCAGCGGTTCATGGGTCTCAACGGCGGTCCCCAGTTCTCGTTCACCGAGGCGATCTCGTTCGTGATCGATTGCGAGGATCAGGCGGAGGTCGATCGCCTGTGGGAGGCTCTCATCGAGAGCGGCGGATCGCCGGGGCAGTGCGGCTGGCTGAAGGATCGCTACGGCGTGTCGTGGCAGATCACCCCGCGCCAGCTCGGCGAGATGCTGGGCGATCCGGACGCGGAACGGGCCCGCCGCGCCATGGAGGCGATGCTGACCATGAGCAAGATCGACGTCGCTGCGATGCGTCGGGCGTTCGATGGTGAGCCGGTCGCGTAGTTGGGAGGACAAGAGATGCATCCAAGCGTGCGCCTCGTGCCGTGGCTGCTGGCTCTGATGGGGCTGGCAATTCTGCTCGTCGCGGGCGGCTTCGTCGTCTGGCCTCTCATCGCGGTATGGCTGGCCGTCCTTGCGCTGATCTGGGGTGTCGGTCGGACCGGGCTCGTACTCGTAAGTCGGACCTCTCGGGTTGCGCTCGCCCTCGGACTTCTGCCGGTCCTGTTCGTGCTCGGCGCCGAGTTCGGCTTGTGGCTGATCCCGGCAGATCTCGCATGGCTCGCGATCGAGCTCGCCGACCGGCGCCCGGAGACCGCCTGAGCCCCACGGGACTCAGCTTGGGCGCCGGCTCGGTCGCGCCCACTAGGTGAGGAAGCACCTCCTGGTCGCGGCCCTACCTCACCTCGGCGGCTGAGCCGATCCGCCACCGCTCGGGTACGATCAGGGACCCGGTCGCAATCGCGAGGTTCTATGGCGACTCAGATCCCCAGCGTCGTGTTCGACCTTGGTGGCGTCCTGA
>Ga0209638_1000942_pt1 | contig 19145 bp, 19 predicted proteins | sample BarGraNGADG00211_FD_184490 | JGI IMG/M metagenome (GOLD analysis project Ga0209638, IMG submission 184490) | Arctic peat soil microbial communities from Barrow, Alaska - Barrow Graham LP Ref core NGADG0002-211 (SPAdes) (version 2) | ecosystem: Environmental > Terrestrial > Soil > Wetlands > Peat...
CTGGTCCCGATCGCCTTCGCGACGACCGAGAGGTCGCTGACGGTCTCGCTCGAGTTGAAGCCGTGGTTGCCGCCCGGGCCGCCCATGGGGCCGCCGGTCCAGGCCCCGGCCCCGGGGCCCGCCGGCCTCGTCACGGTGCCGGGCTGCGTCGATGCGGCGGGCGTGCTCGGCTGCGCGGTCGGCGACGCCGCCGTCGCAGTCAGCGGCCCGAAGAGCGTCGCGCCGGCAGCGCCCCCGACGAGGAGCACGCCCATCAGGGTGGCGGCGGTCGCGGCGCGCCGTCCGCCCCGCTCGCGGGGCCTGGAGGTCTCCGCGGTGGTCTCGATGTCCGACATGTGTGTCTCCGTCAACGTGATGCCGCGCCGGGGGGCTTCGCCCATCGAGGTCCGTCCCGGATCGGATGTCATGGCCGGAGTGTTGCGGCGTCCTCCTTTCGGTCGGGTTACAGGACGAAAGGGCGCGCGCGACGGCGGGGATGCCGTCGTGCGTCGCGAAACAGGTAACCAGGCAGGTCAGGAATCGAGAAGCGCCGGTCACCAGGCCGCACCCAGCATGACCGCCATCGACATCACCACCACGACGTCAGGAGTGGACATGACCGGCGCTTCCACCCAGGGAATCAGGACCGTGTTGCCTCAGGAGCGGGGTGACCGGTTCGCGGTGCGCACCGGGTTCGACCCGCGTGCGGAAGCCGCGCCGTACCGCTGGTACCGTATCTCCCCGCGCCGCCTCCAGGCCTGGCGCGAGGTGAACGAGATGCCCGACCGCGATCTGATGCGCGACGGCCGCTGGTTGGCATGACGCCTCGACCGGGTACGCCGCGTGGCCAGGGTTCAGAGGCGCCACGGGCCGGAGCGAGCGGCCCCCAAACGCGAGGGCCGTCCCAACCAAGGCTGACACGGGAGGAAACCGCAATGACCGACACGAAGAATTCCGCCAGGAACGGCACCGCGATCGACAAGGCGCCCGGGAAATGGACCGATGACGAAGTCGCCGCGATGAAGGGTCGCGCCCGAGAGCTGAAAGCAGAAGAGCGCGCGAGCAAGGACAGAGCGCAGGGCGAACGCGACCTGCTCGCGGCAATCGCCGCGATGAAGGAACCGGATCGCGTCCTGGCCGAGAGGCTCCATGCGATCGTCGGAGCAACCGCGCCAGCCCTCTTGCCGAAGACGTGGTACGGGATGCCCGCCTACGCGAAGGCCGGCAAGGTCGTCTGCTTCTTCAAGAGCGCAGAGAAGTTCAACTCGAGGTATGCGACGCTCGGCTTCGAAGAAGCGGCGCACCTCGACGACGGCGCCATGTGGCCGACCTCCTTCGCACTGACGGAGTTGACCGCCGCCGACGAGGCACGGATCGGCGAGCTCGTGAGGAAGGCGACGAGCTGAGGACCGGGCTCGCCACCGGGCCCCACCCAGGCGGGACGGCCTGAGCCGTCCGGCCTGGCTTCTACTATGACCACATGGACGTCAAACCCACGATGAGCATGGCCACGAGGACGGACACGCAGTCGCCTCCGCTGCACTCTGCCGACAGCCACGACTTGATCCGCGTGCACGGCGCGCGCGAGAACAACCTCAAGGACATCAGCGTCGAGATCCCCAAGCGCCGGCTGACGGTGTTCACCGGCGTATCGGGCTCGGGCAAGAGCTCCCTGGTCTTCGCCACCATCGCCGCCGAATCGCAACGGCTGATCAACGAGACCTACAGCGCCTTCGTCCAGGGCTTCATGCCGACGCTCGACCGCCCCGACGTGGACGTGCTCGAAGGGCTGACCACGGCGATCGTCGTCGACCAGGAACGGATGGGCGGGAACCCTCGCTCCACCGTCGGCACCGCCACGGACGCCAACGCGATGCTGCGCATCCTCTTCAGCCGGCTGGGACAGCCGCACATCGGCTCGCCCCAGGCCTTCTCGTTCAACACCCCGTCGGTCCATGGCGTCGGGTCGATCACGGTCGAGAAGGCCGGCGCGAAGGCCGAGAAGAAGACGTTCACGGTCACCGGCGGGATGTGCCCGCGCTGCGAGGGCAGGGGCACGGCCTCCGATGTCGACCTCAGCCAACTCTTCGACGAGGCCAAGTCGCTCGCCGAGGGCGCGATCACCGTCCCGGGCTACACCCTGGGCGGCTGGAACTATCGCCTCTATGCGTCGTCGGGCTTCTACGACCCGAACAAGCCGATCCGCGAGTACACGGAGAAGGAGCGCCACGACTTCCTCTACCGGGCGCCGATCCGGATGAAGATCGAGGGCATCAACATGACCTACGAGGGGTTGGTGCCGCGGATCCAGGCGTCGTTCCTGTCCAGGGACCAGGAGTCCCTGCAGCCGCACATCCGGGCGTTCGTGGAGCGGGCGGTCACCTTCACGACCTGTCCCGCCTGCGGGGGCACCCGCCTCGCCGAAGGGGCCCGTTCGTCGCGGATCAGGGGCATCAGCATCGCCGATGCGTGCGCGATGCAGATCAGCGACCTCGCGGCCTGGATCCGCGACCTCGACGAGCCGTCAGTGGCGCCACTGCTCCGCGCCCTCCGGCACCTGCTCGACTCGTTCGTCGAGATCGGGCTCGGATACCTCTCGCTCGAGCGGTCGTCGGGAACCCTCTCGGGCGGCGAGGCGCAGCGCGTGAAGATGATCCGCCACATCGGCTCGTCGCTCACGGATGTCACCTACGTCTTCGATGAGCCCACGACCGGCCTCCACCCCCATGACGTCCAGCGGATGAACGCCCTGCTTCGTCAGCTGCGGGACAAGGGCAACACCGTGCTGGTGGTCGAGCACGAGCCGGAGGTGATCGTGACCGCCGACCACGTGATCGACCTGGGCCCCGGCGCCGGCACTGCCGGTGGCCAGGTGGTCTTCGAGGGCACCGTCGAGGGCCTGCGGGCCAGCGACACGCTCACCGGGCGCCATCTCGGCTACCGGGCCGGGCTCAAGCCCAGGACCCGCGCGGCGTCCGGCAGGCTCGAGTTTCGCCATGCGAACCAGCACAACCTGCAGGATGTGAGCGTGGATGTCCCGCTCGGCGTGCTCGTCGTCGTCACCGGCGTCGCCGGCTCCGGCAAGAGCTCGCTGATCCATGGGTCAATGCCGCGGGACGCGGAGGTCGCGTCGATCGACCAGGCGCCGATCAAGGGCTCGCGGCGCAGCAACCCCGCGACCTACACCGGGCTGCTGGATCCGATCCGGACGGCGTTCGCCAGGGCAAACGGCGTCAAGCCCGCGCTCTTCTCCGCCAACTCCGAGGGGGCCTGCCCGGTTTGCAACGGCAACGGCGTCATCTACACCGAGCTCGGATTCATGGAAACCGTCGAGTCGGTCTGCGAAGAGTGCGGGGGGAAGCGATTCCAGGCCAGCGTCCTGGAGTACACGCTCGACGGCCGGGACATCAGCCAGGTGCTCGCGATGCCGGTCTCCGAAGCGCTGGCGTTCTTCGGCCGCGGCGCCGCCAGGACGCCGGCCGCCACGGCGATCCTTACGCGGATGGCCGACGTGGGTCTCGGCTATCTCACGCTCGGGCAGCCGCTCACCACGCTCTCCGGCGGCGAGCGGCAGCGGCTCAGGCTGGCGATCCAGATGGCCTCCGACGGCGGCATCTACGTGCTCGACGAACCGACCACGGGCCTCCACCTCGCCGACGTCGAGCACCTGCTCGCCCTGCTCGACCGGCTGGTCGAGGCGGGCAAGTCGGTGATCGTGATCGAGCACAACCTCGCGGTGATGGCCCACGCCGACTGGATCATCGACCTGGGGCCCGGAGCCGGCCACGACGGCGGCCGGATCGTCTTCGAGGGCACCCCCGCCGACCTCATCGCCGCCCGCTCCACGCTCACCGGCGAGCATCTCGCGGCCTACGTCGGCGCCTGACCGAGGCCCTCGCGGACACCCCGAGGCGAGCGGCGTCACCCGCTGCGACTCTCCCGATGGGATGGGGGCGGACTCACCGGGGCGCGAAGTCCGTCCCGCGCCGCATCCGGTCGTCTGTGGCACGATCCCGCAGGTGACCAGCAGATCCGACGCAGCGCAGCACCTGAGCGACCTCGCGTGGCTGCGCCGCGTCCGCGACCGGATCGACCGGGAGTACGAGCTGCCCTTGGATGTCGAGGCGCTCGCCCGTGGCGCGCACATGTCGGCCGGGCACCTCAGCCGCCGGTTCCGGCTCGCCTACGGCGAGTCGCCGTACAGCTACCTGATGACGCGGCGCATCGAACGCGCGATGGCGCTGCTGCGCCGCGGCGATCTGAGCGTCACCGATGTCTGCTTCGCGGTTGGCTGCTCTTCGCTGGGCACGTTCAGCAGCCGCTTCACCGAGCTGGTCGGCGTGCCGCCCAGCACCTACCGGCGCGACGCCGCGGGAGCAACGGCGGGGATGCCGTCCTGCGTGTCGAAACAGGTGACCAGGCCGATCAGGACTGACCGTTCGGTCAGGACTGACCGTTCGGTCAGGAATCGAGAAGCGCCGGCCCCCGAGCCGCACCTGGCATGACGGCCATGGACATCACCATTCACACGACCTCGCTCCCGCACGACGACCCGGACGCCTCACTGGCGTTCTATCGCGACGTCCTCGGCTTCGAGGTCCGCACCGACGTCGGAAAGGGCAGGATGCGCTGGATCACGGTCGGCCCTGCCAACCAGCCCGGGACGTCCATCCTCCTGGCGCCGCCGGCCGTCGACCCGGGCATCACCGAGGACGAGCGCCGCACCATCGCCGAGATGATGGCGAAGGGCACCTACGGCTGGATCCTCCTGGCCACGAGGGACCTCGACGGCACCTTCGAGCGGCTGGAGGCCACCGGCGCCGAGGTGGTCCAGGAGCCGACCGAGCAGCCGTACGGGGTTCGCGACTGCGCCTTCCGCGATCCGGCGGGCAACCTGATCCGGATCCAGGAGACGCGCTGAGGCGTCCGGCGACTACCTCACGATGCGGGCCGCCGAACCAGGAGACCCGGTCCTGGTGGGTTGCCGGCCGGTCGCCCGAGCAGAGCTGGAAGGTCGGCCACCGCATGCCGCCTTGCGCTTATCGTGGGGTTGGTTGTTCCGTAGAGGCATGGAGGCGCGGATGGCGCAGGACGAGAACCGGGGTCTCGTGCGGGACTACTGCGAGGCCGTCTACAACCGGCGTGAGCTGGGACGCCTCGACGCCTTCCTCGCGCCCGGCTTCGTGAGCGCGGGCCCCGGTGGGCGGATGGACCGGGAGGCCCATGCAACGGCGCTCGCGGCGTCGCTCGCGGCGATGCCAGACCTCCGCCTGACGGTCGAGGAACAGATCGCCGAAGGAGACGCCGTCGTGACGCGCTGGTGGCGACGGGCACCCAGCTCGGCCCGCTCTTCGGCATCCCTCCGACGGGCAGGCGGGTGACCGCGACGGCGATCCACATCCACCACCTGCGCGACGGGCGGATCGTCGACCAGTGGGAGCAGTTCGACACGCTCGGCGTGCTCGGCCAGCTCGGCCTCGTACCTCGGCCCGCGCAGGAGCTGGCCTGACCGGACGTGACGGGGAAAGCGCCCCCGCCTCCACCCGGCGACCAGCCCCACGCGATCTCCGAGGCGCGGTGGACGTAGCTCGGGACGTTTGTGACGGGGATCAGCGTTCGTGACGGGGATCAGCAGGATCGGGTGACGGCGGGCGAGCGGCCGACGGTTGGCGGCGAACTGGACGCGTCAGGCGTTATGAGGCGCCAGCAGGGGGCCAAGCGTCTGCATCAGGTCCGGCGTGGTGATCGGGTCGTCTTCTGTGATCTTGCCGTTGGCGAGCCCGTAGTAGGTGAGACCCCGGCCGGCGATCTTCTCCCCACTGGGGAATATGTACGCCCACGTGAAGCGTGCGACGACGGCATCCCCTTCGGCGACCAGATCCTCGATCTCGAACTCACGACTGGCTATGGCCGCAGCCATCGCAGCCAACGCCCCTTTGAAGCCCGCGAGGTCCATGCCCGCCATCGCACGGTTCACGTAGTTCGGGGCCAGCAACTCGTCGATCACATCGACGTTGCCACCAGCCAGCGTTTCCTTCATGAACCGACGGACGACCGCCTTGTTCTGCTCGGTTGACATCTCAGACCCCCCGTGACCTTTCTGGGCGCGGCAGCGCCCCAACCGGACGGCTCGGTCTCGCCATTGGCCCTGCGCGACGGTCGAGGCGACCGTGTGGGGACGCCGCGCTGGTTGGACCTCGCGGTCCGCTGCCACCCCCCGGATCGGCGGAGTATGCGTGTGCGGCGGGAGAAGCGGCAGCGGGTCAACGTGTTGTCGCGAGAGGCGAGACCGCCGCCGTCATGGGCTTCGCTCGCCCGCCTATGCGATCTTCGACGCTCGGCGGACGTGCCTCGGGACGTTCGTGAAGCGGATCACGCCGCCAAGGACCACGACACGGACCCGGAGCGCAAATCGCGGGACCCGACCTGGGACCCTATCGTGGCGGATGGGGTCGGATCAGGGCACGAACAGCCGTTCTGTTCGTGCGAGAAGTGGGGTGGCCTACGGGGCTTGAACCCGCAACCTTCGGAGCCACAATCCGATGCTCTACCGATTGAGCTAAGGCCACCGCGGTCGCAGCGCGCGGCACGGCCGGGACCGCCCGCGGGACTGGCGGAGTATACGCGAGCGTGGCGCGCGGGTGCGTCTCATCGATCGCGCGGGCCGCCGTCGGGCGGCGCAGGTCGCGCGTCCAGGCCGCTCAGCGCGGAAGGGGACCCAGGACCTCCTCGTCGTACGCCCAGCCGTCGATGTCGGGCGGGTCGTAGCCGAGGATCGTGAGGGCATGCCGGACCTGCGCGCGGTGCTCGGACGCGTGGTCGAGCACCTGGGTGAAGAAGGTGATCGCGCGGATCGGCCGCGGCTCGCCTCGATGGCGTGCGGTCACCACCGCGTCCGGCAGCGTTACCTCGGCGAGCTCGATCAGCGCCGCTCCCGATGCCGCCGCGCGACGCCGCAGGACCGCGACGGAGGGAGCCAGGGCCTCCGGCGGCGTCGGCCGGTCCGTTCCGCCGGCGGCATCCGGCCCCGGTGCCGTCAGGCCGCGCAGGCCGCGGACGTAGCGCTCCTCGGCCTCCACGAGGTGTCGAAGCGTCGCGCCCAGGCCCCCGAAGGTGCCCTGCACCACGAACTCCAGCTGGTCCGATGGCAGCGCCTCGCACGTCGCGAGGATGCGATCCGAGGCCCATGCGTGGTGGCGGAAAAGCGCGACGAAGCCAGCGTCCATGCGCGGATCATACAGAGCCCGGCCACCCCGGCCGGAGGTCCGGCGCTCGCGCCCTTCGACCGGGCATCCAGCGCCCGACCGGTCCGCTCCACCCGCGACCGCATCGGGCGCCACAGGACCACTGCCGGTCGGGCGGCAGGACCATCGCGCGGGCTGTCCTACGACCCTCCGCCGCCTACGGTTGCCCTACCTCATGCGAACCACGATTCTCTCCCGGTCAACGGCCTCCGCCCGCATCGCCGCGATGCTTGCCGTCGCCCTGATCGCGACGAGCGCCGGCCTCGCGGCGCTGCCCGGCCGGGCCCTAGGCTGGAGCGACAACTCCTTCGACTCGACATCGGAGCAGCAGCTCTTCGCGCTGACGAACCAGGCCCGCTCGAGCGCCGGTCTCCCGACGCTGCGCTGGGACTCGACGCTTGCGGGCGTCGCCCGCTGGCGCTCGCAGGACATGGCGACGCGCGACTACTTCAGCCACAACATCCCGCCCACCGGCGAGATGGTCTTCGCGGTCCTGGACCAGAAGGGCTACTGCTACAACGTCGCGGGCGAGAACATCGGCTGGAACAACTACCCGGACGATCAGGCGACGGCAGTCGTCCAGAACGACTTCATGAACTCGCCCGGTCACCGCGCGAACATCCTGGGAGCGACCTGGGACGTCGCCGGGATCGGCGCCTACAAGCTCGCCGACGGGCGCAAGTTCTGGACCGTCCTGTTCGCCGACAAGACCGGCTGCGGGTCGACGCCCACGGCCACGCCGAAGCCGACCCCGAAGCCAACCCCCACGCCGACGCCGAAGCCCACGCCCACGCCGACCCCCGTTTCGACCCCGACGCCGGCCGCGACGCCGACCCCGACGCTCAAGCCCGCCGTGACGCCTCCGCCGACGCCTTCTCCGACACCTCGACCCACGCCGCGGCCGACGCCTCGCGCCACACCGACCCCGGAAGCGACGCCCGTCCCGACGGCCACGCCCGAGCGCACCCCGGTCCCGACCGTCACGCCGGCCGTGACGCCGCTCCCCGAGCCGTCGGCGACGCCGACCCCGTTGCCGGAGCCGACCGCAGAGCCGACCGCCGAGCCGACCGCCGAGCCGACGGCGACCCCAACGGCGACCCCGACCGCGACCGCGCCCGCGGCGCCCATCGACGCAGGGCCGCTGCCCGACGGCGTGTCCCTCCGGGTGAACCCAGCCGCGCCCGCGCCAGGCCGCGCCGGCGGACTGCTCGACAGCCTCCTCGCGCTGATCTTCGGCTCCTGAGGCGCGTCCGCCGACGCGTCGGAGCCCCTCGTGGCTCCGGTACACTGCGGGCCATGCTGACCGACCCGGGTCGCGCGCCGGCTGGATCCTGATGCCGCCGATCCTCGAGGCGCGCGACGTCACGCGCCGGTACCGCGTCGGGAGCGGCGACGTCGAGGCGGTGCGCGGCGTCTCGCTGGCCGTGGAGCCTGGAGAGTTCGTGGCCTTCATGGGCCCGTCCGGCTCCGGCAAGAGCACGCTGCTCCACCTGCTGGGCGGTCTCGACCGACCGACCTCCGGCGACGTGGTGCTCGACGGCGACCTCGTCAGCCGGCTCTCGGACGACGCGGCCACGAAGCTCCGCCGCGAGAAGACGGGGTTCGTCTTCCAGTTCTTCAACCTGATCCCGCTCCTCAGCGTCTGGGAGAACGTGGCGCTCCCGTTCACCATCGCCGGGGAGGACGCCCGTCATGGCGACGCCGCGGTCGCCGTCCGTGCCGCGCTCGCCTCGGTGGACGTGGCGGGGAAGGAGCGCAACCGGCCCGACCAGCTGTCGGCCGGCGAGCAGCAACGCGTCGCGCTCGCCCGCGCGCTGGTGCGGCGGCCCGCGCTCCTCCTGGCGGACGAGCCGACGGGGAACCTGGACTTCGCGACCGGCACGGAGATCCTTGATCGGCTCTGGCGCTCGTGCCACGAGGGCGGCCAGACGGTGGTCCTCGTCACCCACGACGCGAAGGCTGCGGCGTACGCGGACCGCGTCTACGTCATGCACGACGGGTCGCTCCGCGACGAGATCCGGCTCGGCCGGCGCCAGGATCACGGGGCCGGACACCTGATCGCCCGGCTCTCCGACCTGGGCCTCTGACCCGGTGCGCGCCCTCGACGCGCTGGCCCGCCGGACGCTGGTCGCCCGGCCGCTCCGGACCATCCTCACGATCGCGGGGATCGCCCTCGGAGTCGGCGTCCTCGTGGCGGCTCTCGTCCTGAACGCCGGCCTGGACGCGACCGCGGCACAGAGCGTCCGCGACCAGCTCGGACGCACGGACCTGCGGGTCGCGGCCTTCGAGGAGCGTGGCCTGTCGGCAGCGTCGCTCGCGGTCCTGGCCACCACGCCCGGCGTCGCGGTGGTCGCGCCGGAGCTCGAACGGCGAACCTACCCGGTCGCGGTGCCGGGCGCCGGGACGTCCCTGCCGGCCCCGGTGACCGTCGTGGGGGTTGATCCGGCGGCCGACCCGGCCCTCCACGACCGGCCGCTCTCGGGCGGGTCGCCGCTGCCGCTGGCGGGTGGCGACGTGGCCCTGGTCTCCGACGCGCTCGCCCGGGAGGACGGGCTTGCGGTGGGCGGGACCATCACGCTCAACGGCTCCGCGGAATCCGGGCCGCGCGCGTTCCGCATCGCGGGGATTCTGGCGGCGGTCCCGGGCGATCCTGACCCCGCCGGCCGCAGCCTCATCGTGCCCCTCGCGGCGGCGCAGTCCCTGCTCGGCACGGCGACTGTGAGCCGGGCGGACCTCGGGCTCGGGTCGGGCGGCGATGTCGGCGCGGTCACCGCATCACTGGAGCGGCGGCTCACGTCCGAGCCGTACACGCTGTCGACGCCCGGCGACCTGATCGCCGCGCTCCGGGCCTCGACGGCGGACTTCCGGGTCACCATCGCGCTCGTCGCCGCGCTCTCCCTGTTCGGCGGCGCGTTCCTCATCTTCAACACGATGGCGATGACCGTCGCCGAGCGCGCCCGCGACATCGGGCTGCTGCGCGCGGCCGGCATGACGCGCCGCCAGGTGACCCAGCTGGTCCTGATCTCAGCCGGCCATCTCGCCGTCGCGGGCGTCGTGCTGGGCCTGCTGGCCGGGATCGGCCTTGCGGCGCTCGTCAGCGGGCTCTTCTCGCCGGGCGGCGGCGTGCTCGGGATCCGCGAGCTCGTGATCCCGCCGGCGGGGTTGCTGCTCGGTGCGCTGCTCGGCTTCGGGGTGACGATCGCCGCCGCGCTCGAGCCTGCGCTGCGCGCCGCGCGGATCTCGCCGGTCGCCGCGCTGACCGCGCGCCTGGAGCAGACGGCCGTCCTGCGCGCCCGCCTTCGCTGGCTGACGCTCGTGTTCGCCGTGGTCGGGGTCGCCGGCCTCGCGCTCTGGCCGGGGGCCGCCGACGGGAGCGCCGGGCTCGCCCGGCCGCTCGCGGTCTACGCGCTGCTCCTCGGCGTGGCCCTCGCCAGCCCGTTCCTGGTCGGCCCGCTCGGAACCCTGGTCGGGACGCTCGCCCGGCCGTTCCTCCCGGTGGAGGAGCGGCTCACGCGGAGCGCGCTGGTCCGGGATCCGAGCCGCACCGCGCTGACGGTCGGCGCCCTCTCGGTGGCGCTCGCGGTCCTCGTGGCGCTCGGCGGCGTCGCGGCGACGACGCGGCGGGCGGCCACCGCGTGGCTGACCGACGTCATCCCCGGCGATGCGGTCCTCACCTCGATCCGCCCGGTGCCGATCGACGAGCCCCAGCTGGCCGACCTCGCCGCCGTTCCCGGCGTGGTGCGCATCAGCCCGATCGGGCGCTTCGCGGTCTCCGTCGGCGGGCAACGGCTGGACGCGGCCGCCGTGGTGGGAGCGGACCTGCTGGCCGACGGTCGGCTCGTCCTCTCGGAGGGGGACCGTGCGGGGGCGCTGCCCGCCCTCGACGCGGGTGGCGCGGCCATCCTCCCGGCGGCCGTCGCGGACGCCCTCGGGATCCCGCTCGGCGGCTCGCTCCAGGTGCTCGCGGGTCGCGAGATCGTCGCATTGCGCGTCGTCGGGGTCGCGGCCCGGACGATCCCCGGGAGCGCCGGCGAGGCCATCCTGGTCGGGTGGCCCGACGCCACGCAACGCCTCGGCGTGCTGGGCGCCGACGTGTTCGCGGTCCGCTATGCGCCGGGCCAGGCAGCCGCGGCCGCCGCGGCGCTCGAGCCGGTCGCGCGCGCCGCGGCGCTCGAGCCCGCGTCGCTCGAGGCGCTCGCGGGGACGATCGGGGCATCGGTGGATCGCCTCTTCGCGCTGCTCACCGCCCTCGCCGCGGTGGCCCTGATCGTCGCCGGCCTGGGCATCGTCAACACCCTCACCATGAATGTCCTCGAGCGCGTGCGCGAGCTGGGCTTCCTGCGCGCGGCCGGCCTCACCCGCCGCCAGGCGCGGAGGCTCGTGATCCTGGAGGCGGCCATCCTGGGGGCCGTCGGCGCGATCCTCGGGGTCGCCGCCGGCATCCTCGCGGGCATCATTCTCGCCGCGCTGGGAGCGGGCCCCGGCGTCACGTACGATCCCGGCTGGGGGAGCATCGCCCTGGCGCTCGCGGGCGGGGTCGCGCTCGCCGTCGTCGCGTCCGCGTGGCCGGCGACCGTCGCCGCGAGGGTCGAGATCGTTCGTGCCGTCCAGTACGAGTAGACTCGGGCCGGGCGGCCATCCCCGCCGCCTCCGGAGGTGCAGATGACGCTCGCGACGCCCCGCCTCAACCGGCTCCCGGCGGGCGAGCGCGGGATCACGATCGGGGACTTCCTGGTCCCGATCGCGATCGGCGAACGGATCAGCGAGCGCGCGCGCCACGTCGCGCTGATGGCGATCGGTGCGCTCCTCATCGCGCTGACAGCGAATATCCAGGTGGTCCTCAACGGCCAGACTGTCGTCTTTCCCGGCGATGTCCGGGTCACGCTCCCGGTCTCGCCGGTCCCGATCACGGCCCAGACGTTCGCCGTGCTCCTCGTCGGCGGCGCGTTGGGCTTCCGGCGGGGTCTCATGTCGGTCGGCCTCTACCTCGCCCTCGGCCTGCTCCTCCCGATCTACGCGCAGGGCGCCTCGGGGATCGACACGTTCGTCGGACGCGAGGCCGGTCGGTGGGTGCTCGGGGCGACCGGCGGCTACCTGCTCGGGTTCCTCATTGCCGGCGGGCTGGTCGGCCGCCTCGCGGAGCTCGGCTGGGATCGCCACGTCGGCGGGGCCGTGGTGGCGATGCTCCTCGGCAACGTCGTGATCTACCTCGTCGGCGTGCCGTGGCTCATGGCGGCGACCGGCTTCGATCTCACGACCGGGCTGGCCAAGGGCGTCTACCCGTTCCTCGTCGGCGACCTCCTCAAGCTGGCGCTCGCGGGGATCATCTTCCCGGCGGCCTGGTGGCTGGTCGGCCGCGGCGACGGCACCCGCTGACGGAGTCGGACGCGGCGGGCCTCTACGGCCCCGGCTCCGCCGCCTGGGCCCGCAACCGGGACGCATTCCTCCTCCTGGGCGCGGGCCCCCGCGCCCTCCTCCTGCAGCTCGCGCATCCGCTGGTCGCCGAAGGCGTCGCCCAGCACTCGGACTTCCGGGCCGACCCGTGGAGCCGCCTCGCCGGAACGCTGCGCAGCTACCTGCGGATCGTCTACGCGAGCCGCGCCGGGGCGAACGCGGAGATTGCCCGCCTGAACCGGCTCCACCGCTCGATCACGGGGGCAGTCGAGGACCCCGAGGCCCGCGCCGTGACCGGCGTGACGGCGTACGCGGCCCGCGACCCGGCGCTCTCGCTGTGGGTCCACGCGACGCTCGTGGAATCGACGCTGACGGTGAACGAGGCGTGGCGGGGTCCGCTGTCCCCGGGCGAGTCCGCGCGCTTCTACCTCGAGACGATCCCGATCGCGCGCGCCTTCGGGATCCCGGAGCGGATCCTGCCCGCCGACCTCGCCGCGTTCCGGGCGTGGTGGGACGCGATGCTCGGCCCGGGCGGGCCGATCCGCGTGACGCCCACCGCCCGGGACCTCGCCGCGACGATCCTCGCGCCGCCGCTTGCCCCGCTCGCCGGCGCGGGCAGGGGCGGCGTCCTGCCGGCGGAGCTCCGGCCGCTCCTTGCCGCGATCCCGCCGCGCACGGCGGGATGGCTCCTGTGGCCGTCGATCGCGCTTCTTCCGCCGTCCATCCGGGCCGGGTATGGAATCCCGTGGTCGCCCGGACGCGCAGCCGTGGCCGCGTGGCTGGTCGCGGGCTGGCGCGGCTGGGCGGCGGTCCTGCCGAAGGCCTGGGGGACGATGCCCCAGGCGCGTGCGGCCGACCTGCGCATGGCGCGCTCGCTCGCCGAGGCCGCTGCGTCGCCGTAGCGTGACCGACGCGTCGGTGGTCCGGCGCGTCCGCGTCCCGCCCTCTACCATTGGCCGCCGTGACCACGCCGGATCCCCGCGCCGTCCTTGCCCTCGACCTCGGCACCTCCGCCGCCAAGGCGGGGGTCGTCGCCCTCGACGGCCGGCTACGCGGCGACGCCCGGGCGGTCTACCCACTGCTGCTCGAGGGCGAGGCCGGGCGCGCCGAGCAGGATCCTGACACGTGGTGGGACGCGCTTTGCGAGGCCGCCGGCACAGCCATGGCACAGGCCGCCGCCGAGGGCCCGGTCCAGCCGATCGCGATCTGCTGCGTGGGCCAGGGCCCGACGCTCGTGCCCACCGCCGCGGACGGCCGTCCCGTCGGGAAGGCGATCACCTGGCTGGACCGGCGATCCGGCGCGGAATCCGCGTTCGTGGCTGTCGCGCTCGGCAGGCACGGATGGAACGTGACGCTCCTCGGGTCGGCGCGACGGCTCGCGGCCGAGGCGCCGGACGTGGCCTCCCGGGCCGCCTGGTTCCTGTCGGCCTGGGATCACGTGGCACTTCGGCTCAGCGGCGTGGCGGCGACCGCGCTCCAGGACCCCGCCGACGCCGTCACGCCGGACGAGGCGCGGCTCGCCGGGCTCGACGCCAGGTCGGCGCCGCCGGGCATCCGCGCCGGCACGCAGCTCGGCGGGCTCCTGCCAGGACCGGCCGCGGAGCTGGGCCTTCCAGCGGGCCTCCCGGTCGTCGCCGGCGTCAACGACGCGATCGCCACGTTCCTCGGGGCGGGGCTCACCGATGTCGGCCAGGCGATCGACACGGGCGGCACGTCCGGTGGCTTCGGGCTCTACGTGGCGTCGCCGGTCAGCGTCCCGCCGCTCTGGACCGGGTCCGCGCCGCTGCCGGGGCTGTGGTACGTCGGTGGCGCGATGGCCGGGACGGGCAAGGCCCTCGACTGGTTCGTCGCCGACGCGCTCGGCGGGGCGGCCACCCTCGCCACGCTCCTCGCAGAGGCAGCCCCTGTCCGGGCCGCGTCGGAGGGCCTCGTCTTCCTGCCCTATCTCGCCGGCGAGCGCTGGCCGATCCAGGACCCGTCGGCGCGCGGGGCGTTCGTGGGGCTGACCCTCCACCACGGTCGGGGCCACCTGGCCCGGGCGGTCCTCGAGGCAGCCGCCTATGCGGTCCGCCACGTGGCCGCGCCTGTCTTCGATGCCGGGCTCCCGTTCGCCGAGCTGCGCGTGACCGGGGGCACCGCTGCGAGCCGGCTCTGGAACGGGATCAAGGCGAACGTGCTGGGCGTCGAGGTGCTGGTCCCCGCGGTCACCGAGGCGTCGCTCGTCGGCGCGGCGATCCTCGCCGCGGTGGGCGCCGGTGCCCATCCGGACCTGCGGACCGCGCTCGCCGCGATGACGCGCGAAGCGGAGCGGATCATGCCCGATCCGGCCGAGGTCGCGATCTATGACCGTGCCTTTGCCGTCTACGAGGAGCTCCACGCCCGGCTCGCGCCGGCCAACGCGGCGCTCGGGGTGCTCGACGGGCGCGGGCCGCTGTCCCCGTCGATCGCGGCCGTGTCGCGGCCCTGACGCGAGTATCCTTCGGGCTGGCCGCCTGAGTCGCATCGCCCGATCCCGCATCGGCCGCGGCCCCTGACGTCGATCCCGATCTCGCCGCCCCGGAGGAACCTCGTGCCCGTCCGCACTCCACGCCCTGCCCGTGCCGGCCGCCTGGCCGCGTTCGTCGCGATCGCCGCGCTGGCCGTCGCCGCGTGCGCGACCGGGGGAAGCGCCGCGGCGCCGTCGCCGACGCCCACCCTGGCGCCGACGACGCCGCCGTCCGCCAACCCGTACACCGGCGCGACTGCCGGCAGCGGCGCCGGGGTCAAGCTCGGCTACCTCTCGTACGGGGACCTGGTGCCGTACGTGAAGCAGATCAGCGACGGCATCCGCGCCCAGACCACCACCGCCGGCGTCGATCTCGTCACGTGCGATGTGAACGTGGATCCGACGAAGGTCGACGGCTGCATGAAGCAACTGACCGGCGCCGGGATCAAGGGCCTGATCCAGTTCCAGGGCTCGCTCGAGCTCCCGGCCACGGTCTGTGCGGCAGTGCCGGCGGGCATGCCCGTCCTCGCGGTCGAGCTGCCGGAGGATCCGTGCGCAGCCTCGCTCATCGCGGCCGACGACCTTCGCGCGGGCCAGATCGCGGGCGCGGCGGTGGGCGCCTGGGTGAAGGCGCACTGGGCCTGCGCCTACGACGCCTTCGTCTCGCTCGAGTCGTCGGCGGTGCCGGACCTGAACCAGAAGCGCATGGAGGGATACCGGCAGGGCTTCATGACCGTCTGCCCGGGCCCCATCACGAACGAGCAGGTCGGAGCGTCGGCGGACCGCCAGGACACTGCCCGCGACGCGGTCGCGTCCCTCCTCGACACGCTGCCCGGGAAGAGCAAGATCCTGGTCGTGGCGATGAACGACGACGGGGCGCTGGGCGCGCTCGACGCGGCGACGGCGGCGGGCCGGACCGGCGACGTCTGGGTCAGCGGGCAGGGGGCGGAGCCGCGGGTCCGAGACCTGATCCGGAGCAACGAGCACTACCTGGGCGACGCTGCCTACTTCCCGGAGCGCTTCGGGGCGACCATCGTCCCGGCCATCCTGGACCTCGTCGCGGGCAAGCCGGTTCCGAAGCTGCTTCTGGTCGAGCCGGCCTGGGTCGACGCCACGACGATCAAGACGATCTACCCGAGCTGAGGCGGCCTCCCGCCGAGGGCGGGCACCCGAAGCTCGCGACGGCGCACCCGGGAGACGGGCGCTACGTCCGCGTCTCGATTCGTGGGACGGCCTCCGACTCGGTGAGCGCCGCGACCGCGGCGGCGATCGCCGCGGCGAGCTCGGGCAGCGCCGCCGCGACCCGCGCCGTCAGCGGCGTCCCGACGTCGAAGCAGGCGCCGCCGATCCCGACGAACGTGCCGGCAGGGGGAGATTCGCGGAGCGTCGCGGCGAGGTCCAGGACCTGCTCGAGCGGGAGCTCGTGCGACGACCGTGGCTCGGGGGCATGGCCGGCCGCGGTGAGCGCGCGGGAGCGATCCACGAGCGCGGCGAGCGGGCGGACCCAGACCTCGCCGGGAGGCAGGCCGGCGACGGCGTCGACCACGACGCACGGCGCATCGGCCGGCAGGTCCAGGAGGAAGAGGATGTCGAGCTGGCCCACCGGCACGACCTCCACGCGGTCGCGGAGCCCGCCCGGGAGCAGGTCGACGGCGGCGAACCCCGCGGCATCGTCACCGCGGGCCGGTTCGCCGCACACGAAGACCGGGACGCGCAGGGTCATCGGGACGCTCCGGGCTCGATGCGGGGTGGCTTCCTCGACGGTTCGGCGCCGATCACGCCTCCTCGATGCGAAGGTCGAGGAAGTGCGTGGCGCAGCTGATGCAGGGGTCGTAGCTCCGGATCATCTGCTCGAGCCGGAGCGTCGCCTCGGCGTGCGGCAGGTCCAGCACGTGCTTCGCGGCGACGACGAGGTCCGCCTCGATCGCGGCCTGGTTCTGGCTGGTCGGCGGGACGATCTGGGCCGCCCGGATCCGCCCGGATTCGTCCACCTCGTAGCGATGGAAGAGCAGGCCGCGCGGCGCCTCGGTTGCCCAGGCGGCGACCCCCGGGCGGCTCTGCCAGGCTACGAGCGGCTCGGACGGGACCCGGTAGGCGTCGATGATGTCGATCGCCTCCGCGCAGGCGTGGACCAGCTCCACGGCGCGCGCGACGATCGACGCGTAGATGTTGGTCCGGATCAGCTCAATCATGCCCGTTGAGGCCAGCGCCTCCTTGGCGAGCGGGTGGAGCTGCTCGCCGGCCAGCACGACGCGCGCGGAAGGGCCCAGGAGGTAGACGCCCTTGCCGTCGACGGACCGGGCATGGAGCGCGTTGGAGCCCTCCACCTGGAACTCCTCGAAGGCGCTGCGCCATGACCCCGGGGGAAGGTCGATGCCGTCCGAGCTGACGATCCGGCCGTCGTTGAACGGGTATTCGGCGGCATGCCGGAGGCTGACGAGGCGAGGCTCGCGCGCGAACGCCGGCATCGGGAAGCCGGCCACGAGCCTGACCGTCTCCTGGGCGAAGGCAAGAGCTTCCTCGAGCGCGGAGCGGTGCTCCTTGAGCTCGCTGACACGGGGAACGTGGCTCCAGCCGCCGACCCGGACGCTGACCGGGTGAATGGGTCGGCCGCCGAGGATCGTGATCAGGTGGTTGCCGGCCTTCTTCATCCTGAGGGCCTGCTCCACGAGCGGCCGATGGTCGGCTGCCATGGCGATGCCGCTCTCGTACCCGAGGAAGTCCGGTGCGTGGAGCAGGAAGATGTGGAGCGCGTGGCTCTCGATCCACTCGCCGCAGTAGAGGAGGCGGCGGAGCGCCCGCGATTGCGGGTCGATCCGGACCCCGAAGAGGTCCTCGAACCCGTGCGCCGCGCTCATCTGGTAAGCGACCGGGCAGATCCCGCAGATCCGCGCGACCATGTCGATGACCTCGTCGGGCGTCCGCCCAACGACGAGCTGCTCGAAGTAGCGGGGCGCCTCGAAGATCCCGAGGCGCGCCTCGACGACCTCGCCGTCCTTCACGCGGAGACGGAGCGAGCCCTCGCCCTCGACCCGGGTGAGCTCGTGGACCTCGTAGACGCGCTCGTCCACGACCTTCTCCGACGTCGTCCCGCGGCTCATGCCTTTCCTCCCCGCGGCGCCGGCTCGGCCGCCGACGTGGTGCTGCGCCCGCTGCGGGCGCCGCCGAGCTCCGTGACCATGCTGCGGAACGGCTCCGAGTAGGCGGTGAACCCGGCGAACAGCCGACCGATCTCCTCCCGTGGCCGGTCGCCGGCCATCTGGAGGTGACGGGAGAGCCCCGCCGCGTTCGCCTGCTCGCGCGGTCCGAAGCAGCCGTAGCAGCCGCGGCCGAAGCGCGGGCAGATGGCCCCGCACCCGGTCTGGGTGACCTGACCGAGGCACGGGAGGCCCTTGCTGACCATCACGCAGACGACGCCGCGTCGCTTGCACTCCATGCACACGGCCTCGTCCCGCAGCTGCGGCCGCCGGCCGGTGGTGAGCGCGGTGAGGAGCTCCACGAGCTGGCCCGGATCGATCGGGCAGCCGCGCAGCTCCGCGTCCACGGTCACGTGCTCGGAGATGGGCGTCGAGCGCGCGAGCGATGCGACCCACTCGGGGTTCGAGTAGACGCCCGCCCGAAACGCGTCGTGGTCGCCCCAGTTGCGGAGCGCCTGGATGCCGCCGGCGGTCGCGCAGGCGCCGATGGTGACGAGGAAGCGGGTCCGACGGCGGAGCTCCACGATCCGCTCCAGGTGGGCCGGCTCCGAGACGGAGCCCTCGACGAAGAGGACGTCGTAGGGTCCCGCGGAGCGCGCGGACGTCGCCTCGGGGAAGTCGACGATGTCGAAATGCTCGACGACCGAGAGCAGCTCGTCCTCGAGGTCGAGGAGGGTGAGCTGGCAGCCATCGCACGACGCGAACTTGACGACGCCGACGCGGGGATGTGCCGAGACGGAGGCGTGCGCCATCAGATGCCCTCCCGGCCGAAGGTGTCACCGAGCTGCGCGATCGAGAAGACCGGGCCGTCACGGCAGACGAAGTACTTGCCCATCTGGCAGTGGC
>Ga0209638_1000943_pt1 | contig 19101 bp, 21 predicted proteins | sample BarGraNGADG00211_FD_184490 | JGI IMG/M metagenome (GOLD analysis project Ga0209638, IMG submission 184490) | Arctic peat soil microbial communities from Barrow, Alaska - Barrow Graham LP Ref core NGADG0002-211 (SPAdes) (version 2) | ecosystem: Environmental > Terrestrial > Soil > Wetlands > Peat...
GGGCCGGCGGAGGCGATCGTCGACCTCGCGGCAGAGGTCGACTCGGAGCGCGACCACATCCGTGGGTCCGCAGACGCCCGCGTGACCCTCGTCGAGTACGGCGACTTCGAGTGCCCGTACTGCGGCCGGGCCGAATCCGTCATCCGCGAGCTGCTGTCGGACTTCGGCGACGTGCGCTACGTCTGGCGCCACCTCCCCCTCGCCGACGTGCACCCGCACGCCCAGCGCGCCGCGGAGGCGGCCGAGGCGGCGGCCGAGCAGGGCGCGTTCTGGGAGATGCACGACCTGTTGTTCCAGCACCAGGATGCCTTGCGCCCGTCCGACCTCGAGGGCTACGCGCGCTCGCTCGGCCTCGACGCGGAGCGTTTCAACGAGGAGCTGCGAACGCACGACTACGCCGCGCGCGTCGCGGACGACGTCGACAGCGCCGACCTCAGCGGCGTCTCGGGAACGCCGACCTTCTTCGTCAACGGCCGCCGCCATTACGGCGCGTACGACATTGCCGGCCTGTCGGCGTCGGTCCGCGCGGCCAAGGCTCGCGAGATCGCCGCGGCTGCGCGGGCAGGCGCTTGACACGCAGTATCCGGCGTGAGAGATTCCGCGTGCCACGTCCCTGTGGGCCCTCGGGTTCACGGGGACGAGGCATTTTTGGGGACGTTTCTCGCGACGGCCGTGCGGCCGGAGCTACAGGACGAGCTCGGCGAGTACCTGCAGCGCCTCGGGCTGCGGCGAGCCGACGATGAGCGTCGTCACGGGTGTCTCGCGCCAGGCTTCGAGGCGGTCCCGGATCCGCTCCTTCGGGCCGACGAGCGCGACCGCGTCGACGAGCTCGTCGGGCACCGCCGCGATCGCCTCACGCTGGCTGCCGCCGAGGTAGAGCTCCTGGATCCGCTCCGCCTCCGCCTCCCAGCCGTAGCGCCGCATGAGCGAGTTGTAGAAGTTCTTGCCCTTCGCGCCCATGCCGCCGACGTAGAGAGCGAGATACGGCTTCAGGAAGTCGCGCAGCGCTTGCACGTCGTCGCCGACCAGCACGTTGACGGTTGCAGCGATCTCGAAGCCCTCGGGTGCGCCGGCGAGACTCGGCCCGAAGGCGTCGTCGAAGCGCTCCGGGTCGACGAAGATCGGCAGCCAGCCGTCGGCGATCTCCGCGGCGAGCGCGACGTTCTTCGGGCCGATCGCCGCGAGGTAGATCGGGATGTCGGCCCGCAGCGGCCGCAGCATCAGCTTCAGCGGCTTCCCCAGGCCGGTCGCCCCCGGGCCGTCGTACGGGATCCGATAGTGCTCGCCTGCGTGCTCGACGACCTCGCGCCGAAGCGCCGTGCGGACGATCTCGACGTACTCGCGCGTCTTGCCGAGCGGCTTGCCCCACGGCTGACCGTGCCAGCCTTCGACGACCTGGGGCCCGGAGGTGCCGAGCCCGAGGATGAAGCGCCCGCCCGACATCAGGTCGAGCGTCGCCGCAGTCATCGCCGTATTGGCCGGAGTGCGCCCGGGGATCTGCATGATCGCCGAGCCGACCTTGATCGTGCTCGTGTGCGCGGCGAGCCACGAGAGGACGGTGACCGCGTCGGTGCCCCATGCCTCTGCCGCCCACACAGAGTCGTAGCCCAGGCGCTCCGCCTCCTGCGCGACGGGCACGAGCTCGGCGGGGTTCGTGCCCGGCGGGGCGTAGCCGAGGTTGAGGCCGAGCTTCACGGGCCGATCCTACGTCGTTACCCTTCTGCGCCCATGTCGCACCCCGAGCTTGCCGCCGAACAGGCGTATGTCGACCACGCGTACGCATGCCTCGACCGCATGCGGTCGACGATTGCCCGGACGCAGAGCTCGATGGCGACCGAGTTCGCGGCCGTCGCGATGGAGGCCTGGGCCAAGCGGCGCACGCGGACGTTTCAGGACGCCGAGAACGGGCTCTGCTTCGGCCGGCTGACGCTCGACGGATCGTCGCGGCCGCTGTACGTCGGACGGCGCTGGGTGCACGACGACGATCGAGAGCCGGTCGTCGTCAACTGGCAGGCGCCGGCGGCGCGCCCGTTCTACACGGCGACGCCCGCGGATCCGCAGCGCGTGACCCAGCGCCGCCGGTATCGCACCGACAAGCGGCGGATCGTCGACATCTCGGACGAGTCGCTCGACGGCTCGGTGGTCGAAGGTGCGTCGGTCTCCGACTTCCTGCTCGAGGAGCTCGACCGGCGTCGCGAAGGGCGCATGCGCGACATCGTCGCGACGATCCAGTCCGACCAGTACCGGTTGATCACGGCCGAGCCCGAGGGCGCGCTCGTCGTGCAGGGCGGCCCCGGCACCGGCAAGACGGCGGTGGGATTGCACCGTGCTTCGTGGCTCCTCTATACGCATCGCGAGCAGCTCCGTCGAGTCCTCGTCGTCGGCCCGAATCCGATGTTCATGGACTACGTCGCGCACGTGCTCCCTGCACTCGGCGAGGACGCGGTCGAGCAGCGTGCTGTCACCGAGCTGCTCGACGGGATCGTCGTCGAGCGCGAGGAGGCGTCCGACGTTGCACGGCTCAAGGCGGACACGCGTCTCGCTGAGGTCGTGCAACACGCGGTTGAGCTCGCGGTGCAGCCGGCGCCCGAAGAGCTCGTCTTCTACGTCGACGGCGTCTTCGTGTCGGTGCGCGAGCGGGAGGTGACCGAGCTCCTCGACGGGATCCTCGAGTCGGATGCCGCGCTCGGCCCCGCGCGCGAGCGGTTCCGCATGGCGGTGCTGCGCCGCTTCAACGAGCGCTACAACGAGAAGCTCGAGGATCTCGCGCTGCGCAGCTTCGACGAGCTCGAGCGCGTGCTGAAACAAGGCGGCTTCCTCGTGAAGTACGTCGACCGTGTGCTCCCGCCCGTGCGCTCGGACAAGCTCGTCGCCCGTCTCCTGACCTCGCCCTCGGCGCTCGCGGAGGCCGCGCAAGGGATCCTCGAACGCAGCGAGCAGAAGCTGCTGCTGCGCGACCGCCCGAAGCGTACCGCCGACCTCCGGTGGAGCGAGCACGATCTGCCGCTGCTGGACGAGGCCCGCGCGTTGCTCGACGGGCCGCCGCGCGCGTACGGGCATGTGATCGTCGACGAGGCGCAGGATCTCTCGCCGATGCAGCTGCGGACCATCTCGCGGCGCGCGCTTGGCGGCTCGCTCACGATCCTCGGCGACGTGGCGCAGGCGACGGGGCCCGTCGTCTACCGCGGCTGGCAGGAGCTCGTGCCGTATCTCCCCGAGGGCATGGACGTGACGATCGAGGAGCTGCGGCACGCCTACCGCGTGCCGGCGGAGATCATGGAGCTCGCGCTGCCGCTGCTCGCGCGGATCGCGCCCGACGTCGAGCCGCCGCTCGCCTATCGTCAGGGCGGCGCGTTGCCCCGGCTCGTCCAGGTGGGGGAAGGCGACGACGTGATGCAGGTTGCGCTGCAGGAAGCCGCCGCGCTCGCGGAGCTCGAGGGGCTGATCGCCGTGATCGCGCCGCGCTCGCTCGTGGGAGCCTCGCCGGGCGGCGACGCGTACGACGAGGTATTCGTGCCGGTCCTGACGCCGCGCCAGGCGAAAGGTCTCGAGTTCGACCACGTCGTCGTCGTCGAGCCCGCCGCGATCGCCGAGGACGGCGAGCAGGGGCTGCGCCAGCTCTACGTCGCGCTGACCCGGCCGACGAAGACGCTCGTCGTCGTACACGCTCGGCCGCTGCCGCACGGTCTCGTCGTCGGCGGGTAGCGTCAGGGACATGCGCACGCGTCAATTGGGCGAGGGAGGCCCGGAGGTCACCGTAGTCGGCCTCGGCACGAACAACTTCGGTGGGCGCTGCGATCTCGAGCAAACGCGCGCCGTGATCGAGGCTGCGCTCGAGGAGGGCATTACGCTCTTCGACACGGCTGACATCTACTCGCAGGGCACCAGCGAGTCGTACATCGGCGAGGTGCTCGAGGGACGGCGCGACCGCGTCGTGCTCGCGACGAAGTTCGGGATGCCGATGGACGACGGGCCGGAGGTGCCGCGCGGCTCGCCCGGCTACATCCGCTGGGCGGTCGAGGGATCGCTGAAGCGGCTGCGCACCGACGTGATCGACCTCTACCAGATGCACCAGCCGGATCCCCACACACCGGTCGAGGAGACGCTCGGCACACTGAACGAGCTCGTCGTCGAGGGCAAGGTGCGCTACGTCGGCTCGTCGAACTACGACGCGGCGCAGATCGAGGAGGCGGACCGCATCTCACGCGCGCGTGGCTTCGCGCGGTATGTCTCGGCGCAGAATCACTACAGCTTCGCGAATCGCGAGACGGAGGACGAGATCCTGCCGGCGTGCGCGCGGCTCGGGATCGGGCAGCTGCCGTTCTTTCCGCTCGCCAGCGGTCTGCTGACCGGCAAGTACCGGCGCGGCGAGCAGGCGACCGAGGGACGGCTGGCCGGGCGCGAGATCAGCGAGGAGCAGTTCGACCGCCTCGAGGCCTTGCAGCACTTCGCCGACGAGCGCGGCGTGTCGCTGCTCGAGGTCGCGATCGGCGGCCTGCTCGCGATGCCGGCCGTGACGTCGGTGATCGCCGGCGCGACGAAGCCGGAGCAGGTGCGTGCGAACGTCCAGGCCGGCGCGTGGGAGCCGAGCCCGGACGACGTCGCGGCGCTGCTTGCCCTCCGCTAGAGCACCGCAAGACCTCCGCCTCATCGCGCGGCCCAGAATCGGGACCTGGTTCGGACCAGGTCCCGATTCTCGCAACGTCGGTAACCACGCGGGATTGCGGGGCGGCATGTCCCGTCGGGCACCCGAGGCGGGACCTGGTTCGGACCAGGTCCCGATGTCGGGTCGGAGACATGGCCCGGCCCGACTAGCGGAAGCTCGGCACAAGGCGGCGCAGCCGCGCGCGCTCGGCTGGGAGATAGAAGCCGAGCAGCGCGAGCGCGAGCGGATACGCGAGCACGAGCAGGATCGACGCTGCGAGTCCGAGGTGCCCGGCGCGCGCCGCGACCGTGAGGCCGGCGCCCGCTCCGAGGGCGGTGATCACGCGTCGCCATTGGTACGAGACGGGGTACACGTGCTGCGCGTACAGCGTCATCCCGACGAACAGCACGACGTAGGCCGCCACCGTCGCGATCGCGGCGCCCACCATCCCATAGCGGGGGACGAGCCAGAGGATGAGCCCGACGTTCACGGCGGCGCCGACGCCGGTGATGACCCAGTTGAACTGCGTCCGCCGCGCGCGGCCGCTGCCGATCGCCAGCACCGTGTAGCCGGCGTAGACCGCCCCGGCGAACGCGAGCAGCGCGATCCCCTTCTCCGCGCGCTGGTAGCGCGGGTCGGTCATCGCCTGCGTGAGCCACGGCGCGAGCGCCCCGAGGGCGAGCGCGATCCACGACGCGATCACGAGCAGGTACGTGAGCACGAACGAGTACGTCCGCTTCGCGTCGCGGTCGTCGTCGATCGAATATGCGAACGCCGGCCACGCCGTGCGGAACGCGAACATCGCGAACGTGATCACCGAGGCGATCTTGATCGCCGCCGAGTAGACGCCGACCTCGGCCTGCCCTTTGTATCCGCCGATGAACAGGCGGTCGATGAAATTGATCGCCCACAATGCGAGCGCGGAAGGAACGAGCGGGAGGCCGAAGCGCTGCATGCCGCGGAAGAGCTCGCGGTCGAACTGGAGGCCCAGTTGTTCGTGGCGATACGCGAGCAGGACGAGGTACACGCAGAGCGTGCCGACGAAGTTGCCGATGAGTAGGCCGAGCGCGCCCTTGTGGAAGGCGACGACGAGCACGAGCGTCGCGCCGATCGTGATCAACACGTTCGCGATGCTCGCAAGCGCGAATGCGGTCGAGCGCTCCTCCACCCGGAAGAGCGACGTCATCTGCTCGAAGTTCATCTGCGCCCAGAAGCCGATCGCTGCGGCGCGCACGAGCTCCGGGTGGTTGCCGAGCTGCAACGCACGCGATACCGGGCTCGCGAACACGAGGCAGAGGGCGAGGCCGATCGTCGCCATGGTCATCGTGAACCAGAACGACGTGCGCACGACCGCGAGCCGGCGCGCAGCATCCTTGTGGTCGAAGTAGAAGCGGAAGAACGCCGTCGAGACGCCCATGCGCAGCACGATCACGGCGACCGCCGTGGCGGCAGTGAGCGTCTCGACTCGCCCGAACGAGCTCGGCGGCAGGTAGCTCGTGTAGAGCGGCAGCAGCAGGACGGCAAGGATCCGCGACACGAGCCCGCCGAGGCCGTAGATGACCGAGTGCCGCCCGAGCCGCGCGAGCTCCTGTCCGAGCTTCATGCGGGCAAGCGTAGACCCCAGCTCAGGAGGTCAGAGATCGGGAGGTCAGGCGGCCGCGATGTCGCCGAGGCGGTAGCGCAGGTCGTTCAGGCGCTGATGCCACTCGTCCGACCGCGCGGCGACGCACTTCATCGAGCGGCAGGCGAGCTCGACGAGCGAGTCCTCGGGAACGCCGTGCGTCTCGACCCACTCGCGGGCGTCGCCCGGCAGCTCGTCCGGCGGCTCCCCGGCGGCGGAGGCGACGATCTCGGCCGCGGCGACCGCCCGCTCGGCGACCGCCTCGTCGCCGGGCTCGCCGCAGGCCGCCTCGAGACTGTCGTTGAGGGTGTTCCAATCCATCACTGGTCCCATTCCACCTGGTCGAAGAAACGAAGCGCGATCCGGCCAGGCCGGACGCGGGGCTGCAGCGCCGCAAGCTCCTCGTCCGAGATCTCCCCCAGTGCCCGCTTGATCGCCAGCCAGGGCAAATCGAGGTCTTCCTGGTAGACGATCGTCGAGATCCGGGGATTCACCTCGATCACGACGTCGCCGACGAGCTGGATGTTGAAGAACCACTCGATCTCGAGCTCCTCGACGATCCGGTTCGCCGTCTCCATCAAGCCCTCGTCGTCGAGCGTCTCGAAGTACATCGCGAGCCCGGCGCGCATCGCCTCGCGCGTCTTCGGGTGCCCGAGCACGATCCGCTTGCCGTCGGCGATGCCGTCGATCGTGCGCTCGCCGCCGGTGGCGAGCTCCATCACGAGCAGGTCGACGCCGTCTTCCGGGAGCAGCTCGACCGCCTCCTCGAGCCGCATCGCCACCGCGCCCGGGCGCTCGTAGAGCAGCTGATGCGCGCGGTCGACCGTCGGGTCGAGGATGCGAAAGCCGCGTGAGCCGGACGAGAACACAGGCTTGAAGCACACCGGTCGGTCCGGGTAGCCGAGCTCCTTCGCCGCGGCCTCGACGCCGGCGGCGCCCGTGACGCGGCGAAACTCCGGGCCGCGCACGCCGATCCGCTGCAGCAGCTCGTACGTCTCCGCCTTGTCGTTCGAGCGGCGAACCGTCTCGGTGCCTGCGACGAGCACCGGAACGGGAAAGCGCCCGCGCGCCGCGGCGAGGTGGGGGAGATCGTGCGACGACTGCGGCAGCACGACGTCGACGCCCTCGCGCTCGACGATCTCGAGCACCGCATCGGCGTAGCCGGGGTCGGCGCCCGGCGGGACAAGGTGGAACGCGTCCGCGAGGTGGCGGCCGATCGAGCGTTCCGACATGTCGACGCCGACGAGCCGAACGTCCCGCTCCCCGTTCTCGCGCAGGCCCCGGAAGAGGGCCGCCGCCCCGGGCGCTCCGGCGGCGGTCACGAGGATCGTCGTCTTCGGCATTGGGCGATGCTACTGGCGGCGCCCGGCGCACGACCGGAGCGCGTTACGGTTGCCGCGTGTCGATCACGCTGTGCTGCATGAGCGGCGGCGATCCGGGGCGACTCGCGGCGTTGCTCCAGGTCTGCCGTCCGGCCGTGGACGAGATCGTCGTCGCGCTCGACGATCGCGTCGACCCGGCGCGCACGGGTGCGGTGGTCGAGCTCGCCGACCGTGTCGTGCGGATTCCCTACGAGCCCCCTCCGGAGCGGTTGCTGCCCTGGCTCTACGCGCAATGCGGCGGAGACTGGATTCTCAAGCTGGACGACGACGAGGTGCCGAGCGCTGCATTCCTCGAGGGCTTGCGTGCTGCGGCCGATCCGTCGGTGACGCACGTCTGGTTTCCGCGCCGCTGGCTGTTCGGCGGCGCGGGCACCTATCTCGACGCGCGCCCGTGGGTGCCCGACTTCCAGCTGCGGCTCTCGGTCAACGACAGCCGGCTCGTCCGGTTCCCCGGTGTGTTGCACGTTCCGATCGAGGTCGTGGGGCCGGCGCGGTACAGCGAGACGCCGATCTATCACCTCGAAGTCCTGCGGCCGCGCGCGGAGCGCGAGCTGAAGGTACGGGACTACGAGCGCGAGCGCCCGGGCCTGCGCGCCGGCGGCCTCGCGTTCAACCATGCGTTTTATCTGCCGGAGCTGAGCGACCCTCCGCTCGCGCAGACGCCCGCGGAGGATCGCGTGCTCGTGGAGGCGGTGGTCGCCGTGCCGACGCCTGTGGCTGGACCGGTGCCTGACCTACCGCACGCGACCCGCGACGAGATCGACGCGCTCTGGCTGCGCCGTCCTGTCGACTACGCCGCTGATCTCACCGTGCGGACGGCGCCGAGGCGGCTCGAATCCGGAGAGCGCGCGCAGATCGAGCTCGCGCTCGTGAACCGCGGCAGCACGGCGATCCTCCCGCCGGCTGTGCAGATCGGCTCTCGCTGGGACGGCGTCACGCTCGGTGTGTGGACGTCGCTGCCGGACGCAGTCGAGCCCGGTGAGAGCGCGCTCGTCGTCGCATCCGTCGTGGCGCCGGTCGAGCCGGGCAAGCACATCCTCGAGCTCGACCTCGTCCACGACGGCGTGCGCTGGTTCGGCGTGCCGGTCGCACTCGAAGTCGAGGTGGCGCGCCGCCGGAAGGTCGGGATCCTCGTGCGCGAGGCGACGCGCACGCGTGCCCTGCCGCTCGCGGAGGAGATCGTTCGCGCGGCTCCCGCGCTGCAGCCGGTGCTGATCGGAACCGACGACGCGGGCGGTTATGCGACAACTGCCGGTCCCGAGGCGCGCGTGACAGCGGGCCTCGCGCCCGGCCGGCGCAAGCTCCGCTCGTTCGCTCTCGCCGCACGCCGCGTGCGTGCCCTGCGCCGCGAGGTCGACGTCCTGCCCGTGGACGCGCTCGTCCTCCCGGCACTCGATGCGACGACGCTGCTCGAGCGCTGGACCGATCTCGCCGCGGCCCGCCTCGCCGCCGATCGTGGAGCCCCGATTCTCCTGTCGCCGCCCCCGGCCGCGCGCGGCCTGCTCGACCGCCTCCTGCTCCGTCGCCTGCTCCGTACACCGGGGGTGCGGGTCGGCGGCGAGGAAGACCTCGCGGACTTCCTCGCTCAGCTCTAGCGGAAGAGGAAGCTCACGCGGTTCCAGCGTGCGATCTCGCAGCCTCCCCGGCGGTTGAAGGTCGCCCGCACCTTGTGGCCACCGAAGGTCCCGCTGACGCGGGCGACCTGCGGCCCGCCGTAGATCGCCGTGCACATCGTCGTGGGAGGCACCGGTGCGAACGGAGCGCTCAGCCGAGCCAGCTGCGTGCAGGCGTTCGCTGCACGGGGAAGCGTGCCGGCGACCGGGCCGCACTGGAGCGTCCAGTGGCGCGTCGCGCCTCCGTTGCCGGGCGAGACGGCGATCGTCAGTGCCGTCGCGGCGACGGCTACGAGCAGCATGCGCTCCATGGTAAGCGGAAGGGCAGCCGTACGCGGCTAAACTCGATCCCGTGTTGAGCGGCAAGCGCATCTTCGTCACCGGCGGCGCCGGGTTCATCGCCACGACCCTCGCGCGGCAGCTGCTCGACGACAACGAGATCGTCGCGCTCGACAACCTGCATCGCGACGCGCTCTCGGGAACCGACCTGGGCGAGCATCCGAACTTCACGTTCCACCAGGCCGACGTCCTCGATGCGGAGGCCGTCAAGGAGCTTGCGCGCGGCGCGACTCATATCGTCCACTGCGCGGCGATCGCCGGCGTCGACACCGTGCTCGAGAGCCCGGTGCGCACGATGCGCGTGAACATGATCGGTACGTACAACGTGCTCGAGGCCGCCGTTGCAACGCTTGACACGCTCGAACGGTTCGTAGACTTCTCGACGAGCGAGGTGTTCGGCACGCACGCGTACAACGTCAACGAAGGTCACGTCACGACGATCGGCTCGGTCGGCGAGGCCCGCTGGACGTACGCGGTCTCGAAGCTTGCGGGCGAGCACATGACGCACGCCTACCACGACGAGCTCGGCCTGCCGACCGTGACGGTGCGTCCCTTCAACGTGTTCGGCCCCGGACAGATCGGCGGCGGCGCAATCCGCGCGTTCATCGAGGCGGCGCTCGCCGGCGAGGACCTGATCGTGCGCGGCGACGGCTCGCAGATCCGTGCCTGGTGCTACGTCGACGACATGGTGCACGCGGTGCTGCTCTCGCTCGAGCGTCCCGAGGCTGTCGGGCAGAGCTTCAACATCGGCAACGCGCGTTCCGCCGTGACGATCTTCGATCTCGCGCAGCGCATCAAGCGCATCGCCGGCGGCAAGGGCGAGATCGTCTTCAAGCCGCTCAACTACGTCGACGTCGAGCTGCGCATTCCGAACGTCGGCAAGGCGCGCGAGCAGCTCGGCTTCGAGGCGCAGGTCGAGCTCGACGAAGGCCTCGAGCGCACCATCGCCTGGTACAAGGCCCGCAAGCCCGCGCACGTTTGAGCCGATGAAGGTGCTCGTGACCGGCGGCCGGGGCTTCCTCGGCGGTCACGTGTGCGAGGCGCTCGCCGCCGCCGGGCACGAGGCGATTCCCCTTGGACGCTCCGACGGCGATCTTGCCGAGCCGCGAGTGATCGAGCGGTTGCTCGACGAGCAACGGCCGGAGGTGGTCGTGCATCTCGCCGCCGTCATGCCGGGCGACGAGCGTCTCGCGCAGAACGCGCCGATCACCGCGCTTGTCGCGCACGCGTGCGCCGAACGGAGCATCCGGCTCATGCATGGGTCGACGACGTCGGTCTACAAGGACGAGACACCGTACGCGGAGAGCAAGCGTGCAAGCGAGGCGGCAGCAGGCGATGCGACTCTCCTGCGTTTCGCGTTCCCGTACGGCCCAGGGCAGCGCCGGGGCGCGATCCCGACGATGTTCCGGCAGGCGCTCGCCCGTGAGCCGATCGTCGTCTATCGCGGCTGGGAGCGCTCGTTCTGCTTTGCGGCCGACGCCGCCCGCGCGGTCGCGCTCCTGCTCGACGCGAATGCGACCGGTGTGCACGACGTCGGCCGCGACGACGATCCGCGCATGCTGCTCGAGATCGCCCAGCTTGCGTGCCGCCTGGCGGATGCTCCCGCGGAGCTGATCGAGGTCGTCGATCCTCCCGTCGGCCCTGCGCCCACGCTCGATCGCCTCAACCTCGACGGCCTGCACGAGCTCGGCTGGCATCCGGAGGTCGCGCTCGAGGACGGGATGCGGCGCACGCTCGAGTGGCTATCGTCGCTCGCATGAAGACGGTCCTCTTCCTCGGCGCCGGGAGGCATCAGCGCGCGGCGATCCTCCACGCGAAAGAGCTCGGGCTTCGCGTCGCAGCGATCGACGGCAACCCGAACGCACTCGCGCTCGGCGACGCCGACATCGCGGAGGTCGTGAACTTCGTCGACATCCCCAGCGCGATCGCGTTCGCCGAGAAGATCCGTCCAGACGGCGTGCTCACGATCACCTCCGACCGTGCCGTGGTGGCGGTCGCCGCCGTCGCAGAGGCGCTGGGTCTCGCGGGCATCGGCGTCGATGTCGCAACGGGACTGACGCACAAGCTCGAGATGCGCCGGCGGATCGAGGCCGCCGGCCTGCCGCAACCCCGCTTCGGGTCCGCGCGGACGATCGATGAGGCGCGCGAAACGGTCGCCCACGTCGGCTTTCCGAACGTGATCAAGCCGGTCGACTCGGGCGGCCAGCGCGGTGTCTTCCGGTTGGAGAACGTCGACGATCTCGAGGCTCGCTTCGACGCAACGGTCGCTCTCTCGCACCGTGGCGAGGTGATCGTCGAGCAGTTCGTCGACGGCGTCGAGATGAACGCCATGGCTGTCGTCCGCGACGGCGCGGTGATGCAGTTGACGCTCTCCGATCGTCTGCGGCCGCCCGGCGAAGGCTTCGCGGTCGGCTGGATCCACGCGTACCCCGCCGCGCTCGACGACGAGCGGACAGCAGAGGCCGAGGCGCTCGTCGAGCGCACCGTGCACGCGCTCGGGCTCCGCAACGGCATCGCGTTCCCGCAGCTGATCGCGGACGTCGACGGCTCGATCAAGGTGATCGAGGTCGCAGCCCGGATCCCCGGTGGCCAGATGGCCGACCTCGTGCAGCACGCAGTCGGCGTCGACCTGGTCGAGGTCGCGCTGCGCTTTGCGCTCGGCGAGCCCGTGACCGATTCGATCGCCGCGCCGAAGCAGCGCCAGGCGGTTGCGATCCGCTTCTTCACCGCCGAGCCCGGTCCGCTGCCGGCCGGGAAGGTGAAGGCGCCCGCAAGCCTCGCGAGGGTGCTCGCCGCGCCGGGCGTCGTGCAAGCTGCGAGCTACATCGTCGCGGGCGAGACGATTCGCCCCGTGAAGGTCGACGGCGACCGGCGCGGCTATGTAATCGCCGTCGGCGCAACCGGGCCGGAGGCACTCGAGCGCGCCGAGGCGGCCGCGCGCCTCGTCGACGTCGAGGTCGAGTGACGTGTCCGGCTGCGCCTTCGACCTTGCGCACTACGTAGAGCTGCTCGACGCGGCGCGGACGGGCGGCTACCGCTTCGCATTCTTCAACCGCGAGCCGCGAGCGGGAGACGTGTTGTTGCGCCACGACGTCGACATGTCGCTCGAGGCGGCGCTGACGATGGCCGAGCTCGAGGCGGAGCGCGATGTGCAGGCGACGTACTTCCTGATGACGCGGAGCGACTTCTACAACCTCGACTCGCGTTCCGGTGTCGCTGCGCTTGCACGTCTCGGCGAGCTTGGTCATCGAGTCGGCCTGCACGGCATTCATCCCGACGCGAAGCTCGACGATCGGTTCGACGCGGTCATCGCCTGGCACACGCCGGATCCCGACTACATGAGTGCGCCGATCCGCGGCGTCGTGAACGTCATGCAGGAGCCGTACTTCGACCCCGCGCACTACCGCTCCGACTCCAACCAGCACTGGCGCAGCGGTTGTCCGCACGCCGAGCTCGCGGCGGGCAGCTTCGAGTGGCTGCAGCTGCTCGTCCATCCGGAGATCTGGGTCTACGACGGCGCGACGATGCGCGAGACGATGGAGTCGCAGCTCGACGCCGAGCGAGCGCTGCGCCGGCGGCAGCTTGCGGAGAACCGAATCGACCTGACATGAGTCGTCCGCTGAGGGTCCTGCACTGCCCGGTGAACACGGCCGGGATCCCGTGGGCGAACTCGCAGGCGCTGCGCCGCCGCGGTATCGAGTCCGACCTGCTCGTGTTCAACCGCTACAAGCTCCATCCCGAAGCCGACATCTCACTCGAGCGACACGGGAAGCTTCTGCGCCAGCAGGCGACGCAGTGGCGGGCGTTCCTGAAGCTCTTGCCTCGCTACGACGTCTTCCACTTCTACTCGAGTGTCACGCTCGTGCCGAAGTCGGTGCAGTTCCGGATCCTGCACGCGCTCGGGAAGAAGGGCGTCTACCAGTACCTCGGCTCGGACATCCGGGGCAAGACGCGCGAGCAGCTCGCGTACGGGCTCAAGGCCGATGCGGAGATCGTCTCGAGCTACGACGCGATCCGCTGGGTGCCGGACGCGGACGTCATCCTGCCGGGCGTCGAGGTGGCGAAGATCGCGCCGGCGATTCCGAGCGCCGACAAGCAGCGTCCGTTGATCATCCACGCGCCGTCGTCGCGCCGCCGCAAAGGTACTGAGCACGTTGTGGCGGCAGTGGAGAGCCTGGATGCCGACTTCCGCGTCGTCGAGGGACTGACGCACGACGAGGCTTTCGAGCTCTACCGCGAGGCGGACATCGTCATCGACCAGCTGAACGCCGGCTGGTACGGCGTCTTCGCGATCGAGTGCCTCGCGCTCGGCAAGCCCGTCGTCACCTTCCTGCTCGAGGAAGCGGTGCGCCGGACGGAAGAGGCGTACGGCATCGAGGTCCCGGTCATCTCCGCGACCGCCGAGACCCTGCGCGAGCGACTGCGCCCGCTCGTCGCCGACGCTGCGCTGCGCCACCGCGTCGGCGCGGCCTCGCGGGCGTACGCAGAGCGACTCCACGACATCGACGCGATCGCCGGAGAGCTCATCGAGCTCTACGAGCGGATCCGCGCCTGACTCGATCCGTGGGAAGCCGCCCGTGGGGCGACTTCCCACGGGATTCGTGGCCGGCAGGCGCCGCGGCAGACGGCTCTCACTTGACTCTCATGCCGCGGGTGGTACGTTCGGCCCGGCGGCCGGCCTGAGCACCCCCATGCTCCGGAGACTGCCTCGACGGCGTCCAACGGCGGAAGCGCGTCAGGAGGTTCTGCATGCACGGCAAGAGCGGAAGCCGATCGGGAGTCCTGCAGTGGGTCGTCGTACTGGTGGTCGGCGTCCTGGTCGTGACCGTCGTGCTCGGCCTCCATCTGATTCCGCGGCTCAACGCCGGCCAGAAGGTCCTGGATGCGGCCAAGCCGGCGTTCGCGACTTCGCGTCTCACCGGCGCTCGTTCTGGCATCACCATCCTCTCCGCGAACGTCGACACCGCGATTCCGATCGTGAACGCGCAGGGCACCGCCGCCGCCGAGGTGCCGAAGCTGATCGCGTTCGTCTCGCAGAAGACGGGGCTCTCGCAGGCGGCAGTCGTCGCCGCCCTGCAGAAGAACTTCCCGCACACGCTGGCGCTCTTGCAGACGATCCCGCTGTCGTCGGTCACGACGGAGCTGCCCGGCCTGCTCGCGTTCCTCGAGAAGGCGCTGAAGGTGTCGCCTGCTCAGCTGGTCGCGGCCCTGAAGGCGAACTTCCCGGCGCTCACGCAGGCGATCACCAACCTGCCGGCGGTGACCAACGGGTGGGACCACATCCCGAACATCGACGGGCTCACGCGATTCGACGGCACACCCGTCCAGTCGGTCCCGCAACTGAGGACGTATTTCAGCTCGGATCTGATCCCCGTGCTGGAGAAGCAGCAGCGCAACTTCAACAGCCTCGACGGGACCTCGACCGTCAACTGGGTCGCGCCGCTCCTGCTGATCGTCGGGCTGATCGTGATCCTCTTCGCGGCGGTGATGATCGTGCTGAATCTCCGCGGACAGGTGTCGCGCGGGCTGGCGACGGCGGGCGCGTCGGTCGTCCTCGTCGTCGGCGTCGGGGTGGTGGCGCTCGTGCTCGTGCTGTCGCTCGTCCCGCGGGTCGCCAACGGACAGAAGCTGCTCGATGCGCTGGGGCCTGTCAACGGCCCCGGACGCGTGCACGGCGACCGGGTCGGGATCGACATGGTCTCGACGATCGTCGCCACCGAGGACCCGCTCATGACCCCGCTTGGTGGGGGCGCCGCCGAGGTGCCGAAGCTGATCGCGTTCGTCTCGCAGAAGACGGGGCTCTCGCAGGCGGCCGTTGTCGCCGCGTTGCAGAAGAACTTTCCGCACACCCTCGCGCTGCTGCAGGCCGTCCCGCTGTCGTCGGTGACGGACGAGCTGCCCGGCCTGCTGACGTTCCTCGAAGGCGCGCTACACGTGTCGCAGGCCCAGCTCCTCGGTGCGCTGACGACGAGCTTCCCGGGAATCGCACAGGCGATCACCAACCTGCCGACGGTGACCAACGGGTGGAACAACATCCAGAACATCGACGGCGCCACGCGCTTCAACGGCTCGCCCGTCAAAAACGTGCCCGAGGTCGGTGCGTACTTCAGCTCGGACGTGATCCCGGTGCTCGAGTCCCAGACGGGCAACTACCACAAGCTCGTGGCGACCTCGACGATCGACTTCATCGGGCCGCTGGTGCTGATCGTCGGCGTCATCGTGATCGTCTACGGCCTGCTCATGCTGCTCCTCGCACGGCGCCGGGAGCCGGGCACGAGCAGCACGACCAAGCTCTCACCGGCCGCGGTGTCGGGATGAGCGCAACCGCGTCCAGGAAGGGTGTCGCGTGCTCACGCTGACGGCGTCGTATTCCAGCGAATGGCAGATCGGGCTCGCGCTCGGCATCGCGGTGATCGCGGTCGCCGCGGTGATCGTGATCGTGATCGTGCTGCTGGCGATCAGGATCGCCAAGCAGGCGAAGACGGCCGAGCAGGCGGTCGAGGTCGTCCGCCAACAGACGGCCGAGCTCGGCGGCATCGCGCAGATCAACGACTCCGGCGTGCGGATCCTGCACTCCGCCCGGTCACTGCGAAAGGTGGCGGTCGGGAAATGACGCTTGCCGCAATCTCTGCACACACCTACTGGGCGATCGCACTGAGCATCGCGTTCGGCGCGGCGGTTGTCGTCGCGATCCTGCTGACCGTGCTCGTCGAAGCGGTCGGGAGCATCGAGCGCTCGGTCGACGGCCTGCTCGAGATCGCCGGCAAGGTCGCCGCGAACACGGAGAACATTCCGCAACTCGAGGCGACGGCGCCCGTGCTCGCACTGATCGTCGAGGAAGCTGTGGTTCAGGACGGCTACATGAACGCGCTCACCGACGGGTTCGGTGATGCGGCATGAGCAGCACACACGCACTCGCCCTCCTGAGCGTTGTACTGGCGGCGGGCGTCGTGCTCGTGCTGGCCGCCGCGCTGATCGAAGTGCGCCGGGGCCTGACGAGGATCTCCGAGGGGCTTGCGACGCTCGCGTCTGCGCTGGAGGGCGTCGAGTCGCAGCATCTGCGTCCGCTCGAAGGCGCCGTCAAGGCGATCAACGCGCAGTTCGACATCATCCTCGGCGCACTGCCGGGAATTGCCAGGAAGGCGGCGATCGTGGCCGAGAGGAGGCCGAAGTGATCCTCTGGTGGATCGGAGACGTCGTCCTGCTCGCGGTGATCCTTCCGGTCGTCGTGTATCTGCTCCGCTCTGTGTTGAACGCCGCGAGGAGCATCGTTCCCAGCGTGCAGGGGATCGCACAGGCCGCCGCTGCGGGCTCGAAGGATCTCGACGCCGCAGTGCTGCTGCTGACGACGCAGGACCAAGTGACCCAGACGGTCGCGGGAGTCGCGAACTACGGCGGCTCGCTCGACGTCATCCTCGACGACGCGCGCTAGGAGGAACCATGGCACCCGTGCTCGCATTCATGGCAGTCGGCGCCGTCACGGCTCTCGCTGTCGTGCTGATCGTCGTCGCCCTCGTCTTCTACCTGGTCTCGGTGATCGTGCAACTGCGAAAGATCACCGGCGGCCTGGATGAGGTCATCACGTCCGTCGGCGAGATCGTGCAGAAGAGCGCGCCGGTCAACGCCGTCGTCACGACGATCAACGAGCAACTCGACGCGGGCGTCGATCTGCTCGAGGGCCTGCTCGTGAAGAAGGCAGGCATGGCGGACGCCGTCGGCCTCGTCGACGGCCTCTACGCCGGCGCAGCCGCGGCGGGGTTCAGGAACTTCCCGGAGAGCGCCACGGTCAAGGCGCCGCGCATCGGCGAGGTCTACACGAAAGGCACGCTCACGCTCGCGCGTCTCGGCCGCGAGGCGCCGATCGCCGCCGGGAACCCGGCCGGGTTCCCGCTCCGGAACGTCGAGGGAGGAAGCCTCGCGGCGCGGCTCCTGTATCCGGAGCTCCGTCAGTCGCGGCCGGAGTCTCTGCCCAGGTCGCCCGTCATCGGCACCGACGCCCCCGTGCAGTACGAGCAGCGGGAAGACATCGGAGCGCCGCGCAAACGACTCCCCGACCGGTCGCGGTAGACTGACCGGTCTCCTTCTTTGTGCCGATATGTCTGACGTTTCCTGACACGAAAGGAGCCCTCTTGCAGACACCTGCGTCATTCGAGTACGAGCGCGCGACGAGTGTGGAAGGCGCGATTGCGTCGCTGCAGAGGCTCGGACCGGAGGCGCGCGTCATCGCGGGCGGCCACAGCCTGCTGCCGATGATGAAGCTCCGGCTGGCGAACCCGGAGCACCTGATCGACATCAACGACCTTGCGGAGCTTTCGTACATCCGCGAGGAAGGCGATCAGATCCTGATCGGGGCGCTCACCCGTCACGTCGACCTGCTGAAGTCGGAGCTGCTCTTCAGGCACGCGCCGCTGTTTCGCGACGCGGAGAACGTGATCGCAGATCCGGTCGTGCGCAACCGCGGCACGATCGGCGGCTCGCTCTGCCAGGCGGACGCGGCGGAGGATCTCTCGGCCGTGTGCTCGGCGATCAAAGCGAAGGTCGTGATCCGCGGCGCCGGCGGCGAGCGCGTGGTCGGGATGGAGGACTTCCATGTCGGGCCGTACGTGACCGCCGTGGGCGACGGCGAGCTGCTCACCGAGGTGCGGATCCCGCTGCGGCGAGGCGGCGGCAGCGCGCACGAGAAGGTCGAGCGCCGCGCCGGCGACTGGGCGATCGCGGCCGCATCCGCGGCGGTGTGGCTCGAGGGTGGCCGGATCGCCGACGCGGGCATCGCGCTCAGCGCGGTCGGGCTCACGACGATCCATCTGTCCCGGGCCGAAGAGCTGCTGCGCGGCGAGGCTCCGTCGGACGAGCTCTTTGCGCAAGCGGGCGAGATCGCTTCTGCAGACTGCTCGCCGAGCCAGGACGGTCGAGGACCGATCGACTACAAGCGGCATCTCGCCGGCGTCCTCACGAAACGCGCCCTGCTCCGCGCGACGGCACGCGCGCTCTATCAGGAGGCCTCATGACGAACGTCTCGATATCGATCAACGGCGACAAGGTCTCCCGCGAGATCGAGCCGCGCCAGCTGCTCGTGCACTTCATTCGGGAGACGCCCGGTCTCACCGGCACGCACTGGGGCTGCGACACCTCCAACTGCGGCGCTTGCGTCGTGCAGATGGACGGCGAGCCCGTCAAGTCCTGCACGATCCTCGCGGTGATGTGCGAGGGCCACGAGATTCGCACGGTCGAGTCGCTCGAGGTCGACGGACAGCTGGATCCGATTCAGATGGGCTTCCACGAGACGCACGCGCTCCAATGCGGCTTCTGCACGCCGGGAATGCTGATGACGACCCGTGCCCTCCTGGACGAGAACCCAGATCCGACCGAGCACGAGATCCGTACAGCTATCTCTGGAGCCATTTGCCGCTGCACCGGGTACAAGAACATCGTCAGCGCGGTGCGCTGGGCGGCTGAGTACGAAGCTTCAATCAAGCAGGGGGTCTGAGCATGGCCGCAGTC
>Ga0209638_1000946_pt1 | contig 19078 bp, 16 predicted proteins | sample BarGraNGADG00211_FD_184490 | JGI IMG/M metagenome (GOLD analysis project Ga0209638, IMG submission 184490) | Arctic peat soil microbial communities from Barrow, Alaska - Barrow Graham LP Ref core NGADG0002-211 (SPAdes) (version 2) | ecosystem: Environmental > Terrestrial > Soil > Wetlands > Peat...
CCCCGACGCTACAGACTCACACTGTCACCCGATCTACCCGCTCTCATGAACCATGCCGACCCCGTGGCCTGACTCGACGTCGCTGATTGGCAGCGAAAGGTGCGTTCAAGGAGTGACATTGAGAACCGTCGCATTCGTTCACGACCGGCCCAGAGCCGCGGCGATAGCCGCCATGGCTGCCGTCCTTCTGCTGGCTTTGCTGCTTCGGACTGCCGACCTTCTTTCCCTGCCGATATTCACCGATGAGGCGATATATCTTCATTGGGCCCGTGACATATGGGCGCTGCGAACCCGGGAGAGCTTGCTGATCCCGATCGCCGACGATGGCAAGCAGCCGCTGTTCATGTGGATGGCCGGGGGGGTGATGCAGCTCATCACGGACCCTCTTTTGGCCGGCCGGCTGGTCTCGGCCCTCGTGGGGACCATCACTGTTATCGCGGTTTACCTCACCGGCCGACAGCTGGCGGGCACCCGCACGGGGCTGATAGCTGCCCTCGCCTTTGCCGTAGCTCCCTTTACGGTGCTATTTGACCGGTTGGCCCTGCCCGACGGCCCCCTCAGCGCCATGGGGGCGTGGACGCTGTGCCTGGGGGTCTTCATCGCGACAACTGCCGATCGGCGCAGGGCAGTCCTCTTGGGGATCGCACTGGGCGTCGTGCTTGGCGCGGCCGCCTGGACCAAGCTCACCTTCATTTTTCTGCTGCCGTTTCCCCTGATCTGCCTGGTCTGTCTTTCTCCAACGCTACGCCTGAATAAGATCAGGGTTCCACTGATGGGTCTGGCAGCTGCCCTTCTTGTGGGCGGGGCCTTTGTTGCGATCCTGGCCATGGTGCCGGACGCGGCGAAGCAGCTCGGGAAGGTTGGACAGCACTCGCTCTCCGTCGACGAGTTTCTGGCGTTCCCCGTCAAAATGTGGATGGAGAACGTGGCAACCTACGTGAGCTGGATTGCAAGCTACTTCCCCGCCCCTCTGTCCTGGTTTGTTCTTGCCGGCGCCGTTTGGGGAGTGGCGAGACGTCCAAGGGTTGCTCTGCTTCTGCTGGGGTGTTGGGCGGGCATCACGCTGCCGCTGATCGTGAGTGACAGGCTGTTCTTCACCACCCGCTATTTCTTGCCGGGGATGGTGCCCCTGGTCCTGGTGGCGGCGCTTCTCGTATCCGAGGCGTGGGACGGGATCGGCCGGATCTGGCCGCTGCGAGGCCCAGGCCGGCTCTCTCAGCGCGGCATGCTTAGGGCCCTCCTCATCCTTGCCGTCATGGTTCCATCGCTCCTGTTCGACGCGCGGCTCATCGTGGATCCAGCGTCCGCGGCGATGGCCGAAACCGATCGCTGGCAACTCGTGACGAGCTGGCCTTCTGGGTACGGTTTCCCCGAGGCTACTCGACTGGTCAGGGAGAGGGCGGCCCAACTCGGGGGGGAGGTCATCGTGATTTCGGATCACTTCCACGGTCTGCCCTACGACGGTCTGTCTCTGTACCTGGAAGGGGTTCCCGGAATTCACTTCTACGTCGATGGGCACATCCCCTGGGGGGGCAAGGGGATCGTCGAGGCTTGGAGGCCGCACCACGTCCCCGTGCTGATCATGGGGGCGGATGGGCGGGATGACCTGGAGGCTTTCGAGCTCCAGGTGCCTGAGGCCAGGCGCATCGGACTGTTCCAGAAGCCCGGGGGCGAATTCTCCTTCCGCGTGTACGAGATGGAGCCATAGCCCCTGTCCGGGCGGCACACCTTTTGGCTGGTACATCTTCTGCCTAAAAGAACACAAGGGCAGTGGGCGAGCGCTGTTGTTATAATGTGATGGAAATCTAGTTTATGGTGATGGTTGGCTCACGCGGTGCCGACTGGGCTCTGTGTTGACCCCTCACCACCGCGTCAACGGGAGCACTCGCCGTTCTGGACTCGAAGGGAGGATGTAAGTCAATGATGGTTGCCAAACCAAGCCCTCTGGGATCGCGGAGCACCCTTTCCGGGGCCTTCGGCTCGGTCTCCTACTACAACCTTGGCGCCCTTGCCGCCCAGGGCGCGCCCAACGTGGATCGGTTACCCTTCACCGTGCGAATCCTGCTGGAGAATCTACTCAGGCAGAGCGCGGCGGGTAGTGTCGGCGAAGAAGATGTGCTGGACATGGCGCGCTGGAGCCCAGCGCGGCCGGAGGAGCGAGAGTTCTCCTTCATGCCCGCGCGGGTGCTGATGCAGGACCTGACCGGAGTTCCCTCTGTGGTGGACCTGGCCGCGATGCGCTCGGCCGTTGCCCGCCTCGGCGGCGACCCCCACCGCATAAATCCGCTCGTCCCCGTCGACCTGGTGATCGACCACTCGGTGCAGGTGGACCTCTTCGGGAGCAGCCTGGCTTTCCTCGCCAATGTGGAGCGGGAGCAAACTCGAAACCTCGAGCGTTACCTGTTGCTGCGATGGGCTCAGCAGGCGTTCCAGAACTTCCAGCTCGTGCCACCCGGCACCGGTATCTGCCACCAGGTGAACCTCGAATTCCTCGCCAAAGTGGTCTGGACCGCCCTGCAGGATGGAGAGACGATAGCCTTCCCGGACACCGTGGTTGGGATGGATTCCCATACGACCATGGTGAACGGCCTGGGCGTGCTCGGGTGGGGCGCCGGAGGGATCGAGGCCGAGGCGGTGATGCTGGGGCAGCCGATCTACATGCTCACCCCACGGGTTGTCGGCGTTCGGCTCCGCGGCGAGATGCCCGAGGGCTCCACGGCCACCGACTTCGCCCTCACCCTAACCCATCTGCTCCGGCAGAAGGGGGTCGTGGGGAGTTTCGTGGAGTTCACCGGTCCCGGCGTCAGCAAGCTGAGTCTGCCGGATCGAGCAACCCTATCCAACATGACCCCGGAGTACGGCGCCACGGCAACGCTCTTCCCGGTCGACGAGGAAACACTTCGCTACCTGCGTGGAACGGCTCGTCCACCCGAACTGATCGACCTGGTGGAGCGCTACACCAAGGCCCAGGGGCTGTTCCGCACCGATGACGCCCCGGAGCCCGTCTACAGTGAGCTGTTGGAACTGGACCTGGCGACCATAGAGCCCAGTCTTGCCGGCCCTCACCGTCCTCAGGATCGGGTGTCGCTGGGCCGTGTGACGGAGAGCATCAGGCAGGCATATCCTCAGCAGTTCGCTGCCGCGGAGCATTCGGGCGGTGTTGCGGTCAAATCCGCGACGGATGTCACCCATGGCTCGGTGGTGATAGCCGCCATAACCAGCTGCACCAACACCTCCAATCCGTCGGTGCTGGTCGGAGCAGGGCTCCTGGCCAAGAAGGCGGTGGAGCGGGGCCTGAGGACGAGCCCTCACGTCAAGACCAGCCTGGCGCCGGGGTCCCGGGCCGTGACCTCCTACCTGGCGGCGGCGGGCCTGATCCCCTACCTGGAGGCGCTGCGCTTCCACCTGGTCGGCTACGGCTGCACCACCTGCATCGGCAACAGCGGCCCGCTGCCCGCAGCCGTTGCCCAGACCGTGAAGGATCAGGATCTGGTGGTAGCGGCGGTGCTGAGCGGCAACCGCAACTTCGAGGGGCGCATTCACCCGCTGGTTAGAGCCTCCTACCTGGCCTCGCCGCCCCTTGTGGTCGCCTATGCCATCGCCGGAAAGGTGGACATAGACCTGACCACCGAGCCGCTGGGGCTGGATCCGAATGGCCAGCCGGTCTATCTCAGGGAGATCTGGCCCACTCAGGAGGAGATTCGGCAGGTGGTTGGGGAGGCGCTGAAGCCTGAACTGTTCGCGGAGAACTACGGCCACGTGTTCGAGGGCGACGAAAAGTGGCGCACTCTCCCGGTTCCACTCGGCGAGTTGTACGCCTGGGATGAGCAGTCCACATACGTACAGGAGCCGCCCTTCCTCCAGGATTTCAGCATGGACCTCCCTTCCCTCAGCGACGTAGTGGGGGCGAGGACGCTGGCGGTGCTGGGCGACTCGGTGACAACGGACCACATCTCGCCGGCCGGCTCGATCCCGCGGGATGGCCCCGCCGGCCAATTCCTGATCGAGAAGGGGATCGAGCCGAGAGGGTTCAACAGCTTCGGCGCCCGCCGGGGAAACCACCAGGTAATGATGCGCGGCACCTTCGGCAACATCCGGCTGCGTAACCAGATGGTGCCGAGTCGCGAGGGGCCGTGGACGGTCCACCTGCCCGATGGCGAGGAGATGACTATCTACGACGCCTCCGTGCGCTACAGGATGGAGGGAGTGCCGCTGGTAGTCTTTGCCGGTAAGGAGTATGGCAGCGGCAGCTCCAGGGACTGGGCAGCCAAGGGACCGCTGCTGCTGGGTGTTAAGGCAGTGCTGGCGGAGAGCTACGAGCGGATCCACCGGAGCAACCTGGTGGGCATGGGCGTTCTTCCGCTGCAGTTCCACTCGGGTGACACCATGGCTAGCCTGGGGCTCACCGGCAGGGAGACCTTCGACGTGGTCGGCATCTCCATGGGCGTTCAGCCGCGGCAAGAGGTTACCGTGCGTGTGCACAGGGAGGACGGAGGCGGGTTCAGCTTTCAGGCCCTCGCGAGGATCGACAGCCCCATCGACGTGGAGTACTACCGCAACGGCGGCATCCTCCAGACGGTGCTGCGGCAGCTGCTGAAGCCGTAAGCCAGATGGAGTGCGGCGCAAGCGATGCGCTGGATGCCTCGTCGAGTTGTGGCATGGTTCACGACAGGGGTGGCAACTGTCACCCCATCTACCCGCTCTCGTGAACCATCCCGAGGACGTGGGAGCGGTGGAGAGAACTCAGGGGAGCTGATGTTGATCCGCTTGCTCAGTTCCCCTGAGTTCCTCCGAGTTGCCTACTTCTTCAGGACGACGTCCTTGTTGACGCAACCCAGGGGCTTCTCGCCCTTCAGGACGGCGATCACGTTGTCCGCCGCTATCCTCCCCATCGCCTTCATCGCGTCCTCGGTCTGGCCGGCGGCATGTGGGGCCAGGTAGACGTTGTCCAGGGTTCGCAGCGGGCTGTCGGCCTGCAGCGGCTCCATGGCGAAGACGTCCAGGGCTGCCCCGGCGATTTTCTTCTTTTTCAGCACCTGGTAGAGCGCCTCCTCATCGACGATGGGTCCGCGGGCGGTGTTGATCAGGTAGGCCTTGGGCTTCATCATCGCCAGCCGCTCGGCGTTGATCAGGTGGTGGGTCTCTTCGTTCAGGAAGGTGTGGATGGTGACGAAGTCACTCTTCCTCAGCAGCTCCTCCAGCGGCACGTAGGTCACCTGGTGCGCGGCGGCGAAGGCGGCATCCTGGTAGATGTCGTAGGCCAGCACCTTCATGTCGAAGCCACGGGCCCTCTTTGCAACCTCCTTGCCGATGGACCCCAGCCCGATGATGCCAATGGTGGAGCCCGGCAGGTCCTTGCCCACGGCCCGCTTCCACCCGCCCCGCGGTACGACAGTCAGGTTCTCCAGCAGCCTGCGGGCGCAGGCGAGCAGAAGTGCGAAGGCGAAATCCGCCACGGCCCTGTTATTGGCCCCCGGGGTGATGCAGACCGCTACCCCGTGCTCGGTGGCGGAGGGCACGTTCACCGCGTCATAGCCGACGCCGGTTCGGGAGACCACCTTGATCTGTGGGGCTCCGTCGAAAACCTTTTGCGTGAAGGGGTCGATGCTGAAGATGCCCCCGTCGATCCCCTGGAGGATCTCGATCATCTCGTCCTCGGTGCGGCCTCCGTGCCACAGGTTGTACACGGTTTCGCAGCCGGCTTCCTGAAGCTTGCGGTCGACCTCGTCGCCGGACTTCAGCCAGAAGGATGTGAGCAGGACTTGTGGCTTTGCCATTCTCGTTCTCAGTTCCTTTTCATGGGTGTCCAGGGGGGCGAATGTCCCTCTCTGGCGTGGGGCGAAGGCGAGTGAGCGTAGCCTTCGCGGGCGTTCCTATGCTTATGCGGTCTGTCGTGGATCTGTTCGAGCGCGAAGCAGACTCCCTACTGGAGGGCCGGCGAGTTCACGATTCCGCTTGGGCGCTCGCCCCGAAACAGCTGCAGTACGTTCTCCGCCGCCACGACCGCGGTGCCATAACGGGTATTCACGGTGGACCCCGCGACGTGGGGGGTCATGTAGACGTTGTCCAGGGTTCGCAGCGGACTGTCAGCCTGCAGCGGCTCCTGCTCGAAGACGTCCAGGGCGGCCCCGGCAATCCTCTTCTCTTTCAGGGCCTGGTAAAGGGCCTCCTCGTCGACTATGGGTCCGCGAGCGGTGTTGATCAGGTAGGCCGTGGGCTTCATCATCGCCAGCCGCTCGGCGTTGATCAGCTTGCGGGTCTGCTCGTTGAGGAAGAGGTGGAGGGAGACGAAGTCGCTCTCCTTGAGCAGTTGCTCCAGGGAGACGAAGCTGACCCCAATGGACTCGGCGAAGACGTGGTCATGCAAGACATCGTAGGCCACCACCCGCATCTCGAACGCCCGAGCCCTCTGGGCGACCTCCTTGCCAATGGTTCCGAAGCCGACGATGCCCACGGTGCTGCCCGCCAGTTCTCGCCCTTCATGGTGCTTCCACTCCCCTTTTCCGATTACTGAAAGGTTCTGCATCATCAGTCGGGAGCACTGGAGCATGAACGCCATGGCAAACTCGGCCACGGAGTGCCGGTTTACGCCTGGGGTGATCGTGACGGCGATGCCCCGCTGAGTGGCGGCCTCCACGTCGACGGCGTCGTAGCCGACCCCTGTCCGTGCGATGATCTTCAGCCCCGGGCAGGCGTCCATGACTCGAGCCGTGAACAGGTCGTTGGCAGCGATGACCGCGTCCGCGTCCCTGAGCAGCCCTATCAGTTCCTCTTCGGTGCGGTGCCCCTGTCCGGTGCTGAAGGTCGGCTCGAAGCCCGCCCCCTCCAGGAGTCGCACCGACTCGTCACCTGGGCGGAGTCGCGGTGATGTGATCAGGATGCGTCTGTTGGCCATGGGGAGTTGCTACCTCCGCTAGATCTGATAGATGTGGGTTGCACCGGAAGCCTCCGATACATCCAAAGAGAAGTGGGTTCCACACGGTATCAAGAGAGGTGCTTTGGATCCAAAGGAACAGGATACTACGGAGGCGCGGCAACAATCCAGCGCGACCAGGCCGCGCTCGCATCGGGACACTTCTTGACATCGGCTTTTTCGTTCCCTATACTGAAATCCGAGCGAATTAGTAGGAATTAGTTCGGGCTCCGATCGGTTCAAGATGAAGCTTTCGACACGCGGGCATTACGGGTTGCTGGCCATGGTGGAGCTGGCCAATAGGTGTGGCCATGGCCCCGTTTCCCTCTCCGAGATCGCCCAGTCCGGCGAGTTGCCGCTGCCTTACCTGGAGCAGCTCTTCGGCGCGCTGAGGCAGGCCGGTCTGGTAGAGGGGACCCGGGGGGTTCGCGGGGGCTACCGCCTCACCAGGGAGCCCTCTCGGATCACTGTCGGGGAGGTGGTGCGCGTGCTGGAGGGCCCCATCGGGCCCGTGGAGTGCGCGGTAGAGGGGGACACCCCTGACTGCTGCTCCCGCAGCCCCGGTTGCGCCACCAAAGAGATGTGGTTGCGAGTTCGCGAGGGGATCCTGGACGTCCTGGATAACACCTCGCTCGCCGATTTCAAAACCTCTCCCATATCCTAGCTCTCGGTCTGTCGACCGGAAAGGAGATACGCATTGGCGCGTTTCATCTACCTGGACCACGCGGCAACCACCGCCGTCCATCCCGCGGTGATGGAGGCTATGCTCCCATTTTTCACGGAGAAGTACGGTAACCCTTCCAGTATCTACGCCCCCGCGAGGGAGGCTCGCAAGGCGCTGGACTGGGCCCACGATACGGTAGCCGAGATCCTGGGAGTGAGTCCCACCGAGATTGTCTTCACGGGCTGCGGCTCCGAGAGCGACAACCTCGCGCTGAAGGGGGTTGCCTTCGCCCGGAAGCAGAAGGGCAACCACATCATCACAACCCAGATCGAGCACCATGCCATCCTCCACACCTGTGAGTATCTCGAGAAGCGGTTCGGCTTCCGGGTCACCTACCTGCCGGTGGACCAGAACGGTACGGTGGACCTGGATGCCCTGGAGAAGGCGCTGACCCCGGACACCACCCTGGTGAGCGTCATGTACGCCAACAACGAGGTTGGGACGGTTCAGCCTATCAAGGAGATCTCCGGCATCGTCAAGGCCCACAACGTGACGTTCCACACCGATGCGGTGCAGGCCGGCGGGAGTCTGGACCTGAACGTGGACAGGCTGGGTGTGGATATGCTGAGCCTCTCTGGCCATAAGTTCTACGGTCCCAAGGGTGTGGGCGTGCTGTACGTACGGAAGGGCACCACCTACTGGCCCCAGCAGCATGGCGGGGGGCAGGAGAGGGGGCGACGGGCGGGCACCGAGAATACGGCCGGGATCGTGGGGTTTGCCACCGCTCTGAAGCTGGCCTATGACAGCCTCGAGTCGAACAACGCCCACGCGGCTCGGCTTCGGGACATGCTGATCGAGGGCATCACGAAGATCCCGAGCAGCCAGCTCACGGGCCACCCGACGAATAGGCTTCCAAACAGCGCCAGCTTCGTTTTCGAGTTCGTGGAGGGGGAGTCGATCCTGCTCAGCCTGGATATGCTGGGCATCGGCGCCTCCAGCGGGTCTGCCTGCACGTCGGCGTCGCTTGAGCCGTCCCAAGTGCTGAAGGCGATGGGGATTCCCATCGAGCGGGCCCATGGGAGCCTTCGGCTGACCACCGGCACAGACAACACGGAAGAGGATATCAGCCGCGTGCTGGAAGTCCTCCCTGGGATTATCGAGCGGTTGCGGGCGATGTCGCCCCTGGCGGGCGCCGGCGCTGGCGCTGGCGCATCTGCGACGAAGTAGAAGCCTTGAGGAGCGAACGCTAAATGTACAGCGAAAAGGTCATGGAGCATTTCAGCAATCCCCGCAACGTGGGTGAGATCCCGGATGCCGACGGCGTGGGGATTGAGGGGAATCCCACCTGCGGCGACATCATGAAGATCTACATCAAGGTCGAGGACGATCACATAATGGACGTGAAGTTCAAGACCTTCGGGTGCGGCGCCGCCATTGCCACCAGTAGCATGGTCACCGAGATGGTAATGGGCAAGACCCTGGACGAGGCGCTGGAGATCTCCAATCAGGCGGTGGCCGAGGCGCTGGGCGGGCTCCCCCCGGTGAAGATGCACTGCTCCAACCTGGCAGCGGACGCTCTCCACAAGGCGATCGAGGACTACAGGAGCAAGCAGAAGTAGTAGGCAAATGGGTGGCTCAGACGTATGTCTGAGCCACCCATTTGCTCTTTCCTAGCCCTCGTAGCCTTTCAGCGGCCTGCCATCCACCCAGATTCGGGGCCTGGTCATCAGCATGTCGTAGTGGGTGAGAGCCGGCATGTCCCGGTCGTAGTTGGAGCCGATGGCCACGTGGCAGGTTCCGCCCACCTTCTCCGCCTCCAGCATGTCTGGGATCATCTCGGCTTTGGGGTTAAGCCCCAGCCCAACTTCGCCTACTCCCCACGTGTTGTGGGCGTAATCCTCCTTGCCCATGGACAGTGCCCTGGCCTCGCCATCCTTCAGCGACGCCTCCACGGCCTCGGAGTTGGGGCCGGGTAGGATTCGGGTGACGTAACCGTCCTTCACCTCCATCACCACCGGTGCCGATGGGATCAGGCATTCCGGCCCGATGGCGATCACCCCGTCGAAGGCAATGCGGCCCCGGGCCGTTCCCAGCTCCGGGGAGAGGAAGATCTCCCCGCAGGGCAGGTTGCCGTGGATGCCGGGCTTCCTCAGATCGCCGTCATCCACGAAGATCCCTCGACCACGAAGCCCCACCGTCAGATCGGTGCCGGCCGGGGTCTCGATGCGCATCTCCGATGCCCCCTGGATGGCTGCCTTCAGCGCCGCGGCCTGCTCCCGCATCTTGGTGTAGTCGATCTCCATGCAGCGGAGGAAGCTGTCCAGCTTGATGCCGGGGGATGTGCCCGCTCTGGAGCGCTTGTCCCCCTCGGTGATCCTGTCGAAGATGCTGGTGTACTTCTTCGCGTCCCGCCCCACGTAACCGATATGGAGCCCGTGGGGATCCTTGCCGATCTTGTCGGTGGAGATGCTGAATATGACGTCCGGTTCGGTGGAGAGTGCGGCCAGCACCACAGGGTCGGACATGTCGGTGATGGTCTTGGCCGGCTGCCGCACTGTCACCGGCCGCGCGCCCATCTCCACGGCCGCCTGGAAGTAGGCGGCGCAGATCAGGTCGGACGCTTCCTCCGGGTTGCCTACGATGAGGACGCGCTCCTCTGGCTGTAGGGCTATGGACTGTTCAAGCACGGTGGCGGCGATGCGGCGCAAATGCTCTTCGCTAGTCATGTTACTTTCCTCGAGCCGCTGCGAGAGTGGGCACGGCGAGCCCCGCAGCTTACACGGTGAATTGTCGCATGTAAGGGGCCAGGAAACCACAGAAGAATGCGAGCGAATCCCATATTCAGTGGCCGCAAACGATGTCGAGGTGAGTTGGAACGCCGCATCGAGTATTCCCCATAGGAAATTCGGAAGAGGTGTCTGCGTAAGAGCCGAGAGAATCCCCCGCGCGACGCTGCTACATGTGCATGGGAAGGGTACTTACCGGTAGCGGTGAGTGGCAATAGCCGGACAGTCCTAGTAAAATCAGTCGGGACATGCCGTTGGGAGAGTGATATTGATGGATACTAACCACAAGGGCCGGGTTCTGACGGGTGATAGGCCCACGGGTAAGCTTCATCTGGGGCACTACGTGGGAACGTTGCAGAACCGCGTAAGGCTCCAGGATGAGTACGAGTGCTTCTTCCTGATCGCCGACTACCACGTGCTGACGACCCGGCTTCAGGATCTGAAGGAGATCGAGCAGAATATCCGCGACGTGCTGCTGGACAATCTGAGCGCGGGGATCGACCCGGAGCGGAGCACCATCTTTCTGCAGTCGCTGGTGCCGCAGATACCGGAGCTCCACCTGCTCTTCTCGATGTTGACGACCGTGCCGAGGCTGCAGCGGGTTCCGACCCTGAAAGAGGTCATGCGCGATTTGAAACTGGAGACGGCCTCATACGGGCTGTTGGGCTATCCAGTTCTGCAGGCGTCCGATATTCTGGTGGTAAAGGGCGACCTGGTTCCGGTGGGCAAGGACCAGGCTTCCCACATCGAGGTCACCCGAGAGATAGCGCGCCGCTTCAACGAGCTGTTTGGTCCGGTCTTCCCGGAGGCCCAGGCGCTGATCGGTGAGGTGCCGACGCTGGTGGGCATCGACGGAAAGGCGAAGATGAGCAAGAGCCTTGGGAACGCCATCTACCTCGCGGACGATGCCAAGACGGTGGAGAAGAAGGTGATGACCATGTACACCGATCCCACCCGAATCCACGCCACCGACCCCGGCCACGTCGCAGGCAACCCCGTCTTCATATACCACGACGCCTTCAACCCTGACAAGGAAGAGGTAACCGATTTAAAGAAGCGGTACCGGACCGGGAAGGTTGGCGACGTAGAGGTTAAGAAGAAGCTGACACGGGCGCTGAACCAGTTCCTGGATCCGATCCGCGAGCGTCGGGCCCGTTACGAACAGAACCCTCACCTCCTGGACGAGGTCATCGAGTCGGGCAGCGAAAAGGTGAGGGCGGTGGCGACTGGGACGCTACGGCAGGCGCGCGACGCCATGGGCATCAGCTACTTCAGGAAGGGCTAGCCCTGCTTGTTTGACTACTATCCTGCAGGCAGCTATTCTGTATTCGGGTAATGTTGGTCCAATTGCTCTAGCAGGCGGAGGATTCGGTGCAAATCACCAGACGGGCCGACTACGCGGTCCGCACCATGATGGACGTGGCCGGACTCGGGGAGGGCGCCACGGCGCTCACCCGTGAGGTTGCTTCCAGGCAGCTGCTTCCAGCAGCCTTCCTCGCCAAGATCGTGCGCTCGCTGACCCAGGCCGGTCTGCTGCGCGCCTATCGGGGGTCCGGCGGGGGTATCACCCTGTCCAGACCTCCAGAGGAGATCACCCTGCTGCAGGTGGTTGAGGCAGTGGATGGGCCTATTTCCGTCAAGTCCTGTGTGCTGTGGCCGGAAGAGTGCTATCGAGCGGGGGGGTGTGCCGTGCACGGTGTCTGGTGTGAGGTGCAGCGGCTGCTGGTGCAGCATCTAAGTGGTACCACCGTAGCCTCTCTGGTGGAGCGAGAGAGGGTGCCGCGCCCGTCGGAGTGCGGCGACGAAGCGCTGCCTTACACCGCGGGCGTGGAGTCAGGCGCGTAAGCGCCTCGGGGTGGTCTCAGAGTGTCGTTTGTAGGTTGCCTTGACAGTGGTTAAGAAAGTAGATATTATCACAATAGTGGTCATCTGTACTTGGCGCAACGGCCCTCCTGCTACTTAAGGAAAGAGAGGTAGAGCGCTTAATTGGACAGTACCATATTAATACTGCTTAGTGGCCTCGTGATGTTGCTGGTGGGCGCATTGGTAGGCTACTTCGTCCGGCAGTACTTGGTGAGCACGGACCAGAAGCTGGCGCAAATCAGCGCCGAAAAGCTGATGGCCGAGGCCAACGCCAAGAAGAACGAGTTGCTTCTTAATGCCAAAGACGAAGCTCTCGTGGTCCGGCAGGCGGCAGAAGCTGAGCATCGAGAGAGGCGAAGCGACCTGCAGCGGCAGGAAAGGCGGCTCCAACAAAAGGACGAGAACCTGGAGCGTCGTGTAGAGAGTGTCGAACGGCGAGAGAAGTCCATCACCAACAAAGAGAAAGAATTGGAGGCGCTGCGCTCCGAGATCGAGGAAGTGAAGGTCCAGCAGTTCCGGGAGTTGGAGCGGGTTTCTGGGTTGACTCGTGAGGTGGCCAAGTCCGAGATCCTCCGTATGGTGGAGGAGGAGGTCAAGGTAGACGTCGCGCGACGCGTCCGCGAGCTTGAGAATCAGGCTCGAGAGGAGGCAGAGCGAAAGGCTAGGGGCATCATAACCATAGCCGTTCAGCGATGCGCCACCGATCAGGTCGCAGAGACGACGGTTTCCGTCGTACCCCTGCCGAACGATGAGATGAAGGGTCGGATCATCGGTCGGGAGGGCCGCAACATTCGGGCGCTGGAGAGCGCGACCGGGGTCGATCTGATCATCGACGACACACCGGACGCGGTCACCCTTTCCGGGTTCGATCCGGTTCGCAGGGAGATCGCTCGCCTGGCCCTCGGCAAACTAGTGTTGGACGGACGCATTCATCCTGCCAGGATTGAAGAGGTCGTCCAGGCTACCAAGCTGGAGGTTGAGGCCGCGATCAAGGAGTCTGGTGAAGAGGCAGCGCTGGAGGCCAACGTACACGGGTTGCACCCGGAGGTCATCAAGCTGCTCGGTCGCATGAAGTACCGCACCAGCTATGGGCAGAACATACGCCTGCACTCGATAGAGGTGGCGCATATTGCCCAGATCCTCGCCTCAGAAATCGGCGCCGACGTAAACGTAGCGCGAAGAGCGGGTTTGCTGCACGATTTGGGCAAGGCGGTGGGCCATGAGTTCGAGGGTCCTCATGCACTTATCGGGGCTGATCTGGCTAAGCGGTACGGCGAGTCACCCAAGGTTGTTCATGCCATAGCGGCGCATCATGCCGATGAGACGGAGCCTCAGACCCTGGAGGCGGTGATAGTCCAGGCGTCCGACGCAATATCGGGTGCCAGGCCTGGAGCCCGAAGGGACTCCTTGGAGCACTATATAAAGAGGCTCGAAGCCTTGGAGAGCGTTGCCAATTCCTTCGAGGGTGTGGAGAAATCGTTCGCAATTCAGGCCGGTCGCGAAGTTCGCATTATCGTTAAGCCCGAGGAGATCGACGATCTGGGTGCCGTGAGGTTAGCTCGCGACATTGTGAAGAGGATAGAGGAGACGTTGCAGTATCCCGGCCAGGTCAAGGTTACCGTGGTCCGGGAAACCAGGGCGGTTGACTACGCCAAGTAAGATCGGATAAGTTGAGGCCGGATGCCCTCGGGTGTCCGGCCTCATTTCTTTTTAGGTAGGCGGGTTGCGTAGCTGCTCCCGACTGCGCCGTGCGGGCGGGCGCTGCATGAAGCGCCGGGGGGGCAGCCGCCGGTCGGGAAGGCGTAATCCGGGGTTCCCGAGGTGAGCTGAAGAGCATGGGAGTGTGCCTCCATTGACAGAGAACAGTTCCAAGGTGGATCTCCACCTCCACACCACCGCCTCCGACGGGGCGTTGACTCCGGCCCAGCTGGTGCAGGAGGCGAAGGCCCAAGGCCTCGAGTGCATTGCGATCACCGACCACGATTCCACGAACGGGATCGAGGAGGCGCTGGACGAGGGCCGACGGCTGGGGGTGCAGGTGATCCCCGGCATCGAGATGAGCACGGACATCCCTCGCGCAGAGGTTCACGTCCTGGGCTACTACCTGAACTACCACGATGCCGACTTTCAGGGGACGCTGCAGCAGCTTCGGGAGGGCCGCCGCGACCGGGCGGAGAAGATGGTGGCCAAGCTGGCGGCCATGGGGCTGCGGGTTCCGTGGGAGAGGGTGCTGGAGGTCGCGGGGCAGGGATCGGTTGGCAGGCCTCACATCGCCCAGGTGATGGTGGAGAAGGGCTTGGTGGCCTCCACCACGGAGGCGTTTTCCACCTACATCGGGCGGAATGGGCCGGCTTACGTGGAGCGATACAAGCTGACCCCCGCGGAGGCCGTGTCCCTCATCAGGCAGGTGGAAGGTCTGCCGGTGCTGGCCCACCCCGCGGAGGTGATCAGGCTCCACTCACTCCTGCCGGATCTAATGGCCGCCGGCCTGGTGGGAGTGGAGTGCTACTACTCCGAGTACAGCCCCGAGATCGTCGAGGGGCTGGTGGCGGTGGCGGACGAGCACGGCCTGATCCCCACTGGCGGGACGGATTTCCACTGGCACAATACCACCGGCCACGGGCCCAAACACCCCGGAGATAGCTGGGTGCCCTGGGAGTCGGTGCGGCGGCTGAGGGCGAAGGCCACGAGGGTGCCGTAGCTTTCTACGCTTTGCGGCCGGTGCGGGCGAGGATCACCATGATGATCGCCATCACCAGGGCCACCGCGACGAAGGCGTAGATCTTCTGGAGCGCATTGAAGCGCGCCGCGGCCAGGCCGAAGAGGGCGCACAGTAGGTAGAAGGTAAGCACTATCTGCCGGGTGGACAGCCCCGCCAGCAGCAGTCGCTGCGGCAGGTGCCGCTGGTCACCCCCCTTCATCGGGGATCGCCCCGAGGCGAGCCTCCTCACGATCACCCATGCGACGTCGGCGATCGGCACCCCCAGCACCAGCAGCGCCGTGGCCACCTTGGCCCCGCCCATTATTGACATAACGGCGAGCGCGTACCCCAGCAGCAGCGCCCCCGAGCTTCCCATGATGATCTTCGCCGGGTTCCAGTTGTGGGGCAGGAAGCCGAGGCAGCAGCCCGCCAGCGCCAGAGGCAGGATGGCGATGTCGTACTGGCCGAAGTCGAAGACCCCCCGGGCGAACAGCACCAGCGCGGCGATGGTTGCCACCCCGGCCGCCAGGCCGTCCATTACGTCCACCAGGTTGATGGTGTTGATCATACCCACGATCCAGAGCAGGGTGAAGGGCACCACCAGCCAGGCGGGCAGCGGGATCACTCCCCAGAACGGGGTGGCGATGTTGTCCACCACTATTCCGAAGGCTACCGGTACCGAGGCGATGGTGAACTGCCCCAGCAGCTGGGGTATGGGGGCCAGCCGCCGTCGGTCGTCCATGATCGCCAGCGGCAAGATCACCACCGACCCCAGCAGAACCCCCGTGAGCCTCCAGCTCTCCTGCTCCGAGCGGGGGATCAAGACCGCGCCCACCAGCGCCGCGGCGACGAAGGCGAAGTAGATGGCGTAGCCACCCGTGCGGGGGAAGGGGCGCTTCTGCACCTCTCCCGGCCGGGGCTTATCCACTATTCCGACCCTGTAGCCCACGGCCCTGGCCACGAAGGTGAGCAGAAAGGCCGCGACACAGGCTACCGCGAACACCAGGGCGAGGGATATTCCTGTAGACATAGGCTCCTACTGCAGCGAGTGGGCCAGATCGAGCAGGTGGCCCCTCAGCGCCGCGGTCTCTCCGGCCTCTGCCATCTTCAGGAGGGCGTCGATCTGACTCGAGACCTCCCGGTAGTCCGGCCGGCAGCCGCGAGAGGAGACGACCTGCACGATCCCCGGGTAGCGCGTCGGCGCAGCGGTCTCGGTGTCCGCCAGAAGGATCTCGTGCATCCTCTCGCCGGGCCTCGGGCCGATGTACTGAATTGGGCACTCGCAGTTGCTCGACGGCGCCAGCAGTCTGTACAGGTGGTGCGCCATCTCCGCCAGGTTGACGGCGGGTCCCGGGTCTGGCATCAGGATCACCCCGCTCTCGGCATGGCAGGCGGTTTGCGCCAGGAGACGGGTGGCCTCGGCCATCGTTATCCAGTAGCGGGTCATCCCGGGATCGGTGAGGGTGAGCGGATTGCCGGCGGCTATCTGACTGTGAAAGGTCTCGATCACGCTGCCGCGCGTGCCCACGATATTCACGAATCTGGAAATTAATACGTCCATGTCGAATTGGCGGTCCGCCGCCAGGGCGAGCGCCTCCGCGATCCGTTTGGTGCCCCCGTAGACGCTGGGTGGCTTGACGGCCTTGTCGCTAGAGGGGTAGATGAACCGAACGGTGCCGGCCTCAGCCGCAGCCTCCAGCAGTGCACGAGTCCCTGCCAGGTTCACCCCCACCGTCTGGTCCGGGTTCTCCTCGCCCAGCGGGACGTGCTTGTAGGCGGCGAGGTGGAAGACTATCTCCGGGCGCTCGGCCTGGAACAGCAGATCGAGCTTCCGCCGATCCCTGATGTCGGCCAGGGCCCATCGGGTGGGTATCGCCATCTCCCGACCGAGTTCCAGCTTGAGGCGGAAGAGGGTGTGCTCGTGGTTGTCCAACAGAAGTAGCCCTGCCGGCTTCAGTGCGGCAAGCATACGAACCAGCGGGCCGCCAACGGAGCCGGCCGCGCCGGTCACCGCTATCCGACGGCCGGCCAACTGCTCGGCCCCCAACAGCTCCAGCGGCGCCGAGGGCCTCCCCAGCAGCTGCTCCTGGGGAATGTCGCTCAAGGATTCGATCAAGCGGTGTCCTCCTGATGTGCGGGGTCGTCGGGGTGGTCGCCGGGAAGGGTGAGCAGCGCTGCCTCCAGCCGCTGCTGCGCCTCCCTCATCCGGACCCCTCGGTCGGCATCGGGCTCTATGGTCTCGGTAACCAGGTAGCTCGCCACATGTCCAAGCCGAACGGCCAGGGCGTCCAGATCCAGGTCTCCATCCCCGTATGGCAGTCCCTCCTCCAGCAGCCCCCTGGCGTTGGAGACGTGAACCTCAAACAGGAACTTCTCCACCACCTTCAGGTACTCCTCCATGCAGGGGCTGTCATCCAGGGTGGAGAGGTATCTCACGAGCGGCGCCAGCTCGGGATCCACACTCGCGGGGTCCATGCGCAGCCCGTTCAGGAAGAGCTGCGCGTGGGAGAGGTCCACCGTGACGCCCAGGCCGGGGAAGCAGCGGGCGAAGTAGGACAGGTCCGCCGCGCTCATCCCGATGGGCGTGACCATGTAGGACTGCTGTCGCTGGCGGGCCACGGGCGGGATGTTTTCCAGGAGCGGAACCACCCCGCACTCCCCAGCCGTGTCGAAGTAGTATTCCACCAGCGGCAGGCTGGCCTCCAGCTTCTCCTGCCTCAGCGCCTCGCCGAGCGGGGTCTCCAGCTTCATAGGTGTGATGGCGTGGATCAGGACCGCCTCCGCCCCGATCAACTCGGCCATGGTGGAGATCCTCCGAAGGCACTCGCGGTTGGACGAGCTGTTCACGCTCAGATCGAAGAACTCCCCGTCCATGGATCGCAGCGGCCCCTCGACCACGTATACGAAGTCGGGGCTGGGCCTCAGCTCGATCAGCCTCTCGGCCAGCAGCTCCATCTGGGCGCGGTCCCTGATATCCTCGGCGTCCAGATACAGCTCCAGCCCACTCGGGACCGGCTCGGAGAAGCGGTCCGCCAGTTGTGCCGGGGTAGGGCGCGCCTTCAGAAGGACCTTAGCTGTTCTTGCGGTACCAGGCAATGTATCTCTCCAGACCGGCCGTCAAATCGTATTGCGGGGAGTAATCCAGTTGGGCCTGCGCTTTGCGGACGTCTGCCACCAGGTAGCCGAACTGCTGGGAGCCCTCCACCCTGATTTCGGAAGCCGACCGCGTCGCACTGCACAGCCGCGTCGCCAACTTCTCCATGGAGGTGCCGATACCCGTGGCTATATTGTAGCAACTACCGGGGGTAGTGGGCCGCTCCAGCGCCAGCAGGATGCCGCGGGCCACATCTCCCACGTAGGTCAGGTCTCGCCGCTGGTTGGCGTGGACCACAATGGGTTCCCCTCGCAGCGCCTTGCCCACGAAGATCCCCACCACCCCGCTGGTCCCGGAGGTGATGACCAGACCCGGTCCGTAGACCGAGAAGAAGCGCAGGCTCACGCCGCGGAGTTTGTAGAAGCGGGCGTACATCTCAACCCACGATTCGCCACACAGCTTGCTGTAGCCGTATGGGTCCTGGGGCTCGATAATCCCGTCCTCCGGGATCGGCTGCAGCGACGGGCGGTATATGCGCTGGGACGAGGCGAAGACGAAGCTGGCGCCCCCTCGGCGGGCACCCTCCAGCATGGCCAGGGTGCCCAGGGCGTTGACCCGGTTGTACAGAAGCGGGTCGTCCAGCGAGGCCGAGGCGTTGGAGAGCGCGGCCAGGTGGACCACCGCGTCCACCCTGGAGGCAAGCTCCGTTGCCTCCGGGCTATTGATGTCCAGGCTGTGGTGCTCCACCCCGGGCAGCCCCTCCGGACGTCTGGAGAGGGTGATGGGGCAGTGCCCCTTCCCAGCCAGCGCCTCCACCAGGTTCATGCCGATGAAGCCGGTGCCGCCGGTAACCAGCACCTTCACTCGGCCACCTCCGAGGGGTGCTGCGTGCTGGGTGCTGAGTTCTCACCCCCACCCGGGTGCTGAGTGCTGGGTGCTGAGTGCTGCGTGCTCGTGAGGAAGTGGTCCAGCACCGCGGGCAGGTCACGCTGCAGGGATCGTTGGGGCTGAAAGCCGATCTCGGCCATGGCCGAACGGAACTCGGGCAGAGCCCCCT
>Ga0209638_1000949_pt1 | contig 19072 bp, 16 predicted proteins | sample BarGraNGADG00211_FD_184490 | JGI IMG/M metagenome (GOLD analysis project Ga0209638, IMG submission 184490) | Arctic peat soil microbial communities from Barrow, Alaska - Barrow Graham LP Ref core NGADG0002-211 (SPAdes) (version 2) | ecosystem: Environmental > Terrestrial > Soil > Wetlands > Peat...
GTCTGAATCCAGACTTTGCCGTCCTTGCGGTCCCAGCGCAGGTCGGCGTCCGTGCCTTCGAGGATCGTGGTCTTGAAGCGATTGGGCGCCTGCCACTCGAAATAGAACAACGGCTCGGTCGCGCGCAGACGGTGCTTCTGCTCGGCCGGGATGAAGATCATGTCGCCCGGCCCGACCGGCCGTAGCCCGTCGTCCGATTCCACCGTCGCCTTGCCGTCGATAATGAAATAGAAGTGCTCGCAATTCTTGTGCAGGTGCAAGGGCGACGCCGCACCCTTCTTGTAGTGCATGACGCCCGCCAGCATGTCGTCGGTATTGGCGAGCTCCTGATTGACGAAGAAAATACGCTCGCGCGCCGCTTTGGCGTCGATCAGCGATGGCAATTCGTCCTCTTTGAATACATAAGCCATTAGATCATCTCCTCCTTGTTATCCGTCATTTCGCCGGCACCAGGTGCGCCGCCTTGAGCTTGCTGCGGACGTCTTTGTCCTTCTCCATCTTGGCGAACGTCTCCGACATATGCTCGGTACCGCCGTCCCAAACTTCGACCTGCACCAGCGCGTTCGAACCGGCCAACGAGTGCGTGGTCTTGGTTTGCGTACGCTCGGGCGTGAGCAGGTTGAGGACACCGCCGCGATCGACCGATTTGCCCGGCTCACCCATCGGATCGTAGACCGCGGAGGACTCGTAACCGTGGCAGACGCCGCGCGGCAGCCGCTGGGTCGGCAGCGCGGCGCAGATTACCGCGCCGCGGTCGTTAAAGACCTTGACGAGATCGTGCTTCTTGATGCCGCGCTCCGCCGCATCCTGCGCGTTCAAGCGGACGATCCAGTAATAGTAGCCGCCGACATTGACCCGGTGATCCTCGATATTGAGCAGGAACGAGTCCTTGCCGTCGCCCTGGGTGTGGTACGAATATTTCGAATGCGGCGTGAGCAATTGCAGCGGGTAGCGCTCGAACAGCGCGCCCGAATGCGGCCCCTCCCATGACGGCACGTATTTGACGATCGGCGGCCGCTCGGGGTCGACGAACCGCTTCAAGCTGTTGCATTCGAATTCGAGCTTGCCGGACTGGGTTTGCAACCCGCGCAAATACTCCTCGCTATAATCGGACGGCAGCGGCTGCGCCTCGGGAACGTCCTTCTTGCGATTTTCCCAGAACCAGCGGAACGACACCGGCGCGCGCAGGTGCTCCTTCTCCGCCGGCACGACATAGTAGCCGCGCTTCATGAACTTCTTCCAGGAGATCACCTTGGGCAGGTCCGACGCATCGAAATGCCGCTTGACCCAGTCGATCTCGTTGCAGCCCTCGTTGAAGTAGTTGGCAAGACCAAGTCGTTTGCAGATTTCGGTAAAAATCCAGTAGTCGGTCTTCGATTCACCGAGCGGCTTGATCGCCGGCGCCTGAAAAATGATGACGCGGTGATTGAGCTGCTGCTGGCCGTGGTGGCCGTAGCCGCCTAGCCCCGCCCATTCGCTGATATCGACGCGCTCGAAATTGGTGCAGGCCGGCAAAATCAGATCGGCGAACTTCGCCTCGCCCTCGAACCAGATCGACTGGTTGACCACAAATTCGAGATTGTCCGACTGATACATCCGCACATGGCGGTTGGTGTTGTTCATGGTCGCGATCATCGAGCCGCCGTACTTGTAGAGCATGCGCACCGGCGAATGGCCGGGCGCCGGGTAGCTGAATTTGGCGAACTGGTGCTCGATCGACTTGCCGACCCACGGCCAGCCTTCCGCTTTGCCGTCGGCGATGGCCTCCGGCATCCAGATGCGCGGAATGCGCTGGAAACTTGAATTCATGGTCGGCAGTTGCGGCATGCGCTGATAGAGCTCGACCGGCATCGAGGTGTTTTCGAGATCGCCGGACATGCCGCCGTCGGCGTAGCCGGGGAAATAGAAATTGAAGTCGATCGGCGAGCCCCATTGCAGGTTGCCCATGTTGATCCCGGGCTTGCCCAAGCCCTGCATCGACGCCAGGCACACCATCGTGCGCGCCCACTGGATACCGGTCTGGTTGCGGCAGGCGCCGCCATGGCCGTTGCCCCAGCCGCCGGGCGCGAGATAGACGCGCTTGCCGCCCCACTCGCGGGCGAGCGCGCGCACGTCCTTGGCTGCGACGCCGGTCTCCTTCTCCTGCCACTTCGGCGTTTTCGGAACGCCGTCTTCTTCGCCCAGTAAATACGCCTTCCAGACGTCGAAGCCGACGGTGTGGGTCTTCACGTATTCCTTGTCGTAGAGATCTTCCTTGATCCAGACATAGGCGATCGCCATCGCCATGGCCGGCGACGTGGTCGGCTTGGGCGCGAACCATTTGCCGGGCAGGAATTGCGCCGAGGCATTGTAATAGGGGTCGATGTGCACGACCTTGATGCCGAGTTTCGGATTCTTCAGCCACTGCCGGCGCACGGTGCCTTCCTGCGCGCCATAGGAGCCTGACGTGCTCTCGGGGTCCGCGGACCAGAACACGATCATCTCGCAGTTCTGCAGGCAGTCTTCGACCGTGCCGTAGGTCTCCGACTGGCCGACGCGCAGCGTGTAGCCCCAGTGATGCACCGCGCCCCAATACCAGCCTTCCCAGGAGTCGGGATTGTGATGGACGCGCGTCATGCCGACCGCATTGGCGAAGCGGTAGAGAGCGGAAAGGTAGTAGCCGATATTGCCCCAGGTGTGGTGCGAGCCGTGCGAGGTCGCAATCGCGCCCGGTCCGTGCTCGCGCTTGCAGCGCTTGATCTCGCCGGCGACCAAATCGATCGCCTCGTCCCATGAAATGCGCACGTATTCCGATTTGCCGCGGTTCTGCGGATTGCGCTTTCCGTTGGGGTCGAAGTCGACGCGCTTCATCGGGTACAGCAGACGATTTGGCGCGTAGACGATCGATTTGGCGTTCTGCCCGTGCGGCGCCAGCGTCGTCTTGCGCGGCGGCGTGAAATTCATGCCGCGCGCTTCGATCGTCCACGGCTGCGGGTCGCTGTCGTCGAAATCGATCGGCGTCATGCGAACGATCTTGTCGTCCTTGACGGTGATGAAGACCGGCCCGCCGTTGGTCATGTTGCAATAGCGCATCGAGCCGTCGGGCATCGGCGTGCCGAATTTCCAGCCCGCGGTCTGCATCAGCATGAGGGTCTGCGCGAACCAGTTCGTCAGGTCCTCAGGGCCGTCGACGCCGAGCGTAAAATCCTTCTGGGCGTTGATCTGGGCGAGCCAGTTGATCGGCGGCGTCAACAAGGATGCGCCGGTCGCGGCATTCTTGAAGAAGAGCGTGATATCGGGCTTCGGATGCTGCCCGGCGCCCGATCTGATCTTGCCGTCGCGGATGTCGATCCAACGGCCGGTCCCCTCGTCGCGCGCCTTGATCTGCGCAACCAGATTGCGCTCTTTGAGGCGCGCCGCAAAACGCGGATGCCGCCAGGCCACGAACCTGAGAAACTGCGTCAGCGCGAAGAGAATGAGCACAAATTTCGCTTGCGAGAACATCGTGCGTTTCCCCACCATGATCGATGCGCGTGTGGACCGCCATTCGCCCGCCAACCCGGTGGGCGCGACGGCGGTCAGTTCGCGATTATACGATTTTCAGTCACCCGTTCACGCGCTAAGTTTCGATCATTATCAGTTGCCCTTGAAGACCGGCTTGGCCTTGGCCACGAACGCCTCATAGGCTCGTTCGTAGTCTTTCGTCTGCATGCAAATCGCCTGCGCCTGGGCTTCCGCTTCGATCGCGTCGTCAATGCCCATGCTCCATTCCTGATGAATGCAGCGCTTGGTCATGGCGTGTCCGAAAGTCGGGCCCTCGGCCAGCGATTTTGCCAGCGCCTGCGCGTCCGCGAGCAAAACTTCGGGCGCACAGAGCTTGTTGTAAAAGCCCCATCGCTCGGCCTCGGGGCCTGCCATCGAACGGCCGGTATAGAGCAGCTCGGCGGCGCGGCCCGCGCCGATGATCCGCGGCAGCACATTGCAGGCGCCCATATCGGCACCGGCCAGCCCGACGCGCACGAACAAGAACGCAACCTTGCTGCGCTCGGTGCCGTAGCGCAGATCGGACGCCATCGCCAGAATCGCACCCGCTCCGGCGCAGATGCCGTCGACTGCCGCAACGATCGGCTGCGGACACGCCCGCATGGCCTTGACCAGATCGCCGGTCATGCGGGTGAACGCGAGCAACCCCGCCATGTCGCCTTTGCGCTGCATCTCGACCAGCGGGCCGATGATTTCGTGCACGTCGCCGCCGGAACAAAAATTGCCGCCCGCCCCCGTGATCACCACAGTTTTGATATTGTCGGCATAGACGAGGTCGCGGAATGTGTCGCGCAACTCGGAATACGATTCCAGAGTGAGCGGATTCTTCCGCTCCGGCCGGTTGAGTGTGATGGTCGCGACCGAACCATCGACCTGCCACAGAAAATGTTGCGGCTTGAAATTCTTGAAGTCGACGCGCGTCGGACGAAAGCGCGCGGCGGTGCCGGCTTGTGCCGCGGCCGGCGCGGTTGCAACTACACTAGTCATCGTTACCTCCATTAAAGTCTAATTCATTCCCGCTCTTCGGGATCATGCGTTAACCGGCAAAAGTCAGTCCGCCGCTCACGCTCATCACCTGCCCGGTAACGTAGTCGGCTTGCGGGCTGGCGAAGAAAAGGACGGCGTCGGCGATTTCCTCCGGCTTGGCAAATCGGCGGAACGGGATCGCCTTGAGAAAGGCCTCGCGCAGCTTCTCCGATCGGGTGGCGAGCATCGGCGTATCGGTCGGACCCGGGCACACGCAATTGACGTTGATCGAGTAGCGGGCGACCTCGCGCGCGAGCGACTTGGTGAAGGCAATCAGCCCGCCCTTGGCGCCGGCGTAAACCGTCTCGCCGCCGCTGCCGACGCGCCCGGCGTCGCTGGCGATGTTGATGATCTTGCCGCCGTTGGCGGCGATCATCGGCGGCAGCAGCGCCTGTGTCAGATGCGCCGGGCCGGCGAGGTTGATGGCAATCACGCGGTTGATGAACTCCGGCGTGTTCTGCATGTAGGGCTGGATGTCGCCCCAGCCGGCAGCGTTCACCAGGATGTCGACGCGCGGATAGCGCTTGAGCACCTCGGCGGCGGCGGCGCGGATCGAGTCGGAATTGCCGAGATCGATGGCGACGAAATCGACCTTCAAGTTGGCGCTGGCCGCTTCCGTCTTCAACGCCTCGCCGGCCGCGGCGTTCACGTCGGCGCAGATCACCGTTGCGCCCTGGCGGGCAAATGCCATCACGGTCGCCTTGCCGATGCCGGAGGCACCGCCGGTGACCAATGCAATCTTGCCGTCGAATTTCATCATGCCGCCCCTTTTTTGATCTGCTTGGAAGATTCGGCCTGACCTGCAAGGAACGCCTGAACGCGCTGCCGCGTTTCGGGATTGCTGAGCAGCAGCCGGGTGAATTCCAATTCGTCGGTGTATCCGCCGCGGTCTTTGTGACCGGCCGCCGCGATGCACGCCTTGCTGGCGGCGAGTGCCGCGGCCGGTAGGCCGGCGATGCGGCGGGCCATCTCGGCGGCGCGCTGCGCCAGCTCGGCACGCGGCACCGCCCAATGCACCACGCCGAGTTCACTCGCAGCCGCACCATCGAGTATTTCGGCGCCGAGAATGAGCCGGGCGGCGAGCGCAGGACCACATAACCGGGTGAGGCGCTGCGTACCGCCGGCGCCGGGTATCAGGCCAAGCCGCACTTCCGGCAGCCCCACCTTAGCTTCGTTGGCCGCGATCCGCAGATCGCAAGATAGCGCGAGTTCAAATCCGCCGCCCATAGCCGCACCGCCGATCTCGGCGAGCGTGACCTGCGGAAGCTTTTCAATGCGCGCATAAAGCCGTTGGATGCTCGCCACATAGGCGTACATCCGGTCGGGACCGTCGGCTGCATCCATGCGCGCGCGCACTTCTTTAAGATCGGCGCCCGCACAGAACACCTTCTGCTCCGAGCGGATATGCAGGACGGTAAAACGCGGGCCACGGCCCAGTTCGTCAAGCTTGGCGTCGAACGCCCGCAGCCATTCTTCACTGATCGCGTTCACCGGAGGGTGCTTCAGCGTCAGGGTGGCCACGGCATCGGCGGTGTGTGTCAGGAACATAATGCAGTCCGTTCTTCCTGCGCTGCCTGATCAACGAGCGCGCGGCTGATGACCAGCCGCTGAATATCGTTGGTGCCCTCGTAAATCTTACTGGCGCGCACGGCGCGGTAAATTCGCTCGACGCCGAAGTCGGTCATGTAGCCGGCCCCGCCCAGCGTCTGAATGGCGTCGGAGCAGATGCGTTCGGCCGCTTCGGTGGCGAACAACTTCGCCATCGACGCCTGCTTGAGGCATGGCATGCCCTGGCTACGCAACGCGGCGGCATGCAGCACGAGCTGACGCGCCGCTTCGAGCTGGGTCGCCATGTCGGCCAAGCGAAATGCAACGGCTTGATGTTCGATGATCGTTTTGCCGAAGCTTCTACGCTCTTGCGCGTAGGCGAGCGCAATCTGGAAGGCCGCGCGGGCCATGCCCACGGCTTGCGAGGCGATGCCGATGCGGCCGCCTTCCAGGTTGGCCAGCGCGATACGGTAGCCTTGGCCTTCGGCACCGAGCCGGTTCTCCTCCGGCACGCAAAGATCTTCGAGCCGAATTTCGCAAGTATCGGACGCCTGCTGTCCCATCTTGCTCTCGATCCGGGCGACGCAATAACCCGACTGCTTGGTGTCGACGATGAAGCAGCTGATGCCCTTCTTGCCCTGCATGAGGTCTGTCGCGGCAAAGACCAGCGCGACGTCGGCGTTCTTGCCCGAGGTGACGAACTGCTTGGTTCCATTGAGAACATAGGATCCGCGCCGCCGTTCGGCACGCGTGCGGATCGCGCCGGCGTCCGACCCGCTTTGCGGCTCTGTCAGACAGAACGCGCTCAGCATCTCGCCGCGCGCCATAGGCCGCAGATATTTCTCCTTCTGCTCCGGCGTCCCATACTCGACGAGCGGCATGCAGCCGACGGAGTTGTGACCGCTCATGATGGTCGAAACCGCTCCATCGCCGGCGGCGATTTCCTCCAGCGCCAGTGCATAGGCGACGTAGTCGGTGCCGGCGCCGTCCCATTCCGGCGGAACCGTCATCCCCATGAAGCCGAGGCTGCCGAGTTCGCGCAACGCCGCACGCGGAAATATCGCCTGGCTATCCCATTCGGCCGAATGGGGCGCCAAGGAACGCTGCGCGAATTCGCACGCGGCATCCCGAACTTGCTCCTGCTCCTCGGTCAGCAACATATTTCCTACTCGGCGGCTTGCCGGCGCGTGGCTTCGCGCGCCTTCAGCAGTTCCCGCGCCACGATCATCTTCTGTACTTCGGTCGCGCCCTCGTAGATGCGCAGGGCGCGTATTTCGCGGTAAAGCGCCTCGACTTTGACACCGACGCGCACGCCGTTGCCGCCGAAGATCTGCACGGCGCGATCGATGACCCGTTGCGCCATCTCGGGCGCAAAGGCTTTGGCCATCGAGGCCTGGCGTGTAATGCGCGCCGCGCCGGAATCCTTTTCCCAGGCCGCGCGGTAAATCAGCAAGGCGGCCGCATCGATGTCGATGGCGCTATCGGCAAGCGCTACCTGCGTGAGCTGCAAATCCGCCAGCGGCGCCCCGAACAAATTGCGCGTCGCCGCGCGCTCGATCATTTCGTCGAATGCGCGGCGCGCCATCCCGAGCGCCGCGGCGGCAACGGTCGAGCGGAAGATATCGAGCGTCGCCATCGCCACCTTGAAGCCTTCGCCGGCGCCGCCGAGACGATTGGCCAGCGGGACGCGGCAGCCGGTGAAGCGAAGCGTCGCGAGCGGGTGTGGAGCTATGATCTCAATGCGGCCGGCGACCGCAAGACCCGGGGTATCAGCGTCGACGATGAAACAGGAAAGCCCCTTGGCACCGGGGGCCTCGCCGGTCCGCGCGAACACCACGTAGTGGTCCGCGATTCCGCCATTGGAGATCCAGGTCTTGAGGCCGTCAATGCGCATGTGCGACGGCCCATCTTTGGTCGCGGTCGTCGCCAGCGCGCTGACGTCGGACCCCGCTTCGGGTTCCGAGAGCGCGAATGCCGCGATATGACGGCCATCGCGCACCGGCGGCAGATATTTAGCTTTGATCTCGTCGCTGCCGAACAGCGATATCGAGGCCGTCCCCAGTCCCTGCATGGCGAAGGCAAAATCAGCGAGGCTGTCGTGCCAGGAGAGAATCTCACGCGCGGCGCAAATCGTGCGCACGTCGAGCTTTTCCGTGAGGCCGCCATAGGCTTTCGGCACGACGGCCTTGAGCCAGCCGGCATCGCCCAAAGCCCGAACGAGCGCCCGGCAGGATTGATCCACGTTGGCGTGATCGATGTGCCGGCCGACTTCCTTGTTAGCCCAATCCGCGAGCGCCGGGCCAAATTGCCGGTGTTCCTCGCCGAAAAACGGCCACGCAAGATGAGCGAGCGGCGGCATCAGCGGTCTCCGCCGTTCAGATTAAGCCCCTTGTCGCGCAGCAAGAAGCGTTGGACTTTTCCGGTCGCAGTCTTTGGCAGGCTGTCGACAAATTCAATCCAGCGCGGATACTTCCAAGGACCGATCGCGCGCTTCACATGAACCTTGAGCTCTTCATAGAGCGCCCGGCCGATATCGCTTTCTTTTTGATTTTTGAGCACGACAAATGCTTTTGGCTTGATCAGGCCGTTATCGTCTTCGACGGGCACGACGGCGGCCTCGAGAACCTTCGGATGGCTAACCAATGCGTCCTCGACCTCGAACGGCGATACCCAAATGCCGCTGACCTTGAACATATCGTCAGTGCGGCCGCAGAAGGTGTACACGCCATCCGAACGCCGCACGTATTTGTCACCGGTGCGGGTCCACTCGCCCACAAACGTGCGGCGCGATTTCTCACGCTGATTCCAGTAGCCGGTCGCGGACGATTCGCCGCGCACCCAAAGCTCGCCGATTTCATCGTCAGCAACATCCTGCCCAGCATCGTCAACCAGCCTGAGGTCGTAACCGTCCACCGGCACGCCGGATGTACCGTACTCCACGGCATCCGGAAGGTTGGTCAGAAAAAGATGCCCCATCTCGGTCGAGCCGACGCCGTTTACGATGTCGATGCCAAATTTTTGCTTCCAAGCTTCGCCAACATGGACTGGCAACGGCTCGCCGGCCGAAAAACAGAGTCGTATCCGGCTCGACATGTTTTCTGGCTTGCAGTCGGGATCGGCAAGCATTGCGGCATAAAGCGTCGGCACTGCGAAAAACATCGTCGGCTGGTATCCGCGCAGCGTCTCGAACACGGTCTGCGGCGTCGGCCGCTCCGGATAGAGCACCGTGGTCGCGCCGACCGACATCGGGCACAACATTGCGTCGCCGAGGCCATAGGCGAAGAACAGCTTCGGCGCGGAAAAGATCACGTCGTCTTCACGGATGCCGATGCGGCCCTGCCCCGAGGTACGCGCGATGTTCATCGGCGTCGAATGCACATGCATCGTTCCCTTCGGCATTCCGGTCGTGCCGGACGAATAGAGCCAGTACGCGACCTCATCGGCACAGGTTCTGGCCGGCGCCGAGCCTTCGTTTTCGGCCGCCAACAAAGTGTCAAGCCGCGGCACCGACGCCGGGCCGCCGCCGACCACGACAATTTCTTTGACGTTGGGCAGGTCCTTCGCCGCTTCCTGCACCATCGGGAGCAGCGCGGTCGAAACAAAGACCGCCTTGGCGCGCGAATCTTCGAAAAGGTAGCGATACTGGTCGACCGTCAACCGTGTATTGACCAGAACCGGAACGATGCCCGCCCGGATGGCGCCCCAGAACAACACGGGAAAGTCGACGGTATCGAGCAGAACGAGGGCGATCCGGTTTTCCGGTTCGATCCCCATCCGTGCCAGCATCGGGCCGATGCGCGCCGCGTTGTCGCGCAGTTCGCCATAGGTCAGGTTGCGCGACGGGTCGATGAACGCGGTCTTTTCGCCCCGTCCCTCGGCGACGTTGCGATCCACGAAATCGACAGCGGCATTATAGTCGCGAACGTCGGTCATTCCTGTGGCTTATCCTTTCTTGGCCTTAGCTAGGATGATGCGCGCGTCCACCGCCAGGCAGCCGTCGTCAAGCGCCAGGCAGGGATTGAGGTCCACTTCGTCGATCTGCGGGTGCTCCTCCAGCAACCGGCCAAGCGAGACCAGCATGGCGGCGATGGCGTCGACATTGAGTTTCTTGCGGCCGCGCGCACCGGCGATGATTTTCGGCGGCAGCGTGTCGTGAATGAGCGCGCGCGCCTGCTCGATGCCGAACGGCGCCAGGCGGAAACCGACGCGCTTGAGCACTTCGACATAGATGCCGCCGAGGCCGAACATCACCACCGGGCCGAACAACTTGTCGCGGATCGCGCCCAGCACCAGCTCGGTCGCCGCCGGCATCATTTTCTGCACCAGCACGCTCGGCTTGCCGATTGCGGGCGCCGCCTTGCGGATGTTGTCGACGAGCTGCGCATAGGATTTTTCCAGCGCACTGTCGGAACCGATGCCGAGCATAACGCCGCCGATGTCGGATTTGTGCAGGATCTGCGCCGACACCACTTTGATCACGACCGGGTAGCCGATCTCTCTGGCGGCCGCTAAGGCGCCCGCAAGCGAATCGACCATTTTGAACGGCGGCACCGGGATGTCGTACTGCTTGCACACCGCATAGGCTTCCGGTTCGAGCAGGCTAAGCCGCCCCTCTTTGGCAGTGGCGGCGATCAGTTGCGCCGCCGGCCCTTTCGTGGTGGCCACTTTAGTCTTTCCGTCCGCTGGCGCGGCCGACGCGCGACTAGCGCCGTAATTCGAGAGATTGGCCGCGACCCGCGCGACCGTGTCCGGGTAATCGAAGGTCGGCAGGCTGGCGCCTTCCAGGCCGCGGCGCAGTTCGTGGGCAAAGTCGCCGAAGGTGATGACATTGAGCAGCGGCTTCGGCGTGCTGCCTTGCGACTGGAACGCGCCGGCGACCTCCTTGGCGAGCAGCGGCTGATCGAGGAACGCGCTGGGCGCCAGAATCTGGATCACCGAGTCGACGTTCGGATCCTTGAACAGGATCTGCAGCACCTGATGGTGCAAGCGCTCGAAATGTGCGGCGGTGAGGTCGATATAACCGGGCGGATGGCCGACATTGGCGGCGGGCGACAGGATCGCCTTCAACGCCGCGGTGGTTTCATCGGTGAACGACGCCAGCTTGATGCCGGGCAATTCGGAAATCTCGTCGATGCACATCGTTCCCGGCCCGCCCATGTGGGTGAGTACGGCGACGCGGTTGCCCTTCGGCACCGGCTGCATCGAGAACGCGCGCAGCGTGTCGTAGAACTCCGCGACGCTTCGCACGCGCATCAATCCGAACTGGCGAAATGCGCCTTCGTAAATCGCCTCGGCGCCGGCGATCGCACCGGTGTGGGAGAGCGCTGCGGTGGAGCCCAATTCGCTGCGGCCGCTTTTCAGCACCACCACCGGCTTGACCGCGGCGGCTTCGCAGGCCGCTTGGAAAAAGCCGCGCGGGTCGGACAAACCTTCGAGATAGATGCCGATGACGCGCGTCGACTCGTCGTCCTTCAAGAAGGCGAGCAGTTCGGCCATCTGAACGTCGGCCATATTGCCCATGGAGACATATTTGTTCAGGCCCACCCGGCCGCTCGTCCCCGAAGCAAACAGAAATGAATTGCCGAAGGCGCCGCTCTGCGTGAGCACGCTGATGCCGCCGCGCGGATAGGTGCCGATGTCGAAATTGGTGTTGAAGCCGCTCACCGTATCCATGACGCCGACGCAGTTCGGACCGATGAGCCGTATCGACGCGGACCCCAGAATGTCGATCAGATCCTTCTGTCGCTGCTTGGCCTCAGGCGAGTCGATCTCGCCGAAGCCCGCCGACATGCAGATCGCGCCCTTGACGTCATTGAAGCGGCGTTTCCGCTCGACCAGCTGCTTGGCGACCGGCACGGTCAGCTCGGCCGCCACCATCAGAATGCACAGATCGACCGGTTCGGGTATGTCGCTCACGCTCTTGTAGCAAGGCAGTCCCAGGATGCCCTTTTCGCGCGGATTGACCGGGTACAATTTCCCTTTGTAGCCCATGGAGATCATGTGGCGCAGAGCGGTGTTGCCCGGTTTCTTCGGGTCCGATGAGGCGCCCACCACGGCGACGCTTTTCGGATTGAAAAACACGCTCAGCGCGGAAACGTCTTGCGCTGCTTGTTCCGGTTCTTTGACCGCGAAATCAACCGCGGCATTATGGTCGCGAAGCGCCATCGTAAGCCCGCCCAAGAACAATTAGGCTTGAAAATCTACTGGCTAATGGCAGTCCGATCCTTGACTTCGGTCAGGTAGATCGCCCGAAAACGCTGTAATCGGAGTGAGTTGTCTTGATTTTTGTCATGGAAACATGCCGGCAAACGGCGCATTTTTTTGATTCAGGAGTGCTCCGATGCATGCGCCGGGCCGGCCGCCAAAAAAGCGCCTGTTGAGATTGAAACTGAACGGGCGCTGGCGCGAAGACGCCGTATCCGAACGGGAGCTACTCGTCGACTATTTGCGCGACGTCGCGCATCTCACCGGGGTGAAGACCGGCTGCGATGGCGGCGAGTGCGGCGCGTGCACGGTCTTGGTCGACGGCGAAGCCGTGCCATCCTGCATCACGCTCGCGGTGCGCTGCGAGGGCTGTGACGTCGAAACGATCGAAGGCTTGGCGACGCAGGGCCGGCTCAACCGATTGCAGCGCGCTTTTCACGAGAAGCTCGGCACGCAATGCGGCTTCTGCACGCCGGGAATGATCATGGCGGCCGAAGCGCTCTTGCGCCGAAATCCGACGCCGAGCGACGGCGAAATACGCGCCGCGCTATCGGGAAATCTTTGCCGGTGCACCGGCTATGTGAAAATCATCGAGTCGGTCAAGGCGGCCGCGGAGGCAACGTCATGACGGCCGCTCCGATCGCAGCCGGCAAGCTCGCGCGCCGCGGCGTTCCGCTGATCGATGGCGTGGAAAAGGTCACCGGGCGCGCCCGCTATACCGCCGATCTCGACCATGCCGACGCTCTGGTCGGGCGCATTTTGCGCAGCCCGGTCAGCCACGGAGAAATCATTCGGTTGGACGTTTCCAAGGCGCGCGCGCTTGCCGGCGTGTCGGCGGTCGTCACCGGCGATGACTGTCCGCACACTTACGGCGTGCTGCCGATCGCCATGAACGAATATCCGCTGGCGCGCGGTCGCGTGCGCTATCGCGGCGAGCCGGTCGCTGCGGTGGCGGCGATTGATGAGGAGACCGCCGAGCGCGCGCTCCAGCTCATCGAACTCGAAGTGAAGGAACTGCCCGCTTATTATACATCCGAAGCCGCGCGCGCGCCGGATGCGGTGCTTCTGCACGATGACAAGCCCGGCAACCTCGAACGCGACGTCCATCACCAGTTCGGCGATGTCGCGCAAGGTTTTGCCGCGGCCGATCTGGTGCGCGAAGAGCTATTCAGTTGCGCCGAGATCAACCACGCGCAGATCGAGCCGCACGCCAGTCTTTCCGAGTTCGATCCGCTCACCGGCCGTCTGACGGTACAGACCGTGTCGCAGGTCGGCTACTACCTGCATCTTATGCTTGCGGAATGCCTGGAAATGGATTCCTCGCGCATCCGCGTGATCAAGCCGTTCATCGGCGGCGGTTTCGGCGCGCGCGTCGAAGCATTGAATTTCGAGATCGTCACCGCCCTGCTCGCGAAGGCCGCCGCCGGCAAGGTGATGATGCAGCTCACCCGCGAGGAAACCTTCATCACCCACCGCGCCCGTCCGCAGACCGATATCAAGCTGAAGATCGGGATGAGCAAGAATGGACGCCTCACCGCATGCGAATGCCATGTGGTGCAGCGAGGCGGCGCTTACGCCGGTTACGGCATCATCACTATTCTCTATGCCGGCGCGTTGTTGCAGGGCCTCTACGATATTCCCGCGATCAAGTACGACGGTTACCGGGTCTACGCCAATCTGCCGCCCTGCGGCGCCATGCGCGGGCACGGTTCGGTCGACACGCGCCATGCCTTCGAAAATCTGCTCGACCGCATGGCCCGCGAGTTGGGGCTCGACCCCTTCGCCGTGCGGCGCGCCAATCTGCTGCAGGCGCCGACACGCACCATGAATGACCTGGTGGTCAACAGTTACGGACTGGCGGAATGCCTCGACCGCGTCGAGCGCGCCAGCGGCTGGCGCGAGCGCCTCGGCAAGCTGCCGCCCGGCAAGGGGCTCGGCATGGCCTGCTCGCATTACGTCAGCGGCGCCGCCAAGCCGATCCACCGTACCGGCGAGCCCCATGCGGTGGTGAACCTCAGGCTGGACTTCGATGGCGGCGTGACGGCGCTCACCGGCGCTGCCGATATCGGCCAGGGCTCCTCGACCATGGTCGCGATCGCGGTGGCCGAGACGCTCGACATTTCGCTCGATCGCATCCGCGTCATCGCCGCCGATACCGCCATCACGCCCAAGGACAACGGCGCCTATTCGTCGCGCATCACTTTCATGGTGGGCAACGCGGCGATCGACGCCGCCAAGCGGCTGAAGGCGGTGCTCGTGGCAGCGGCGGCGCGCAAGCTCGAGGCTCGCCCGGAAGACGTCGAATGCATCGGTGAAGTATTCCGCGTCGGCAGCGGCAATCAATCGACGCTGCCGTTCGCCGACGTCGTGGCCGCGGCGCTGGTCGACGAAGGCGCCATCACCGTGAAGGGCTCGTTCACCTGCCCGCCGGATTTCCACGGCGGCAAGCACCGGGGCGGTGCCGTCGGCTCGACCATGGGCTTCAGTTACGCCGCCCAGGTCGTCGAGGTCAGCATCGACGATGCGACCGGCCTGGTCACCGTCGACAAGGTATGGGTGGCGCTCGATTGCGGCCATGCCATCAATCCGCTGGCGGTCGAAGGACAGATCGAAGGATCGGTCTGGATGGGGATGGGCCAGGCGATGTGCGAGGAGACCCGCTACCTCGAGGGCCTGCCGGCGCATGCGAGTTTTCTCGAATATCGCATGCCGACGATGGCGGAATCCCCGCCGATCGAGGTGCAGATTGTCGAGTCCCACGATCCGTACGGGCCGTTCGGCGCCAAGGAAGCAAGCGAAGGCGCCTTGGCCGGCTTCCCGCCGGCTTTGGTCAACGCCATCGCCAACGCCATCGGCATCGACCTCAATGAATTGCCGGTGACGCCGGACCGGGTCATGGAGGCGCTGATCGAGCGCCGGCGCAAGGCGAAACGCAGCGCATTGAAGGCCGCATCATGACCGCACCGTTGGCCGAGTTTCGTCTGGCCCAGCCGGGCACCGTCAAAGAGGCGATCGCGGCGTGTCTCAAGCATCCGGGCAGCCGCTTCGTCGCGGGCGGCACCGACCTGCTGGTGAACATGCGGCGGGGCATCAGCAGCCCGGACTTGCTGGTCGATCTTACCGGCATCGATGAACTGACCGAGATCAAGAGCGACGGACGCGGCGTGACGATCGGCGCCGGGGTGACCATCGCCACGCTGGCTCACAACACGGCGATCGCCAGCCAATATCGCGCGCTCACGCAAGCCGCCGCAGCGATCGCCGGGCCCGGTCACCGCGTCATGGCAACCGTTGGCGGCAATTTGTGCCTCGATACCCGCTGCATTTATTACAATCAAAGTGAATGGTGGCGGAGCGCCAACGCCTATTGCCTGAAAAATCGCGGAGATGTCTGTCACGTTGCCCCGCAGGGACAGCGCTGTCATGCCGCTTTCTCCGGCGACCTGGCGCCGGCTTTGCTCGTGCTCGGCGCCGAAATCGACATTGCCGGCGCGCAAGGCGAGCGGCGTATTCCGTTGAGTGAACTCTATGTCGAAGACGGCAAGGCCCATCTCACTCTGGCCGCCGGCGAGCTCATCGTGGCGGTGCATCTGCCGGCAGCGCCTCATGCATCCGCCTATGAAAAAGTGCGGGTACGCGGCGCCATCGACTTTCCATTGGCCGGCGTGGCGGTCGCGCTCGCGGCATCCGGGACAACCATCGGTTCGCTGCGCATCGCGCTGACCGGCACGAATTCCCGGCCGTTCCTGCTTGCCGGTACGGAAGCCTTTGCCGGCCGACCGGTCGACGAGAAACTGCAGCAGGAGATCGATCGGCTGGTGCAAAAGCAAGTCCAGCCCATGCGGACCACGATTGCATCGGCCAATTATCGCCGCGTCGCGGCCGCCGCGCTTGCACGGCGCCTGACCGCAAGGCTTTTCGCCGAACGCACGGCTTGAGCCTGCCGCTCTATGAAGCGGGAATAACGGCGGTCGCTTCCAGCTCGATCTTTGCCGGCGCATCGAGAAGATCGGCAACAAAAATCATGCTCATCGCGGGGAAATGGCTTCCGATCAGCGATTTCCAAATGCGCCCGAGCTCACGCCGGCCCGCGAGATAAGCGGGCTTGTCGATGCAATAGGCGGTTAGCCGGCAAATGTGGTTCGGCTTACCGCCGGCCTCCGCCAGCACGGCGATGATGTTCTTGAGCGCTTGCTCGAATTGCGGAACGAGTTCTTCGCTTTGGAAATGCTGCTCGGCATCCCAACCGACTTGGCCGGCGATGAACACGATGCGGCCCGCCGCCACGCTGATGCCGTTGGCATAGCCGATCGGCGGCGACCAGTTGCGTGGATGGAGAACCTGCATCGACATTGGCGTCAACGCACTGCCCGCAAGGTGCCGCGCACCGCGCTGCGATCGTCGTTAGCGAGCTGACGCAGCTTGGCAACGTCTTTGACCACAACGTGCGAAGCGTCGACCACGACGCCGATGCTTCGCAAGCGCGCAAAGGCACGCGATAACGATTCCGGCGTCAAGCCAAGTCGTCCGGCGATCAGGACCTTGTCATAAGGCAACGCGACCGCACAATGACCCTGCTCGGCCAATGAAAGCGACGCGAGAAACTCGGCGACCCGCTGCACGCCGCTTTGCGCCTTGAGCTGTTCGACCTGCTGGACGAGATGATGCATGTGCTGAGAGACAGATGCGATCATCGCCAATGCGATGTCGGGACTTTCACGGATGCAACGGACAATATGATCGGCAGGAATGCGTGCGACGCGCGCTTCGCTTACAGCTTCGGCGGTAGCCATGTATCGATTGCCGGTGAATGCGACCGCCTCCGCGAAACTCTGGCCCTTTGTCATAATTTCGATCACGGTTTCATCGCCGGACGGAGTACTGCGATAAAGTTTTACCCAACCGTCGATCACGATAAAAAAAGAAGTCGCCGGATCGTCTTGGCGCATGATCCATTCGTGCGGCCGCAACATGAGGGCGGTCGCCGGCGCGATGATGTGCTCGACGGTCTCCGCTTTGAGTCCTCGAAAAACCGCGATGCGGGTAATGATTTGAAGATCGCCGGCCGTCAGTTTCGAAGCCATGCACCAAGCCTTAAATCGGACCAGCCTCACTCAAGGTGCCGATCGGCCTGGCCGCCTTGATCTCGATCAAGGATTACCGGGGCTTGGATGTTCATTTATGTTGCGGCGCACAATAGATATTCGATAGGCGCGCAAATCAAAGGCATTTGGGCCATCGGACCCGTTTCGCCGCATCGTCCGTTGGGCAACCGAAATAAAATGTCGTTGCGCAAATCAAAGACGCGATTGATTCCGTCGCCCCGGCACGTCGGTCTTCGAGCGGCGCCCGCCGCTGGTCCCGCGGCGGTCCACCAGTTTGCGCATGGTCGCTATGGTGATCGACCCAAGGGTCGCGCGCGCGATATCGTCGATTTCGTTTAGAACTTCACGCAACGCTTGGTCCTCGGGCGTCGCATTGGCCGCTCCGCCGTCGTGCTCAACGGAACTCAACTCTTCGAACAGCAGGGCCACGTCCAGCAACGTTGTCCGCCGTGGGTTGCCGGCGAATTGATATCCGCCACCCGCGCCGCGCACCGAGCGCACCAGGCCGGCACGGCCCATGACGTGCATGACCTTCGCCAGGTGGTGACTGGAGACGCCGTACTTCTCGCCGATGTCCGCGACGGAAAGCTGACAGCCTTCGCGCGCGGTCAATTCCAGAACCGCGAAGATGGCAAGCCGGGTCGAAATCTGCAGCTTCATGACGTCGCCATCCGTATGCCGCTCCGGTCGAAATCCTGATTGCCGCCCTGCCTGTTCAATCGAGGTCCTTCTCGAGCTGGATGTAGGGCCCAGCCATCATTCCTTCGCTCCGGAAAAACAGCAGCTGAAGGGGGGCATCCCTTGCGACCATCGTTCGCATCTTGCCAACGCCCGCTTTCTTGAACTCACGGGAGATAGCTTCGAACAACGCGCTCCCGATGCCATGCAAACGCATCTCCGGTTCGACCGACAACGCGAAGACCCAGCCGCAGGGTGTGGAGCCGAATTCCCAGGCGCGAATTTCGCCGATGATGAAGCCGAGCACGTGCGGATCCGCTTTGTCTACGCGACTCTCGGCAACCAGGAAGAACCGCTCGTGCAGCCGCCGTTTGCCGTAACGAACGAATACATCGTTCCAGTATTCCGCCTTGGCGAGCTTGGTTACCCGGGTGTCGAGTCCGATCACATGCGGGATATCGGCGGCTTGCACGCGCCGGACCCGCACCGCGCTGTCGGTCTTCGCTGCACGCGCTTTTGCGGCTGTCGCCAAGTGAGCTGGCCTTTCGTTCCGATTCACAAACCAATAGCGCATAATTAGGCATTGTGGTACCGATTTATCGCCCTGCGCGCCAGATTGGAGCTTTGCCGTGCATCACGACCACCACGCCCACGCTCGACCGGCTGATGGTTCCCGGAAATGGCGAACCGCCGACGCCATCCATATCGACCTGCGCGGCCTGGAGCCCCCGGAGCCGATGGTCGCGGTTTTGCAGACCATTGAAAGCGGCGAAGTCGATACCGCTCTGGTCGGCTATTTCGATCGAGAGCCGATCTTTCTCTATCCGGAGCTCGAGGATCGCGGCTGGAGTCACGAGCTCTTGGAGTCGCATTGCGGCAGCGCCGACTGTGAAGACGGCATCATGCTGCGCATGGTGCGCTGGGGTTCATGAGCGTCGCTGCGCGCTTAAATCATCAAATATATTGTCCGGCGTCGACGCGCAGCACTT
>Ga0209638_1000950_pt1 | contig 19068 bp, 17 predicted proteins | sample BarGraNGADG00211_FD_184490 | JGI IMG/M metagenome (GOLD analysis project Ga0209638, IMG submission 184490) | Arctic peat soil microbial communities from Barrow, Alaska - Barrow Graham LP Ref core NGADG0002-211 (SPAdes) (version 2) | ecosystem: Environmental > Terrestrial > Soil > Wetlands > Peat...
GGGCGGCTAGGTGGACTGGACTATCTCGTTAACAATGCTGGTACTTCAGGGACAAAGCAGCCGATAGCCTTCTCCGACCTCGACAAGATGAGCGAGGAATTCTGGGAACGAATTATTTCGACCAATCTCTTAGGGCCGTTTCGATGCACAAAGTTCGCCGCGAGTGCGTTACGCGCGGGGCGGGGAGCGGTCGTCAATACAGCTTCGATCGGTGGAATAGACGCGGTTGGAAGCAGCATCGCTTACGGCGCCAGCAAGGCTGGACTTATCAATATGACAAAAAACCTGGCGCGAGCTCTTGGACCAGAAGTTTGTGTAAACGCTGTTGCACCTGGTTACGTCGAAACAGGGTGGACTGCAGACTGGCCGGAAGAAAAGAAAACGGCTTTCGCTGAGCGCTCATTGCTGAAACGCGCCTGCAAGCCGCGCGATATCGCAGAAATCATCGTCTTTCTGTGCCATGGCGCAAAGGTGGTGACTGGCCAAACGGTAGTCGCTGACGCGGGTTTCACGTTGGCCTAAGAAGTGCAAGAATAAAGTGTCGGAGCAATCAGGATGAAGACGCGGCGAATCGTAGCAGGTATCGCGGAAGACGGAAGGTCAGTCTTCGTCTCGGATTCGGAAACCGCGCGCACAACCTCATTCCAGCACGTGCTTGGTTTCGTCGCGACCCTCAGGCCACTCATATCTCGAAGGGGCTGATGATATTTTAATGGATTCGCGATCTAGTTGGATTCTGCAAGTTTCGTGCAAACATCCATTCACCGGACGCAATGGTTTTGGCTATGTGATTCGAAAGCATGCGGATCACGGACCGCGTCGAGACTGCGTATGTTCGCGCACGATTGACGTATAGCTGCCATGAGACACCCAGTGTCTTCACCGGCGCGGCCGAGAGCTCGTCCTGGTCGTTCAGTCGCTGATATAATGCCGAGTACGGCATAACCGTATATCCTAGTCCTCGCCGGGTTAGTTCGAGGCAAAGGGACAAGGTTTCGGCCTCGAATCTATTTCGGTACCTGTAGCCCGCACGGCGCATCGCGTGTTCAACGTGGCCGCTGATGACGTTTGGCCTGCCTGGAAGAATCAGGTGTGCAATGCCGAGTCGCGACAGCGGGACCGGAGTATCGAGTCTCAAACCGGCCTTGCGGTCACCGACCAATAGAAGTTGCTCATGCAGAAGCGGGGCTACCGAAAATGTGTCAGGAGCACTTTCAGTCGACGCCATCACTGCAGCGTCGACGGTACCGGATTCCATCCAGATCCGGATCGCATTGTTGATGCCTTCGTACACCCGCAATGTCGTCTCAGGAACCTCGCGAAGTATAAATTCTGCGAACGGTGCCGTAACCAGGCGCTGGAAGGAGAAAGGCATCGCCAAGTTGAACTGACTCGACCCACGCTTACCGATGTCGTCTCGAAGGATCTGCAAATCACGCAATATCGGTCGAGCCCGATCGACCAGCACTTGTCCCGCATCGGTAAGCCGAATTCCCTGAGGCGTCCGTACCAACAGAGCGGTGCCTACGTCATGCTCCAGCAGAGAAAGCCAGCGGGAAAGCGACGGCTGGGACATCCGGAGGTCGGCGGCGGCTTTATTGATGCTTCCCAACTCTACGATCCGCAAAAAGTACTCGATTTGACGGGCATCCATGGAACCAAATCCGAAATGGTTATGCGAATATTCTATAACACATATAAAGCGTCACCATCTTTTCTTCAACGAAAGTCTGCGCGACCGTGCGGCTATAGTGCGCACGGAGCCCCTTTTGATAGAGCTTTACAACGCGCAGGTATCTACCTGCAGCCAGAAGGTCCGAATCGCCCTCTGGGAAAAGGATCTGCCGTGGCAGGACCGGCCGATCGTTTTTCAGAAGAACGATCACTTGAGCGACTGGTGCCTGGCCATCAATCCGAATGGGGTCGTGCCGGCTTTGGTGCACGACGGGAAGACGATCATCGATTCCTCGGTCATTAACGAGTATCTGGAGGACGTGTTTCCTGAGCGCTCCCTGCGGCCGCGAGACGCCGTCGAGGTGGCGCATATGCGCGCGTGGCGGCAGTTTATTGACGAGGTGCCGACAGTCGCAATCCACTACCCGTCATTTAACGCTGCATTTGTCCATATCTGGTCGGATATGAGTGCGATGAAGTGCGTAACGTATGCGAAGGGGTGCCGATGATACAAAGGGCCGGAGAAAAAGAGTTGAAGCATTTGTTCGAGCCAGTCAAATGGCTTGGCTTAGAGGTTAAGAACCGCATCAAATATGGTGCATGCTGCGTGTCCAACTACAACACGCGTGATGGCTTCATTACCCCCCGGGAACTGGCGCGCACCAAGGTGATTGCCGAGACGGGATGCGGCATCATCACCAACCAGGGCGCCTACCCTGATCCGGAGGGCCTTGGTAAGGCCTATTTCCGTCAAGTGGCGATTTTCGACGATAAGTTTTTGCCTCAGTTCGAAATGATCGCCCGGATGATCAAGGACAACGGTGGGATAGCAATCCAGCAGATCCTCCATGCTGGGCGTTATGGCGGCATCGACCTTGGCTACTGCGTCCAGCCTTCGATCGTGCCACAGACCCTGCCGCACTTTCGACCGCCCAGGGAAATCACCAAGGAACAGATCCGTCAGACCATCAAGGAGCATGCAGAGGCTGCGGCTCGTGCGATCAAGGCTGGTTTCGACGGCACCGAGGTCACCAGTTTCATGGGATACCTACTGGCGACCTTCAATTCCAAATTCACCAACAAACGCACCGACGAATACGGCGGTTCGATCGAGAACCGCGGCCGCTTCATGCGCGAGCTGATCGACGCCATTAAGCAGGCCACTCCCAATCATCCTCTGGTGGTCCGTCTGAACGGTACCGAACTGATGGACAAGTGGGGCGGCAATTCCGAGGACGACTGTTTCGAACTGATGGAGCAAGCCGGGCGATGCGGTGTCGACATGATCAGCGTCACGGTCGGTTGGCAGGAGGCGCCGGAGTCCTCGATCGGCCGCGACATCCCGCCGGGTCATTGGAATTACCTGGCCGCGCGTGCGAAGAAGCTTCTTCCGAACACGCCTGTCGCGTTCGGCGTTCGGCTGCCCGATCCGATCATGGCAAACCAATGCCTCGCCGAGAGACAATTCGATTTCTGGGAAGTATGTCGGCCGCTGTTGGCCGACCCCGAGCTCATTCACAAGGCCTCGGAGGGTAGACTGAATGAGGTCAAACGGTGCATTGGCTCGCTTAATTGCCTCTCGCGGTTGTTCCGCGATCTTCCCTATACCTGCACGATGAACCCGGCGCTGGGCCACGAAGTCGAGCCTGAATACTCCGTTAAGCCGGCGGCAGTGCACAAGAATGTTATGGTAGTCGGCGCAGGTCCAGCTGGAATGGAATGCGCGATCACTGCCAAACGTCGTGGGCACGACGTCGTCGTATTCGAACGGAGCGAGCGCATCGGTGGCAATCTCGTCGGTTATGCGGCGCACGATTTAGCGCATAAGGACGATCTTACGAGCGTCGTATCGTATTACGAGGTGATGGCCAAAAAGCTAGGCATCGAAGTTCGGCTCAATACCGCGGTCGATCCCAAACTGATGCGTGGCATGCTGCATCAGTTTGATGCCGCTGTCGTTGCGACCGGAGTGAGGATCGACATGCAGGCACTTCCGGTTCCTGAGGCGCCGGGGATTCTCGTCGCGGCGGAAGACGTCGCGCTTGGACGCGTGCAGCCGGCACGTAAATTGGTGGTAATCGGTGGCGGAAAAGTCGGGCTGACATTGGCGGAATCACTCAAGTCATCCGGCTGCGAGGTAGCGGTGATCGAACGTGAAAAGAGAATTGCCGGCGACGTGATGCCGTCGTGGAAATGGCGTCATACCGCCTGGATCGAGGAGTTGGAAATCCCGACTTACACCAGCAGTCGTGTCACTCGCATTGGCAAAGACGGCGTCACCATAGTCGACGGCAAAGGCGAGGAAAAAACCATAGCCGCGGACATGGTGATCGCAGCGTGGCCAGCGCGTGGCAACCAAGAACTCGTCGCGGAATTGGAGTGGTCGATAGACGAACTTCATGTGTGCGGGGATTGTTCTGTTCCACGCGGCCTCACTAAAGCGATCCACGACGGCTACCTCCTCGGTTGCCGTCTATAGAACGCAATGTTTAGCAAACCCGACGGCTATGCACACAGAACAAATCGCGCAACTTGAACTCGCCGGTTGGCAGGCGCTTCTTTTCCGCCACAAGGATATCTTCCGTGGCATGTTGCCGGGCGCGCGGATCGGATTTTTGTCGAAAGACTATTTCGAACCGCCGAGCGCAATAATGATCGTGTGGGAAGCCGGCACTCATGGAATGGAGGCGAGGTATGAGCCGTTTCCCGGCTTCGAAACAGTGAAGATCGATCTTCTATTCATTGCCGATAATGACGTCATTCGGCGTCTGCACGACCCCGATACGCCCACGCCGTTTGCCGAGATTAAGCGCAAAGTGCGGCACCGTGATATTTTGCTCTATGTGGTCAGACCGCGCGATGAGTTGCTAGAGTGTGGATATGAGGACTTTATTGACTCACTCGGGCTCTCTTTTATGGGCGCTTGCCGCTAATACCGGCATAGATCCAGTATCGGCTTTGGCCAGCGTATGAGTGAGAGGATAGGAAAATTGGTATGATTTTTCTTAATCCATCCGGCGCTCCCGAACTCGCCTGCAACGAATGCGGCTGCCGCTGGTTCGACCGCATGACAAATTGCTGTTACGAGTGTGGTGCTGAAGTTTCTCGGAGTGAAATCGAGAGCTTTGAAAGCGCCTTGCGTGTTTTCACTGAAAATCGGATGAAATCCGGCACCGTCGGCCCGCCGTTACTATGATCCACGACACCAGGAAGCACGACACTAATCGCGACTATTATTTCGACGATCTAAATCCCGGCGATGCGTTTAGCTCGCCGCGTCACGTATTGACAGAGCAAGAACTGATAGAATTTGCTGAAAAATACGACCCACAGCCGTTTCACCTCGATCGAGATGCCGCAAAATCCTCGCATTTCGGCGGGCTGGTGGCGGGTGGATTTCAGACCGCAGCGCTGGCTTGGGCCCTCGCACAGAGAACCGGCGTGTTCAGGAAATGCTCGATGGCCGGCATCGGCATCGATGGGCTCCAATGGCGTAAGCCGGTGTGGGCCGGCGATGCGCTAACATGCCGGTTCGAGCTTTTGAACAAGAGGGTTTCATCGTCGCGACCTGGTCAGGGAATCGCGGTGTGGCGCTTCGACGTCTTCAACCAGCGTGATGAGATCGTGCTTACAATGCAGATGACGCAGTTGCTGAAATGCCGAGAAGCTTAAAACAGTGTGGCTCGCACGCTCGCCTCTAAGCCGAATATTGCGCTGATGGAGAAGTCGCTCAAGTGGCCGGCAATTTAAAATTGAATTGGTGTTGTCACGCAAATGATCGACCGGAGCCTCGGTCGCAACAGACCGAGATGTTGTCTTAATCCATCCGGCGCTCCCGAGCTCGCCTGCAATGAACGTGACTGCCGTTAGTCTAACCGCATCACGAATTGCTGCTATGGGTGCGGTGCGGATACCTGCCGCCAACGGAACGTGAGAACCCTCGTATCTGCGGGCCTGACTTGTCCTGCTTGCAATCGGTGTCTTCTTGATTGTTTATTGACATTCAGCGGCGCCGCGAAGCGGCTTGGAGGGCAAGGGCAAAATGAAACGAGATCTTCCGTCCGGGGCAGGGCGTTTGGAGAGGTAAAGACCTGCGGGGCCGGCTCCAATTATTTTGATTTGCATAATCGCTACCCACCACCACCCTAGCTGCAGACCAATTTGGCCGGTGCTGCCAAACCATTTGGATTTTTGTAGATACTAATGACATTGCATTGCCTCCAAGTAGAATCGCGACTGGCGCGCGATCAGGTCAACAACCGGAAAAATCGAGCGGGCGCGATTTAAATCCGTCAGGATACTTTCGCTGTCGTCTTGGCTCCGCTTGGTGTCGATATCTTTGAGAGTTCCGCCGTGAAATATTGGGCCCGGGCCCGTGCCGCTGCGGCAGTCTCGATTTTAATGTGTTCGTAGCCACGGATACTATCTGGTAGAGCTAAGATCGCTTCGATGGTCTGCAGATGATCGAAGGAGAGAATCTTGGTGCAAAGATCAACAATGTCGAGATACCAGTCGACAAGAGCACGCTCCTCCTGCCGCACTGCATTGCGCCCGAACGGGTCGAACACCGTTCTGCGCAAGAATTTCATCCGCGCCAGAATCCGAAGCGGCATCTTGAACCATCCGCCAAGAGCAATCTTACGCGTGATCCCGATGTGACGCGCAATAGGCGGCTGCAGATTGAAAGATAGAGATTCAAAACCCGGAAACATCGCCTTTACTCGTTCCTCAAAAACCGAATCTGTGAGAAGACGCGCAACCTCGTATTCGTCCTTGTTTGCCATGAGCTTATGAAGTCCACGGATGACGAGCAAAGTCAGTCTTCCCGCTTGATTAGGAAGAGCCTTCACCTCAGCGGCTGCGAAAGCATCCACGGCGACCGCGTAACGAACCGCATACGCTTTATTCTGATAAGCGATGAGATCCGCGACGCGGATTCGGGCAATCTGCTCTGCCTCCGTTGGCAAGTTACGCAACAGACCCATTACGGCATCGACCTGCACCGTATCTGTCGGAGTAGACCGGCGCGTAAGACCGACCATACGGTCCGCGAGGGTGCCGTAATCGGTCCTGAGCATCTTGGCAAAAAGCTCTGGGGCATGCCGACTTAGACGGCCGGCTCGAAAGGCCATGATGTTCGCCTTAGCCGCAGCCCCGTTAAGCGTAATTGCCCGCTCGATACTCGCGCCCGAGATCGGCAAGAGGCCGGCCTGATAAGCGGCGCCGACCGCGACCATATTTGCCATCATGTAGTCGCCAAAAAGACGCTCGGCGGCAACGCGAGCAGCTATGAGGATGCTTCGATCGGCACGGTTCCGTTTCAAGATCTCCTGTACTATCTCTTCTGGCCGTATAATCGCGTGAATATTCCGAATCATCTCGCCCGTTGGGAGTACATCCGTGTTGATGACAGCCGCCGTCCGATCCGGTCTGCAAACGAATAGGTTCGTCTTGTCGGTCGCGCTGATGATGTCAAAGGCGAGATAGAGATCCGCGTTCTCTATCGTAACCTTATTGCTGATTACCGGGGGCCCGGCCTTGGAAATGATGAGGCTGGACAGCACGGCCCCCCATTTCTGAGCGGCGCCAGTCTGATCGAAGCTCTTCACGTCCAACCCGTCGATTGCCGCAGCTTGAGCGAGGATAGCGTTGACAGTAATGACGCCCGTTCCGCCGACGCCTGGCGAATAGATGTGGTAGGGCTTATCAAGGGCCGGCATCGATGGCTGCGGCAGATCGTCGGCGAGCTCCGGCATCGGTGGTTTTGCAATACCTGTACCGTCTTTAACCTTTACAGTTACGAAGGACGGGCACTCGCCATCAAGGCATGCCCGATCCTGATTGCATGATGATTGGTGGATCTGCGTCTTTGGGCCAAATTCTGTGGGTACCTTTTGCAGTGACATGCAATTGGCCGTGCGCCCGCAATCTCCACAGTTCTCGCAAACGTCCTCATTGACGATGGTAAAGGTAGTCGGTGCATGCACTCGTCCCCGTTTCTGCCGGCGTCGACGCTCATTGGCGCAATCGCCGTCGTAGAGAAGCACGGTTACACCCTTCGTCTGCTCTAGCTCCGCCATGGAAGCCGCGACCTCATGCGGCTTGCGCACTGAAACATTCGCGGGAAGTCTCTTGCCACGGTATACATCAGCATCCTTGGCCACGAGGATTGTTCGCACTACCCCATCGGCGGCAAAGCGGTCCAAGAGATCGACAACTGGCGTGCTGCTGATTGCCTCCTGGCCGCCGGTGTTTGCCACGACACCATTGAACAGGATGCGGAATGTCATGTTCTGGCCAGTCGCGACGGCGAAGCGGATATTTTGCATGCTGGAATGGAAAAGCGATCCGTCACCGACGTTCTGCACCATGTGCGTCTTCGACGTGTAAGGCGACAATCCGATCCACGGGAGGCCTTCCCCGCCGAATTGTGTTAACGCCTCGATGCGTCGCTCCGGAGTGTCCATGAGCGCTGCAAAAACGTGACAGCCTGGCGCGCCCCAGGCGGTTTGGCCGGGCGCGAGTTTTGTCGATACATTGTGGGGACAGCCCGAACAATAATTCGGAGTACGATGTGGTAGCGACGGAAGCGCAAGGTTTCGCACCGTCGCGATGCGTTGCAAACGGCGCTCGCCGTGCCCAGGAAGCGTCATATGACGCTTCAGCTCACGACCGAGAAGCTCCGTGACAAGATCCACATCCATGCCGCCAGCGACCGGGAAAAGCGGCTTTCCGGCAAGGTCAAACTTTCCCGTAATTTTGACGGACCCCATGCCGCAGATGGCGTGACCTACTTGCCGCTCGAGGAAATCTCGTTTTTCCTCAACAACAATGACGTGGTCGAGCCCGCGTGCAAAATCCTGGAAGAACTCGGGCACGGACGGACAGAGGAGCCCAACCTTGGCAAGCCGGATGCCGTGTACATGGAGTGCGTCGTCGTCAAGCCCTAGGTCAAAAAGCGCTTGACGCGTATCGGTGAAGCTCTTGCCTGCCGAGATGATACCGATACGATCGCGACCCGACTCGACCATGACGCGATTAATCCCGTTTGCCTTGCAGTAGGCACGGACCGCCACGTAACGCTCGTCGTAAAGCTGCTGCTCCGTCGCGACGTTGAGGACCGGGAAGAAGGTGAAGTTCGCCTTTTTTGCGAATGCCTTTCCGTTGATGAAAACCTCCGGAAGGACGATTTGGGGTTCGATCTTGGAAAGCTCAACCACCTCGCCGCCATCGCAAAGTGGAGCTACGAGTTTCATGGCGATCCAGCAGCCGCTGAACCGAGACAGAGCAATTGCGTGCAGGCCGAAGCTCAGGAACTCGGACACGGAGGCCGGATAGAGGACCGGGACCCCGAAATGCTCGAAGGCAAATTCTTGTTGATAAGGCACGCTCGAAGACTTTGCTTCGTGGTCCTCCCCGCTCAAGATCACAACGGCACCATGCGCACTAGTGCCGGCGAAATTTCCGTGTTTGATCGCATCACCTGAACGGTCGATGCCAGGGCCTTTGCCGTACCAGAACCCGACTACTCCATCGACGTCTGGATGCGGGTACTGGTCAAGCATTTGCGTGCCGGTGAGACTCGTCGCGGCCATCTCCTCGTTCTGGGCCGGCACGTGTTTGACGCCAAAACGGTCGAGAGACCCGCGCGCCTGCTTCAAAGCAATGTCATAGCCGCCAAGCGGTGAGCCGGGGTAACCGGTGACGTAACTTCTGGTGCGTCGGCCCGCAACCGCATCGATACGCATCTGCTCGATTGGCAAACGCACGAGTGCCTGGATGCCGCTCAGGAAGACGCGCCCGTTCCTCGTTTCATAGCGATTGTCCGCGAGAAGTGACTCCGCGTCCCGGGTGGGCAATTCACCAATCATTGTCATAGCTAGGTCCCATGCCTTCCCCCACGAGTGACGAGGGGACGGGCTTATGTATTGTTGTCGGAGGCGCCAAGTTCTGCTCAATCAGACCGGTGGTTTTACCGGCCCGATTTCAAACACCTTTCCGGGATTCAGAATCCCATGCGGATCGAGAGCGGACTTCACGAGCTTCATGAGTGCTAGTTCTTGTGGCGTTCGTGAATAGGAGAGATACGGCCTCTTGATGAGGCCAATGCCATGTTCGGCCGAGATTGAGCCCCCCCAATCGCGCACGCAGGTGTAGACGAGTTCCTCGATGGCATGTTCTGGAAACGGCGTTGCGTCAGCCTTGACAAACATGTGCAGATTGCTGTCCGCAAGATGCCCAAAGCAGATCGCCTCAGCCGACGGCCACATATTGCGTAGGCGCTCGCAACAGGCCGTAACAAATGCATCGATACGACCGGTTTCGATGCTCACGTCGAAATTAGCAAGCGGCTGCAAGGTGCGGACGAGCTCACCCGAGGCGTCGCGGATCGTCCATATGGCGCGCGTCTCGGCAATAGACTTCGCTATGACCCCATCGACGACGACCTTATCTGCGAGCGCGGTTTCAACGAGATCGCTAAGATGATTTGTGTCTCGCTCTGGATCGGTGCCCATGGTCTCGATGAGGACATAGGCCGCGTGGCCGGGCTGGATTGGCACCTTGCCCCGGCTGGCGACCGCATAGGCGTAGAACGCAGGCCACATCACCTCGAAGGCTGTTAGCGTGTGGGCGAGATGCGCCCGCGCACGACGCAGGAAGGTGTAGACATCATCGAAGTGGCGGAAGGCGCACAGCGCCGTGTTGATGCTTCGTGGTTTCGGAAAGAGCCGTAGCACGGCCCGGGTGACGATGCCGAGCGTACCCTCGCCACCGATGAAGAGATGCTTCAGGTCGTAGGCCGCGTTGTTCTTCAGCATCTTGTTGAGCGAAGTGATCACCGTGCCGTCGGCCAACACAACCTCAAGGCCGAGTACCAGATCACGCGTCATGCCGTAGCGGAGAACCCGGTTACCCCCGGCGTTCGTCGAGATGTTGCCGCCGATCTGGCACGAGCCACGCCCGCCGATGTCGAGCGGGTAGAGGAGGTCGGCTGCGTCCGCCGCCTCCTGCACGGTCTGAAGCGGAACGCCAGCTTGGACAGTCATCGTGCTTGCGATTGGATCAATTTCTTCGATCGCGCGCATGCGCTCGAGCGACACGAGCACCGCCCCATGGCTCGCGGTGGCGCCTCCTGTTAGACCTGTGAGTCCGCCCTGTGGCACGACGGGCGTACGATAGGTGTGGCAGATCTTGAGGATGGTCGAGACCTCGTCGGTCGAGCGCGGCAGCGTCAGCGCGAGCGGCGTTTCATCAGGGCCAGCCTTGACAACCCAGTCACCGAGATGACGCGGCTCGATATCGGTGCCGACGCGGATAGATTTCTCCGGTAGCGTGGCACGAAGCACATCGACTACGCTGATGACGGTGGATTCAGACACCGAGATAAACCCTTTGCACTCTGTCGTCACACAGAAGTTCCGGGCCGGGACCCTGCAAAGCAATACGTCCGGACTCGAGCACGTAGCCAAAATCGGCCACGGAAAGCGCCGCCTCGGCATTCTGCTCAATGAGAAGAATGGATAGCCCACCGGCCCGCAGCCGCTCGATCGTTGCGAACACCTCCTGTACCAGGACTGGCGACAAGCCCATGGAGGGCTCGTCGAGAAGCAGGATCTTAGGCCGGCCCATAAGGGCTCGACCGATAGCGAGCATTTGCTGCTGACCGCCGGACAGCGTCAGGGACGGCTGGTTGCGTTTTTCGGCAAGCACGGGAAAGAGGGTGAAAATTTCGTCCAGCCCCTGCGCCCGTTCAGCGGTCGCGCGGAGATAGCCGCCGAGAAGAAGGTTGTCCTGCACGGTCAACGGCCCGAAAATTTGCCGCCCTTCGGGGACTTGGCAGATACCGATCCTAACGCGCTGATCAGGCGCCAGGCGTGTAATGTCCATGCCGTTTGCGGAAATGGATCCGCCTGTGCAGCGCACGATGCCTGAGATCATACGCAATAGCGTCGTCTTACCCGCGCCGTTGGCGCCAATCAGCGAAGCTAGCCGCCCCTGATGCAAAGTAAGGCTGACGCCATGCAAAACCTGGATTTGGCCGTAATGCGCGGTGGCGTCGCGCACCGCGAGCACCTCTGTGTCGACGGGCACATTCGCGGGCGGATTAATCGGCGATTGTATGGGCATGCGGCTAAGCATCGACCTTGGTTACCTTCACCGGCCGGCCGAGATACGCTGCGATGACGTCGGGATCATTGCGGATCTCGTTTGCTTTGCCTTCGGCGAGCTTGCAACCGTTCGCTAACACGACGATGTGATCAGAAAGATTCATGACGAGTTTCATATCGTGCTCGACGAGAAGCACGTTGATACCTTCTTTCGCGATAGTGCGGATTAATGTTTGAAGCTGTACCTTCTCACCTTGGTTAAGGCCCGCAGCCGGCTCATCGAGGAGAAGGAGTTGCGGCCGCGCCATAAGGGCACGGGCGATCTCAAGCCGCTTTAACGCACCAAACGGCATATGCGCGGTGACACGGTCGGCGAACGCCGCGAGCCCTACGAAATCGATAAGTCGTCTCGCTTCCGCGTCTGCCTCCACGTCGCGTCGGCGGAACGCCGGTAACTTCATCATTCCCGCTATGAGGCGGAAATCGAGCCGGAGATGGGCGCCTACCATGACGTTCTCGATTGCCGTCATTTCGGTGAAAATCTGTAAATTCTGGAACGTGCGGCTGACGCCGCAAACCGCCAGCTTGTTGGGCGCCCAGCCGGACACGTCGGCGCCTTTCAACAGGACGGAGCCTGAGGTTGGCACGTTAATACCGCCGATGAGGTTGAAGAGCGTTGTCTTGCCGGCACCATTTGGCCCAATCAGGGAGTGAATGCCAGCACTACGAATCGCGAACGATACGTCGCGAAGCGCGTTCACCCCGCCAAAGGCCTTGCTGACATTCCGAACTTCGAGGATAGGAGCACCTTTCATTAGGCTCCCTTCCCCCGCAGCGCGGCCACCAACGTCGGCACAATGCCTTGCGGCAGGAATATGACCGTAAGCATCAGGATAAGTCCGAAGACGATCATCTCATATTCTCCGGTACCACCCAGTGCCTGCGGTAGTATGGTCAGCAGTACGGCCCCAAGAACAACGCCATATGTCGAACCGCGTCCGCCCACGACAACCATCGTTGCGAACTCAACCGATCGCATAAAGGCGCTGAGATCGGGCGTGATGAAGCCCGAGTAATGGGCGGTAAGCGCTCCGGCGAGAGCCGCGAAGAAGCCAGCGGCCGTGAAAGCGCGGATTTTCATGATTGACGTGTCGACGCCGGCCACCTGGGCGGCAATCTCCGAACCGTTTAGAGCCCGCAATGCACGGCCGGCCGGACTGCCGAACAGATTAAGCGAGCTAACAATGGCGAGGAACAAGAGGAATGCTACGAGCACGTACCATTGACGCTCGCCTGAAATGGTCCATGGCCCAAGCTGCAACGGCGCCACGACCATGCCATCCGGCCCGCCGGTCCATGCCACCTCATTGACCAGAATAATTTGCACGATTATACCGAGACCGAGCGTACCGATCGCAAGGGCAAAGCCGCGCAACCGCAACATCGGCCGAGCAAGTCCGTAGCTGATAAGGGTGACCCCAGCCGTTGCAATGACGATAGCCAGAGCCGAGGGCAATCCATAACGCGCCACTAGGATTGCAGATGTATAGGCAGAGGCTGCGAGCAGCGCCGCATGGCCAATGCTGAGTTGGCCTGCAAAGCCCATTAGAATGTTAAGACCAATGACCGCGATACCCGCGAGGCCCATGCGAATGGTGACGTCGAACCAATAGGCGTTCGGTAACACCGTAGGCAACGCGATGAGAAGCGCGAGCGTAACGAGAAGATCGCCGTTCCGGAAACGCATCATACCCGATCCAAGACCCTCGAGCCGAACAGGCCCTGCGGCCTACAAATCAGAATGCCAATAATCAGCACGAACGGTACCGCGTCCTTGTAGGAAGTTGAGATGTAACCGGCCACGAGGCTCTCGAAGAGGCCGACGAGAATGCCGCCAACGACTGCGCCAACCGCGGAGCCGAGACCGCCGAACGTGGCCCCGACGAAGCCCTTCAGGCCGAGCAATAGGCCGATATCGAAAACCGTCGTCGTAATCGGGGACGCGACGGCGCCGGCCATCGCACCAAGGAAGGCCGAGAGGCCGAAGGCGACGAGAACGGTACGGTCGGGCCGAATCCCAACAAGGCTTGCGGCATTGGAGTTGATCGATACCGCACGCATGGCCTTACCGGCGAGAGTGGCGCGGAAGTACCAGCTCACGCCCGCCATCAGCACAGCGGCGGTGGCCATGACCCAAACGCTTTGAGGAAGAAGCGTCGCTCCAAGAATATGGATCGCGTGATCCCCAGAAAAGGCAGGAACCATATGCTGGTTTTTGCCGAAGACCACTGCGGCAATGCCGTCAATGAAAATGGAAGCGCCGATCGTAATGATGACTAGGTTGACCGGATCGGCATCTTTCACCGGCGCGATGGCAAGGCGCTGAACAAGGCCCCCAATGATAACTGTTATGACAGTTGCTGCAGCCACCGCAAACGGCAGGGGCACTTTGGCCGTGATGAGGGTGGCGGTAATCATGCCACCCAGCATCAGGAATGAGCCTTGCGCGAAATTGACGACGTTTCGCGCATTGAAAATGATAGTAAAGCCCAGTGCCGCCAGTGCATAGATCGAGCCGGATGTCAGCCCGCTAAACACATATTGCAGAAAATCGGACAAGCCCGGCACTCTTCTTGGCGGCTGTCAGATCTTGTACTCGACGAACTTGCCATTCTTCACCTCGACCATATGGAAAGCGCTCGTGTCGAGCCCCTCATGGTCGGTTGGAGAATAGGTGAAGATTCCGCTTACGCCGACAAACCCCCTGGTTTGTTCGATAGCCTGGTGGAGCTTCGCCTTCTCCGTCGATTTAGCACGCTTAATTGCGTCAACCACGATCATCAGCCCGTCGTAGGCATAGCCGCCAAAGGTGGAAACATCGATCTTATACTTCGCTTCGAAGGCGTTCTTATAATCGGTGGTGACCTTCTTCTGCGGGTCGTTCGCAGGAAGGCTATCGGCAAGTAACAATGCCGGGGTTGGCATGCGAATACCTTCGCTCGCCGGCCCTGCAATCCGAATGAACTCGTATGAGGCTTGGCTGTGCGTCGTGTAAAGCGGCAACTTGAGATCAAGCTGCTTGTAATTGCGAGCGATGATCGCCGGCGCCTGGCCCGTGCTGATCATCAACAAAGCTTCCGCGTCCGACTGTTTTACGTGGGTTAGAAGCGGCGTCATATCGGTATCGCGCTCGCCGAAGGACTCGTTGATGGTCAGCGTTAGGCCGAGCTGCTGGGCAACCTTCATCGTCTCCGTGCGGCCGGACTTACCAAAGCCGCCCGTATCGGAGATCAGTGCGATCTTGCGGAAACCTCGCGACTTCATCTCGCCGAGCACGGCCTGCACCGCCATCGTGTCGGAATGCGGGATCTTGAACACGTATGGGCGGACCGGGTCGATGAGGACGCGCGCCGCACCAAACGACATAAGGCAGACCTTCGCGGCTTCGACGAGCGGCACCAGCGCTAGGGAGGTGCCGGTGGTCGCGGCGCCAAGAATCACATCCACGTTGTCCTGCTGGATCAATCGCTTGCCGAACGAGTTTGCTTTCGCCGCGTCACTCCCATCGTCATAGATGAAGAGCTGGAGCTTTCGTCCGAGCACGCCACCATTCTTATTGATCTCCTCCACATACATGCGCAGCGTCTTGTCTTCGGGGTCGCCAAGCCAAGCCGCAGGCCCGGTCGTGGAGAGCACCGAACCGAGGCGGATCGGCTCGTCTGCCGCATGCACGATCGCGGGTGCCAGAAGCGCACTTCCGGTCGCGAGCAAAAAACCGCGGCGATTAAGTTGATAACGTCTCATAAAGACCTCCCCGGCAAAATTTTCAAATTTTGTCTGGAAACCGTTTCATTTCCGACCTTTATTGTCAAATTGAATTATGATATAAGATATATGCATGTAGCTTATATTTCATGTCCCATTTAGATCTTTCACTGATTCGCGTGCTGTGCGCCGTGTATGAGACACGGGGCGCATCCCGTGCGGCCCATGCTCTGTCCATGACTCAGCCTGCGGTGAGCTACGCCCTGAGCCAGCTAAGGTCGGTCATGACGAACCCGCTCTTCGTTCGCACCCGCAATGGTATGATTCCGACTGCACTCGCTGACGATCTCTACAAGGAGTTTCGTCGGAGTCTCGATATTATCGACGGAACTATGACCTCTGTTGCGAAATTCGAGCCAGCGAACTCAGACCGGCAATTTCGGGTTGCGATGACAGATATTGGAGAGATGATTTTTCTTCCACCGCTTATTCAATATCTCCGGCGAGAAGCGCCAGGCGTCAGGATCGAAGCCTGTCAAGATACGCCGACAGAAACTCCGCACGCGCTCGCAACCGGGCAACTCGACTTCGCGGTCGGTTATCTACCAGGTATTCTGGATCGCACCAGCGATGTAGAAGTATTTACGGAACGCTATGTCTGCGCTTTCCGCGAAAAACACAATATTATAGGTAAAAAATTAAGCCTGAGGGCATTCTCTGCCTGTCAGCACGTAGTTGTCTCGTCGATATTCAATAGTCACAATCAAGTGTCGGAGGGACTTCTCGCGCGCGGGGTTCGCAGAACCATAGCCCTCCAAGTATCTCATTTCACCAGCCTGCCGACTATCCTGTCCGAGACCAATCTCGTTGCTGTCGTTCCGTCACGGGTCGCAAAGTTCTGGGCGTCCAAGCATCGGCTAAAATATTTGCCCATACCTGTATCTCTTCCCGGCATTGTTGTACGAGTTCACTGGGATCGACGCTTCCATCTTGATCGCGGTCATAGCTGGATGCGCACTGTAATCATTAACACACTATCGAAGCTGTGAGCGGTGCCACATGGTCGTATTGAGACTCCGCGGATGAGCATCGAGAAGCAATTGGCATGTGACGATGGTGCCGTAGATCCGCCGGAGAATGAGTTGTGATCTGATGGCGCCGAGACATTGAACCGCGCGATGGAACGGGGCGCCCTTGTTCAGTGATCGCTCGGTCCACGCCTCATTGCTTTAAGCCATTCCCTTACGAGGTCTTCTTAGGGCTATCGTATCCCGGTCTACACAACTGGCCTGCACCTGGTTCCAAAGACACCGAGTTAGGTGTTTTGATGGAACGGGAGGTGCATCATGGATCGGCGGAAGTTTACGCGGGAGTTCAAGCTTGAGGCTCTGCGCCTGATCAAGGACTGAGGCGTGTCGTATGTGCAGGCGTCGCAAGACCTGGGCGTGCTTACCTCGCAGCTTCGCGATTGCGTGAAGAGGCTGGCGGACGATCCGCAGCATACCTTTCCCGGGCAGGGGCAGATGAAGCCCGAGCATTTGGAGATCGCGCGGCTGAAGCGCGAGGTCACCAAGCTCAAGGCCGAACGAGACATCCTAAAGAAAGCCGCGGCCTACTTCGCGAAGGAATCGACGTGAAGTTCTCCTTCATTGCGAAGCACCGGGGGATCTCGCCGGCGGATTGGATATGCGGGGCGCTCGGTGTCTCGCGGGGGTGGGTTCTACGCTTGGCTGACGCGACCACGCAGTGAGCGTAGCCGGAGCGATGAAGAGCTCGGTGCGAAGGTTCGTACCAGCTTCCTCGTGAGCGACCGGACCTATGGCGCCAGGCGGGTGTGGCACAATCTGCTCGCCGAAGGTGTGTCGTGCGGGCTGCATCGGATCGAGCGATTGATGCGGCTACAGGCTCTCAGAACGCGTCCGCGACGGCGTCGCCTGCCGCGCGACGTGGGTGAACGGCAGGCTTCCGCTGTCGCTTCCAACGTACTCGATCGCGCCTTCGAAGCGGCCGCGCCCAACCGCAAATTCCTTGATTCGATTTCCGCCTAACGTCGCAAAAGACCTCAGTAAAACCGCTCTAAACCGAATTGCGGTGATCTGGATCCGGCTGTATTGACCTAAACGGCGAATGGTGTTATATATTATAGTATTAATTACGAATTACGTAACAGGAGGTGTACGCGAGGCTTTCTGTCCTAATGCTCTTTTTACCAAAGGAGCCGTGGCAAAAAGCTTTTCGCCCACGATCAATCTGGGGTTCGTTATGCTGCAGACACCATGTGCGACAGGGGTTGCCGAGGCGGGACCAATCGGGGTTGATTGCCCTAACGCGCGCGAGACCAAAATGAACATCCGTGTTTCCTTCATGGGTGTTATCGCCCAATTCACCGGCGAAAAAGAATTAACGCTTCCTTTCAATGAGACGCTGACACTACGCGGCTTATTCGAAGAACTCGAGCGGCGATACGGCCCGGACTTCAGCAAGCACATTTTTCGTACGTGTACCACTCCGCGTTTGTTGCAGACGTATACGCGAATTTTTATCAATAATTATCTAGTTGATGAGCGGGCGCTGGATAAAAAAATTCCATTTCCTCCAGCGTCTTCGTCGTCGTCAGAAATACTGATTTACGTTCTATTTGCGTCATGTGGAGGATGATAGAGCCATGAACATGCTACACAGAACAAGCTCGGAAGTCCGAGAAGACAAATGGATCCCCTCCGCTTGCACCATCTGCTACGGCGGTTGTTCGATTCTGGGCCATCGTGTCAATGGCACCCTCATCAAGATTGAGGGCAATCCGGAAAGCCCCATGGGCAATGGGCGTCTCTGCGCCAAGGGAATTTCCGGCATAATGATACTTTATGATCCCAACCGCGTGAACACGCCGCTTCGCCGCACCAACCCGCAAAAAGGAATCGGCATCGACCCGGGCTGGAAACCCATCAGCTGGGACGAAGCGATGAAGGAGACCACGGCGCGGCTCAAGAAAGTGCACGACGAGGACCCACGTCAACTCGTCGTTCAAGTCACCACAACCTTGGCCCCCTCGTCGCTCTTATTCTTTCCCTTCGGATGGGCCTTTGGCACGCCGAACATGTGGGTTGCCGGCGGCGGAGTGCATTGCGGCAACGGCGCGCATGCGGCAGGCGGCGTCACGCATGCGTCGTGGTCGATAGTTCCCGACTTCAAGTACTGCAACTATGCCATCTACTTTGGCGCGTCAAAGGGTCATGGCGCAGGCCATGCCGCCACGCCCAACATCGCGCTTGCGGCGGATGCACGTGAGCGCGGAATGCGGATGGTCGTGGTTGATCCTATGTGTAACTTTGCCGCGGCCAAGGCCGAGGAATGGGTGCCAATTCGGGTCGGCACCGATGCCGCGCTCGCGCTCGCGATGGCTAATTGCCTCGTCAACGAGTTCGGCATTTATGACGCGGAGTACCTGCAGACCAAAACCAACGCGATTTACCTTATCCGGCCTAACGGCTCGTACGCCCGCGACCCTCAGTCCGGCAAG
>Ga0209638_1000951_pt1 | contig 19059 bp, 20 predicted proteins | sample BarGraNGADG00211_FD_184490 | JGI IMG/M metagenome (GOLD analysis project Ga0209638, IMG submission 184490) | Arctic peat soil microbial communities from Barrow, Alaska - Barrow Graham LP Ref core NGADG0002-211 (SPAdes) (version 2) | ecosystem: Environmental > Terrestrial > Soil > Wetlands > Peat...
CAGGCCAACTTCGTCTGGATGAAGACGGAGCGACCGGTCGAAGTGTTCGAGGCGCTGCTCCAGGAGGGCATCATCGTGCGGGACTTCGGGAACGCACCCGCTCTCCGGATGAGCGTGGGGACCCCTGACGACACGCGGGTGATCGAGTCCGCGCTGGAACGGATCGTGAAGCGGCTGGGCAGCATCTGACCCTCCGCCCCGCGGTCCGGATGCGGGGGAGGGTATCCCCGACAGGCACGACAACGACCGCTGACAACGACGGATGAGGAAGAGGCCGCAACCATGCTTATCGTGATGAGGGACCACGCGTCCCCTGAAGAGATCCAGCACGTCGTCGACCACCTGCACGCCTCCGGCGCCGAGACCCACCTGTCCCAGGGCGAGGTCAAGACCGTCATCGGGGTGATCGGCGAGCGCGAGCTCATCTACACACTGGACATGGAGGGCTTCCCGGGAGTCTCCGAGGTCATCCGCGTCCTGAAGCCCTACAAGCTGGCCGGACGGGAGTTCCAGTCCGAGGACACGGTGGTCAAGGTCGGCTCCGCGGCCGTGGGCGGTGGCACGTTCGCCGTCATCGCGGGGCCGTGCTCCGTGGAGTCCGAGGAGCAGATGCTCACCGTCGCCAACAGCGTGAAGGCTGCCGGCGCGACGATGCTGCGCGGCGGCGCCTACAAGCCGCGCTCGAGCCCGTACGCCTTCCAGGGCATGGGCCTCGACGGCCTGAAGCTCCTGCGCGAGGCCGGCGACGCGTCGGGTCTGCCCGTGGTCACGGAGGTGCTCGACGTCCGCGACGCCGAGACGGTGGCCGAATGGGCCGACGTCCTGCAGGTCGGCGCGCGCAACATGCAGAACTTCATGATGCTCGAGGAGCTCGGGCGCATGGACAAGCCGGTGCTGCTCAAGCGCGGGCTCTCCGCCACGATCGAGGAGGTCCTCTCGAGCGCGGAGTACATCCTCAAGGGAGGCAACCGCGACGTCATCCTGTGCGAGCGCGGCATCCGCACCTTCGAGACCTACACGCGCAACACGCTCGACCTCGCCGCCGTGGCCGCCTTCAAGGTGCTCACGCACCTGCCGGTCATCGTCGACCCCTCGCACGCCACCGGCCGTCGCGACCTGATCGCGCCGATGTCGCGCGCGTCGGTGTTCGCCGGCGCTGACGGCCTGATCATCGAGGTGCACCCGGACCCCGAACACGCGCTGTGCGACGGCCCGCAGTCGCTCGACATCCCGTCGTTCGCCAAGCTCTCCGCCTCGCTGACCCCGCTCGTGGAGTTCGAGGGGAAGCGGCGGTGACCCGCCCGTTCGACACCGTGGTGGTCATCGGCGTCGGGCTGATCGGCGGCTCGCTCGCGGCCGCACTGCGTGCGCTGCCGGAGCCCCCGCGCGTGGTCGGCGTCGACGCGGACGAACGCACGCGGGCGCTCGCCCGCGACGGCGGGATCGTCCACGAGGCCGTCGGCCCGGCTGAGGCCGACGCGGCACTGATGGCGGCCGAGCTGGTGGTGCTGGCCACTCCGGTCGCCGCGGCGGCGGAGTGGCTCGCCCGGCTGGGCGAGCTCGGCTACGAGGGAGTGGTCACCGACGTCGCGTCCACGAAGGCCGGCATCACCGCCGACGCGCACCGGCTCCTGGGCCATGACGCGACGTTCATCGGCGGACACCCGATGGCGGGGTCCGAGCGCAGCGGCATCGAGGCCGCCGACCCGGAGCTCTTCCGCGGCGCCTACTACGTGCTGTGCACCTCCGAGGCCACGCCCGTCGACGCCTACAGCCGCATGCACCAGCTCGTGACCTCCATCGGCGCCCGCGCGATCGCCATCGCGCCGGACGCGCACGACCGCGCGGTCGCGGCGATCAGTCACGCGCCCCACGTCGCCGCCTCCGCGCTGACGAACCTGGCCGCGGAGCGCGCGGGAGACGGCGAGAACGTCCTGCGCCTCGCCGCGGGCGGGTTCAAGGACATGACGCGCATCGCAGCAGGCTCGCCCGACCTGTGGGCCGGCATCTGCCTCGACAACCGCGACGCCGTGATCGCCGCCCTCGGCGACCTCTCTTCCCAACTGGACGGCTTCGCCAAGCTTCTCGAGTCGGGCGACCGTCTCGGCCTTCGCGCGTGGCTCGACCGCGCGGCGCAGGTGCGGCGCGCGCTGCCCGCCCAGTGGGTGCCGGCGTCCTCCCAGCTGCGCGAGCTGACGGTGGCGATGAGCGACCGTCCCGGCGCCGTGGGCGCCATCACGCAGGCGGCGGCGCGCGCGGGATGCAACGTCGAGGACATCGAGATCGACCACGTCACGGAAGACACCGCATTCCTGCGTCTCGTCCTCACCGACGAGGGCGACGTCGACGCGCTCGTGAGCCGGCTGCGTGACGACGGCTTCGACGTCACTCTGACCCCCCTCGACCCGGAGGCGCAGGCATGATCTTCACCGCACTGCCGGCCTCGGGCCCGCTCACCGGCACGGTCCGCGTGCCGGGCGACAAGTCGATCTCGCACCGCGCGGTCCTGTTCGCCGCGATGGCCGAGGGCACGAGCCGGCTGACCGGCGTGCTCGACTCGGCGGACGTCCGCTCCACGCTCGCGGCCGTCACGGCCCTGGGCGCCGAGGTCGAGGTCGGACGACCACACGGCATCGGACTGGACATCACGGTCACCGGCTGGGGAGTCGAGGGCCCGCACCAGCCGGACTTCGTCATCGACTGCGGCAACAGCGGCACCACCTGCAGGCTGCTGATGGGCGTCCTCGCGCCGTGGCCCGTGACCGTCACGCTCGACGGCGACGCGTCGCTGCGAAAGCGCCCGATGCGTCGCGTCACCGACCCGCTCACGTTGATGGGAGCGGGCTTCACGACCACCGACGGGCACCTGCCCGTGACCATCGAGGGCGGCGTCCTGCGCGCCCTGCGCTACGAGTCGCCGGTCGCGAGCGCCCAGGTCAAGACTGCGATCCTGCTCGCCGGCCTGGGAGCGGAGGGCGTGACGACCGTGATCGAGCCCGCGCCGAGCCGCGACCACACCGAGCGGCTCCTGCCCGCTTTCGGGGTCGGTGTGGGCTGCGACCACGCGACGCACTCCTGCTGGGTCGACGGTCCCGAGGAGCTCGCCGCACGCGACGTCACCATTCCCGCCGACCCGTCGTCGGCCGCGTTCATCGCGGGGGCCGCGGTCATCGTTCCCGGCAGCGACGTCCTGCTGCGTGACGTCGCGCTGAACCCGACGCGTACCGGGTTCCTGCGCGTGCTCGAGCGCATGGGCGCGCGCACGGAGACACTGCTGGAGGGCGCGACCGGGGCCGAGCCGACCGGCGTGGTGGAGATCACCTACACACCCGGTCTCCACGGCACCGTCGTCCATGCCGAGGAGGTCCCCTCGCTCGTCGATGAGGTGCCGCTGCTGGCCGTCGTGGCCTGCTCCGCGAACGGCGTCACGCGCTTCGAGGGAGTCTCGGAGCTGCGCGTCAAGGAGTCCGACCGTCTGAGCGCGATCGCCGACGGACTCACCGCGCTGGGAGCGACCGTGCGTACGGGCGACGACTGGCTCGAGGTCGAAGGGCCCGAGCGGCTGCACAGCGCCCGGCTCTCCAGCCTCGGCGACCACCGCCTTGCCATGGCGTGGGCGGTCGCCGCGCTCCAGGCCGACGGCCCGGTCGAGATCGAGGACTGGGAGGCCGTCGACGTCTCGTACCCGGACTTCGCACGCGACCTGGCCTCGCTGGCGGCCCGCTAGAGGCCGTCCGACTCGTCCCGCTCGGCGTCTGATACCCTTCTCAACGGAGTCGGCGCACACCCCTCGAAGGAGCTCGCGAATGATCGTTGCCATCGACGGCCCCGCGGCCTCCGGCAAGTCCACCGTCGCGAAGCTGCTCGCATTCCGCCTGGGGATGGCCTACCTCGACACGGGCGCGATGTACCGCGCACTGGCGGTCGAGGCGCTCGAGCAGGGGGTCCACCTCTCGGACGCCGACGCCCTCACCGCACTCGCGCACCGCGTGGCCGTCTCCTTCGAGCACGAGGCCGGCTCTCCGCTGCCGACGAAGGTGCTCGTGGACGGGCGCGACGTCACGCGCGCGATCCGCATGCCTGAGGCCGATTCTGCCGTCAGTCCCGTCTCGGCCGTCGCCGGGGTCAGGGAGGCGATGGTCGAGCAGCAGCGCCGCATCGCCACCGAGTGCGCGCACACGGTCCTCGAGGGGCGCGACATCGGCACCGTCGTCTTCCCGAACGCCGAGGTGAAGGTCTTCCTCACCGCCAGCACCGAGGAGCGCGCGCGTCGCCGCACCATCGATATGATCGATCGCGGCGTCCCGATGGCGCAGGCCGACGTCCAGGCCCGTCTCGAGTCCCGCGACCTCTACGACTCGACTCGCGAGGCCTCACCGCTGACGTGCGCCGAGGACGCCTTCGCCATCGACACGACCGGCATGACCATCGACGAGGTCGTCGACGCCATCAGCGGCCTCGTGGAGGCGCGCAGGTGAGCCGCGTCCCGCACCCGCCGCGCTCCTTCTGGCTCGCGCATCTGGTGCGAGGCACGCTGGGCGCTGCGCTGTCAGCGCTCTTCCGCACCCAGGTCGTGGGACGGGAGAACCTGCCTGCGACCGGCGGAGTGATCCTCGCCGGCAACCACATCTCCTACGGCGACCCGGTCCTGCTGTGGTGCCGCTCCCCGCGGCCCGTGCACTTCATGGCGAAGAGCGAGCTGTGGCACAACGACGTGCTCGGCTTCGGCCTCGACCACTTCTGGGCGTTCCCGGTCAACCGTGGCGCGTCCGACCGCAGCGCGCTTGCCAAAGCGAGCGAGTACCTCAAGGCGGGCGATCCGGTGGGTATCTTCCCCGAGGGCACGCGCAACTTCGAAGGGAACGTCGAGGCCCAGGGTGGCGCCGCGTTCCTCGCGATGCGCAACGAGGTGCCGATCGTACCCGTGGGCATCACGGGGACCGACCGCATCAAGCCCCCGGGAACGCGCGGCATCCACTTCCCGAAGGTCGTCATCTCCTTCGGTAAGGCGATCGACCCCGCGGCGTTCGAAGGCGGGCGCAAGGAACGCGTCGAGGCGATGACGGCGGAGATCATGCGAAGGATCGGCGAAGAGGTCTCACACGCTCGAGAGGTGGCCGCGTCGTGAAGGTGACGGTCGCACGGCACGCGGGCATCTGCTACGGCGTCGAGCGCGCGCTCAAGCTGGCCGACGAGGCGGCTGCCACGGGGCGCACGGTCCACACGCTGGGCCCGCTGATCCACAACCCGCAGGCGGTCGAGGCGCTGCGCGCACGCGGCGTGGCGGTCGCCGGCTGCCTCGAGGAGGCCGACGACGGCATCCTCGTGATCCGCTCGCACGGCGTCGACCCGGCGATCATCGAGGCCGCCTCGGAGAAGGGGCTCGATGTCGTCGACGCCACCTGCCCGTTCGTCTCGAGCGCCCAGCAGGCCGCGGCGAAGCTCAAGACCGACGGTTACACCGTCGTCATCGTGGGGGAGGCCGATCACCCCGAGGTCGAGGGGATCGTCGCCCACACCGGCGGCGATGCGCTCGTCGTCGAGGAGGTCTCGGACATCCCGGAGCGCCTGCCCTCGAGGCGCGTCGGCATCGTGGTCCAGACGACACAGTCGCTCGAGCGCCTCAACGAGGTCGTCGCGGCGCTGCTCCCGCGCGTGAGTGAACTGAAGGTCCACAACACGATCTGCTCGGCCACCGGCAAGAACCAGCGCAGCGCCGAGGAACTCGCTCGCTCGGTCGACGCGATGGTGGTCGTGGGCGGGCACAACTCGGGCAACACCTCGCGCCTCGCGGAGATCTGCCGCGCCGTGAACGAGCGCGTGCACCTGGTGGAGACGGCGGACGAGCTGGACCCGGCGTGGTTCAGAGGCGTCCACACCGTGGGTGTGACCGCCGGCGCGTCGACCCCTGACGAACAGATGGCCGGCGTGGTCGCTGCGATCGAGGCGATGTCGGATGACGTATCCGACTGAGGCGCCGCCGGCAGGCCCCGGAGGGCGCATCGCCTCCATCGAGCCCGACGGTCCCGCGGCGCTCGCGGGCCTCTCCGTCGGCGACGTGCTCGTCACCGCTGACGGAGAGCCCCTGCGCGACGTCATCGACTGGCTGTGGGTCGCGGACGGCGACAGCGTCGAGGTGGGCGTCGTCGACGCACGCGGCGTCGAGTGCGAGGCCGTCCTCGAACGCGACTGGGACGAGCCGTGGGGCTTCGAGTTCGACGGCGTGGTCTTCGACGGCGTGCGCGAGTGCGACAACGCGTGCTCGTTCTGCTTCGTCGCGCAGCTCCCGCCGGGCATGCGTCCGTCCCTCTACGTGCGCGACGACGACTTCCGCCTCTCGTTCCTAACCGGCAACTTCGTCACCCTCACCAACCTGAGCGACGAGGACGTCGACCGCATCGTCGAGCAGCGCCTCAGCCCCATGCACGTCTCCCTGCACGCCGTGGACGAGGACGTCCGCCGGCGCCTGATGTGCCCTACGGCCGAGGACCGCGCGCTGGAGTTCACGGACCGGCTGCTCGCGGCCGGCATCGCGGTCCACGTGCAGATCGTGCTCGTCCCGGGCGTCAACAACGGTGAGGTGCTCGAACGTTCGCTCGCGTGGCTCGCCGCCCGCGAGGGCATCGAATCGGTCGGCGTCGTCCCCGTGGGCATGACGCGGTACCAGACGCGGATAGCCGCCGGCTACGACACCCCCGAGTCCGCGGCCGCCGTGCTCGCGCAACTCGAGCCGTGGCGTGCCCGCATGCGTTCTCAGCGCGGACTGTCGTGGGTGCACGCCGCGGACGAGTTCCACCTCGCCGCGGGAGCGGAGCTTCCCGCATGGGACGACTACGACGGCTTCCCGCAATTCGAGAACGGCATCGGGATGGTGCGAGCGTTCATCGACGAGACGGGGGAGGAGCTCGACGAGCTTGCGCTGTCGACGCCCGTACCGGCTGCGAAGCCGCCGCGCGTCACGTTGGTGACCGGCGCCTTCTTCGCGCCCGTGCTGAGCACGCTCGCCCCGGGCCTCGAGCTCACCGGATGCGCGGTCAGCGTGCTGCCGGTGGCCAACGAGTTGCTCGGCGGGAACGTCGGCGTGGCCGGTCTTCTGGGCGGCGACGACATCGCGCGGGCGCTCGCCGCGCACCGCGACGAGGCCGACGTCTTTCTCGTCCCCGACCTGGCCATCAACGATGACGGGCTCTTCCTGGACGACCTCGCGATCGTCGGTGTCGCCGCGCAGGCGGGAGCCGACGTCCGTCTGGTATCATGCGACGCCGCGGGACTGGTCTCCGCGCTCCTCGAACTGTCCACCGCCAAGAGCGGGTGATCTCTATGTCTCTCCCCATCGTGGCCGTCGTCGGCCGCCCCAACGTCGGAAAGTCGACGCTCGTCAATCGCCTGGTGCAAGGCTCGGACGCCATCGTCCACGCCATGCGCGGGGTGACGCGCGACCGCAGCTATCACAAGACCGACTGGAACGGCCGCGAGTTCATGCTGGTCGACACCGGTGGCATCGAGCTGATCACGGACGACGCGTTCGGCGAGTCGATCCGCAAGCAGGCCATCATGGCCGCCGAAGAGGCCGACGCGGTCCTGTTCGTGGTCGACGGCCAGTCCGGCATCACGGCCGGTGACGAGGACGTCGCGCGCATCCTCCAGCGCAGCGACCGCCCCGTGTTCCTGCTCGTCAACAAGGCGGACAACCCCGGCAACTCCAACGACACCTTCGAGTTTTGGAACCTCGGCATCGGCGAGCCATGGGCGATCTCGGCCCTGCACGGCCACGGCACCGGCGACCTGCTCGACGAGCTGGTCAAGGTGCTCCCGATGACCGAGACCGAGACGGTCGAGGGCGAGATCAGCGTCGCCATCATCGGCCGGCCGAACGCCGGCAAGTCCTCCATCTACAACAAGCTCGTCGGCGTCGAGCGCGCGATCGTCAGCGGCGTGGCCGGCACGACGCGCGACTCCATCGACACGGTCATCGACCGCGACGACAAGCGGTACCGCCTCGTGGACACCGCCGGTCTGCGCCGTCAGTCCAAGATCGACGGCTCCGTCGAGTACTACAGCTTCGTGCGCGCCATGCGGGCGATCGACCGTGCGCAGGTCGCGCTCCTGGTGGTCGACGCCTCGATCGGCATCACGGACGGCGACCAGCGCGTCGCCCGCTTCGCGGAGGAGCGCGGCTGCGCGATCGTCGTGCTGCTGAACAAGTGGGACCTGCTCGAGGACGACGACGCGCGCGAGGCCGTCGAAGACGACATCCCCCGCAAGCTCGGCTTCATCGACTACGCGCCGGTGCTGCGCACGTCCGCGCTCACCGGACGCGGCATCGCGAAGCTCTTCGCCCAGATCGACCTCGTCTACGGCAACTACATGCAGTCGGTGTCGACGAGCAAGCTCAACCGCTTCCTCGCCGACCTTCGCGAGACCGGTCACACCATCTCGCGCAGCGGCGCCCAGCTGCGCGTGAAGTACGGCACGCAGACTCGCCAGGGACCTCCGGGCTTCACGTTCTTCGCCAACCACCCCAAGCTGGTCGACGAGAACTTCAGGCGCTACATGGAGAACCGCATGCGTGAGGCGTTCGACTTCACGGGAACGCCGGTGACCCTGAAGTTCCGGCAGAAGGACTAGGTCGCATGACCTCCGTCGTGCTCCGCGTCGCGGCTGCCGTCGCGTTCGCCTACTTCCTGGGCGGGATCCCCTTCGGAGCGATCGTCGCACGTCACCTGCACGGCGTCGACATCACCAAGCTCGGCTCCGGCAACACGGGCGCCACGAACATCTTCCGGTCCTTGGGCTGGCGGCCGGCACTCGTGGTCGCCGTCCTGGACGTCGCGAAGGGAGCGATCGCCGCCGCGGTGGCCCTGCTGCTGTTGCCGGCGTCGTCCGTGGGGGTCAACCTCAGCGACCTCTTCGTGATCGTCGCCGGAGCCTCCGCGATGGCCGGCCACATGTTCTCGCCGTACTTCCGGTTCCGCGGCGGCAAGGGAGTGGCGACGGCCGCCGGAGCCATCCTCGTGCTGATGCCGTGGGTGTTCCTCGTGCTGCTGGTCGTCTTCGTCGCGCTGATCCTGCTGGTGCGCATCGTGTCGGTCGCCTCGATACTCACCGCCTTCGCGTTCCCCCTGGCCATCCTGGGCGTCTACCAGGGACAGGACCGTCCCGTGCTCTTCGGATTCGCTGTCATCGCCATCCCGCTCATCCTCTGGTCGCACCGGGCCAACATCGTGCGGGTCCTACACGGTGAAGAGCCGAGGATTACCATGGGACGCGCAGTCGCCGGACGTGGAAAGGACCGAACGTGACCAAGGTCGCAGTCATCGGAGCAGGATCCTGGGGCACGTCGGCGTCGTGGCTTCTGGGCGGCAAGGGACATGACGTCTCCCTGTGGGCGCGCGAGGAAGAGATCGCCGAAGGCATCAACTCCACGCACCACAACCCTTCGTTCATGACCGATATCGTCCTGCCGGACACCGTCTTCGCCACCCACGAGATCGGGCGCGCCCTCGAGGGCGCGGAGGCCGTCGTCATGGTCACGCCGAGCGTGGGCGTGCGCACGACCGCCGAGGCGATGAAGCCGTTCCTCGGCGAAGAGGTACCCATCGTCATCCTCAGCAAGGGCGTGGAGAACGGCACGCTCATGCTCATGACGGAGGTGCTCGAGGACGTCTTGGGCAACCGGGACCGTCTCGCGGGCCTGTCGGGCCCGAACCACGCCGAAGAGGTGGGGAAGGGCGTCCCGTCGGCGACCGTCATCGCCGCCTACGACGCCACTGTGGGACGTCTGTTCCAGGACCTGTTCATGACGCGCTTCTTCCGCACCTACACCAACCCCGACGTCATCGGCGTCGAGCTGTGCGGCGCGAGCAAGAACGTCATCGCCGTCGCCGCCGGCATGTCCGACGGCCTGGGCTACGGGGACAACACGAAGGCCACGCTCATGACGCGCGGGCTGGCGGAGATGGGCCGGCTCGGCAACGCCATGGGCGCGAACCCGCTCACCTACATGGGGCTCGCCGGCGTCGGCGACCTCATCGCCACCTGCACCTCGAAGAACTCGCGCAACCGCGCGCTCGGCGAATTCATCGGACGCGGGGGCACGCTCGAAGGGTTCCGCGCGCAGACGAACATGGTCGCCGAGGGCGCCTTTGCCTGCATCGCCGTCGAGGAGCTCGGCAAGCGCCTCGGCATGGAGCTCCCGATCACCCGGGAGGTCCATGCCGTGCTCTACGAGGGCGCGTCGCTCGCCGACAGCGAGGAAGCGCTCCTGGGCCGCGAGGCCAGCGAAGAACTCTACGGTCTGTCTGCGCCCGAGCTCTGACGCCCAGCCCTGCTTCCCGGATCGGAGGACCGCGTGAGCGACCGCATCCTGATGGCGCCTTCGCTCCTGTCGGCGGACTTCACCCGCCTCGCCGAGGCGGTATCGCTCGTCGAGGGCGCCGGAGCCGACTTCCTGCACGTGGACGTCATGGACGGCCACTTCGTCCCGAACCTCACGATCGGCCCTCCGGTCATCCGCGCGCTCAAGCGCGTCGCGACCCGCCCGCTCGACGTCCACCTGATGATCGACGACGCCGACACCACCGTGGACTGGTACCTGGACGCCGGCGCCGACTGGGTGACCGTGCACGCCGAGGCGTGCGACCACCTGCATCGGATCGTCCAGCGCATCCACGCGGCGGGCGCCAAGGCCGGCGTCGCGCTCAACCCCGCCACTCCCGCGTCGGTGCTCGAAGAGATCCTGCCCGAGCTCGACCTCGTGCTCGTGATGAGCGTGAACCCGGGATTCGGCGGCCAGGCGTACATCCCGTCCGCCGCTGCGAAGGTGGCCGCGATCGCCGCGATGATCGCCGCCTGCGGCTCGCACGCGCTGATCGAGGTCGACGGCGGCATCGACGAGACGACCGCTCCTCTGGTGACGGCGGCGGGCGCGCGCGTCCTGGTCGCCGGCAACGCGATCTTCGGCCGGCCGGAACCGGGGGCGGCGCTCAACGCCATCCGCGAGGCCGGACAGGCTGCGGTTCCCCGTGGCTGAGTGCGGCAACGGCCCGCGCGACATCGCCCCGGAGCCCGGAGTTCTCGGGAAGGTCAAACGCTTCAGCACCACCCGCCTCGAGAAGCGCGCTGCCATGGCGCGGCAGACCTGGCCGGAGTTCTGGCGCGACCTGGGGATGCGGTTCCTGGTCGCCGGAGCGGTGGTCCTCTTCGTGTTGCTGGTCCTGTGGTTGCTCGGACTCTTCGTCCGCTAGATGGCCTCGCGAGCCACTTCCTGCTAGAATCGCGGCACGTTCTTCAGGGCGGGGTGAGACTCCCCACCGGCGGTGAAAGCCCGCGAACCCCTCGCGAGAGGGGCCGATCCGGTGAGACTCCGGGGCCGACGGTATAGTCCGGATGGAAGAAGAAGGTTCTGGCAGCATGACGCGCCTTTTCGGCGACGCGTACTCGTCCGTTCGAGACCCGTACCTGCGTCGCGCCATCGATCTCGCACTTCTCGGCCGCGGTTCGACCGCGCCCAATCCCGTGGTGGGATGCGTCCTCGTGCGTGACGGCATGGTCGTGGGCGAGGGCTGGCACGAGCGCGCCGGAGGGCCTCACGCCGAGGTCGCCGCACTCGCCGCCGCCGGCGACGCCGCCCGGGGCGCGACCGCCTACGTCACTCTCGAGCCGTGCTCTCACACGGGGCGCACGGGACCGTGCGCCGATGCGCTGGTCTCCGCCGGAGTGGCGCGCGTCGTGATCGGTCTCGCGGACCCGAACCCGCTTGCCGGCGGGGGAGCCGACTTCCTTCGACGCGCCGGTGTCGAGGTCGCGTTCGCACCGGACTACGAACCCTTGGCCGCCCTCAACGAGGAGTGGCTGCACCGCATGCGCACCGGGCGGCCGTTCGTGCGCCTCAAGGTCGCGCTGACGCTCGACGGCAGACCGGCACTGGCCGCCGGCGTCCGCAGCGCGCTCACGGGCGAGAGCGCCCGCGCGCTCACGATGCGCCTGCGGGCGGAGTCGGACGCCGTTCTCGTCGGCACCGGGACCGTCGCGGTCGACGACCCGTCTCTGACCGTTCGCGACGCGGACGGCGCGCTCGCGCCGCATCAGCCGCGACGCTACGTCCTCACCCGCACCGAGCAGCCGTCTTCGGACGCGCGCATGTTCAACGACGGCGCCGGGCCTGTGGGCGTCCTCGTTCCCGACGCGCTGGAGCTCGAGCCGGCCCTCGGAGCGCTCGGCGCCCGCTGTGTCGCATGGGACGCGTCGCTCGGGCTGGTCGGCGCCCTGGAGGCCCTCGCGACCGACGATGTCGTCTCGCTGCTCGTCGAGCCGGGCCCGCGACTGTTCAGCGCGCTCGTGTCCGTGGGGCTCGTCGACGAGTTCGTCATCCTCCACGCGGGGGGGCTCGCGGGAGAGCAGGCGCCCCCGCTCTATGTGGGAGAATCGCAGGAGGACCCCTCGACCTTGGAGCGCGACTTCCGAGCCGTCGAGGGCGGCGTGGTGGGGAGCGACGCGGTCACCGTCTGGCGCCCGCGTCGCGAGGGATCGTGAGTAGGGGACCGTCCGTCACCGTCGAGTCACCCGAAGGAGTCTGAATCACATGTTCACCGGGATCATCGAGACCAAGGGTATCGTCGCTCGCACCGAGCGTGTCGCGGGCGGCATGCGCCTCGAGTTGTACGCACCCGACTTCGGGCGTGACATGACCATCGGCGACTCCGTGGCCGTCGACGGAGTATGCCTCACCATCGTGAAGTTCCTGCGCGGGTCGTTCGTCGTCGACGTCAGCGACGAGACCGTGCGCCGCTCGACGCTCTCCGAGCTCCGCCAGGGTGGGAGCGTCAACCTGGAGCGCGCGCTGCGCCTCTCGGACCGCCTCGGCGGTCACATCGTGAGCGGTCACATCGACGCGATCGGCACGATCACGATGCGGCAGCCGGCCGGCAACTCCACGCTCTACCGCTTCGCCGCCCCGATCGAGGTGCGCGAGTTCCTCATCGAGAAGGGCTCGGTGGCCGTGGACGGCATCTCGCTGACGGTCGCGCGCCTCTTCGACGACGGTTTCGGCGTCTCCGTCCTGCCGCTCACGGAGCAGTCGACCACGCTCGGGGACAAACCGAACGGCGCTCACGTGAACCTCGAGGTCGACATGTTCGCCAAGTACGTCCAGCGCTACGTCCGCCAGTACATGGGCGTGCCGGAGCTGAAGGACGGGAGCCCCGTCAAGCGCAGCCTGGGCGACCTGCTCAAGGACCTCGGAGAGGGTCGATGACACCTGTGGATCCGATATTCGCGACGATAGACGTGGCGATCGAGGAGATCCGCGCCGGGCGGATGCTCATCGTCGTCGATGACGAGGACCGCGAGAACGAGGGCGACTTCGTCATGGCGGCCGAGAAGGTCACGCCCGACGACATCAACTTCATGGTCACCAACGGCCGCGGCCTGGTGTGCGTCCCGCTGTCGGCCGACCGCGTTGAGGCGCTCAAGCTCCCTCCGATGGCCCAGGCCAACACCTCCGAGCAGGGCACGGCGTTCCACGTCTCGGTCGGAGCGAAGGGCCTCATCACGACGGGCATCTCCGCCAAGGACCGCGCGGTCACCGTCCACGCGCTCGTCGATCCGGCGACGCAGCCGGAAGACCTCTCCATGCCCGGTCACGTCTTCCCGCTCAAGGCCCGTCCCGGCGGCGTCTTGGAGCGCGCGGGGCACACGGAGGCGGCCACCGACCTGGCCCGCATGGCCGGTCTTGCGCCCGCGGGCGTCATCTGCGAGATCCTGAACGAGGACGGAACGATGGCGCGCCGTCCCCAGCTCGAGGAGGTCGCGAAGCGCTTCGGGTTGAAGATGGTCACCGTGGCCGACCTCATCCGCTACCGCCGACGCACCGAGGTCCTGGTCGACCGGATCGCCACCGTGAAGATGCCGACGCGCGCGGGCGAGTTCACCGGCTACGGCTACGAGAGCCGCATCGACGGCACGACCCACCTGGCGCTGGTCGTCGGAGATGTCGCGCACAGCGAGAACGTCCTGGTCCGCGTGCACTCCGAGTGCCTCACTGGCGACGTATTCCACTCGCTGCGCTGCGACTGCGGCGCCCAGCTCGAGGAAGCCATGCGCCGCGTCCAGGCCGAGGGCACCGGTGTGATCCTGTACATGGTCGGGCATGAGGGCCGCGGGATCGGGCTTGCCAACAAGCTGCGCGCCTACGAGCTGCAGGAGGCCGGCGCCGACACCGTCGAGGCCAACGAGGCGCTGGGCTTCCCGGCCGACCTCCGCGACTACGGCATCGGCGCTCAGATCCTGGTCGACCTCGGCGTGACGACCATGCGCCTGATGACGAACAACCCTAAGAAGATCAGCGGCATCGAGGGCTACGGTCTCAAGATCACCGAACAGGTGCCGCTCGAGATCTGCGCGGGCCCCGACAACATCGCGTACCTGCGTACCAAGAAGGACAAGATGAGCCACAGCCTCGACCTGGGCGACGCGGCTCGCGCTGACATGGAGAAGGAGGACTAGATGAGCGTCTTCGAAGGTGACCTGATCGGTTCGGGGCTGAAGGTCGGTATCGTCGTCAGCCGCTTCAACGAGTTGCTGTCGTCGCGCCTGCTCGGCGGCGCGCTCGACGCTCTGGGGCGCCACGGCATCCCGGAGGAGAGCGTCGACGTCGCCTGGGTGCCCGGCGCGTTCGAGATCCCGCTCGTGGCGATGAAGATGGCCGCGTCGAAGAAGTACGACGCCGTGATCGCGCTCGGCGTGATCATCCGCGGGGCGACCCCGCACTTCGAGTACGTGGCCTCCGAGGTCTCCAAAGGTGTCGCGCACGCGTCGCTGAAGACCGGCGTACCGGTGATGTTCGGCGTGGTCACGGCCGACTCGATCGAGCAGGCTGTCGAGCGTAGCGGCACGAAGCACGGCAACAAGGGTTGGGACGTCGCCGTGGGCGCCATCGAGATGGCGAACCTGCTCAAGGGCCTGTAGACCGCCCTCGATACCTCCCGCGGACGGCAGAAGCCCCGGTGCGCACCAGCGCATCGGGGCTTCCTGCGTTCCCTGGAGCGAATCCGGTGGGTCCTCGTCACCCTGTGACTGTCGACCGCGGACTCTCATCCATCTGCGTCAACGAAGGTCCTCCCCCCGTAGACGTGGGAGGAGAATCTATCACGGGCGCCCCACAGCGCGCAACGGCCCGTGCCTGCGACGCGCCGAGCGGGGCCGGGCGGGGTCGCAGCGGCACCGATGGGGGAGCGGACGGTCACAGACTCGCGACGGGTCTGCGACACGGACGGGTCACAGACCCGTGCCGTGAACGCCTTGCGCCCATACCGTCGAAGTCATATCATACCGACCCAGTAGAGATTGCAGACCGAGAGGAGGCCGGCGAGATGCGATTGACCGCACGGAGCGAATACGGGCTGCTGGCGCTCATCGATCTCGGCGTCCGATTCGGCGAAGGCCCTGTCAGCGCGCGCGAAGTGGCGCAGCGCCAGTGCATCCCGCCGAAGTTCCTCGAGCAGCTGCTGGCCGCCATGCGCAAGGCCGGGCTGGTCAGCGCGTCACGCGGAGCGCACGGCGGATTCACGCTCACGCGGGACCCCTCCGAGATCTCGGTCCTCGAGGTCGTTGAAGCGCTGGAGGGGCCGCTGGCCCCGACGAGCTGCGACGGCGGCCACCTCTGCGGACGGAGTGGCGCGTGCGCTGCGGCGAGCGTCTGGTCGCGTGCCACCGAGGCGTTGCGCAACGTGTTCACGACGACCAGCGTTGGCGATCTGTGCTCGCGACAGGCCGCCTTCGACAGTGCGGTGACCGGTACCACCCGAGAGGAAGTCTGACCCATGAGCGATAGCACCCCGAAGTCCATCTACCTCGACTACGCCGCCACCACCCCGGTGGACGAGCGCGTCGTGACAGTGATGCTGCCCTTCATGACCGAGCGCTACGGCAACCCGAACAGCCTCTACGCGCTGGGTCGCGACGCCTACCGCGCTCTGGAGGCCGCGCGCGAGTCGTTCGCCGCCAACATCGGCGCGGCGAACCCATCAGAGGTCATCTTCACCGGGGCCGGTACCGAGGGCGACAACGCCGCCGTTCTGGGCATCGCCCGCGCAGGCAAGGCGCGCGGCAAGGGGAACCACGTCGTGATCTCCGCGTTCGAACACCACGCCATCCTGGAGCCGGCCCACCGCCTGGCCAAGGAGGGTTTCGAGGTCACCGAGCTGCGTCCGCGTGAGGACGGGATCGTCTACGCGGAGGACCTGCGCGCCATCCTCCGCGACACGACGGTGTTGGTCAGCGTGATGCACGCGAACAACGAGCTGGGCACGGTCCAGCCGATCAAGGAGCTCGCGGCGGCCACCCACGAGCACGACGGCTACTTCCACACGGACGCCATCCAGGCGCTCGGCAAGGTCGACTGGAACGCCGTCGACCTCGGCGTGGACGCGGCCTCGTTCTCCGCGCACAAGATATACGGCCCGAAGGGCGTCGGCGCCCTCTACCTCAAGCGCGGCACTCCCTTTGAGGTCTACATGATCGGGGGCGGCCAGGAGTCGAAGAAGCGTTCGGGCACCCAGAACGTCGGGGGCATCACCGCCTTCGCCAAGGCCCTCGAGATCATGCTGGCCGAGCGCGAGTCGGAGGACCCGCGCCTGGCCTCGCTGCGCGACCGCATCATCGACGGCGTCCTGAAGATGCCGCACACGGCCCTCAACGGCGCCCGCGACGTCCCGCGCCTTCCCGGCACGGCGAACCTGTCGATCAACGGGGTCGAAGGGGAGGCGATGCTGCTCAAGCTCGACAACAAGGGCATCGCGGTCTCGACCGGCTCGGCCTGCTCGTCGGGCTCCCTCGAGCCGAGCCACGTCCTGCTCTCTATCGGCCTCAAGCCCGAGATCGCCCACGGATCGCTGCGCGTGACGGTCGGCCGCTTCACCACCGACGCCGACGTCGACTACTTCCTCGAAGTGCTGCCGCCCATCATCGCGAACCTGCGCGCCATGTCCCCCGTCTACGCCAAGATGTTCGGCGCGTCGGCCTAGAGCCGACCGAACCGCACACCCCCCAAAGCCCCGCACTGCGATCCGAGAAGGAGACCACCCCGTGCTCTACACCGAGAAGGTCATGGACCACTTCAACAACCCGCGCAACGTCGGCGTCATCGATGACGCCGATGGCGTCGGGGAGGTCGGCAACCCCGTCTGCGGCGACGTGATGAAGATCACGATCAAAGTCGAGAACGACCGCATCACCGACCTGAAGTTCCAGACGCTCGGGTGCGGCGCCGCGATCGCCACCTCCTCCATCGTCACCGAGATGGCCAAGGGGATGACCCTCGAAGAGGCCGTCGCCATCACCAAGAAGCAGGTCGCCGACGAGCTCGGAGGCCTGCCGGCCGCGAAGATGCACTGCTCGGTGCTCGCCACCGATGGGCTCAAGGTCGCGGTGGACGACTACCTCAAGAAGCATGGCCGCGCGCCGATCGCCGGCGAGATCCTCTCCGAGGACCCGAACTTCGATCCGCATGCCGAGGAAGAAGAGCAGTCCGTCGCCGCGGAGAACTGTCATCTGCACGAGTAGCGCTCCGAAGGGCGTGTGAACGACCATGGCGCGCGTCTTCGTGGCGATGAGCGGGGGTGTCGACTCTTCGGTGGCCGCGGCTCTGCTCCTGCAGCAGGGCCATGACGTCACCGGCGTGACGATGCGTCTGCTTTCGACCGAGGACGAGACCGGCAGCTGCTGCTCGCTCGACGGCGTGCGCGCGGCCAAGCGGGTGTGCGACACGCTCGGCGTGCCGCACTACACGCTGGAGTTCACCGAGGAGTTCGAGCGCGAGGTCATCGAGCGGTACTGCGACGACTACGCCGCGGGCCGCACGCCCAACCCGTGCATCGTCTGCAACGACCGCATGAAGTTCTCCGAGCTGATGCGCCGGGTCGCGCTGCAGGACGCCGAGTTCCTCGCCACCGGGCACTACGCCCGGATCGTCGAGGGTGCCGACGGTCGACGCCGGCTGGCGCGCGGCGTCGACCGGGCCAAGGACCAGTCCTACTTCCTGTACCGCATGACACCTCGGCAGCTTGACCACACGCTCTTCCCGCTGGGCGGCCTGACGAAGCCCGAGGTGCGGGAGCTCGCGCGCTCCTTCGCACTGCCCACGGCCGAACGCCCCGAGAGCCAGGAGACGTGCTTCGTCCCCGATGACGACGTGCGCGCGTTCGTGCGCGAGCGGCGGCCCGACGCGTTCGTTCCGGGCGAGATCCGCGATGCCACGGGGGCGGTCGTCGGCTCGCACAACGGTGTGCCGGGCTACACGATCGGCCAGCGCCGAGGCCTCGGACTGGCGGGCCCCGGGCGCAGTTTCGTCACCGCGGTGGATGTCGCGAGCGCCACCGTCACCGTCGGTGTCAAGGGCGCGGGGTCTGCGCGCGTGATCGTCGCAGGCGACCCGGTGTGGTCCGGAGCCGGCGAGCAGCGCGTGACCGTTCGCGCGCGGTACCGAGGACCCGAGCAGTCGGCGACCGCCCTGCTGACCGGCGACCGTCTCGTGGTGCGGTTCGACGAGGAGATCGAAGCGCCCGCGCCGGGACAGGCGGTCGTGTGTTGGGACGGCGAGATCGTGGTAGGTGGCGGAGTCATCGAGGAGGCATCGTGATCGACCTTCACATCCACACGGCGCGCTGCGGGCACGCGACAGGCGAGATGGCGCAGTACGTGGAGGCGGGACGCGCCCGCGGACTCGATGTCATGTGCTTCACGGACCACCTGCCGGTACCGGAACCCTATCCGCAGCACTACACGATGAAGGCGGCGGAGCTGCCCGCCTACGTCGCCGACGTGCTCGCCGCGGCGCGCGAGTCGCGCGCGACCGGCGGGCCCGAGGTGCTGCTCGGCGTCGAGGCCGACTGGCTGCCCGACGCTTTCGCCCATGTCGAGGGCCTCATCGCCGCGCACGACTTCGACCTGGTGCTCGGCTCCGTCCACTTCCTCGGCGACTGGGCGTTCGACGACCCCGACCTGATCGCGCGCTACGAAGCGTGGGAGCCCGACGTGCTGTGGGAGCGCTACTTCGACGAG
>Ga0209638_1000952_pt1 | contig 19018 bp, 17 predicted proteins | sample BarGraNGADG00211_FD_184490 | JGI IMG/M metagenome (GOLD analysis project Ga0209638, IMG submission 184490) | Arctic peat soil microbial communities from Barrow, Alaska - Barrow Graham LP Ref core NGADG0002-211 (SPAdes) (version 2) | ecosystem: Environmental > Terrestrial > Soil > Wetlands > Peat...
CAGGGAGCGCGCGGTGACGGCGGCGGTCATCGCCCTCGCGCACGCCGCCGGCATGACCGTGGTCGCCGAGGGTGTCGAGACGCGCGAGCAGCTGCTCCTCTTGCACGAGCTCGGCGCCGATGAGATCCAGGGCTACTTCTTCTCGCGGCCACAGCCGGTCGAGGGATGCGTGCCCTTCCTCAGTGGACGCTGCAGTGTCGAGGACGGCCAGCCGTCCTAGGGTCGCGCGAGGCCGGCCGCGGCGCAGGGTTGGTGGACGCCGGCGCGTCGAGGACCGAGAGCACGCGCGCGCTGAAATCGTAGTCGTCGACGACGCCGGTGACCTCGACGTCGACGAACGAGCCGGCTGGGGCATCGGTGTCGAGCCAGGTGACGCCGTCGATGTCATCCGCCTGCCACGGCAGCCGCGCCACCGCGCCCACCGCGCCGGCATCCGCGTCATCCGCGCTTCGCTCGACGAGTGCGTGCGCCCGCGTTCCCACGCGAAGCTCGTAGCGTTCGGCGGTGATGGCGCGCTGCAGATCCGTGAGCCGCTCGAGCCGGTCGCGCTTCACCCCCTCGGGGACGTCGTCTTCCATCTGCGCGGCACGCGTCCCGTCCTGCGGCGAATACGTGAAGGCTCCAACGCGCTCGAACTGCAGCTCCTCGAGAAACTCGAGGAGCTGCTGAAAGTCATCGTCGGTCTCACCGGGGAAACCCACGATGCACGTCGTGCGGATCGCGAGGTTGGGCACCGCATCGCGAAACCGCGCGACCTTCTCGCGGATCGTGTGCTTGCGCTCGGGACGCCGCATGCGCTCGAGCACCGCATCGGACGCGTGCTGCATCGGCATGTCGAGATAGCGCAAAATCCGCGGCTCGGCGGCGATCACCTCGAGCAGGCGCGGCGTGATGCCGGCCGAGTAGAGATACAGGTTCCGGAACCAGGAGATCGACGTCTCCTTCACCAGCGCCTCGAGCAGCTCCGGCAGGCGCACGCCGTCGCGGCGGTCGCGGCCGTAGTGCGCGAGATCCTGCGCCACCAGGCTCACTTCACGCGCGCCCTGCAGCTCGAGCAGCTGCGCCTCGCGCACGATTTCGTCCAGTCCGAACGACCTGTGCTTTCCGCGCATCAGCGGAATCGCGCAGAACGCGCAGCCGTGATCGCATCCCTCGCTGATCTTGAGGTAGCGCACGGCCGGCGAATCGCCGGCATACACACGCACCCCTGGATGCGTTGTGACAGACTCGCCGATCAGCCCCTTCTCGCGCAACCGCGGCACGAGCTGATCCATTTCCGATGCGCCGAGGAAGAGGTCGACTTCGGGAAGCACTCCGGCGAGTTCGTCGCGATGCCGCTCGATCATGCACCCGACGGCGACCACCGCGGTCGCTGCACCGTCCACCTTCATGCGTCCCGCTTCCACGATTGCGTCGATCGACTCGCGCTTGGCCGCATCGATGAAACCGCAGGTGTTCACGATGATCAGCTCGGCGGTCGACGCATCGGACACCAGTTCCGCGCCGTGATCGATCAGCTGCGCGAGATAGCGCTCCGAGTCGACGGTGTTCTTGTCGCAGCCGAGGGTGATCAGGGCGACTCTCATGCCGGCCGGAAGCCGGAGGCCGGAAGCCGGAGGGTGGAGCCAGTTCCGCGGATCAACGATAGTTACCGAATTGGAGCTCGACCCCCACGTCCTGCGTGCGCAGGAACGCGATCACGGCCTGCAGCTCGTCGCGCGACGGCGCGCTCACGCGTACCTGGTCACCCTGAATGGAGGCCTGCACCTTCTTGAACTTCTGGTCCTTGATGGCGGCGGCGACTTTCTTGGCCGTCTCGCCGTCGAGCGCCTGTTTCAGCTTGATCTCGCGGCGGAGCGTGTCGCCGCCGGCAGGCTTGACCTCGCCGATATCGAGGTTCTTCACGGGAACGCCGCGCTTGATCAGCTTCGACTGGACGACGTCGAACAGGGCCCGCATGCGCATGTCGTTGTCGGCGAGCAGCGCGATCAGGCCCTCGGCGCGCTTGAACTCGATCTCGATCTTCGCGCCCTTGAAGTCGTAACGCTGCGCGACTTCCTTGCTCGCCTGATTGATGGCGTTGTCGACCTCTTGCAGGTCGACGCCGGTGGTCACGTCAAAAGAAGCGGTCGGGGGCATGCTGGAAATCTAGACTAAACGCTGTCGGACGACACCCGTCAGCGAAGAAACATCAACTGCACGCTCTCACCTGCCACCTGTCAGCGAAGCATCCCCTCGAGCCGCGCCTTCACCGCAGGCCATTCGTCATCGACAATGGAGTACCACGCCGTATCCCGCCGCGAACCGTCGTGGTGCAGCATGTGCTTCCGATGAATCCCCTCGAACTGCGCCCCGATCCGCTCGATCGCCCGGCGCGACTTCGCATTGTCCTTGTGCGTCTTGAGCTCCACCCGCGTCGCGCCGAGCGTTTCGAACGCGTGCCTCAGCATGAGCAGCTTCGCCTCGGTGTTCACCGCGCTGCGCTGGTATTCGGGCGCAACGACCGTCGCGCCGATCTCCATCCGGCCGTCGCGCGCGGAGATGTTGAGGAACCGCGTGCTGCCCACCACCAGATTCTTCTCGATGAGCACCGTCACGAACGGCAGCCCGGTGCCGCCGCGCCCGCCGGCGAGCCCCTCCTCCACCCACGCCTCGAGCGAAGGACGGTCGAGCGGCTGCATCGCGGTCCACGTCCAGAGCGACGGTTCGTATGCGAATCTCGCGAGTGCGTCCACGTGATCGCGCGTGAGCGGCTCCAGACGGACGAATCGCCCCGTCAGCGTGACCGGGGCGATCCTGAGCGGCGTCGTGATGCCGGCCACTGTTTTTTCTTAGCCGAGATAGCTCTCGAGCGCCCGCGCGCGGCTCACGTGCCGCAAGCGCGAGAGCGCCTTTTCCTTGATCTGGCGGACGCGCTCGCGCGTGATGTTCAGCACGGCGCCGATCTGCTCGAGCGTCATCGGCTCGGACCCGTCGAGCCCGAAATAGAGGCGCAGGATCTTCGCCTCGCGCTCCTTGAGCCCCGACAGGGCGAGATGGATCGATTCCGTGAGCGCCTTGTCGAAGGTCTCCTCGTCCGGCGTTTGATTCGTGGTATCGGGGAGATAGTCGAGGAGCCGGTTGTCCTCGCCCGGCGTCATCGGCGCGTCGAGCGAGAGATGGATCTGCGAGATCGCCATGGTCTTGGCGACCTCTTCTTCGGTCAGATCCGTTCCGTTCGCGATCTCGGCGTGCGTCGCTTCGCGGCCGAGCTCCTGGAGCAGGGCGCTCGCGCGCTTCCCAATGCGGTGCAGCGTGCCGGCGCGGTTCAGCGGCACACGCACGATGCGGCTCTGCTCCGCGAGGGCCTGGAGGATCGCCTGCCGGATCCACCACACGGCATACGAGATGAACTTGATCCCCTTGGTCTCGTCGAATTTGTGCGCGGCGCGAATCAGGCCGAGGTTCCCCTCGTTGATCAGGTCGCTGAGCGAGACGCCCTGATTCTGGTACTTCTTCGCGACGGAGACGACGAAGCGAAGATTGGAGCGCACGAGTGTGTCGAGCGCTTCCTGATCGTCCCCACGAATTTTCTTGGCGAGCTCAACCTCCTGCTCCCGCGTGATCAGCGGAAACACGCTGATGTCGCGGAGGTACTGGTCGAGCGATCCTTCTTCGTACGTATGTCGTTTGTGGGGCAGACCGGCCATGTGCGTTCCCGCTCCTGCAACCTGAGAGAACTCCGCCCGACATGAGCGTGGTAAGAATGTGGAGCGTATCCGGTTCCGGCGTAAGGTCAGTTGGAGGTCAGTGTACGCGCTCGCCGAGCCTGCTCCAGCGCACGCGAGTGAGCCAGTCAAGCGCCGACGTGCTGTCGGGCGCGTAGCTGTAGTACACGACGATCGGACTTCCCAGCACGTACGAAAACGGGACGAAACCCCAGTAGCGGCTGTCGAGGGAGTTGTCGCGGTTGTCGCCGAGCATGAAATAGTGGCTGGCGGGCACCACGATCGGCCCCCAATTGTTCCGCGATGCACGATACGTCGCGGCATGCGCTCTGCGCGCCACCAAAAACTCGCGCTGCCAGCCGAATTCTTCCCCGCCCGGGTCGGCGTTCGGCTCGGTGTGCGTCACGTACGGCTCGTCCTGCGCCTTCCCGTTGCGCACGAGCGTCCCATCGCGCATCGAGAGCGTATCTCCCGGCAGCCCGACGAGACGTTTCACGAAGTTCTTGCTCGTATCTTCGGGCCACAGGAACACGACGACGTCGCGATACCGCGGCTGCCGGAGGGCCGGAAGCCGCCGGCCGGTAAACGGAATCTCGGCACCGTAGACGAGCTTGTTCACGAGGAGGAAGTCGCCCACCAGGAGCGTGCCTTCCATGCTGCCGCTGGGGATGCGATAGGCCTCGACGAGGAACGCCCGGACCAGCAGGAACAGCAGAATCGCGAGCGAGAGCGATTTTGCCCACTCGAACAGCCCGCGCGCAATCGAGCCCACCGCGCTGCTGCGCGGGAGCTCTGGTGGCGTTTCTTCGAGTGCAGTGTGGTTCATGAGGTGAGTGCGAAGCTGGAATGTTGCGAAGTCAATCAGGCGATGGAAGATCGAAGATGGAAGATAGACATCGCGCTCCATCTTCCATCTTCGATCTTCCATCTAGTAGTTCTAGTAGTTGTCTATCTGCGCCCGCTGCAGCTTCCCGCTGAAATCGACGTACCCGACCTTCGTCTCACTGTAGAACTCATACACCTCCCACCCGCCTTCGCGGTGTCCGTTCCCTGTCTGTTTGACACCGCCGAACGGCAAATGGGCCTCTGCGCCGATCGTCGGAGCATTGATGTACGTGATGCCGTTGTCCAGTTCGTTGAGTGCGCGGAACGCAATGTTCACGTCCTGCGTGTAGATCGACGACGAAAGACCATAACGCACATCGTTGTTCACGCGGAAGGCCTCGTCGGCGTCCTTCACTTTGACGACCGAGAGCACCGGCCCGAAAATCTCCTCCTGCTCGAGACGCGACAGCGCCTTCACGCCGGTGAAAATCGTCGGCTGAAAGAAGTGGCCGTGCTCGAGGCCCTTCCCGCCCGGGCGCTTCCCGCCCATGCGCAGCGTCGCCCCTTCGGCCGTCCCGATCGTGATGTACCGTTCGACTTTGTCGAGCGCGCGCGGGTTGATCAGCGGTCCGACGTCGGTGCCCTTCGTGCGACCGTCGCCGAGCACGAGCGTCCGTGCCCGCGCTTCGAGCATGGAAACGAACGTGTCGTGCACACCCTCCTGTACGACCAGGCGGCTCGTCGCCGTGCAGCGCTGGCCCGTGGTGCCAAACGCGCCCCAGAGCACGCCCTCGAGCGCGAGGTCGAGATCCGCGTCGTCGAGGACGATCATCGCGTTCTTGCCGCCCATCTCCAGCGACAGCCGCTTGTGCGAGCGCCCGCACTCCTCGCCGACCTTGCTGCCGGTGTCCGTCGAGCCGGTGAACGACACGAGGGCCACGTCGGGATGCGCGACGATCGCGGCGCCGGCCTCGCCCTTGCCATGCACCAGGTTGATCACGTCGGGCGGCAGGCCGGCCTCGAGCAGGATCTCCACGAACAGGTGTCCGGTCATCGGCACGTCTTCCGCCGGCTTGAACACGCAGGCGTTTCCGCACACGAGCGCCGGGAACATCTTCCACGTCGGGATCGCGAGCGGAAAATTGAACGGTGTGATGATCCCCGCCACGCCGATCGGCCGGCGGAAACTCATCGCCCACTTGTTCCGCAGCTCGCTCGGCACGGTGTGCCCGAACAGCCTGCGCCCCTCGGTGGCTGCATAGAACGCGGTGTCGATCCCCTCCTGCACGTCACCGCGAGTCTCCGCGAGCGGCTTCCCCATCTCCCGCGTCATCACGTCGGCGAGCTCGTCCTTGCGCGCGATCAGGATGTCGCCCGCGCGCCGCAGCACGTCGCCGCGCGCGGGCGCCGGAGTGCGGCGCCAGATCTCGAAGCCGCGCATCGCCGAGGCCACGGCGGCATCGACGTCGGCTTGTCCCGAGAGTGGAAAGTGGCCGATCACGTCGCGGGTGTCGGCGGGATTCGCGTTGTCGAAGTGTTTGCCATCCGCCGGCGCCACCCACTGGCCGGCAATGAAGTTTTTCAGGGTTGGGGCGTCGGGGCTCATGAAGTCAGCTCTTTGGGACGGGACGGTTCGCTACGGACGGCAAGCGCTTGATGGTGGGTCTTCCCTCTTAACCACGGATATTCGCGGATCAACTTCCGGATTCGCACTGATCATGACTGGGGGTACAACGCTCGCGGGGCTCAGGCTCGTGCATGGTGATCTTACGCGTGAAATCATCGGGGCCTTCTATGATGTCTATAACAAACTCGGGTTCGGGTTTGTAGAACCTGACTGACCGTCGGGTTGATTCTCAATTTCGGTCCGCAGCCGACATTTCGACGTTTGCTGTTGACGTCCCCCCAAGATGGATCCGTGTTGATCCGATCCTGATCCGGAAAATCCGTGGTTAAGGAGGAAATCTCAGCCCCGAGCGCTTCTCGTCTGAAACGCACGCGCCGCCAGATCTCAGGAACACGTCCAGTTCGCCGGATGATTCGGCGTCGGCTTCGCGTAGCCGACGCGGGGAAGCACATCCGTCGCGGCGAGCACGATGCCCCAGGTGAGCAACAGCAGCGAAACCGTGTGCGCCCTCGCGGCCCTGTGCTTCCAGGTCCAGATCGACGACCACACGCCTGCGACGATCAGCGTGGCGACGGCGCCGAGATAACCAGCCAGGCCGAACCCGCACCGCGCGCCGTACGGCCAGAACACGATCGCGATGCCGAGCACGCACGCGAGCCCGAGTCGCGCCATCACGCCGAATGTCGACGTTTCGGAGCGCGCCGCCGGCGGCGCGATTCCCGCGGACTGCGCAGGCGCGCGCACCGGCGCGGCGCCCTGGCTCGGAATCGACGAGATCTGCTGGTCGATCTTCCGCATCTCGGCATCCCAGTCTCGATCGCTCATTCGCTCTCCCGCGCCAGCCCGTGGCGCTCGATCTTCTTGTAGAGATTCGAGCGCGGCATGTCGAGTGCGCGCGCCGTTTCCGCCACGTTCCAGTCATGCTGCCGGAGCTTCACGGTGAGGAACGCCCGCTCCGCCGCAAGTTTGAACTCCTCGAACGACCGGCTGTCCTCCAATCCGCCCAGCCCGCCCGTGGTCGACGCCCGCACCCCGGTGAGGCGCTCGACGTCCGCCGCCGTCACGCGCGGGCCGGGCGCCAGGATCAGGAGACGCTCGATCGTGTTTCGCAGCTCGCGAACGTTGCCGGGCCAGTCGAACGCGGTCAGGCGTTCGATCGCCGCTGCGTCGATCGACCGCGGCGCGACGCTGTCATGCTGCGCGAACTGCGACAGGAAGTGCTCCACCAGCAGCGGAATGTCCTCGCGGCGCTCGCGCAGCGGCGGCACCTGGATCGGCACCACGTTCAGCCGATAGTAGAGATCCTCGCGGAAACGTCCCGCCGTGATCTCCCCCTCGAGCTTCTTGTTCGTCGCGGCAATCACGCGCACGTCCACCTTGCGGGGCTTCGCGCCGCCGATCCGCGTCACGTCGCCGTCCTGCAGCACGCGGAGCACCTTCGCCTGCGCGGCGAGCGACATGTCGCCGACCTCATCGAGGAACAGCGTGCCGCCGTCGGCCTGCTCGAACTTGCCCGCGCGATCCTGGATCGCGCCGGTGAACGACCCCTTCATGTGGCCGAACAGCTCGCTCTCGATCAGCTCGCCGGGAATCGCGGCGCAGTTCACCTCGACGAACGGCTTCCTCGCACGCGGCGACTGGCGGTGCAGCGCGCGCGCCACGAGTTCCTTGCCGGTGCCGTTCTCGCCGCTGATCAGCACGCGCGCGGCCGTGTCGGCGACCTTCTCGATACTCTCGATGAGCGCGCGAATCGCGAACGACTTGCCGACGATCTCGTAACGGGACTCGATCGTCGCCTTGAGCCGCGCGTTTTCCTCGGCCAGATCGATACGGCCCGTCGCGTTGCGCAGCGTCACGAGGATGCGGTCCGTGTCGAGCGGCTTTTCGAGAATGTCGTACGCGCCGAGCTGCGTGGCCTCGACGGCATTCTGGATCGTCGCGTGGCCGCTGATCATCACGACCACGGCGGACGGATCGCGCTCGCGCAGCCGCTTGAGCGTCTCGAGGCCGTCCATGCCCGCCATCTTCACGTCGAGGAACACGAGCTGCGGCTTCCACTGGTCGTAAATCGCGAGTCCTTCGGTGCCCGACGACGCGGCGCGCACCTCGTACCCCTCGTACTCGAGGAGTTGTGTCAGCGCGGCGCGGATCCCCTTCTCGTCGTCGACGACCAGCAGGCGGCGGCTCACGGCACCAACTTGTAGAGGACGACGTGCCCCTTCGCCACGCGAACGTCCGCGAGCTCCAGCGGCACGTGCACCGGAATCGCATCCCTGGGCATGGCGGCGTTGCGATCCTTCGGCCGGATCCGGCCCACGATTTTCGCGATCAGCGCCGACGGCAGCTGCAGATCCTTGAGCGCAATCTGATCGACGCGGAACAGCGCATGTCCCGGCGAGACCACCTCGAGGCGGCCGCGCACCGTGATCTCCTGTCTGCCGCCGATCATCGAGCCCAGCGACCCGAGCGACTTGGCATCCACGAGATCTGCGATGTTCACCATCGCCCGCACGTAGAGGCGATCGTCGCGCGCGAGCGCCTCGGCGCCGGCGGAATCGTGGCTCAGCTCGCGCAGCGCCGGGTCGAGCGCGTACGCGGCGAGGTCGCCCGCAGCCACGTCGACGTAGACGGGGCCGTTCCTGCTCGACAAGCGGCCCACCGCGAGGCGCGCGCGCGCCGAGCCCTCGGGAGTCAGCGGCTCCCACTTCTCGGCGGAAACCTTCACGGCCGCGGGCCCGACGCCGAGTCGCTCGCGAAGTTTCGGATACCACGAGTCGTGGGTGAACCAGCCTATCGCGCCGGCCACGGCCAGCACGAGGAGACAGCCCAGCCGGCCGATGCAACCGAACATCAGGACACTCCCAGCGACTCGACGAGCGGCGGCTCGTTCGCGCGATTGAGGGATCCGCTGCGGAAGCCGCGCAGGTCGAGCTCCACGGTCTCGAATCCGGCGGCCCGCACAGCGGCGCGCAGTGCCCCGCGGCCGTCCGGTGTACGCCAGCGCTCCAATTCCGCCGGCGCCAGCTCTACCCGGGCGGCGCTCCCGAAATAGCGAACCCGCAGGTCGCCCGCCACACCGATCTCTCGCAGCGCGCGCTCGGCCGCCTCGACCTTCCCGAGGCGAAGCGGCGTGACTGCAGTTCCATATGGAAGGCGCGACGCGAGACACGGCGACGACGGCGTTGACCAGGTAGGGATGTCGCGCCGCTGCGAGAGCGCGCGAATCTCGTCCTTCGTGAAGCGAAGTTCAGCCAGCGGTGAGAGCACGCCGTGCTCCGCGGCCGCGCCCTTCCCCGGCCGGTGATCGCGTTCGTCGTCGGCATTCGTGCCGTCGATCACAACGGCGAGCCCCCGCTCGCGGGCGACGGGCACCAGCCGCGACCAGAGTTCCGTCTTGCAGAAGTAGCAGCGGTTCGACGGGTTCGCGGCGTAGCGCGGATCGTTGATCTCGTCGGTATCCAGTTCGAGCACCGGCACGCCGAACCGGCCGGCCACGTCCCGCGCACGCGACCATTGCTCCATGGGATAGCTCGCGCTGCGCCCGATCACGGCGAGCACATGCTCCGGCCCGAGCGCGTCGAGCGCGACGCACGCGAGGTACGCCGAGTCCACGCCGCCGCTGAAGCCGACAAGCACGGAGCCCCGGCTCCGCAGCCATTCGACCAGCGCGACTTCCTTTTCGAGTGCAGACGGCGCCACGTGCATCGGCATCCAGGGAAAGCTAGTGAGATGGTCTTTGGGATGGCGCGAGGCGCTGATGGATCACGCCTCCCCTCACTACGAAGGCGATGCGCCTGGTGTTCCGGATGTCGGACACCGGGTTCCCGTCGAGCACCACCAGGTCGGCCATCTTCCCGGGCACGATCGAGCCGAGAGAGGAAGCCGCGCCGATCGCGAGCGCGGAGTTGAGCGTCGCGGCCGTGATCGCCTCGAGCGGCGTGAAGCCGGCACGGGTCACGAGCAGTTCCATCTCGCCGTGAAGTCCCGGAAGCGAGTCGTGCGAGCCGAAGGGCATCATGCCGTCGGTGCCGGCGCAAATCGTGACGCCGGCGAGTTTCGCGGCCCGTGTCACATCGTACGCCCACTGCGCTGCGCGCTTTGGGTCGACCAAGCCAAACGACGATTCGCGCGCGGCTTCGAAACGCGGCAGGATCGAGAGCGTTGCGTCGAACACGGTGTTCTGCGCCTTCATCTTCGCAAAGAGGTCCTGCATCGCCGGTCCGTCCGCCGGCACGGAATCGTACGCCGAACGCGGCGGCACGCGGTCGGCGTAATGCATCGGCGGGTTCGGGATTGCCGCCCAGTAGAGGTAGATCGCGTGTGAAATCACGTCCACGCCGGCGTCCACCTCGTCGAGGGCCGTCGCCGGAAAGACGGTCGAATGGCTCCAGACCTTCATTCCCTGCCGGTGCGCCTCGGTCGTGATCTTCTTCACGAGGTCGGCGGGAAGGTCGGCGTAGATCTTGATCGCGGTTGCGCCGGTAGCCTTTGCGTCGCGGACGGCGAGCTTCATGTCCGTCGTCGGTGTGATCGCCTTCATCCAGGGAACCTCGCCCGGCGTTCCGCCGTGCGCCGACGCCTTCGTCCGCGCGTCGGTGAAGAAGCTCGGCCCCGCCATGAGCGACGCGTAGTACAGGCGCGGCAGCTCGGCGTCGGCGCGACGGGACCGCGTCGCGAGCTCCCCGAGTGCGATCCCGTCGCCGGCCATGTCACGCACGCTGGTGAGGCCACCGAGAAGCGCGAGGCGCAGTGTCGCGCCGGCCTTCGCGTCCTGTCCCGCAGGATCGGTCGCGACGTGCACGTGCGAATCGATGAGGCCGGGGATCACGAACTTCCCGGTCAGATCCACGGTGCGCACATCCGCGGGAAGCGCCCGGCTCCCGGTTTCGAAGATGTCCTCGATGAGGCCGCGATTCACGAGGATGGTCTGCTTCGCGGCGGGTGCGGCGCCCGAGCCATCGATGACGGTGGCGTTCGTGAACGCGATGTGCGCGAGCGTGTCGGGAGCGCCCTGCGCCGACGCGCGGCTGGAGCAGGCGGCCAGGCACACGGCGACCGCCGTGGAGGAAACAGCTGCGACAGCGGCTGCGAGAGCGGCTGCCCTGAGAATTCGGCGAGTGATCTTCACCAGCGAAAAATACTACTCCAACATCACCTCTGCCGCATTGGCGCTCTTCGTCTTCCGCACGAGCACCAACAGCGGGATCAACGCCAGCACGAGCCCTGCGGCCAGCATGTAGGTGTGCGAGTAGGCGATCACGCTCGCCTGCCCCAGGATCTCCCGGTCGAGCACGGCGTACGCGCGGCGCAGCGCGGTCCCCGCGTCCGCGCCGCGCGCCGCGAAACCGCGCGCGAGCATCGTGACGCGCGCGAGGCTCCCGGGGTCCGTGGATGTCACATGCTCCGACAAGAGTGCCCGCACCTTCGCGGTGTCGTGCGAAACGATCGTCGCGACGGCGGCGATGCCGAGCGATCCGCCGAGCTGCCGGAAGAAGTTGAAGAGCCCGGTCCCCTGCGGCAGTTCCGGGCGCGAGAGCTCCGCGAGCGTCACCATCGTGAGCGGCACGAACATGAGCCCGAGGCCGGCGCCGCGCAGGATGAGCGGCAGGAAGAAATCCGTGCGGCCGCTGGCGCTCGTCACCTGCGAGAGCTGCCACATCGCCACCGCAAAGGTCGCCGCGCCGCACGCGATCAGGAATCGCGCATCGAACTTCCTCGTGAGACGTCCCACCACCCACATCGAGAGCGCCGTGGCGATCGCGCCCGGGAGGAGGACGATTCCCGTCTGCTGCGCGGTCATGCGCAGATTGTTCTGCAGGAACACCGGCAGCGTGAACACCGACGCGAACAGCCCGACACCCATCACGATGCCGAGGAGCGTGCCGACCCACATCTGCCGGTGGCGGAGCACGCGGAAGTCGATCACGGGGTGGTCCGTGGTGAGCTCGCGCCACACGAGCAGCGCGCCGGCGACTACAAATGAGATCGCGAGGCCGATCATGAGCTTCGAGTCGAACCAGTCGTCACGCTGGCCGTATTCGAGCAGGTATTGCAGCGACGCCACGCTGACGATGAGCAGGGAAATCCCGATGTAATCCACCGTGGGCGAACGGCGTTGGTGCGCGGAATCGTGCACGTATGTCGCGATCCCGAAAGCGGCGAGGATGCCGAGCGGCACGTTGATATAGAAGATCCACGGCCAGCTCCAGTTGTCCGTGATCCAGCCGCCGAGCGTCGGGCCGATCGTTGGGCCCACCATCACTCCGAGCCCGAAGAATGCCATCGCCATCCCCGCCTCCTCGGGCGGGAAGGTCTCGAGGAGCACGGCCTGCGATACGGTCATGAGCGCGCCGCCGCCGATGCCCTGCACCACACGCCAGAAGATCAGCACGGCGAGCGAGTGCGCCGCCCCGCAGAAGAAGCTCGCCGCCGTGAAGAGGAAGATCGACCCCACGAAATAGCGCTTGCGCCCGAACATGCCGCCGAGCCACCCCGTGAGCGGAATGATGATCACGCTCGCGAGGATGTAACCGGTGGAGACCCAGGCGATCTCGTCGAGCGACGCGCCGAGGTTCCCCATCATGTCGGGGAGCGCGACGTTCACGATCGAGCTGTCGATGACCGGCAGCAGCGACGCGAGCACCACCGCGAACGCGATGACGTACTTGTGCGGCTCTCCGCGGTCGAACGCGCGCTCAGTTGGGGATCCCATCAGGCGGGGTGGGGTGCTCGGTGACTGTGTCCAGGATTCACGGGAGGAAAGATAAGCGAGTTGGCGGCCGCACTTTCGACGCGCGTGCCACGACGACAGATTTCAGGCATGAGCGCATCCGCCCCGCCGTCAGCACTCGACCTTGCCGCACTCGCCAAACAGACCGGCCCCAATCGCGTCTCGGAAATGGCCGGCGGCCTCGTCGCCTCGGAGATCCTCAAGATCGCCGGTCAAATCCGCGGACTGGTGCAGGGCGGCAAGTCCATCTGCAACCTCACCGTCGGCGACTTCGACCCCAAGCAGTTCCCGATTCCGGAGCGCCTCCGCTCCGAAATCGTCAAGGCGCTCGACGCCGGCGAGACGAACTATCCGCCGTCGGACGGCGTGCTCCAGCTGCGACAATCGGTGCAGCGCTACTACCGGCGGGAACTCGGGCTCGAGTATCCGGTGGAGTCGATCCTCATCGCGGGCGGCGCCCGTCCGCTGATCTACGCGATCTACCGTGCCGTTGTGGACGAGGGCGATCGCGTGGTGTATCCGCTGCCATCCTGGAACAACACGCACTACATCCACATGGCCGGCGCGCAGGGCGTGCCGCTGCCGTGCACGAGTGGGAACCGATTCCTTCCGACGCTGGAAGATCTCGCCCCCGAGCTTCCGACGGCCCGGCTCGTGTGCCTCAACTCGCCGCTCAACCCAACGGGAACCGCGATCGACCCGGAAGTGCTGCGCGGCATCAGCGAGGCCATCGTCACCGAAAACCGGCGGCGCGAGACGACCGGCGCGGGTCCTGTCTACCTGATGTACGACCACATCTACTGGCCGCTCTGCGTGGGCGAGACGAAGCACGTCACGCCGCCCGAGCTCGTCCCGGAGATGGCGCGATACACGATATTCGTGGACGGCATCTCGAAGGCGTTCGCCGCCACCGGTGTGCGCGTGGGCTGGTCGGTGGGTCCCGTCGACGTGATCGAGCGCATGAGCGCGATTCTCGGCCACGTCGGCGCGTGGGCGCCGCGTGCGGAGCAGGTCGCGACCGCCGCACTGCTCGACGATGCCGCCGGACGCGCGGCGTACAACGCGACCTTCCTCTCTGGTATCCGGCGTCGGCTCGACGTGACCTACCAGGCGCTCGCGGCCATGAAGGCGAAGGGACTGCCCGTGGACGTCATAGCGCCGATGGGTGCGATCTACCTCAGCGCGCGCATCCATCCGTTCGGGAAGCGCACGCGCGAGGGCAACGTGCTGAACACGAACGAAGAGGTGCGCGCCTGGATTCTCGCGGCCGCGCAGATCGGGATCATCCCGTTCCAGGCGTTCGGCGTGCCGGACGACGCCGGCTGGTTTCGCCTGAGCGTCGGAGCCGTAAGCGAGGCGCAGATCGCCGAGGCGATGCCGCGGCTCGAGGCGGCGCTGGCGACGCTCACGTAAGTCAGGCAGCGCCGCGGTTCCGGAACCTCAACGCCTCGGCCACCGCCGCGTCGGGGACGTCGTCGGCGCCATCGAGGTCGGCAATCGTGCGGGCCACTCGCAACGCGCGATGATAGCCTCGAGCGCTGAGGTGCAGCCGGTCGGCGGCCTGCTCCAACACGAGTCGCGCTGACGTAGTGATTCCACCATGCGCGAGCAACCAGCGTCCCGGCACGTCCGCGTTGGTCTGCGTGCCGGTGAGCGACGCGTAGCGAGCGCGCTGGCGTTCCCGTGCAGCTTCGACACGCGCACGGACCGATTCGGAACGTTCCTCCGTGTTCACGGCGCCGAGCGCCGACAGGGCGACCGCGCCGACGTGCGCATGGAGATCGATTCGGTCGGCCAGGGGGCCCGAGAGGCGCGCGCCGTAGCGTTCGATGTCGGCCGCGCTGCAGGAGCAGATGGCGTTGGGGTCGCCCGATTTTCCGCATGGACATGGATTGCAGGCACCAATGAGCTGAAATCGTGCCGGGTACGCCACGGCCTGCGCGGCGCGCGCTATCACCACGCGTCCGTCCTCGAGCGGCTGCCGCATCGCGTCGAGCACGTGGCGCGGGAGCTCCAGCATCTCGTCGAGGAACAGCACGCCGCGATGGGCGAGGCTCACTTCGCCCGGCCGCGGCCCGGGGCCGCCGCCGATCAGTCCAGCCATCGAGATCGTGTGATGCGGCGCGCGGAACGGCGGAGTGCGCGATGGATACGTGCCGGGCGGGAGCAGGCCGCCCACCGAGTGCACGGCGACAACCTCGAGCAACGCGGCCTCGTCGAGCGCGGGAAGGATTCCGGGGAGGCGCCGCGCCAGCATCGTCTTCCCGGCGCCCGGCGGGCCGACGAGCAGCACATTGTGCGATCCGGCCGCCGCAATTTCCAGCGCGCGCTTCGCGACGGGCTGGCCGATCACGTCCGCAAAGTCCAGCGCATCGGGCGGCGTGCCGGATCGCACCGGCGGCGAAACGGCCGGCGGCAAGGCACCCGCCCGCAGCGCATCCACGAGCGCGCGCAGCGTCGGCGCGGTCGCAAGGCGGGCGCTCGTCACGAGCATCGCCTCGGCGGTGTTTCCTTCGGGGAGCACGAGCGCCCGCACGCCGCTGCGGGCCGCCGAGCGCGCCAGCGGCAGCGCGCCCCGAATCGGACGGATGGATCCATCGAGCCCGAGTTCTCCGGCGACGAGCAGCCCGTCGAGAGCGGCCGCGTCGAGTTGTCCCGTTGCGGAGAGCAAGCCCAGCGCGATCGGGAGATCGAACGCGGTGCCGTCTTTGCGCACGTCGGCCGGACTTAAGTTTACAGTGACCCGTCGCGACGGAAGCGCGAACCCCGAGTTCGCGATCGCGGCGGTGACTCGCTCGCGCGCTTCCTTAACGGCGCCGCTGGCGAGGCCGACGATCGTCCACGCGGGGAGCCCCGCCGCCACATCGACTTCGACGGTGACGTCGTAGGCCTCGATGCCAAGGACAGCGGCTGAGCGGACGGCGGCGAGCATGATCCATGATGCCACGCGAGGCGAGAATCGCGTCACCGGAATCATGCCATGGGCATCGCACCAACGCACAATCTGTAGGGGATCAACCTTCGCGGCCCGCTGGCGTCCGGAAAGCTCCCACACACAATCAGTGTTTTTCCGACTGCCACGTCGCCGTTCTGTCGGCATGCTCCGAATGAGGATGCCGACCCTTCCATCGGGCGGGGCCATTCTGATCGCGTAAGCGCATCGGACTGGAGGGTTGTTTGCAAAATTCACAGCGGGAGGGTACTGCCTTGCTGCCTCGAAGAGCGCTGCGAAGAATCGCATGACGGGCTTTTTCAAGAGGCTGCCTGAGGCGGTCGTCCGCGTCGGGATCGTGTTCCTTCTCTTCATCACCACCGTGTCGTTCGCGCGGTGGATGATTCCCGCGTCCCTCAAGAACGGCCGCGAACACCGAACGGCGACGGTCAAGAGAGAGACTGCCAAGGCCATACACTACGCCGGCGCGGATGCCTGTACCGAGTGCCACAAAGAGATCAACGCCGTCAAGACGGAGGGCTACCACCGCAATCTCTCGTGCGAGACGTGCCACGGCGCCGCCAAGAATCACGCGGAGGATCCGGACGTCAAGGCGAGGACGGACAAGATCCGTGAAGCCTGCACGAGGTGCCACATGTACGACCCGTCGCGGCCGACCGGTTTCCCGCAGATCAACCCGGTCGTGCACAATCCGCGGAAACAGTGCGTGGAATGCCACAAACCGCACAGCCCGAAACCGCCGCACGTGCCGCAGGAGTGCCAAGCCTGCCACGGGCAGATCGCGCGCACCAAGGAGGTTTCACCGCACGTCGACCTTCCCTGCACGACCTGCCACACGGTGGACGTTCAGCACAAGGTCTCGCCGCGGGAGGTCAGGGCCCAGATCCCGTCCGATCGGTCGTTCTGTGCCAAGTGCCACAGCATCGACTCGCCGGTGAAGGAAACCCAGAAGGTCGATATCAAGACGCACGGCGAGAAGTACCTGTGCTGGCAGTGCCATTATCCCCATGAACCGGAACTGCACTCGTATGGAACGAAGACGCTTCCTTAAGAAGAGCCTGACGCTGCTGGCGGAGGCCGGCGTGCTGGGCGGCATCGCGACGGCGGCGAAGACCGCGCGTGCCGAGCCGAAGGGATACGACCCCTCGAAGCACCGCTACGGCATGGGGATCCAGATCGACAAGTGCATCGGCTGCGGGAAGTGCGTGGAGGCGTGCAAGGAGGAGAACAACGTTCCGAGGGACGTGGCCCACTTCCGGACGTGGGTCGAGCGCTACGTGATCGAGCAGGACGGTGGGGTCGTGGTGGAGCGCGTCGATCCGGGATCGAGCGGATCGCATGAACCGATCCCGAACGAGAACACCGTTCGCACCTTCTTCGTCCCGAAGCTCTGCAACCAGTGCGATAACCCGCCCTGCGTCCAGGTCTGTCCCGTGGGAGCGACGTTCAAGACCGAAGACGGCGTCATCCTGGTCGACGCCGACCGCTGCATCGGGTGCCGCTACTGCATCCAGGCCTGCCCCTACGGCGCGCGATACCTCAATCCGCTGACCGACACCGCGGACAAGTGCACGTTCTGCTATCATCGCATCACGAAGGGACTGTTGCCCGCGTGCGTGGAGGTGTGCCCGACGCAGGCCAGGATCTTCGGCGACATCGACAGCCCTGCAAGCCCGCTGGCTCGCTTCAGGCGAATGAACAAGCTGCACGTCCTCAAGCCCTCGTTGAACACTGAGCCCAAGGTCCAGTACGCGGACCTCGACGGGGAGGTGAGATAGTGCACACGGCCGCTCACGCCATGCTGTTCCTGCTGCCGCAGACCACCGGCTACATCTTTCCGAACGAAGCCGAGATGCCGTGGAGCCTCCTCATCGTCGTGTATCCGTATCTCACCGGCCTCGTCGCGGGCGCGTTCATCCTCGCGTCGCTCGTGAAGGTGTTCAACGTCAAGGAGCTGCAGCCGGTCTATCGCCTCTCCCTGCTGACGGCGCTCGCCTTTCTGCTCATCGCGCCGCTCCCGCTGCTCCTGCACCTCGGGCATCCGGAACGATCGTACGAGATTTTCCTGACCCCGAACCTGACGTCCGCGATGGCGATGTTCGGCTTCGTGTACGCCTGGTACCTGATGGTGGTGCTCCTGCTGGAGATCTGGTTCACCTACCGGCGGGAGCTCATCGTCTGGTCGCAGGGTGAACGGACCGTCATGAAGGTGGTCTACCGGGTGCTCTCCCTGTTCTCGGTGGATACGAGCGAGGAATCCGCGGCGTTCGACAGGAAGGCGATCAAGGTCATCACCATCGTCGGCATTCCATCCGCCTTTCTGCTCCACGGATACGTCGGATTCATCTTCGGTTCCGTGAAGGCGAATCCCTGGTGGAGCTCGGTGCTGATGCCGATCGTCTTCCTGTTCTCCGCGATCGTGTCGGGGATCGCCCTCGTCACGTTCCTTTACATGGTGTTGACGACGCTTCGGCGCGAGCGCATCAACATGGCCTGCCTGGATAAGATGGCCTCGTTCCTCTTCTACGCCGTGATCCTCGACTTCTCGCTCGAATTCCTGGACTTCATCCATCGCCTGTACGAGAGCGAGGAGTCCATCAAGATCCTCTCGGAGCTCGTGATGAACCGGCTGTTCTTCAGCCTCGGCGTCATCCAGGTGTTGCTCGGAATGTTCGTCCCGCTCGGCATCATGGTGTTGATCCGGGTGTTGCGCCTCGACGAAGAACTTCGAAAGCTGCTCTACTTCGTCGCTGTGATCCTCATCCAGCTCGGCATCTTCGCCACGAGATGGAACGTGGTGATCGGCGGGCAGATGTTCTCGAAGAGCTTCCGGGGACTGATGGAGTACAAGGCGAAGATCGGCGGCATGGACGGCTTCCTGATGACGCTCGTACTGCTCGTGCTTCCGTTCATCGTGCTGACGGTGCTGATCAAGGTGCTGCCGCCGTGGGATCGCCCGGAGAGCGTCGCGCGCTAGCGCTGCTCCGTCGCGCCTTCGAGTCTTGCGCCGGTGCGATCGTGGCGATGTGAACGTCCATAACGTTCGTGCCCGTCGCACCGGTTCGCATCACGGCGCCGGCCGCGTCGAGCGCTCGCAGGGTGTCGTTGTTTCGCAGTTGATCGGCGAGATCCAATCGGGCGGCTCGCACGCGGAGAGCGGTCGCACCATCAACGAC
>Ga0209638_1000953_pt1 | contig 18999 bp, 13 predicted proteins | sample BarGraNGADG00211_FD_184490 | JGI IMG/M metagenome (GOLD analysis project Ga0209638, IMG submission 184490) | Arctic peat soil microbial communities from Barrow, Alaska - Barrow Graham LP Ref core NGADG0002-211 (SPAdes) (version 2) | ecosystem: Environmental > Terrestrial > Soil > Wetlands > Peat...
CCAACAGGTCTGTGCCAGCATCGACCAGAACCTGGGCCCGCTCCAGGTAATCCCCAACTACCCCGATTGCCGCCCCAACCCTGAGCCTGCCCTTGGCGTCCTTGGTGGAGTAGGGGAACTGCAGGCTGCGCACAAGGTCCTTGGCCGTCACCAATCCGGTGAGGTGTCCAGACTCGTCGATCAGTGGCACCTTTTCCACCCTGTGCTCGGCGATCAGGTCGCGGGCCGTGTCGGTACTGCTGCCCGCAGGGGCCGTGATAAGCCTGTCCAGCGGGGTCATTCTGCTTCGCACGGGCTGAGAATCGTCTGCGAAGAGGATGTCGCGCCGGCTCAGCATCCCCAACAGCCGACCATTCCCTTCCACTACCGGCAACCCGCCCACCCCACGCCTGGACATGACGGCCCTGGCATCGGCGATCTTCTCGTCGGGCCCGATGGTGTAGGGATCCTCGATCACCCACCCCTCAACTCGCTTGACGCGCCGAACCTCCGCTGCCTCTTGCTCCATCGACATGAATCGGTGGATTGTGCCTATCCCACCCATCCGCGCCATGGCGATGGCCATGCCCGACTCGGTGACAGTGTCCATGTTGGCGCTGACGATCGGGACTGCCATGGAGATGTTCCGAGTAAGTCGGGTGGATGTGTCGACGTTTCGGCGTGACGCGATGGAGGAGTGCTTTGGCTCCAGAAGGACGTCGTCATAAGTCAGTGTCAACCTGAACTCTTCGCTCATCTTCTCCCAACCCCAGCCGTCCGGCAGAAAGTAGAGGGATCTTACCCCTCGGACCCCGCCACATTATACATGCACGCTTTGCGCCTTGTGCCGTTTGATGGCCGCACCCGGGGGGTGGTACCCTTGTAAACGCGGTCGGCCCTCAGCCCTCTGATCTCAGCACGAGTGCCCAGAACCCAGGACTCAGAACCAGCCAGTGGAGGCCAAATGAACGATATTCGCCCCTTCAGAGGGCTGCGCTACAACGAAGCGGCGGCGGGGCCGCTGGGTAAGCTGATCTGCCCGCCCTACGATGTTATCTCTCCACTGGAGCAGTTGGAGCTTCATGGCAGGAGCCTCTTCAACGTGGTTAGGCTGGAGTTGGGCTTCCAATTCCCGGAGGACGACGCCCTCGCCAATCGCTATACCAGGGCGGGCTCCATTCTGAATCGCTGGCTCTCCGAGGGGGCTCTGCGGCCGGAGGTTGAGGACTCTATCTACCTGTATGAGCAGCAGTTCAGCTACGAGGGCGTTGCCATGTCCAGGCGTGGGGTTCTGGCCGCCCTGCGACTCACCCCCTGGGGGGAGGGGGTGGTGCTGCCCCACGAGGAGACCATGGCGGGGCCCAAGGTCGACCGGCTGGAGTTGATGCGGGCCACGGCCTGTAACCTGAGTCCCCTCTATCTCCTGTTCGACGACCCTTCCGGAGGGGTGCGGCGCGAGATGGAGGCGGCGATGGCACAAAGATCCAACGCGACGGCGGATGCCGGCGACGGCCAGTCGCACAGGCTCTGGGTTCTGGGTGGTGAGAGCCACCGCGGGTTGCTGAATGCCCTTCGCCACCCGCAGCTCTACATGGCCGATGGGCATCACCGGTACGAGACCGCCCTGGCCTATATGGCGGAGCGCAGGGCCGCAGACCCTCAGGGCAGCCCTGAAGCCCCCTACAACTATGCCCTGGTAATGCTTGTTGACGCCACCGACCCGGGCCTCGTCGTGTTGCCTACTCACCGGCTGATCCGCGACGTCGAACCGGCGGTGCTGGCAGGGCTGGATGCATCCCTCCTGGCCTCCTTCGTGTCCGAGCCGCTGCTGGCTATCAATGGCTCCGACGCGACGGCCAACGCCGCCATGCTGCTCCGTGTTCTGCGGGAGTCGAGGCAGCGTGGCCCCGCGCTGGGGCTCTACCGTGCCGGCGGGGCCGTCAGCATACTGCGGCCCCGAGAGACCCTCCCTGTCTCCGCATCTGGTAGACCGCTGCTGGACATGGACGTACTCCACGAAGGGGTCCTGCGGCCGCTGCTGGGTATAGGCGCGGAGCGGTTAAGGGCGGGGACCAACGTGACCTACACGCGGGATGCCGCCGAAGCGCTGGCGGCGGTGGAACAGGGCAAAGCCCAGGCAGCCTTCCTGCTGAACCCCACGAGGGTGGATCAGGTGCTGGAGACGGCCAGAGCAGGTGGTAAGATGCCGCAGAAGTCCACCTACTTCTACCCCAAGCCTGCCACGGGGCTCGTGATCAAGCGACTGTAGGCCGTCAGCCGTCGGCTGACGGCCTACAGATCATTCCTGTGCCGGCTGCTCCGGGGGCGGGGCAGCGGCCCCCGATCGCTGGTCGCGCAGCCAGCGGTGGATCTCGTCCAGGGCCGGAGGGGCCACAAAGAACACCTTCATGTCCGACGGAAACTGGATCCGGTGGTCCCCCGAGATGAACAGCAGCCCCGCCTCCTCTGGTTTCAGCGTCTCGTCGATCTTCTTTGCCATCACCTCGTATCGTCGTCGGGTGACCTCGGTGTAGAAGCCCGTCACCTTCTCCGCCGCCGTGCGACTCTCCAGCCCTATCATCAGACAGCGTTGCCAGTCGAAGCTCTCCGAAACCAGTTCAGGGTCCTCCATCGCCTCAAAGGTGGCCCCGGACTCGACCTTGCCGCGGGTGAGCGAGCCGCTCTTCTCGTTTATCTCCTCGACGGCGTTGAGTCCATCCTCCCCCGCGAGACCGACGGACTCGTGGTAGACGCGGGCTACGGCGCCGATCCTGGCCTCGAGCTTCAGCAGCTGCTCCCGCACCCCCGTCCAATAGCGTTCGTAGATCTCTGCGTAGTCCTTGGTTGGCTGCGGTGGCGAGAAGACCAGCGGAACCAGGTAGATCTTCCGCTCGGTTGTGAACTGCTCGGCGGCCGGTTTCTCGATGCGTCCGAGTTCTGTAGACATGGCATATCCTCCCAGACAGTGAGGCTGACAGCTACAGAATAGCGATCGTCTTCCGCGATGTCTATATCAACACGGTTATGAGATGAGGCGTGGGTTGGCATTGGACATCATGAATCGTTTGGCGCATTATTCTCGTGGAATTAGGAGAAAGTCGACAGACCGAGGAGGGTCTGATAATGATAAGGGATATTGCTCAGATATTGCTGGTTGGTGTCGCCATATTGGCGCTTCTCCTCGTTGGCCCTGTCGGGGGGCTGCTGCTGGTTGCGGCATCCAACGCGGTTGGGGTCCAGCCCGCGGCCGTGCTGGTTCTCGCGGTGATAGCTATCCCCCTTGCGGCTTCCGTGGGTAGGTCCACCGGCCGCCGCCGAACCGCCAGCAAACAGGCTGAGCCTCGCACCTGGTCTGAAAACCAAAAAGCCGCCTGATCTGCCCCCCCCTCGAGAGGTGGGGACGGGTTTTGCCCTGTCCCCGCCTCATGTTGCCCCGGAAATTTCCCCGGACCCTGCCCCAGGTGAGCCTCAACAGCTGTAGTTTGCCATCAAAGTAAATATCGTCACACGAAAACGCTGCCCGTACGGTTAAGAGTTGCGGCACATCAGCCGATAATCTATATGAGCAGACAGAAGGGCGATAGGTAGAACGGCGATAGGTTGTAGAGGCGATCTGAGTTAGAGGTGTCCCCTATGGAAGGCAATCCGCAGAGCGGGCCCCGCCAATCTATCCAGGATGAGGGTGTTGCCAGAGCCGCGGCAGGAGCATCGGGCATTCCTCAGCTGATGATGGGCGAGATGTCGGCTGCTTTCGTCACGCCACCACCGGCGCCCGTTGTCCCGGCGAAGGGCTGCGACCCTGATGAATCGCACCTGGGGGACGAAGGACTGGTGGTGGACGGGGTTGGATTTGAGCAGTCCGAAATGGATGCGGACCAGAATGCTTCCATAGCCGAGACAGTACAGGACAGTGAAACCATCGTACAACTGGACGATGGTCTGCTGGCTGCCCAAATCTTCATCACAACCCCGGTGGGTGGCGGCAATCCGGCGACCCTGGAGGGGGTGAATGCCAGGTTGGCCGAGGCCGGTGTGGTCTACGGGATCGACGAAGAGGTTCTGCAGAAGGTGGTCAACGAGGTTCTGTCCCTCACGATCCCCGGCATGCGGTGGGGACCCATCCTGGCGGCTCAGGGTCGGGCTCCGGTTGGCGGAGAGGATGCCAGGATCGACTATCACCCCTGCCTTACCGCGACAAGCGGCCGCCCGAAAGTGGAGTCTGACGGCACGGTCAACCTGTTCGAGCTTAACGTGGTCCACAATGTCACCAAGGGGACTGTGCTGGCGGTGGAGACGCCGCCGACGCCTGGCCAGCCCGGCATGACGGTGATGGGGGCGGAGATTCCTGCAAGGCCGGGCCGTGAGTGCTGGCTCAAGCCCCGCAAGGGCACCGAGCAGAGCGAGGACAAGTACACCGTTACAGCTGCCTTCGACGGCCACGCCACCCTTATTCAGGGGGAGATATCCGTAGCCAACGTCTACCACGTGAACAAGGATGTGGGGGTCGAGACCGGCAACATCCAGTTCGTCGGCAGCGTGGTGATCAGAGGCAACGTACAGAACGGTTTCACCGTTAAGGCCGAGGGCGATGTGGAGGTTCAAGGCGGCGTAGACGGTGGCAGCATCGAGACTTCCGGCAACGTCACCGTCCAGTACGGGATCAAGGGGGCCCTTGGCCGAGGTAAGGTGGTGGCCGGAGGCGCCGTAAAGGCCAAGTTCATCGAGAACGCGGACGTGAGGGCCGGCACCAACGTGTGGGCCGCGGACGGCATTCTGCAGAGTCGCGTGGAGGCCGGGGCTACCATAGAGGTGTTGGGACGGCGCGGAGCGATCATCGGCGGGCGAGTATCCGCCTTGGTGAAGGTATCGGCCCGGACGCTCGGGTCCGCCATGGGGAGCAGCACCGAGATATCGGCCGGCGTGACCCCCGCCGCTAGAACGGAACTGGGAGAGATCCGGAAGAAGCAGGCAGAAATGGAGGAGCTGGTGGTGCGTGCCAACCAGATGATCCAGTTCCTGGTGGAGCAGGAGAGGCGCGGGACGCTCGGCCCTCAGAAACGCTCCAACCTGTCCAAGTTGGTGGCTACACAGGGGCAACTCTACAACACCATAGAGTCGCTGACGCTTCGAGCCAAGGAGCTAGAGCAAATGTTCAGCGAATCCCGCACCGCCGTGATCGAGGCGAGGGAGGTGTGCCACCCCGGCGTTACGGCGTTGATCGGCGGCGCCCGGTACGCTCCCAGCATGCCTCTGACGCGAGCCAAGTTCCACCTGAACGACCAGCAGGAGATCGAGGTGGGGAAAGCCTAGCCGAGCGCGAGTCCTTCGGTTCAAATGCGGCCACGTCGGCTGCTGCGACTCCTCCAAGAACAAGCATGCCACTCGGCATTTTCAAGAGACGGGGCACCCCATTATCCAGTCCTTCGAGCCTGGTGAAGAGTGGCTCTGGTGCTACCCGGACCAGCTCGCCATGGAGACCGCTCCTGGAAAGATAAAGCATAGAAGATAGTCTCACACTCCATCTTCCCCCGCGGGCGGTGGGGGCTTGCTCATGTGTCCATGAGGCGCTGTTGAATAGCCGTGTGGATTTCGCGGGGAGTTACCCCCAACAACCCCGCCGCGGCGCCCACCTCCAGAGCCCCCGCATCCTATCTGGTCAGAATCTCAACCCCTCGTTGCTGTTTCGTGTTCAACGTAATTGTCCTCATACCTCAAGTATGCGGACATTTTCCCTGAGCAGTGACAACACGCATTGACAGCCGGCCGAATTGAGCTTATAGTCACGATCTGTCAGCTATATTCCCTACAGGGGTAGGGTATGAGCGTCCTGGAGTCTGTCTCTGCCGCCCTCGTTCGGACCGTGCCAACCATACGCTTTTCCCGTCGCACGCGGAACAATGCGACATGGAGGTAGAATGGCTGCCCTCTCCTCTGCTCAGCGCTCCTATCTGGAGGCCACCTTCGGCGACCGCCTCAGCCTGCGCAAGACCGAGCGCAAACTGTATAGCCACGACATCGCCGCCATCCCAAGCCTGATCAAACCGCTGGTCGGCAGCACCATACCAGACGCCGTGGTTCAGCCCTCCACCGAAGAGGAGCTCGTCGCCCTGGTGCGCTGGGCGGTCCAGCAGGGACTGCCGCTGACCCCTCGGGGCAAGTCCTCCTCAGGCTACGGCGGCGTGATACCGCTGAAGCAGGGTGTCGTGGTGGATTTCTACAGGATGAACCGAGTACTGGCGGTGGACCCGGCGGGGATGACTGCGAGGGTCCAGGCCGGAGTCATCTGGGAGAAGCTGGACAGGGCGCTGGCCAAGCAGGGCCTCACGCTACGCACCTACCCAACCAGTTATCCCTCTTCGACTGTGGGGGGGTGGCTGGCCCAGGGTGGGGCCGGCATAGGGGCGTACGAGGCAGGCTGGTTCAGGGAAAGCGTGGTGAGTGCTCGGGTGGTCCTGCCGGACGGCTCAGTCCAGGCGTTCAGTGGCGGCGACCTCGATCTGGTGGCGGACGCCGAGGGGATAACAGGTCTCATCAGCGAGGTCACCATCAAGGTGCAGCCGCTGGCAGAGCTCGGTGTGGTGGCAGTTGGCTGTCCCACGGCCCACGATCTTCAGAGACTGGTGCAGGGGCTTGTCGAGGAGAGACTGCCCATCTGGTCGGTGGTGTTCATCAACCCTCGGATGGCGCAGCTAAAGAACAAGGCCCCCCTCATGGAACACATGGGCCACCCGGCTGAGGAGCGGGTGATCCTTCCTGAGCAGTACATCCTCACCCTGGCCTTTCGAGAGGACGACCGGCAGCAGGTCATGGGCAAGTTGCCGGGGATGCTTCCTACGGCTCGGGCTGGGCTGCTGAGCGACAAGATCGCGGCGCACGAGTGGGAGAGCCGCTTCAAGCTCATGGTGGTGAAGCGGTTGGGCCCGAGCTTGGTTCCCACCGAGGTGGTGATACCCCTGGAGTCCCTTGGGGACGTGATGGCCGACATCGATGCCAAGATCGACCAGCCGCTGGTCAAAGAGGGCGTGGTGATCCGCGACGGCGCTAACGGCCGGCCGGAGGTGGTAATCCTCGGCTTCATACCCGCCGACCAGCGGAAGCTCAGCTACAACTTCGTCTTCGGCCTGGCCCTCAGCACCATAAAGATCGCCGAACGGCATGGCGGGCGACCCTACTCTACTGGGATGTACTTCTCCGGCAAGGTGGAGAAGATCCTCGGCGCGGAGCGACTCAAGCGGCTGAGGTCCTTTAAGGCCAAGGTGGATCCATCAGGGATCCTGAACCCGGGCAAGGTACTGGGTGGCTCGCTGGTGGGGATCGCGGTTGGCCTGGCGGCGCGCTTCGAGCCGTTGGTCCGGCCCCTTGGGAATCGGGTCACGGTGCAGGTGGGAGAGCGGCCGGCCAACCCCGTGCGGGGCATCCCGGCCGACGTGGCCTGGTATGCATACAGCTGCTCCCAGTGCGGATACTGCGTGGAAGAGTGCGACCAGTTCTACGGCCGCGGCTGGGAGAGCCAGAGCCCCCGTGGCAAGTGGTACTGGCTGCGGGAGTACATGGAGGGCCGGGAGCAGTGGGACCAGTTCATGGTGGATTCCATACTGGCGTGCACCACCTGCGAGATGTGCAACCGCCGCTGCTCGGCCGCCCTGCCGATCGAGCCATCCTGGATGAAGCTGCGGGGCGACCTGATCCAGGAACAGAAGAAGATGACCTTCCCCCCCTTCGAAATGATGGCCGCAGCGACGGTAAAAGAAGGGGACATATGGGCCGGCTACAGGAAGGACCGGAGCGCCTGGTTCCCCCAGGACCTGCTGGAGCGCCACGGGCCGGATCACAAGAGCAGCACGGTCTACTTCGCGGGTTGCACAGCCAGTTACGTCGAGCACGACATCGGTATGGCCAGCGTGCGGCTGCTGGATGCCACCGGCCTGGACTTCAGCTACCTTGGCCCCAAGGAGAACTGCTGCGGCACGCCGATGCTGGTGGCGGGCAAGTGGGACGTCTTCGCCCAGACCCTGAAGAAGAACATTGCCGCGGTCAAGACCGCCGGAGCGGACACCGTGGTGACCTCCTGCCCTGCCTGCGACATGATGTGGCGCCACGTCTACCCCGACTGGGCGAAGAAGTTGGGGATCGACTACGACATCAAGACGCGCCACTACAGCGAGGTCCTGTCGGAGAAGCTGAAGTCGGGCGAGTTCACCTTCCCGGAGAGAGACGGCTCGCCGGTGACGGTGACCTGGCACGACTCCTGTCACATGGGCCGCGTCTCCGGGATCTACGAGCCCCCGCGGGATGTGATCCAGGCCATCCCCAACGTCAACTTCGTGGAGATGAGCTCCAACAGGGAGACGGCCCACTGCTGTGGTAGCGTGCTGACGCTGATCAAAGACCCGCCCGTGGCGGCTGAGGTGGGAAAGGTGCGGCTGGACGAGGCCGTGGAAGCGGGCGCCGAGAAGGTGCTGGCCCTCTGCCCCTGCTGCGAGTTCCAGCTTCGGGTGAGCGCGGACAAGAAGAAGGTACCAGTGGAGGTGGTGGACCTGGCGCGCTTCGCCGCCTCGGCGCTGGGCTTCGACTTCCCCGACCCGAACCCCGAGGTTCAGAGGCAGTGGGCGGTGTTCGAGGCGATGATCGCCCTGATGACCCCGAGGGGCTTTGCCGACCTGATGGGCACCATGTGGCCGGAACTGATCGACGCCATGCCCTTCGGGATGGGGCCGATAATGCGGGCGATGGGCAAGATACCCGGCTCTCTGGAGGCCATGAAGCCGATGTTTCCGGTGCTGTTCCCGATCCTGTTGCCGATGATGATGCCCAAGGTGATGCCGACGATGCTTAAGCGGGTAGCCGACAGGGTCCCGATGCCGGATTATATGCTCGAGCAGATGCCCGATCTGATGCCGCAGGTGATGGACAACCTGATGCCCCATATGCTCGGCGAAGTGGTGCCGCTGATCTCACAGCCGATGATCGACTACTTGCGAGGCAGGGCCGTGAGTTAGCTTCTTAAGTCTCAGGGAGGAGGGCCGGTGAGCCGCTCCTCCTCCCTGCCCTCCCTCTCTGATCGACACATCTAGTACATCCTCGTGCTTGACAGCCCCGAGGGTGGCCAGTAGACTGCCAACTGTATCCTGGATACGGTGTTCGGTCCCCGGGTCCAAGTTGGTCCACCCGGCACCACCCCTCATCGCCACGGCGAGCGCGCTTCCAAGCTCTCCGGGGGTCAGCAACAGCGGGTTGCTCTGGCCCGGGCTTTCGTATTCTCGCCGGCGGTGCTGCTCTTCGACGAGCCATTATCCAACCTCGACGCAAAGCTTCGGGCCGAGATGAGATTGGAGATAGAGGAACTCCAGCACAAGTTGGGGATCACCTCAGTCTACGTCACGCACGACCTGGAGGAGGCGCTGGCGATCTCCGACCGGATCGTCGTGATGCGCAACGGCATTATCGAGCAGATCGGCGGCCCGGCCTACATCTACTACCACCCGCGCAACGCCTTCGTGGCCGACTTCGTGGGATCGGCCAATCTGATCGAGGGCAAAGTGCGCCCGGATCTGGGCTCGGACGAGATGGTGGCTCTTGAGACCTCAGGCGGTAGCCTCATCTACGGGACGGCATTTGGACGGTCGGTAAGCGCTGACGGCGTCTTCTCCGTGCGTACAATTCATATGGGGCTGAGTCATGAGAGGCCGGCTGGCGAGTTGAACGCGTGGCCGGTCAAGGTGCGCCGCCACGTGTTCCAGGGCGACTTCACCCAGTACCACGTCGACTGGGAAGACCGCCAGCTTGTCGTCCGCAGCTCGGCGACGGAGCAGCCGGAGGATATGAAGGAAGCCTATCTTACGGTGGATCCACGCCACTGCGTGTTGCTGGAGTCTTAGACTAAGCGGGCACTTATCAGATATCTCGCGGTGGGGAGGGGAGAGCATGGATAGTCTCAAGGGAAAGGTAACCTGGGTCACGGGATCATCACGGGGTATTGGCAAGGCGATCGCGGCGCACATGGCCAGTCTGGGGAGCGCGGTGGTCGTTCACGGCACCACCCCCACCTCCGCGCGCGCCTTCAACGAGGGGGAGTCGCTGGAGGCCGTCGCTCGCGCCATCGCGGCGGAGCAAGGGGTGGACGTGTTGCCGGTTCACGGCGATCTCACCGAAGAGGCCGAGGTTAAGAGGGTCGTGCGCGAGATCCGGGCGAGGTTCGGACGAATCGACATCCTGGTCAACTGCGCCGGGGGGGACATCGGCGCTCAGGGCACCAGCGGACCTGAAGGTGGGAGGCCGCTGACCAACGATGCCCTCTCCGTGTCCTTCCCAGACATCAGGGCGGTGCTGGATCGCAACCTGCTGCCCTGCATCCTCTGTTGTCGCGAGGTTGCGCCGGAGATGATGGAGCGGCGATCGGGGAGGATAGTCAACATCGGCAGCATCGCGGGTCTGGGAGCAACCCCCACGGGGGTGATCTACGCCGCTGCCAAGGCGGCCGTTCACGAGTACAGCCGCTGCCTCGCGATGCAATTGCGACCCTTCGACGTGGCTGTGAACGTGGTGGCGCCGGGGCCAATCCTGACGCCGCGCTTTGCGGCGAGCCGGCCGCTGGAGGAGAAGATGATGGCGGAGGGCGGGACGATGGTTCGCTACGGACGGCCATCGGAGATCGCGGCCGCCGTGGCGTTCCTGGCCTCCGACGAGGCATCCTACGTGACCGGCCAGCTGCTGCGGGTGGACGGTGGCCAGCAGTGCTGGCCGGCGTAGACTGGTGGAGATGCGGGCCGGCCCTGCCCTGTTAGAGCCGGCCCGCTCCGTGTCAGGGGTGCTGCTGGAGGAATTTATCCAGTTCAGCGACCTCAGCCTCGCTCAGGCGGAAATCGGCTGCCGGGATGATCCCGTCGACCTGTTGTGGACCGCGCCCTCCAACGATAGCGCCGGTTACGGCCGGGTTGCGCAGGGGCCAGGCTATGGCGACTACGCCTGGCACCACCCCGTGCCTGTTGCCGATCTCTCGCAGCTTCTCCACCAACTCCAGGTTGCGTGAGAGGCGCGGCTCCTGGAACTGAGGGTTCTTTCGCCGCCAGTCGTTCTCGGGCAACTGGGCGACTCGCTCGCGGGTCATCGCTCCCGTCAGCAGCCCGGACATCATCGGCGCGTACACGATCACCCCGATGTTCTGCTGCCGGCAGAAGGGGAGGAGCCCGTTCCCCGCCTCAGGTCGCACCAGCGAGTAGGGGGGCTGGAACGAGTCGATGGGGGCGATAGCCTGCGCGCGCTTCATCTGCTCGATGCTGAAGTTCGAGACGCCGATGTAGCGCACCTTGCCCTCGGCCTTCAGCTCCGCCATGGTGCGCCACCCCTCTTCGAGGTCCTGGTCGGGTTCCGGCCAATGGAGCTGATACAGGTCGATCACGTCCGTGCCGAGCCGGCGAAGGCTGTTCTCCAACTCGCGACGGATCGATTCCGCCTTGAGGCTGGGAACGATTCTACCCTGCTCGTTCCACGCCCGTTCGCATTTAGTAAAGAGGTACGGACGATCGGCTCGACCCTTGAGAGCCCTGGCCACAACCTCTTCAGAGTGTCCGAGCCCGTACACCGCGGCCGTATCGATCCAGTTGACGCCCAGATCCAGCGCTCGCCGAATGGCGGCGATGGACTGGTCGTCGTCTTGCGGGCCCCATCCGAAGGCCCAGTCTCCTCCCCCAATTGCCCACGCGCCGAAGCCGATCGGCGTGATCTGGAGTTCCGTGTTTCCCAGCTTTCGTGTCTCCACTTTCTTCTTCCGTCCTCTGCCTGTGAGCTCGCGGAGCGCGCATGCACGGCCGGTGCCCGCGCACTCCGCTCGTGAACGTGGCTGACCTACGTGGTTCAGATTATGCGATAAATAGTTCGGATATACCAGTAGTAGTAGACACGGCAAGTCGTCACCGATGTGGGAATGCAGTTCCCATCCTCCAGATACTGAGAGAGGTAGCAAGGATGATACGATTCAATCCAACCTTGGCGAAGGTGATCGCGGTCGCCGCGACCAGTCTCCTGATACTCTCTGGCTGCTCATCGGCACCGGCCGCGGCGCCCACGACAGCTCCCGCCGCCGCGACCAAGGCGCCGGTCGCCGCGCCGACCACGGCTGCACCGGGAGCTGCGCCGACCACGGCCGCACCGGCAGCTGCACCGACTACGGCCGCCACCGCGGCGCCGAAGGCTGCCACGGGCAAGATCGCGCTGTTGCTGCCTGAGACGAAGACCACACGCTACGAGACGGCGGACCGTCCTTTCTTCGAGGCGAAGTTCAAACAGCTGGCTCCAGGTGTGGACATCATCTACAGCAACGCCAACCAGGATGCCAACACGCAGCTTTCGCAGTTCGAGGCGGCGCTGGCCAACGGCGCCAAGGTAGTTGTTCTCGATCCAGTGGATTCCAAGGCCGCCGGGGCCATGGCCGACAAGGCGAAGGCGCAAGGTGTCTCGATTATCGCCTACGACCGTTTGATCCTGAACTCGGATGGAGTCAGCTACTACATCTCCTTCGATAACGCGAAGGTGGGGCAGCTTCAGGCGCAGAGCCTGGTCACCCGGCTGGGCCAACTGAACATGCCGAATCCGCAGATCGTCATGATCAACGGGGCACCGACGGACAACAACGCCAGTCTGTTCAAGCAGGGGGCTCACAGCGTTTTCGACCCGATGGTGGCCGACAAGAAGTTGACCATAGCGAAGGAGTACGACACGCCGGACTGGAGCCCCGACCAGGCCCAGAACGAGATGCAGCAGTCACTCACCGCGTTGGCAAACAAAGTGGATGGCGTGTATGCCGCCAACGACGGGACGGGTGGCGGTGCTATAGCGGCCATGAAGGCGGCCGGGCTTAGCCCGCTCCCTCCAGTAACGGGCCAGGATGCCGAGCTGGCCGGGATCCAGCGCATCCTGAAGGGCGATCAGTACATGACGGTCTACAAGGCCATCAAGCCGGAGGCCGAGGCTGCGGCGCAGTTGGCCTACGACCTCCTGACCAATGCGCCGGTCCCGGCGGATATGACCCAGGGAAAGACCGTGGCCAATGGCACGGTGGACGTGAAGTCTGTCCTGCTCACTCCGGTCGCGGTAACCAAGGACAACGTGAAGGATACCGTGGTGATGGATGGGTTCTGGACCGCGCAGCAGATCTGCACGCCCGATATGGCGGACAGCTGTAAGGCGGCCGGTTTGCAGTAGGGTCTAGCATAGCGCAAGCGAGTCAGCCGTGTGGCTGGATCAGACCGGGGTGCCATTGGCCCCGGTCTGATCCAGCGGCGGGGGTATTGGAGCCAATGAATGAGCGAAGCTGTGCGTCGGCCGATCTTGGAGATGCGTGGTATCAGCAAGCGCTTTGGCGCCGTGCAGGCCTTACAGGAAGTCGACTTCGAGGTTTATGAGGGCGAGGTTGTTGGCCTGGTCGGCGACAACGGTGCCGGCAAGTCCACGTTGATCAAGGCCATCGCAGGTGTCTATCGGCCCGATTCCGGACAATACTTCTTTGAAGGCCGCGAGGTCAATGTGAACAGCCCGCGAGAGGCGACGGCTCTGGGGATCGAGACCGTCTACCAGGACCTCGCCCTTTGCGACAATCTCGACGTCGTCTCTAATCTATTTCTCGGCCGGGAGATGGTCGGCCCGGGCGTTCCCGGTGGCTTACAGCCCCTGGACGAGGTGACCATGGAGAGGGAGGTGAAGCGGGTCATCCGCGAGCTGGCGGTGCGCATCCCGTCGGTGCGATCGCAAATCTCGGGGCTGTCGGGCGGCCAGCGCCAGGGCGTGGCCGTCGCTCGCTCGGTGATGTGGAACTCCAAGGTGGTGTTGTTGGATGAGCCCACGGCTGCCCTTGGAGTGGCGCAGACCCGGCAGGTCAGGGAGTTGATCCTTCGGCTGCGCGAGCGTGGTCTTGGGGTCGTCGTCATCAGCCACAATCTCGCCGATATATTCGACGTCACAGATCGGATCATCGTCCTTCGCCTGGGGAGAAGGGTGGCCACGTTTGACGCTCATGGGGTCAACCAGGAGCAGGTTGTGGGCGCGATCACAGGTGCCGTATTTGGATCCTCGGGCGGACTCGGGTCCGCCGCGCCTGCGGCCGGAAACGCGGAGGGACCGGGCAAGTGAATCACAGGGTAGAAAGCCCAGAGACTGTCGCCAAAGAAGATTCGGCAAGCCCGCTCTCGTCCCTCCTGACGCTGGGAGGCGGTGGGTCGGTTCCCGTGATCGTGGGGCTGATCCTCATCTCCATCGTCTTCCAGGCTGCCAACCAAAACTTTCTCAGCCCCGTAAACTTGACCAACCTCATGGTGCAGATATCGGCGGTGGGCACCATCTCCGTGGGGATCGTATTGGTCCTCCTGATCGGCGAGATCGATCTCTCGGTTGGGGCGGTGAGCGGACTGGCCGCTGCCGTCATGGCGGTCCTGTCGGCCAAGAGCGGCCAGCCGGCAATCATGGCCGTTCTGGCAGGTATCGTGACGGGCGCCGCAATCGGGCTGCTTCAGGGTTTCTGGTTTGCGAAGCTGCACGTCCCATCCTTCGTCGTCACTCTGGCCGGTCTCCTGGGATGGCAGGGCGCCCTGCTCTACGTGCTGGGGAACACGGGTACGGTGAATTTGACTGATCCGATGATAACTGGCATTGCCAACACCCGGCTTCCGGTCGAGGCGGGTGTGGCGGTCGGCATCCTTTTCGTTGGGGGACTGGCCTTCACCACCTTTGGAGAGCGATGGCGACGCCAGAAGGCGGAGCTAGAGACAGAGCCCACTGTTGCGGCGATTGGCCGAATAGCAGGGGTGGCGGTGGGCGTCTTCGTGGCCATCGCGATCATGAGCGTGAACCGCAGCCCCAGCGGTTTCACCCCGATTCAGGGTGTGCCGTCCGCGGTGCCGATCTTCCTCGGGTTCATAGTGATCTTTGACTACATCACACGCAGCACTCGGTTTGGGCGGTACATATTCGCCGTTGGTGGCAACGAGGAAGCGGCACGGCGCAGTGGAATCAATGTCGATAGAGTGCGAATAGCCGTTTTCTGCCTTGCCTCAACCCTGGCCGCCTGTGGAGGGATCCTCGCTGGATCTCGACTACTGGCGGTGAATCAGTCCTCGGGCTCTGGGGACGTCCTGTTGAACTCGATCGCCGCAGCGGTGATCGGCGGAACCAGCCTCTTCGGCGGCCGTGGTAGCGCCTGGTCTGCACTTCTAGGTTCGTTGGTCATTGGATCCATTGCCAACGGGATGGATCTGCTGGCGCTGTCGTCATCCATCAAATTCATGGTGACCGGGGCGGTCCTACTTGTGGCCGTTACGCTGGATGCCTACACCCGATCGCGCAGGCAGCAGACGGGCCGATGATCAGGCCTCGTTGCTTGGCGGTCTAATGGGCGAAGCGGCCGCCCCATCTGTGGCCCCATTACTGCTGTTGGGTATCCAGAAGGCGGGCATCGTCCCTGATGCCGACGGGCGGCTCGCCACCCGGAACAGAAGTGGAATCGGGGTTAATCGAATCCTATGAATCGGGAGCAGCTGTTATGACTAAGCCTGGCACCATCCGCGAGCTGCGGACCAGCGACTACCGTGTGCTCTCCGTCAAGGAGGAGCTTCGGAAGAACCTCATCGGAATTCTGCGTCGTGGGGAGAACCCGTTCCCCGGCCTTGTCGGCTACGAAGGGACAGTGGTGCCTCAGGTTGAGAACGCCATCCTGTCCGGACAGGACATCGTCCTCCTTGGCGAGCGGGGCCAGGCGAAGACCCGGCTTGCCCGTAGCCTGGTCAGCCTCTTGGATGAGGAGGTGCCCGCCATCGCCGGCTGCGAGATCAACGACGACCCCTACCAGCCCATCTGCCGGCAGTGCCGGACCGAGATGGAGGAGGAGGGCGACGAGGCCAGGATCGTCTGGATCGGCCGCGACCAGCGATATGGCGAGAAGCTGGCCACCCCGGACATCACCATTGCCGACCTGATCGGCGAGGTGGACCCGATCAAGGTAGCCGAGGGGCGCTACCTGTCCGACGAGCTAACCATCCACTACGGCCTCATCCCCCGGACGAATCGGGGCATCTTCGCCATAAACGAGCTTCCAGACCTTGCCGAGCGCATCCAGGTCGGCTTGCTGAACGTCATGGAGGAGCGCGACGTCCAGATCCGCGGCTACAAGGTCCGGCTTCCGCTGGATCTTTACGTCGTGGCGACGGCCAACCCTGAGGACTACACCAACCGGGGGAGGATCATCACCCCACTCAAGGACCGCTTCGGCTCCCAGGTGCGCACCCACTACCCGAAGACCCTGGCCCACGAGATCGCCATCATGGAGGAGGAGCGCACCATATTCGCGGACGGGCTCGAGGTGATCGTCCCGGAGTACATGAAGGAGATCGTGGCGGAGATCACCCACCTCGCCCGGAAGAGCGGCGACATCAGCCAGCACTCCGGCGTCTCGGTCCGCGTCTCCATCACCGGCCTCGAGAACCTGATCTCCAACTCCGTGAAGCGAGCCATCCGGCTCGGCGAGGCTCAGGCCGCGCCCCGCATCAGCGACCTCCCCGCCGTGGTCGCCTCCCTGACCGGCAAGATCGAGGTTGAGGCGCTTGGGGACACCCGTGAGGAGCGGATCGTGGATAAGCTGATCCAGGGTGCCGTACTCAACGTGTTCAACCGCCGCTTCAGGATTGAGGAGTTCCGCGAACTGATCGTGCGCTTTGAGGGCGGCTTCGTGATGGAGGTCGCGGAGACGATGCCCTCGGAGCAGTACGTCTCCCCCGGCATGACCCTGCCAGGGATGAGCGCGGCGGTCGATCAGCTTCACCTGAGCGATCCCGCGGCCATGCCCGGCGTCAAGGAGAGCCCTGCCGTCACCGCGTCGGCAGTCGAGTTCATCCTGGAGGGGCTCCACCTCTCCCACAAGCTGAACAAGGAGCGCTCGGCAGGCAAGCTGCGCTACCGGAGGTAGGCCCATGCTGTACCGATACTCTCGATGGGACGGCTCCCAGGAGATCGATCCCTTCACGTCAGACGATCTGATGGACGGCCTCGCGGACGACCTCATGGAGAGTGGCGACCTGCGTAGCGCTCTCCAGCGGCTGTTCCGATGGGGACGTACCGGACCAGACGGCGAGCGCCAGTCGGGCCTCCAGGAGCTGACGGACCAGCTTCGCCGCCGCCGCCAGGAGGAGCTGAATCGTTACGACCTCGACTCGATGATGGACGACATCCAGAAGAGGCTGGAGGAGGTAGTCCAGACCGAGCGGCAGGGGATCCAGCGGCGGCTCGACCAGGCCGGCGCCCCGGACTCCCAGGGCAAGCCGCCCGAGCCTGACTTGCAGCAGATGCTGGAGAAGATCGCCAGCCAGAAGCAGCAGGCGCTCGACCAGTTACCGCCCGACCCGGCCGGCCAGATCAAGGCGCTCTCGGACTACGACTTCATGGACCAGGATGCGCGGCAGAAGTTCGACGACCTGATGAAGATGCTCCAGCAGCAGATGCTGGGCAACCAGTTCGAGGGACTCAAGCAGTCGATCCAAGGCATTACTCCCCAGGAGCTACAGGCAATGCGGGAGATGGTCCGCGACCTGAACAAGATGCTCCGTGAGAAGATGGAGGGTGGCAACCCCGACTTCCAGGGCTTCATGGACAAGCACGGCCGGTTCTTCCCACCCGGTATCAACAGTCTGGAGGAGCTGGCGGACCATATGCAGCGCCGCGCAGCCCAGATGCAGTCGCTGCTCAAGAGCATGTCGCCGGAGATGAGGCAGAGCCTGCAGCAGATGATGAGCGACCTACTCAAGGATGATCGTCTGCGGTGGGACATGATGCAGCTTGCTGCCAACCTTGAGCGCATCCAGCCTATGGAACAGTTCAAGCGCCGCTACCCATTCGGCGGCGACGAGTCGCTCTCCATGGAGGAGGCTATGCAGCTAATGGAGCGGCTCCAGCAGATGGACGAGCTGGAGAGGCAGCTCAAGGGGGCGCAGGGCGCCGAATCCCTCCAGAAGGTGGATGCTGAGAAGGTGGAGAGCCTCCTCGGTCCGGAGGCTGCGGATCAGCTGGAGAAGCTGCGCCAGATGATGAAGCTGCTGGAGAACGAGGGCTACCTGGAAAAGAGGGGGGACAAATACGAGTTGACGGCCAAGGCGATCCGGCGGATCGGCCAGAAGGCTCTGAAAGACATCTTCGGCCGGCTTAAGAAGGACGCCTTTGGCAAACACGAGACGGAGTTCCGGGGGACGGGCGGCGAGCGCAGCGAGGAGTCCAAAGCCTACGAGTTTGGCGATCCCTTCCTGGTCAATCTGGAGGAGACGCTGATGAACTCCCTGGTCCGGGAGGGCGCCGGCACCCCGGTGCGGATCCAGCCCGAGGACTTCAGCGTCTACCGGACGGAGCAGATGACCGAGTCGGCCATCGTGTTGATGGTGGACATGAGCCGGTCGATGCTGCTTCGGGGCTGCTTTGGGGCGGCGAAGAAGGTCACGTTGGCGCTGAACAGCCTGATAAAGAGCCAGTACCCCAACGACAACCTCTACATCGTGCTCTTCTCACAGTACGCCCGAGAGGTGCGCCCGGAGATGCTGGCCGAGCTGTCCTGGGACGAGGAGGAGTACGGGACGAACCTCCAGCATGCCCTGATGCTTGGACGGAAGCTGCTGGGCAAGCACAAGATGGGCAATCGACAGATCATCGTGATCACGGACGGCGAGCCCACGGCCCACCTGGAGGGCGAGGTGGCCCACTTTGCCTACCCACCGGCACCCCGCACCATGGTGGAGACCCTGAAGGAGGTCCAGCGATGCACCCGGGATCGGATCGTGATCAACACATTCATGCTGGACCGGAGCCGGCCGCTGGTGGACTTCGTCAACCAGATGTCGAAGATCAACAAGGGCCGGGCCTTCTTCTGCCCCCCGGAGCGGCTGGGCGAGTACATCCTGGTGGACTACGTGTCGAGCAAGCGGAAGAAGGTGGCGTAGCCCCGACCCGCGGGGGCGGCGCATGCCGCCCAACCGCAAGGCGACGCATGTCTCGCCC
>Ga0209638_1000955_pt1 | contig 18991 bp, 8 predicted proteins | sample BarGraNGADG00211_FD_184490 | JGI IMG/M metagenome (GOLD analysis project Ga0209638, IMG submission 184490) | Arctic peat soil microbial communities from Barrow, Alaska - Barrow Graham LP Ref core NGADG0002-211 (SPAdes) (version 2) | ecosystem: Environmental > Terrestrial > Soil > Wetlands > Peat...
GGGGACGGCCGCAGCCAGGACCACACCCCGAGCCGCTGGCACAACACCTACGTTTCCCGGGTCGCCCGCGCCCCCCACGGCAGCCTGCTGACCGTCAAGGTCCTGCTCGGGCTCCAGGAGCTGGCCAGCACCGCCACCTACGCTTCTTTGGAGGTCGCCAACCAGACCGTCAGCATCAACGACGCCCACGCAGGACTGGTCGCCCCGGCCGGCCTGCTCACCCAACGCTGGCCGCACACCCAGCTGAGCCTGGCCGCCGCGCCGACTGCCCGGGCCGGGAAGGGCTCAGGGCCGCGCCGCCGGGCCAGGGTCCAGGTCCGCGACCTGGCCGCCACCGGCATCAACCCCGCCGAGGCGGCCACCCTGCTGGCCGCCGAGCTGTCGTTCCCCGGTCACCTCGGCGGGCAGGGCAAGGGCCGGGGAACCCAGTCGGCCTACCAGCTCGAAGCCCTGTACCTGCGGGCCTGGCTGGAAAGCGAGTCCCCCGGTGCGGGCGACCCCCGCCGCGCCACCGGCGGGCAGCTGCTGGCCTACCTGGAACACCTGGCCGCTGCCGGGTCGTCGGTGGCCACCCGCCGCCGGACCACCTCGGCCCTGCGCGCCTACTACTCCTACCTGGCCATCCTGGACCCCGCCCTGGCCAACCCCACCCGCGTCCTGCCCTCCCTGGCCGAGGTCGTCACCGAAGCGGCCACCCACACCGAGGCGGACGTCGCCGCGGTGCTGGCCTGCGCCTGGGCGGCCGCGACCGACGCCTGCCACGGCGAGGACAACGACCCCTGGCTGCTGGCCCGCCGCGACCACGCCCTGTTGGCGACCCTGGCCTTCGGCGCCACCCGCCGCAACGAGACCCGCGCGCTGGCCACCTTGGACGTGGATGCCGACGCGCACCAGCTGACCTTGCACGGCAAGGGCGGGGCCAGCCGCACCATCACCATCCCGGACGTGCTGGCCGACATCCTGGCCGCCTACCTGCGCGACGTGCGCGAGGAGTTCCCGGACAACCCCTACCTGTTCACCGACCTGGTCCCGGCCGGGGCGGACACCGACGAGCACGGCAAGGCCCGGCCGCGGCTGGGCAAGGACGTCCTCCGCCGCATCTGCTACGACTTCGGCGCCCTGGCCGGGGTGGCCGGACCGAGCAGCCCACATTCGTACCGGCATTCAGCTGCGTCCAGGCAACATGCCGCCGGGGTGTCCATCCGCGACATCAGTGCTTACCTGGGACACGCCAGCACGCTCATCACCTTGCGCTACATCCACATCAACACCGGGTTCCTGCGCGCCGTCCTGGCCGAGGCCTTCCCGCCGGCCGCCGACCCCCTGCCCGTCCTGCCCGGGCGCCACCCGAGCACCGACGGCCCGAACCCTGGCCACGGCGACCTGCTCATCGCGCAGGCCGGGTAGCCGTTCGGCGCAACTGACCGGCCTGGCCCCTGCGTTCCCCGGGGTCGGGCCGGTCCTCGCATCGGCCAGCGACGCCGTGGAAGGCGCCACCGGGTGCCGGCCCGGTTTGGTCCGGGCCAGGGGGCAGGTACGCACGAGCGGACGTCGCCGGCGGGTCGACGCTGCGCCGGCGTGAGATCCGTTCGGCAAAACCCGATCGGGTGTCCCCCTTCTGGGCGACGACCCCGCCCCCAGGAGTGGATCGCGAACGCCTCAGGGCGTTTCGCGTCAAGTTCGCGACAACCGAGTCCGGCAGACGCCAAGACCCCCTTGGAGGGGTTATGACCACAACCGATCACCACAACAAGCTCGCCCAGCCCGCTGGCGCGGGCCAGAACCAGCACGGCGGCGACGTCGTCGGGTTCGACACGATCAAGGCGCGCAACCGGCTCGACCGGTTGCTGTTCACCAGAAGTCACCTGGCGACCATGGCCGCCCAACAGCGCAGCCACGACATGGACGAGGCCCACGAAAGCTTCCTGACGCTGTGCGCCGTCGAGTCCCAGATCCGCGACGAGTTCCCCGCGGAGTACGAAAGCTCCTTCGCGCGCTGGCTGGTCACGGAGGTGGCCGATGAGCACCCGGTCGGGGTCCTGACGCCCGGCTGCGGGATCTGCGCCTCGATCGCCGCGTGCTGCGGCGTCAACCTTCTCCCGCCAGAGGCCGCCTGAACACTGCGGCCGACGCCCGGGACCCGGTGAGGTCCCTGCCAGAGCGGGAAACACAAGTGGGGTGGAGGCCATTGGCCTCCACCCCACTCATCTTTTGGCCCACCGCCTCCGCTGCCCTGGCGGCGCTGTTCGTGTCCGGCCGGCGGCGCTTCCGGACGCTTCCGGCTTACGCGACCGGGCCGGTCGTGGGTGCCTTGATGGGGTGGGCTTGGTTGTAGGCCGCCCGGACGTCGGCGGGGATGCGGCCCCGGTCGGCGATGGGGTACCCGTGCCCGCTGGCCCAGAGCCGGACCGTCGGGTTGGTCGGCTGCGCTTGGCTGGCGGGTGTGCAGGAGGGGTGGGTGTGCCCGCGTTGGGGTGGGGTGTCGTCCCAGCGCCACATCAGCCCGGGTCCGGCCCCGAGGTCGGTGGTGCATCCGGTGGCGGGGCAGTGCACCCAGGTCCCGGTGTGGGTCTCGGTGGTGGTGAACAGGTCGCGGTAGGCCTCCGGGAAGGCGACGTTGCGCGTCGGGGTCCGCAGGCACTGCCGGCAGATGACGCTGGATTCGGCGCCGATGACGGTCTCGGGTAGGAGCAGGACGGCGTCGGCGGTTGGCGAGGGGCAGTCGGTCCAGGGGCAGGCGATCAGGGCGACGGTGCGTTCGCTGGCCGGCAGGTTGCCGCTGCCGGCTCCTCCCCAGCCGCCGACCCGGTCCAGGCTTGCCGGGATGGCCAGTTCGGTGCGGGTGGTGGCGGTGCTGAGCCCGTTGATGTAGCGGACGGGTACGCCGAGCAGAGCGGCCAGGTGGGCCGATGGGATGGGTGCGGTGGGGTTGGGCAGCGCCCGCAGGACGGTCAGGGCGTCGCTGCGGTGCTCGCCGCGCGGGTCGAGCATCGGGTGGCGGGAGTCCCAGCTGTGTTCCTTTTGCCGGTAGGTGGCCTCGATGAGCGCGGCGTACCCGGCGGGCAGTCCCGCCGGGGCTGGGTCGGTCGGGTTGAGTGCAGCCCACAGGGCGGCTTTTGCGGCCGGGATGGGATGGGCGGTGATGGCCATCCGCAGGCCGCGGCGCGGGATGCGGTCCTGCGCGAGGTCGTCCTGGCCGTCCTGGCCGACGGTGCGGATTGTGCCGGTGGCCAGCTGTTCGCGCACGATGCGCCGGGCGTGTTCGACGCTGGCCCCGGCCAGCCGGGCCAGTTCGGCGGGCTCGATGCCGTCGTAGAACCACTTGCGGGCCAGGGCGGCCTTGGCCTGGGCGCGTTGGGCGTCGGCCTTGTGGTTGTTGTTCCGGTTGGGCCGGCTGCGCCGGGCCGTGGTGTGGCCGGTGGCGCTGACCGGGACCCCGTCGGTGGTGAGCAGGCGCACGGTCACGCTCAGACGGATGGTCGCGGCGTCGACTTCTTGCAGGCGGGTGCTGGTGGCGCCGATGGAGTCCAGTGCGGTGTGCAGCGTCTTGGGTGCCGGGCCGGTGGCGAACGGGCCGGACAGCGCCGCGATGACCGCTGCGGCGGTGGCGAAGTCGGCTTGCGGAGGGCTCGGTTCGGCCGGGGGTGCGGCCAGCTTCGCGTGCAGGTCGGCCAGGCTGGTCTGTGCGGCGGCCTTGGCCCGGTCGGCCTGCGCGGACTGGTTCTCGTAGTCGGTGGCGCCTTTCTCGTCGCCGGTGGCGCGCTTGTGCGCCGCGGACAGGCGAAGGACCCGGGCGTCCTCGGCCCGCTCCGCGATGTCGTTCTCCAACTTGGTGATGGCTCCCTGATGGTTGGCGACCGCGCCCGCGCCGGCCCGCCCGGTGTTCAGGTTCCAGCTGCCCGGGCGGGCCAGATTGGCGGCCCCACCCGCGGGGGCCGCTGGCCAGATGGTGGCGTCGGGGTGGGTGGCGATCAGCCCGCTGAACAGACCCAGGGCCAGGTCGGCCCACATCTGGTGGAACTCCGCAACAGCCCAGCTGCACACGGCTTCGCCGTCGGTGCTGGCCATCCGGTAGGGCGCCCCGGAGGTGTTGCGCCGCGAATCGGTGTGCGCTTCGCGGCGCCAGGAGTAACGGTCCTTGTCGGTCTGGGTTGAGCCGGAGCAGGCCAGCAGGTGGCGGTGAGTCGGGTCGCTCCAGCCGATCAGCCCGGAGAACGGCCTCAGTTCGTCTTTAGCGGCCAGCGCGCCGGTGTCTTGGGCCTTGCCTTTGCCTGCGGCGTCGCGCAGCTGCGGCCAGTCCCAGGCCGCCGGGTCGTCATCCCAGCTCCACCCTTCCGGCTGAAAGCCTTCTGGTAGCAGGAACTTCGCCATGATGGCGCGCCACCGGTCGGGGGGGACGCCCCAGTCCCAGCCGTGGTCCTGCGGTCGGCCGACCCGGACGTCGTAGGTCACCTGGCCCATCTCGTCGCCAGGGAAGCGGGGCGTCAACCGGTGGCCGTCGCCAGGGCTGAACTGACCGCCGGTGACCCCTTTTTCGGTGTGCCAGAGCAGACCAGTGCAGTACGCGCGGACCTTGGCCACGGTCACCAACAGGCGCCCCGCTGAGGTCAGGTCCCGCAACCTGTCCAGGGTCGCCGCCCGCTCGTCGGTCCCCCGCGAGGTCAGCCCGGCCGCACCGCAGGCCTGGGCGACCCCCGACCAGGTAGTCACCCCCGGGTCCAGGCAGGCACCCGCAATGACCTGGAGCTCCCAGCGTTGGCGCGGGTCCGGGACGGGACGACGAACCGACACCTCCTCCGGGGCCGGGTCAAGGTTGAACCGACCCTGGGCATCCGACTCCGAGCTGGCCATGAACCCTCGCGGCAGGCTGTTGGCGTTCGCGGGCCAGTTGCCAGCCCGGGCCTTGTTGAGCCGCGAAAGCAGGAACCGGCGAGCGGTGTCGTCTCGGCCTCGGCTGGCCCCGAAGGAAATCAGGGTCCACTCATCCTTCGAGTTGGGGCCCAGGGCGTCGAACGGGCGACCCGACGCGTTGACCCTGGCGTAGGTGCGGGTCAGCGCACCGAAGATCGCCCAGGCGAAACCTTCGTCACGCACGATCCGGTCCAGGGCGTGGGCATGCAGGATGGGCCGCCCGTCGGCGTCGTGCGGGTTGTTGTGCGCGCTCGCCACCAGGGCGGCCACGATCGCCTCCGTCGCCGCGTTGCGGTTCTGGGGCAGGTCCGACTTCGCGGCCGAGGAGAGCAGAAACAGGAACAGCCAGCCGTCGCGGGCCAGCCACCCACCGATCAGACGCTTGGTGCCCGGCGCGTACAGGGCGTGCATCCCGACCTTGTCGCGGGCCCGCTGGCCGGCCGCGGTCGCCCGAAAAGCCTCGACGTCGGTCACGTTCGCCTTCACCCAGGCGGCCGGTTCCGCGTCCAGCAACCAGTCCAGGTCCTCGTCCAGGTTCGCCAGGAACTTGGTGCGCGACTCGTCCGAGACCCGGGCCAGGACGTTCACCCACCGGGAGACGGTGAGAGCGGGGCGAAAGGCCGTAGCCTTCACGGAAGCTTCCAGGCCGGCCCGTAGTTGGTGGGCCAACGGGGCAACGTCGGGGTGGTAGTTGGTGAGCAGGTGTTGCATGGCAGGTCTCCTTGGTGTGGGAAGAACCTGCACCGTGCCCACCACTCCCATCACGGCAATGAGGTCAGTCCTGACTCCGAGACGGGGCACCCCGTCTCGGACTCACACCCTCAGGCGTTGCGTCAATGTTCTCGCTGGTCACGGCCCCGGGGGCGGCGACGGCCAACGGCAGGATCAGGGGGCCGGGCGACCCCAGGACCAGGGCCAGGCGGTGCGGGCCGCCGGCGCGCAGCTCTTCGACAAGCTCATGAAAGGCGTTCACGGGAGTGGACATGCCCGTCACGGTCCGGTGCGCCCCCGGCGGGCGCCAGTAACCTGCACCCCGGTCCAAAGGTCAGCCGCGCGACGACCCGGTCGAACGCGCTCAGGTGCGGCGCCCTGGTTCACCAAGACCCGGTCGCGGCACACCCACCCCCCGAACAACACCCACATCTGGGCTGGGTGCCGGCGTACCAGCATGCGAAAAGTGCAACCCTGCCGCTGGCCGGCGCCCATTCACCGGCCATCGTCGCCAACACCGCTCGAACGAGGCCGCCGACAGCGCTCACGGCGTACCTTCCTGAGAGGCATTCCGAGAGTCGCAATATCCCACTCAGCCAGAGCACCTGGACACCGGCCAGCTCACCGACGCGGTCCGGCGCGCCTACCCCCACCACGACCGTCCACCCCACTACTGACCGGAACCCGACCTCGCCGGCGACGCGACACAAGGCACCGACCGCCGCCGAATAAGCCAGCCAGCGCATACGTCAGGGGTTGTCCGGTCCGCCGGAACACGCGGCGCACCTGGGTCCAGCAGGGACCGTCCCTGGCCACTCTGCCCGAGAGCCACCGGGTGGAAAAACAGGCTAGGGCCCTTCCCCGAAGGGAAGAGCCCTAGCCGTCTTCACTGCCTAGTCACTCACATGGGGACGGCTTGCGAGATCCGCCCTCATGACGAGCGAGTCGTCAGCTGGTGATCAGACCGTTGCCGTCAGGAGTCGCGTTGCCCTCCGAGTTACCCACGCCAGTGAAGGTTTTGATCACGGGCGTGGTGGTGGTAAAGGCTTCCGCGGCGGCTGGATCGTTCAGAATCGTGACGGTCAGCACTTGACCGGCACCAATGCTGGCACCATCCACAACCTCGGCAGTCGTGTTCACCGAGAATGTCGACGAACCATCGGCAACCCCGGTTGACGCCCGGTAGGTGAAGACATTCGCGTCTGTCAACATGAACGAGGCGCCGATTACCGGAGCAGTGACGGCGCGGTCGAAGACGATCTTGACCACGTCACCAGCACCCAGGTAATTCACCTGGGTCGTGTTGGTTGTCGTGTAGGTGCGCAGAACCTCAGGAGCAGCGAGTGCCGCCACCACCGGAACCGTGACCGTGGGGTAGCCGCCCACAAGACCGCCGGCCGCGGGGCCGCCAGTCGCGGCAGCGCCAGAGAACGCCGGGGCCGTGTACTTCAGACGGTAGACATACGTCCCGGCCGCCGGAGTTTCGGTGAACGTCTGCATCGCGTAGGACGACACGGGACCGGTACTGACCGTCACGTAGGTGCCGACCACACTAGTTACGACCGGTGCACGCTGAAGCGTGAAGGTCGTTCCGCCGATTGTAGTGGTGGGCGGGTTGTAGTACTTGACCGTAACCAAACTACCCACAGCCGTTGGATTGGCCAACGCGGCATTAGCATCCGCGTTACTCGGGAACCTGTCAGTCGTGATGGTGAAGGTGCTCGGCGTGGTGGCGTCCGCGCCATTCACGTAGGCCACAGTCACGACGTCGCCAGTACCGGCGCCTCCACCGTTGAGGATGGAGTAGAACTGTGCCTTGGTGATCGTTGCGGCATTCAACTTGTAGACGTCGGTGGCGAGGGTCATGAGCGAACCACCGTTATCAACGGCGTCCGTGCTGAACGACGTCGTTCCGTTGATGCCCACCACGTTGGCGCCAGCAAAGGCCGCGTCACCGTTCTCCGGAGGTACGGACATCGGGGCAAAGGTGAAGTCGACCTCGCCGCCGATCCCGGAGGGCTCGGTGGGCGCACCCGCAAGGTTGACCGCAAGGGCGTTGTCGCCGTCGTTGTTGTTGAAGACGACCGGGATCGCCTGGGCGCCACAAGCCGTGGACTTAACGGTGAACGTCAAGGTCGAACTGACGGCCGTGAAGCTCCTCGTCGCCGCGTCACCAGCCAGTGTTACACCGTTGATCTTGCTGATGCTGACGTTGCCTGCAGTGGTCAGGTCGGCCGTCCTGTTGCCGGCGGCGAAGCTGAACGTGCTGCCGGAGATCAGGGCCGGGTCGACCAGGGTCAGCCGGAGAGCGTCTCCAGCGGTGAGCCCGCTGACCGTGTAGGTCACGGTCTTGGTGCAGAGCACCGAGGTCGTCGAGGTCGGCGTCACGGTGAACGTCTGGTTCGAGGTGGTGGGCGCACAACGACCAGCGGCCTGCATCGCAGCCTCAGAAGCAGCCGAGACTGCACCAAGACCACCGAAGATGTGGCCAGAGGCGAGCGTCGAGCAGTGGGCCGTCAGGAAGCCCAAGACGCCGGGGCCAACAACAGTGTCCGCGTTGGTGATGAGCGTCGGGCGGACTTCCTTGCCCGACAATGGCGCGCCACCCAGCGCGTCAGCGCCGGTACCCCACTCGTAGCCGGATGCGACGTTGACCGCCGTGTTCAAGAAGCCCTGGCTCGTGATCATGTAGTCAGCGAGCTTGGAGGAGGTCTCGGCACGGTCGGCGCCGAAGATGCGGGTGCTCGTGATGCTAGCGGCAGTCAGCTGCGCCAGGACGGCGTCGCTGACAACGGTCGGTCCACCAAGGGCGATGACGTTCGTGACACCGGCAGTCTTCAGCGCGGCCAACTCTGCAGCGTTCATGGCCGCGGTCGCCGTGATGGCCATCGGCATGCCCTTGACATAGGACAGTGAGCCGCCGGCAATCGCGTCGGGGAAGTTCACACCGGTCGCAAGCAAGGCCGTGTGGGTCGTTGACGCTGCCACACCAGGCGCACCAATGACTGCGGTGGCCGTGGCGTAACGGTCAAGGCCACCAAGACGGTGCACCGTGTAGGTGGTGGCCAGCGCGGTTTCCTGCGCTGCGCTGATGACGCCAGTGCCACCGATGAGCCAAACGTCCGTGGCGCCAGAGGCTGCGATACGCGCAAGCACGTTCGCGGGAGTGGCGGCCAGCTTCGTCAACATGATCGGCGCCTTTTTGAAGCCGGCCAGGTAGCTGGCGGTCAGAGCGTCGGGGTAGTGACCGGCAACGCCGCTGGCCAGAATCACGTTGGTCGATGCGCCGTATGAAGCGGCGGTCTCGACGGACGTGGCGTAGCGGTCTACGCCCGCGAGTCGATCGAAAGCAAATGTCGAGGTCGCGCTCGCGACGGTAGCCAGCGCGGGAGCGGCGACAAGTGTCGCCACCGCCACAACTGCTACTCGACGCAAGCCCTTCTTCATGGAACTCACTGTTGGCCTCCTTGAAAGGCTGAACGTTGATGCGTGGCTGGGTGCACTTCACCCCTCGCAGCCGAGCCGTCCCCCGTTGAACTCGAGTTCAGTCCGACCGAGGCCGAACATACACCGAAATCCCATCCGTCACATCCGCCTTTACAAAATATTGATCTCGGTTTCGACACGATCCCAGCCCCGTTCAAACCTGCCTCTTGAAAACCCTCCGAACAGGCTATTGACACGGACAGGACCCGTCGCTAACGACGCTGGAGCGAAAGCGTCAACAAGCGCGGTAGCGCGCACAGGAGCTCAACAGCCTGGCCCGCATGGAAGTCGAGGCAGGATCCGCGTGGTCATCGCCATGTGGCCGAGATCACATAGCGCACCAGACGGCAAGGCCCGACGGACGGCGCTTCTTATTGCCGTTCGGTATTTGTGTGCGCACTGAAGGATCTATAGTGACCGCCATGCGCCATGTCGTCCCGGCGGACAGGCCTCCGCCGTTTGGTGATTCCGGGCGCTGCGCGTGGGGCGCGCTTTGGCGCGCTCCATGCGGCCCATCGCGCTTCCCCGCATCTTCGCCTTTGTGGCTTCTGGCCTGCCTTCTTCTGATCCGTCATCAATAGCCTCAACCGTGTGGCTTGTCCACAACCGCGATGACTGAGCGAAGACCCCGCAGATAACTACGTGCTACTGCAGGTAGGACATGGAGACGAAGGTCCAGCCAAGGTAGCTGAAGTACCGGTAGCTGCCGTTGGACAGACGGGTGCGCGACACCAGGCTCGCCCAGATCTCCGTCCTGCAGGTGCGGCTGCCGACAGTGACGTTGGGCGTACAGGTGGTGCGCCACGTGCGGCCGTTGACAATCTGGGTGCCCGGCGTGGTGTAGACGTTGCCGGCCCACGCTGGGCTGTCGTAGTCGAAGTAGTTGACGCTGTTGTTCGTCCAGCCCGTCTTGACGACATACGTCGTCCCCGACGGCACGTACTGCGACGCCCAGATCTTGGTGAAGCACCTGGCGCCGGTCGAGTAGGTCTCGCAGGTGGTCTGCCACTGGCGACCGTTGACCGTGCGCGTGCCTGGCAACCAGTAGACCGGTGAAAGGCCAGCAGGGACAGGGAAACTCAGCGGAATGGCCCCAAGGGTGGTCACCCAGGACGACGGCAGGGCGAGCGCGGTTCGGAACGCCTCTCCAGTCACAGACGCGGTCATGCCGTTGCTGGCCAGTGCCGTCACCGTGGTCGCCGCACCGGCGACATCGCGCGCGCTGACCCGCACTGACGAGATGTCCGGCAGAGCGAAGAGCGTCATCAGCGTCGGGATCGACGCGGATCGCGACCAGGCCGCGTAGCTGGGGTTGATCGTGGCGTCCAGGCTCCACGGGTCGGCGACGCTCCTCGCGTAGGGCAGCGCCGCCGTCCAGACGTCCTCGCTGTTGCGGGTGCGACCGCCGGAGGATGAGAAGAAGAACGCGTCCACGGGCACGCCGCCATACAGGACGGTCTGGCCGGTGGTCGCCGTCTGCGTCGCCGCCACGGCGTTCACCCAGAACGCGCCGTACGTCGGCTCCGACTCCTTGGCCCAGCCGGCATAGACCTGGCTCATGGTCGAGTCGTAGAGGTGGCAGCCGCCGCAGGACGCCATCGGGCCGGCCAGGTAGTGGTACAACGCATAGGTCCGTGCGGCAATGGCCTGCGCCTCGAGCGCACCCTCAGGCCAGCTCGAAGGCATCTCGGCGACGCCTTTGAGGTAGGAGTGCATATCCACGGTCAGGACAGCCTCGAACGCCGAACCCGAGGGGGCGGGGGCGATGCCAAGGGTGCCCCAGCGGTAGTGCTTCGTGGCCGACGCCGTCACGTCCAACGTCGTGGGCTGCCCCGACCAGATGACCGTCGCGGAAGCGCCACGCAACTCGCTGACGTCGGCCCCGTCGGAGACGTTTCGCACCACGAGCAGCACCCCGGTCGTCGTCACGCCGACCGTGACGTACTGGGTCAGCGGCACCCACCGATCCGCCAGACCAGCCACCCGTGCGGTGAACCCGCCCCCGCCGGTCCCGAGCGAGGTCGAGCGAATCGCCATGGCCGTCCTGCCATGCCCCACGTTGATCTTGAGCGGGACGTTGTCGGCATAGCTGGTGACGGCCGAGCCCGTGTAGTAGTACTGAGCGATCTGCGCACCGGTCAACGCGGGGTTCGCCTTGGCCTGGCCGTATGCGCCGTACTGCGACATGCCAACGCCGTGACCGAAGCCGGAGCCGTTGACCGCGATGGTCCCCGTGGTGGCACCGGTGCCGGCGGCTTGCGCACTCGGCATGGCCGCCAGCCCGAGGACCCCCGCCAACAAGGCAACCAATGCCATGACGCCACCAGATCGACCCCGACGCCCATCACGCATGTCCGTCATCTCCCGTCCCCCCACTCTCACGTCTGTCATGTGCCGTCGCCCATCTCGGTTGCCTGTTATCGCCCGTCGCCCAGCCAGATCACGTTGTTGACGACCCATTTCTGGATCGTGACGACCTTCGTGCCGGAATACGTGAGCAATGAAAACCATATCTCTGACCGGCACTGGCGCGGTCCGTCAGCCAACGACGGGGTGCACGTGGTCCGCCAGCGATGGCCCCCGGACTCCCATTGTCCTGGTGTGGCAAGCGGATTGCCCACCCACGTCGCGTTCCCCTGGTCCATGTAGGACAGGTTGTTCAGCGTCCAGCCGACGACCGTGCGATAGCCGCTGGAGGTGGCCTCGATCCAGCTGGCGTAGATATAGGTGAAGCAGCGGCGCGCGGTCGACGAGTATGCCTCGCACGTCGTGCGCCACTCGCGGCCGGCCGAGATCGTCGATCCTGGTGTGGTGTAGACCGTCGCGAGCGCCGGCGTGGGGTCGCCGGGCGGAATGACCGCATCGCCGGTGATGGTCACCTCGCCGGTCCAGGGCGTGGCCGTGCCGCTGGTCAACGTCAGCTCGTAGGTGCCAGCCCCGACCAGCTGGCCATCAGTGGTCGTCCGCGGCCAGATGGCCGAGAGGCGGTTGCCGAGGCTGGACCCGGTGGCGGTGTAGATCGGGGTGGTGTCCCCCTTCAGCGACACGGACAGGCTCCAGGTCTGCGCTTGTTGCGTGCCCGCGTTGACCACGAAGTTGGGGAAGTCCTGGGTGCTGAGCCGGGTGTAGTTCACCCCGGGCGAGAACAGTGAGGGGCCGGCATAGGCAAAGGCCTTCGACCTGATGGTCGCGAGCTGTGCATAGAGGTATCGGCCCGGGCAGGCCGTCAGGTCGCTGTCACGGTGGCCGAATATCGTCGCCAGCCCGACCACCGTGCCTGCCGGGTATCCCGTGAAGGAGCCCCCGCCGGACACGAGGCTCGTCCGGCCTGACGGACTGACGTGGTGCAAACCGAGCTTCCACGACGCGAACCGTGCGATGGAGTCGACCATCCCCGCCGGCGCGGCGGCCGTCTCGAAGTTGCCCAGGGCCGAGATGGCACTCGTGTAGGTGTTGAAACCGCCCGTCGCGGCGCTCATCACCGGAAGGGACAGGCCGCCGGCGCGCCCCTCCCAAAGCCTGCCGAACCTGTCGACCAGGACGTTGTAGGCAATGTCGCACCAGCCGAGCCCGTTGGTGTGGTAGGCGTAGATCCCGCGGATCAACGCGGGGACCGCGCTGCTGGAGTAGCCGTTGACAGAGTCGGTGTGGTGCACGACCACGGCCTTGACCGTGCTCATGAGCGTCGGGCCGCAGTTCAGCAGCGCCGGGTCGGCCCCCCACGCGGCGCGGCTGAGGATGGTGGGCTGGCTCCCCTCCGCGGCCGCCGTGGCCGCGGGCACTCCCTCGGGTGATGCGGCGTTTGCGTCGGCGGGCGAGCTGCCTGGGTCGACCGCGACCACCTGCACATCGGCCGGAGACTGACCGGAGGGACTGCTCACCTGCACCTGATAGCCGTCCGAGGGACCGACGTATGACGGCTCCGTGCCATCGCGTCGTGCCGGCGCGCCCTTGACGCGCGGCTGATCGCCGGACCCGGGCGCGTCGGTGACCGCCAAGTCGCTCCAGGGTGACCATCGGCCGCCGGTGCGGGCTCTCACCTGAACGACCGTCCCCGCCGCCGCGGTCCCCGCGCGCCATGTCACGCCGATGGTCGAGAACGAGCTCGCCGAGCTGGGCGCGCTCAGTACCGCGGCGCGGGTGGCGCGGCCGTCTTTGGTCCGGGCCCGTGGCGCCACCGCGCGTGCGGTCGCGTCCACACCGTGCACGACGGTCCGGTGGATCGTGGCCGCAACCGGACGTGGAGAGGCCGACGAAAAGCTGACGACGGGAAGGATCAGACCGGACGGCACGATCGTCAGAGCGAGCACGAGTGAGAGTAGGTGCCGACGACGCATGAGGAGCTCCGGTCATGAGGGGGTCCGGCGGTCAACAAGGCATGCTCGCAACCGACCGCGGTGGACATCTCTTCTGTTAACACTAAACACACGAGCACTTTTCGTCACCACCCGGCAACGGAAGCGTCCATGTTAACGGCGCAACCTCTGGCAGCTCGCCATATGGGTGCGCCCGCCGCGTCGGACTGGGCTCAGACGCCGACCTGGGCCCGGTCGGGCGCCCGCCGTGCCGGCCGCCGCGCCGTCCATCGCGGGGCGACAGGCCCGTCGGCGAGATCGCCCAATGCGGCCAGCATCCACGTGTAGTACTCGGGGATGTAGTGGTAGTGCGACAAGCCCCATCGATGTCCGGGGTCTCCCACGAGCAGGTCGCGTGGAGGCTCGACAACGTGAAGGCGCCGGCCGAACGCCGAACGCAGGCTGGCGTACCAGCCGCTGAGCGCCTCGTTGGATGAGACTGCGTGCTTGGCTGCGGTGGCGTAGAACGGCACGGCAGGGTCGGCGCTGCGGGCGGTGTACCACGCCTGGTGAAGAACGATCCGTGTCCGTGGCAGGGCCGATGCCAGCTCCGGGGCAAGCAGGGACGCGGCCACCTCGAGCTGTCGTTGCCGCTCAGGGGAACGGTAGAGGGATATCGCTGTCGCGGCCGTGCGCAGCGGCGCAACCAGCCCGAGGCGCTCGTAGTAGTCGGACAGGGTGTACCAGCTGCCCTTGACCTGGACCACGTCGAAGCGCTCGTCGATGAGGTCGACCACGAGCATGTCCGGCTGGCTCGCCACGAGGTCTGCGACGATCTCCTTGGTGAGGTCCTCGCGCACCATCCGCTCACCGAAACCCGAACCTGGGGGCGTCAGCACCGGCGACGGCTGGGACATCGATGCCTGAGAGACCCAGCTGGTCCGGGCGTGGTAGTCCAGCTCGAAGGGGTGCGCCCCGACCTCGAAGACGTCACGAGTGACACAGCTCCCCCAGATAGCCAGTCTCATGGCTGGGCGCCGTCGGCCACGAGCAGCTCCGGCGGCAGGTTGAAGCCAATGCTCGCGTCGGGGCTGCGGCGCAACACCTGCCAAGCCATCGGCCAGGACTCGATGCCGACCACCACAACGTGCGAAACCTGTTCGGGGCGAAGGACATCCAGATGACGACGGGCCACCCGCCACAGCACCCAGTAGCGGACAACGCGATAGGGGCGGCTGGCAACCACACGCCGCCACGCCGGGGCGGCACCCTGCGGTCCTGGCCGTCGGGTCAGCTTGGCCACGACGCGTCGGGGGTCGACCGTCAGAAGGCGGTTGGGGCCCCAGCGCCTCTCGTCGGCAAGAAGGTCGAGGTGGGTGACACCGATGGGTGCCGGGTCACCCCGAAACCCGTCGGCGGTCACCAGCAGGGCCTCCCCGCCGAACCGAGCGACCTCTTCGAGCATGTGCCGCACTTTCCTGCGCCGCCGCGGCGTCACAGCCAGGGCAACGACGCGCGGACGAGTGGCGGGAGGTCCGACAGTCGCTGTCGTGGTGGACGACGCGCCGAGGTCAGTCATGCTCAGGGGACTCCAGATGGCGGTGCACGAGATCTCGCGGAAGAGTTCTCACGGGATGGTCAGGAACTCGGCCAGTACCTCGGAAGAATACCTGCCGTCGTGGAACTTCTCGACGAACGCGGGCCCCTTGGCGGCGACCTCACGGGCGGCCGCGGGGTCGAGAAGGAAGCGCTCCAGCACCTGACCGAGGTCAGCTGGGGTGACCTCGACGACGGGCACCTCATCGGGCACCCGCGAGCGGAGCCGCTCCCCCACGTTGCCGAGCACCAGACGACCGGCGGACATCGCCTCGCAGGCCAGCACGCCGTACAGCCCGAGCAAGACCTGGTCGACCACGACATCGGCGGAACGGATCAGCTCGGCGGCCTGGGCGGGGCGCATCCCGGTCACCAGTCGCAGCTCGATCCTGCCCGCATCCGCGAGCGGTTGCAGCACCGCCTGAACCTGCTCGGTTCCCTTGAGCCACGGCGTTGACGGCGCATGGACCACCAGTGGCACTCGATGCTCGAGCACCGCAGGCCCGGGACGCCACCGGTCCGTGTCGATGGCCACCGGCAACCAGGTGGCTTCGGGCAGGTAGTCGAGCTGGTCGGGAGTGGAGACGAACACCGGCCCGTCGAACCCCCGCACCAGCGGCAGCAGAACATCGCAACCACGCTGGAGCCGCTTGGTGTTCGGCTCGTCGGGGTCGGCGAACGGGGACCATGCGTGGTTTGCGGCGTGCAGCCGGGGATCGCGGATCTCCGACCCGTGCATGGCCAGCCCGACCTTGACGCCGGCCCGGCGCAGGAGGTCTGCGTCGCCCCGGAAGTCGCGACCGTTGAGGGTGCCGAAGATCGGCCGGCCGGCCTCGAAGATCGCGTGGGTCCAGGTCGCGCCGGCCGCCAGGGATGCGGCGGTCTGCCAGGTGGTATCCCGGGCAAACGCGGTCCGCGCCACCGGGATGTCACTGGGGTAGTCGTACTTGCCGTTGCGTACGGCGACGACGCAGGACTGCACTCCGTGCAGATGTCGTTCAGCGGCCCGGGCCCAGGCCCACCCCTGGCCGGCGCTGTTCGCGGGACCGATGCCCAGAACCACGGCGTCAGAGCCGGTCCGGCGCGATACGGGCTCCTCCTCCGCCGGCTCGGGGCGTCCCCCCTCACCGGGAGCGTCGACGGGTTCGTGCACGGGAGGCAGCTGCAGAATCTCGCGGTAGACACCCCGGAGGATGGCGGCCTCATGCTCCCAGACGTGGTCGGCCTGGAGAGCGGGGTCAGCCGCGGCGGAGCGATACTGCTGCGGGTTCGCGAGCACCCGGCGTACGGCCTCGGCCAGCGACGCGGCGTCGCCCGCGATGTGGACCTCGCCGATCCGGTTCTCGCGGACGAAGTCCGCCTGGGCACGACAGTCGCTCACGACGGTGGGGATGCCGGCGTGGAGGTACTCGAAGAGCTTGTTGGCCAGCGCCATCTCGTGGCTTTCGTAGTGCCGCAACGGAATCAGGCCGACATCAGCGGTGACAAGAAACGCGGACACCTGGTCCGGGGCGACCGGCTCGAGCAGGTGAAGGCGATCCTCCACACCCAGTCGCACGGCCTGCTCATGCAACCGCTGGCAGGCGATCGAGAGCGGTGTGGGCACAGCCACGACGGCAAGATGCACCCCCGGCATCGCGGCCAGGGCCTCGACTGCGGTGTCGACACCACGGGCCGCCTGGACGCCTCCGCTGTAGACCATCAACGACACGTCACCGGCCAGGCCCAAGATCGACCTGATGTCTGCGGTGCCACGGCCGACGGCCCCGACCGGAGGGATGTTGCGCACCACGTCCGGCAGCAACGGCAGGTGGTATCGGCTGCTCAGCGCGGTTGCCAGCGGTGGCGACACGGTGATCACCCGTTCTGCCGAGCTGACGTACTCCTGCTCCAGGTCCGACCACGCGGCCACGACGCGGGCGGTCCGGCCGCCGTACTGAGAGAGGCCGGCAACCCACTCGTGGGCGTCGTACACCCACGGCATCCGACGTCCGCGGGCTGCGGCGCGGGCCGACGCGCGGGCAGCGACTCCGACCATATGCATGTCGTGGGCGTGGATCGCGTCGGGAGCCAGCTCATCCAGGATGGGGCCGAAGGCGAGCTCGTAGTCGTCGACCTCCGGCAGCACGTGACGCCACTGTGCGCCCGCCGTGACACGGGACATGCCCTTGTCCCAGGCGCGCCAGCCGAGCTTTGAGGCCCGCTCCGCGCCGCGTCCGAAGAAGCCCCGGGCACGCACCGCCAGCCGTCGGGCAGCCAGTCGGCGCTCAAGGAACCCGTGGCGCGTTCCGCTCAGCAGCTCAAGGTCCCGCTCGCGAACTGCCAGGGTGGTGCGGGCGGCGCGGTCCTGGTCTGCGGATGGGGAGCCCAGCGGGCCAGGCACCAGGATCCGGCGACGACGCTGCCGCTCGAGGCGCGCATGATCGCGCAGGAAGAACGGCACCGGCACCCGCAGGAGGGTGACCGGCCCGAGCCGTGTCTCGTGGCGCCGGCCGTCGGGGGCATAGCCGACCACGGTGACACGAACCCCAGCGGCCGCGACGGCGAGCGCACTCTTGCGCACGCGGGTGTCACGGCTGATGTCGTTGGCCACCATCATCACCACGTGCGGGGAGGCCGCCGCCTGGATCTGCTGCTGCCCGGCATCGGGCGGGGTGAGCGCACCCGAATGGTCCAGCTCGATACAGACCTCCAGATCCGGGCGCGCCACGACCATGGACGCCACCAACGGTGCTGACTGCGCATCTCCCAGCACCAACGTCGCGTCGGTCACCAGGTCACCTGACTCACGAGGCCGGGCAGCCGGCACCGGGCGACCCACAAGCCGGCGCCGCCAGCGACCTGCGAGTCGGCGAGCACGGCGCGCCGGTGTGCTCACGGCCCCCGTCGGTCCCGACCCGCCCCCCGTCGCAGGACCTGCGGCCGGGTCGCGCACGACACCGGCCGGCAGCATGTCGGCAAGCTGCTGGTCCCTGGTGAGCACCGTCACCGGCGCCCCCATCCGGATGCCGGCCTGTGCCTCCTGCGCCACGGCGTCACGTCGCCACCCGGACGTCGCCGCCACCACGACAGCCGGCGGCACCGGCCGCGGGACAGTCGGCGAGGGCCTGGCCTGGTCGCGCAGGACACCGCCGTAGAGGTCGGCGAGGGCCTGGCCGACTGCGTCAGGACCGTATCGGCGTCGCAGCTCGTCCCGTGCGCTGTCCAGGTCGAGCCGCCCAAGACTGGCGCAAAGGTCCTCGTATGCCTCGATGATCCCTGCCGGGTCGTCGGACACGTCGATGAAGCGTCCGACCTGGTCCTCGATGCCCTCAAGCACCTCTTGCGGGCCGCCGGACCGGGTCACGATCACCGGCAGGCCGGCCGCGACCGCCTCGGGCACGACCAGGTGGAACGTCTCGGAGATGCTCGGGGCCACGAGCAGGTCGTGGTCCCTCATGCGCGCGAGCGACTCGGTGTGCGCCAGGACGCCGGTGAAGAAAAGCCGGTCGGCCACCCCCGCCTTGCCCGCGATGGACTCCAGCTCGGCCCGCAGCGGACCGTCGCCCATCATCGTCAGGGTGACCTCAGGGTCGTGCCGCGCCACCTCGACGAATGCCTGCACGAGTCGCCGGACGCCCTTGATCTCGACCAGGCCACCGGAGAAGAGCCAGCGGCGAAGTACCTCGGGGGGTCGCTCACGTCGGGGCACGGCATCAATGTCGACCGGGTTGGCAAGCACTCCCACCCGGTCGGCGTAGTCGGGCAGCGCATCGAGCAGCTGGTCGCGCACCAGCCGGGTGACACACAGCACCCGGTCGGCGCGTTCGAGCACCTCTCTGTAGTGCGCCAGCCCTTGCGGGTCGGCCAGCTGCCCGCGCAGCCCTGAGCTGTGCTCGGTCGCGAACACTCGGCAGCCCGGGGCCGCCAGACGCGCCGCGACCAGCCCGCCAAGGTAACCGACATGCCCGTGAACGACGTCCGCTTCGATCCGACCGCCCAGGGCGGTGCCG
>Ga0209638_1000956_pt1 | contig 18987 bp, 17 predicted proteins | sample BarGraNGADG00211_FD_184490 | JGI IMG/M metagenome (GOLD analysis project Ga0209638, IMG submission 184490) | Arctic peat soil microbial communities from Barrow, Alaska - Barrow Graham LP Ref core NGADG0002-211 (SPAdes) (version 2) | ecosystem: Environmental > Terrestrial > Soil > Wetlands > Peat...
GGCCACCCACAGGCGGCAGAGGATACAACGATAAGCAAGGGAACAGTCAAGAAGGTCGTCCCCGATCCGGGATTCGGCTTCCTCACCGCCGAGGACGGCCGGCGTTTCCTCCTGTGTCGGGCCGATCGGCCGCAGGCCGACGGCGTCGAAGGCGTCCTGCTATCAGACGGTGGGTACCAGATCCGGAGTTTCCCGGAAGGATTCCCGCGGCGCCGACTGCCAACAGCCTAGGGTCCGACCCTCGGTCGACGCGACGACGGCGTTGCGAGCATGGAAGGTTGACGTCGGTTGCCTTCGACCCACGGTGACATCCAACCTGTCACGACTCAGGCCTTGAATGTGGGCGACGGAGGTCCCTAGTGCAGCGCTTTACAGCAGACGAACTGGCGAAGAAGGTCCGATGGGAGGGCGGCGCCCTCGATGCCATCGAGTACGGCATACGGAGCGATCAGATCGACGATCCGGAGTTGCGCGAACTCTGGCGCGCCCTCGAGGAGGGCTACCGCGCGCTGACGCCCCTCGTTTCCAAGATCGAGACCTGCCTCCAGCGAGCTGCGTAGGTTCGCGACGTCGTTGGCGGACCCGCAACGTCGTTCCGGTGGGGTAGCCGTCGGCTTCCTGCGGGCCAGGGCGAAAGTGGCTCGGGGGTCTTGGGCCGCGGCCGCGGACGACATCCAGCGACCACATCCGCGATGCCGAGGGGATTGAACGGCATACCTATTCGGAGCATCCTCCACGAGACGAGTACGGCTGACCGAGGCATGTCGCGACCTCACGCCTGTCCCCTCAGCGCTCCGCGTCGGGGGAGAAGCACGCCACGCCGGCACGAGAGTCAGGCGTAGCCTGACCCGCATCCGAGCCCGCCTGCGGTCGGCGCCAGATCCCCGCAGACCCATCTTGTTCGGGTGGCTGGCATGCGTTAGCGAGGGTGTCCTGTGACCGACGATCCGACCTGGACCGACGTAACCCTCTACGTGGCCCGTCCGGGGGTCACGGCCTTCGAGGATGTCCTCCGCCGTCCCGAGGAGCTACGGCTTGTCCCGCTGCACGCCGATACCAACCTCGACGCCGCCCTGTACTTCCTGCCGGAGCCCAACCCCGATCCCCCCGACTGGATGGTGCCGCTCGAGCAGATCGCTGGACCTCTACCAGGCGTCACGACGAGTAATCCGGGTGCCGTCCTGCTGTTCCGGGCGGAGGGTCGGATCTTCGCGATCCCGTTCGGCCGTGGTCACCTGCGCCTGCGAACCGAGCAGCTGGTCGATGACTTCGGGTTGCGGGTCGCTGGGAACCGCCTGGATCCTGAGGCAGTGATCTCGTTCGACTCGAGGGCTGTCGAGGGCACGGTGTTCCTGACACGACGTAGCGCATCGCGCGGATCCGAGCTGGGCGCCCTCGGACTCGAGTCGGATCGCGACGCCGTCCAGTCGCTCACCGGGCGGCCACGCGATACCACGCAGGGCACTCGGATCACCGGTCGGACCGGCTACCTCCAGGCCCGAGCGATAGGCCCTGAAGACCTCGTCCAGCATGCGACCGACGCCCTCGCCGCCTACGCGGCGACCGACTACCAGGACGCGTTTGGCATTCTCGACCAACGGCGAGAGGTCGACGACCCTGTTCGGTCGCAGGAGTTGACCGAGTTGGTCGTCAACGGCCTATCTACCCCTGGTCGCGGCGGCGCGTACCTGGCGCCACCCGAGATCGTCGACTGGGCGAGGGTCGGTGGCTTCAAGCTGAGCACCGACTTACGCGGGACGCGTCGTCAAAATGTGTCGATCGATGACTACGCCACGGCACGCGGGGGTGTGTTCACCCTCGAGCAACTCCAGGAAGACAGCATCACTCTCTTCGCGCGTGACACAGGCCGACCATCGATGAAGTGGAGCATCTTCAAGTGTTTGATCGCTGAGCGGCGCGACACGGACGGGACATTCGTCCTCGCAGATGGACGGTGGTGGCGCGTTCACCCTGACTTCATCGCCGAGATCGATGCAATCGTGGCGTCCATCCCACGGTCGACGGTCCCGCTGCCCGACTACGCTTCTACGGACGCGGACGAAGGCGCATACAACGACCGTGCGGCTGGCCTCCTACCGGGGACGGTGTCCCTCGACCAGCGCTTCCTCACGTTCACGGGCGAGCACGGGACCGTCGAGCTGTGCGACATCGCCGGGCCCGGACAATGCCTCATCTACGCCAAGCGGGGTTTCCGCGCGCAGAGCCTCAGTCATCTCTTCGCACAGGCCGTGAACGCCGGCGAGACGCTCCGCCATCTCCCACGGGCCAGGCGTCGCCTGCGCGAACTCCTGGATGGCCCGCTGCCGGCGGTCGCCGCAACGATCGACGACGACTCGATGCACGCCGCGGATTGGGAGATCGTGATCGCGATCATCACGGACCAACCAGGCAGGATCCCGACGGGGCTGCCGTTCTTCTCGCGAGCCCATCTGGCGCGCTCGGTGCGTGCGCTTCGACGCTTGGACTACAAGGTGTCCTACGCCGCGGTGGGGGTCGAACGCGCTCCATAGCGCTGATCCCAGTCGGCACCTAGGGCTTTGGCAGTCGGCCCTCGCGGTCGGCGCGGCGGACGGCATGTCGGGCTGCCTCATCGGCGGACTCGCCGTCCTCTGCGTAGGAACGTGCCTTGCGCTTCAACCAGTTGCGCAGTTCGTACGGCAGGTCGTACCAGGTGCTTCCTGCTACCTGGCCGCGACGCTGGAGGGATCGGATCCGGCTCTTGACCTCGTCCTCTGCCTCGTCGGTCGCGGTCATCACCCGCCCTCGCGGATGGTGTTGCCCGGGTGTCGCTTGGCGGTTGCGTCCGTCACGAAACGCCCGGTGGTCGCCGACCGGTTGCCCTGCCCCTTGCTGCCCGTCGTCTGGGTGACCGTGGTCTTCGGGTGACGCTGCGCGGTCGACGCCTTGACGAACCTGCCGCTGATCGCTGAGCGATGGACCTTGCTCATGGCTGCGTAATCCTCGAAAGAAGGCTGAACCACCAGATCGCATGGTGCGAGATGGGAGTGCCAGCTTGGCTGTCACAAGGCCGCCCGTTGAAGGCTCGTCGCGTGAGGCTGACCGGAGCCTCGACGGAGCATCGCCGGTCGGGGCAGGGTGCGACCGCCTTCTCATCGGGTCGCTCGCGACCGGCGCTTACCCGGCTGCGAATGGTCCGGGCGATCGCCTGTGTCAGCCTTGGGAGCCACGAAGCTCGGTGTCCCTACTCGTCTTCGCTTTCCCAATCGAAGTCCGCGAGGGCCCCAGCCATTGCCTCGTCGTCGAACTCATACGGCGCAAGGTCGGGCCTGAAGGCGTCTGACTCGGGGTCTACTCCCTCGGACGATCCCATGAGTTGAACCAGGAAGCGCTCGGCGCCCTCGAGCAGGGATTGCTCCTCGGTCCAGAAGCCGAACTCGAGGCTGTGTCTCGACGATCGCGTGAAGTTCGCTGACGAGATCCAAAGACGGCGAGCGCTGAACCCGATCACATCCGTGACCATCCCTAGCCCATCTTCGTCATGCCACCAGAGATGCCCGAGTAGTGCGAGCTTGGCGTGGACGATGGGGACGTTCTCGTTGCGGGTCTTCCTCCATCCCAGCGTGCGGATCGTCGGAACGACCGTGTCGTCGGGCCGGTCATACGGCCCGATCAGCGCCGGCTCACCATCCACCGTCGGGGCGAGCCCGCTCAACGCGGAGAAGGCTCGGATCGGCATGCCCGGAGTTCGGTCGTTGAGGTCATCCAATGGTTCGAGCTTGCGAAGATCAGCCGGTCGGCGACCTTGCTTTGTCACGATGATGCTTGCCGCTGCCAGCCGCCCGATCGCGTCGATCAGCTCCTTGTCGTCGATCCACATCGACGAAGCGATAAGCGCAGTGCCCAGTGATCGGTAGCGGCGCCGCCATCGCTCCTGCCGGACCTCCGTGAAGTCGCTTATGCCGTCGACCAGCCCTTGCAATACGTTCAGGCCGAAGTAGGCGGGGTTGCCTGCAGATGCGCCAACCTCGAAGACGTCATCGAAGTCGCTGGGAAACTTGGGTTGCTCGTCCACTCCTGTAGCGTAGCCACCGTTCCTGGACTGCTCGTCGGATCCGGAATCGAAGCGCCATTGAGCTACGCTCCGTCCACCATGCCGCTCACGCTGTTGCAGTCACAGGCAATCGACAAGCTGGTCATCGAACTCGTCGACTGGTTGCCGGGTTCGAGTCCTTGGGGGTCGTTCACGTTCGCGGATGCAGCGCAGATGAACCAAGTCGGCGGCTATTGGCCGGGGGGCAGCAAGAAGCGCGCATTGACCGATCTGCTGCAACGCACCTACGAGCACCGACAGGATCGGTTCTGTCCTCTCCTGCTGACGATCGTTCAGAGAGGGATGTCGAACCGACAGCAGCATGGCAGCCCGATCACGCGAAGCGAGATGGAGTACCTCAACGCCATGGTCGAGCAGCTCTCCTTCAAGATCCCCGAGTTGTGGGACCGATCGTTTCTCGACTCTCTGCAGGCTGACCCTCCGCGAGTCGACCCAGCCGACGCCCATGTCGCCGATCCCCCGAATGCGCACGACCCCAGACATGAGATGCCTGCGCTCTACGATCGCTTTCTGGCCTTGAATACCGAGCCAGACCGCTCAAAGGCAGGTCGGGAGTTCGAGTCGCTGCTCGGTGACGCCTTCTCCGCGTGGGGCCTCGCGCCGAGCCGCAACTTTCGGGTGACAGGCGAAGAGATCGACGACTCCTTCGTCCTCGACGGAGCCACCTACCTCGTCGAGGCGAAGTGGATTGCCGGAAGGACTGAGGCACAGACCCTGTATGGCTTTCGGCAGAAGGTGGCCAGCAAGTCCGCGTACACCCGAGGACTGTTCCTCGCCGTGGATGGCTTCACGCCCGGAGCGGTTGCCGCCCTCGGAACGGGACAGGAGCACCGGGTCCTCTTGCTCGATGGATCCCATCTGGTCCGAGTCCTTACCGGTGCCGTAGGGCTTCCGGATCTCATTCGACTTGCGGCGAGGCACCTGGAGCAGTTCGGCGAACCGCTGTTGCCGATCTCGCGCCTAACCGAACTCGGGTGATCGTTCGCCCTGCCCCGGACGAGATTCAGCGAGCGCAGGAGCATGGGGCGTACGACCTCGGGGCTGCGCTTCTCCTGCCCAAGGAACTCGACGAACATGTCGGAGTCTGGACGCTGCTCGGCGTCTCCGAAGAGGACGCGATGTCCGACGCAGGCCTCAAGGTCGTTCAGCCGGCCGACCGGTGAGTCCCGCTCGAGCCCATCGTGAGCCCAAGTAGCGTCGAGAACGTTGCCTCTGGGTCGTTGAGGAACTCAGTGCGAAAGCAGAACTCGCCTAGGTAGCGGGAAAGATCGGTCGGCGGATTCTTGTAGGTCCCAATCAGCCAGCGCTTGAACCGGCTGATTGCTCCGTCTGACGCCCGTGTAGCCCGATCGGTCCTAGAGCTTACGATCGACGGACCGCGAGAACGCCGGGGACGTCTCGGGTGCCTCCCGCCAGGGAGTGCTCGGGCAGGGTCACGGCCATTCGCTGATCGCAGAAGGACTCGGCGTAGTGCTTGATGAGGCGTGAGTCTCGGATCGTCTCGATCTCCCGAGCCATGTGGGCCACGACCTCGGTCGAGACCAGGACGACCAACTTTGCCCGCGCGCGCGAGGCCATGACGTTGAACCGGTTGAGGCTGAGGAGGAACTCCTCCTCGTCCCCGATCGCATCGGGATCGCCCATGGCATAGGACGCGAGCATCACGTCCCGCTGCTGGCCCTGGAACCGTTCGACGGTGTCGACAGCGTCACGGATCAGGCGCGCCTGCGCCGGATCAGCGGCGAACGCCTCGCGCAGCTTGGAGATGATCATGGCCTGCTGCGCCTTGTGGGGGGTCACGATCCCGAGCCCGCGCTGCCAGAAGCCCTCATCGTCGTAGACCGTGGTCGAGACGGGTCCGCCGTCGCCCTCCAGCCGGTCAGCCAGTCGCGGCCGAAGGAGCAGGGCGAGTGCGGCGATCCGCTCGGCCTCGAACCGATTGGACTGGACGCTGCGCCCCTCGTCGTAGATGAAGCAGACGGCGGGCGCAGCAGGATCGAGGATCTCGGCGTCCACGGCCGAGAACGACGTCGTCGTTGGCCAGCCCGCAGGCTCCGTCGCGGGGACGGGCGAGGTGTACGCGAGGCGAAGGTCGGGGCTGACGGACCGCAAGCCTGCGGGGTACCCGGCCGCCGCCTCGAACTCGACGATGACTCGATTGGAGCGGTAGTTCTCGAGCAGCTCCGCGGCCGGTACGTCGTAGCGTTTGTCGAAGTAGTTGTACAGGGATCCAACGAGCGCCTCGAGCTTCCGCGGTGGCTCGGCCTGATGGATCGGCGCCATCTGCTTCGGGTCGCCGGCGACGACGACCGTGCCGTCCTCCGCCAGCGCTGCGAGTGCCAGGATGCCGTTGGCGACATCGACCTGGGACGCCTCGTCGACCACGATGAGGTCGAACAGGGACTGAACCTCGGGACCACCGCTGGCGGTCAGGAGTCGATGCACCTGCTGCGGGGTGGCCGCGACGACCGTGAGTGCGTGGTTGCCCTGGAGACGGGAAAGCAAGGTCCCGTAGCTATCCGAGGTGGTATCGGTGGCTGCGAAAGGCGCTTGCGTCGGACTCGACGACGACCGCAGGCGATGGAAGGCCACACTCGAGGTCACCACCGTGCCGCACAGCGGGATCACCTCGGTCAGGACTTCGTCGAGCGCGTTGTAAGTCGGACCCGTGATCAGGATTCGCTGCGGGACACCTCGGGTCTCGGCGTCGATCAGGCTCCCCGCGATGATCGTCCGCAGGGTGCGGCTCTTGCCGGTACCGGGCGGGCCCCAGAGCAGGCGCATGCGATGTGACAAAGCGGCCTCGAACGCTGCCCATTGGGACGGATTCAGCTGGACCCCACCTGCCTCGAGCGCACCCCGCGCTGCCGCCGCGTCGCGGGACGACGGCGTGGCCGCGAGCCCGGTCGGCGCCCAGAGCACCTCGCTCACCGGCGTCACCGCTGAGGTGCCGGCCGTCGCCGACCGGAGGTTCAACGCGCGCACGACATCGGGATCACGAGTCGCGATCGGCGGGTTGCCGATGGTGCGGAGCGTGGCCGCCAAGCGGGCGAGCAGGAAGTCCATCGGGACGCGGTCCAGCATCACGTCCCGCTCGACGTCGATCGCTCCCACCGCGTCGAGGCGGCCAAACAGGTCGTTCGACCAGGGGTCGTGCGTGAGGGCGATCAGTCGCGCGTCGCGGTCCACTGCCGAGACTGAGACCTTGGTGATCTTGCGCATCCGAAGCCATCGCTCAGCGTCGGTGAGCGTCGAGCCGATCGCATGCCCGTCGAGCACCCAGTTGAGCTTGCGGTCGAGGAAGGTCGGATCGGACCTCGGGGAGAGCACGAGGCCGAAGTCCGTCTCCCGGAACTTGGCCTCAGCCGATCCGGTCGCGAGTTCGTATACCCAGACGGTCGACGTGGCCGGCAGCCCGAGGGTCCGAAGAGCGGCCGCACGATCGGTCCCATGGAGCCGATGCGTCAGATGTGCGGCCTCGTAGCGCGCCTCCCGCTCGTGCGGCGACATCGCCCGCACCTGCTCCTGCTCCAGTTCGCTCATCGCCACATCGAGGTTCGTGTACGCGTACCAGAGCTGACTGTCGATCGCCACGCCACGCAGCGTCGCGGGAGGCCGGATCCCGACCGGCGGGGCCGCGTGGGACAGCACCGGCCGGAGGTTCGGATCTTCCTGGAGAGCCCCAGTCACGGCTTCGAGCGCGCCCAGCCGCCGTTCGACTGTCTCGCGATAGGTGGCCACGCACCTGGCCCAGTCCATTCCGGCGACCGGGTGCCGAGCCCAGATGTCATGGGCGCGTTCCGACGGGATCTGGTCCGAGAGCCGATCCTCGTAGAGCGGATGCACGCTGAAGGCCGTCATCGACGCTGGCGTTGAGGCGGCGTGGTAGCGGCGCGCGATGTCGAGCAGGTTGTAGTAGTGGGGAATGGGTGCCGCGAGCAGGCTGCGGACGACATCGCGAACGATCGTCACGTGGCTCCGGCGCAGGACCAGGTCCGCGTTGGAAACCACATCCTCCGGCGGGAACAGCCACGCCAGATTCGCCAGTGGACGAGGCCTGGCCAGGAGGTCGTCGAGGTGCCGCCCGATGACCCGCGCGAGGTGCTTGAACTGCAGCTCGTCCCACAGGTAGACCTGCACGGTTGCCTGCGGATCGACTCGCTCGACCTCATCGAGGATCGCCTTGATCGTGTCGAGGAACCTGAACAGCTCGTCGCGCTCGCGGTCAGGATCCTTCGTATCGACGATCAGGACGGTCGGCCGCCAGCGCTTCCATCCTGGATTGCTCGGATCGGTCGGTGGTGGTGTCCAGTTGCGACTTGAGCCCCACATGGCCGAGATGCCGAAGGCGATCGTCAGCGCCGAGCCAAGGTCGAAGTCCACCGACGCATAGATCCGCAGGTTCGAGTGCCTTGGCAGCATCGCCGAGCTGCCAGCGGCGTTCGGGATCTCGGCGGTGTCGGTGATCAGCGATTGAGCGCGACCGGCGAAGACCGTGCGTCCGGCACGCAGGGCGTGATGACTGTCGAAGGTCGGATCGGTCGGTGCGATCCCGGCGAGGCCGCCCACCGTCGTGACGGCGTTGTCTCGGAGTGAGCGCCCGGCTCCGCGGGTGAGGAAGGCGACCCGCGAGAGATCATCGGTGGAGACCGCCAGGGGGAGGCAGTGCTGGGCATCAGGCGGGTTCGCCGGCCCGCGCTCGTCGCCCAGGAAGTCGCAGCCCTTGCATCGGTTGTCGACGTGCCACTCGAGGTCCTGCCAGGCCGTTCCCGCATCGAGCACTCGCGGGATGTCGACACCAAAGAAGCGTCGCAGCCGGTACGAGAAGACCTCGAAGGCCACGTGCTCGAGGTCCTCGTCCAGCGCGGCACGAAGTGCGGCTTCATCGCGAACGCCCGCCGTTGCCTGGGCACGAGCTTCGCGCTGAAGCGCCGATGCCTCGTAGGTCCCTGGCCAGACGGCTCCCTCGACCATCACGACGTAGCGCGAGTCGAGCCCCTCGTCGATCAGCCAACCGGCGAGCCCGACCATGTACAGCGCTACCTCGGCGAAGTAGCCAGGTCCCGGCTCCGCTGTGAGCTTGATGTCGATCACCCGGAGCTGGACCCGTTCGTCGGCGGGATCCAGGCGAAACGTTTCGCCGTCGGGAGCCACCGCTTCGCTCGAGGTGCCAGCGGCACAGACTTCGATGAGGTCAGGTCGTAGGTTCCCCACGCCGATACCCAGCGATCCGGTGATCCCGGTGCCCACGCCACCGTCGAATGAGGATCCGAGCGGAAACTCCGCCTGGACGATGAAGGACCCGTGGGCTGCCCTCGGCAGAACGGTAGCCAGGTCCTGAGTCCGGGCCGAACCTGCTGGCGACAACACCGTCGACGCCCCGAACATCGTCACCAGATCGGCGAGCTTGAGCGCCTCCCACTCATCGCCCTGCTGGGCGAGCAGTTCGAGCCCCGGTCGAGGATCCCGCCTCGGCGGCATCCCGAGGCTGGCGCGTTCAGCCGGGGTCTGGAGCGACAGCCGCAACTGGCGGTCGCACTCGGTCCCCAGATAGTGGGTCAACAGCCGTTTGTTGAACTCGCTCAAGGTCCCCCGCGTCCTGATCGCGCTCGAAGTCGAACGCCCCGAGCGCCGCCGCCATCGCGGTCGCGCGACGGAAGGATGCCACGTCGGCATCGCCGAACTCCAAGGCCGCGCCCCGAAGGCGCTCTGTCCAGTATCGGACATGGCCTTGGGCGCGTGGCAGCCATGCAGCCCGCTCAACCCGTGCCGTCGACGTGGCATGGGTCAACACGAAGACGCCGTCCCAGGAAGTCGAGCCGTCATGAGCATGCAGCCCAAAGGCCCCGTCGCCCTTGAGGGGAAAGACGGACAGGGCGGCGAGGCCAGCGCTGCGCAGTGCCGCGCTCAGCGCTTCGTACGCGGAATCCTCGCGATGGCGGAACGTGAATACGACCCGACCATCCGGCGCGAGAACGCGGGCAACCTCGGCAAAGACCGACTTGAGACCCGACTCGAACTCGGACGCGGCGTCTTCGGTCGCGGCGACGGCCAAGCTCGCGGACGTCCCAGCCGAGGCCGGGAGCACACCGAGATCGCGTAGCCACGGTCGGTAGAAGTCCGCCAGATCGTGGTAGGCGATGAAGTCCATGTACGGGGGATCGGTCAGGACGAGATCGATCGAGCCACTGCTGGTGGTCGCCAGCGAACGTGAATCGCCACATTCCACGACCTTGGCGGGCGTGCCGCGATCTGGCAGAGCAGCGAAACCGCCGTCCTGCGTGATCGTCCGAGGTTCGCGAGCCTCGCGCGCTGCGCGCGCGACCGCGTGGACTGCGTTGGGGAACGTCCCGCGACCGATCCCGTCGAGCCAGGGGTTGAGTTCGACGGGGCGGACGATGTGTCGATAGCCGCGCACGGCAAACAACGGAGAGAGCCTGCGCCAGCCGAACGCGTAGCCCGTCAACATGCAGTTCGTTGCGAGGTGATCAGAGAACGCGAGCGCGAGCGGGAGACGCTCGTCGACTGGTCGGGCGGCGATGGCCTCACCGAGGGTCGAGAGGTGGAGCAGCTGTCGCGCGTTGAACAAATCGGTGAGATGTCGGTACCCGTAGCGTGTAAGGCGATCGTCGCCGCCTTCCCCGACAGTTGGGACCGGATCGGCGGGAACGGCCGGGATGCCAGTTGGTCCGGAGCGAGCACGGAGTCGAGCGACCGCCTCTTCATAGCGCGACCGATCGTCGGCGCCCGCGGGCAGGAAGAGTCGCTTGGCGATCGTGCCTTCGCGGCGCTTGGCGTCGAGAGGCACGGACTCGCTCGCGAATAGGCGCCAGACCGGGGGCTCAGCGGTACGAGGTGCGCCATCGATCAGCCGCTCGACCGTTCCGCACGATGGGCAGGTGAACTTGCCGTTCGACACCGTGCTGCGCCCCACTGCGATCGCGGTCAAGCAGTGTTCGCAGGTGAGGTTGTCGACCGCCATTGGTGCGTCGGTCACCGCGTGGCAGGAAGGGCAGAAGACGGTCTGCCGTTGGGACGACTTGTCGAAGGCGAGGCGGTGGTGCGGATGCGCCTCGGCGGTCGCCCCGCACTTGCCGCATTCGACGACCTGGACCCAGAACCAGTGGACGACATCTCGGAGCTTCCCATCTGGGCCGATCGTTTGGTATAGCGATCGCAGGCGTGCCCCAACATCCGCCTTGAGGTCGACCAAGGCCGGACCGAGGTCCGGGCACGAACCCGCATCGAGCTGGAACGAGGTAACCGCACAGGCGACGCTGTCGATGTCGACGCCGTGGACATCGGCCCCGAGGCGAAGACCCTCGACGAGGCTCGTCCCGCCGCCCATGAACGGGTCGAGGAGCGAAATCCCTCGCAGATCAGCATCGCCGCCGTAGAGCCGCCAGAAGGCTTCGGTGTCTTGGGCTTGCGTTGCAACGAGCAGGGCACGCATCGCTGTCCCCTGGCGTCGTGCGAACCAGCGGTGGGCACCATAGATCGGGCCGGGCCGACGAGCCTCGCGCATAGCGAGGATCGCGAGGTCCTCGACCGGCAGATGGCCGGCATCTAGCAGCGATTTGGTGCGATCGTGATCCATGGTCCCTCAGGTGTCGCGCTCGTTGGCAGTGACCATGGTCACGCTAGCGACATGGTCAACCATCACGTTCCCTCATGAGCACCTGCCGCGCAATGGGGTGGCTCTGGCGCACTGTCAAGACGTCGACTGCCACGTGAGCCGAACTCGCTGGAAGGCCCGCGCTAGCCGCGATTCACGCCCGCTTCACTCTGGCCGGCTTGGTCCGGCCCAGCGCTTGCCACCAGCTCCGACCGGACCCAACGAACGGTCACGTAGTCGCGGACCTCTCGTGCAAGCGCTGCCGCTTCCGGTTTCATCGACACCAGGACGGACTCGAGCAGATAGGCATACATCGACGCGGCGATTGCCTCGATGTCTTCGCGGTGAAACGGGTTTCGGTCGCCCATCCAGCGCCAAGACTCGCCGTCGCGCTCGGCTGTCGCCTTGAAGCTCGACCCGCTTGAGTGCTCCCACGGGCTGAATGTTCGGTACGCGAGTTCGTAGGCATCACGCATAGCGATCTCGTGGCCCGGGTTGGCCTTTATGACATCCTTGACCATCTCGTCGACCCTGGGGAGCAGCCTTCCTTTGCCGTACTTGACGCCGGCGGCCGTCAGCCGGCGAAAGCCTTCCTCCTTGATTGCTGCCTTGATCGCCTCGTCTTTCGCGTCGGTCGCCGGGACCTTCGAGCCACGACGTGCAGCGTGCTCCTTGATTCGGCCCAGATTGGCAAGCTCGACGGCCTCCGAATCGGCCATGTATAGGAAGCCGTGGGTTTCCGGGTCAAGAGCGATCCATCGGGTCAGGATGACCAGCTCCACGAGCGGTCGGATGGCTAGGATCGGCGCGATTGCCGTCGGACTATCGAAAGAGAAGTGGACATTCGCGTACAGGCCCGACGCGCGCCGTCCGAGCAACGCCAGGTAGGCAGTTGCCGGCTCGAGCGCGGGCGATGGCTCAGGAAGGTCTTCGGCGACCCGCTCCAGGAACAACCGAACCATGTCGAGCGTGCGCAGTTGCGCCAGCTGGCCGTCCAAGGTGTCCTCATCGGGCGCGTCCGGTGACACGCCGCGAGTGTCGAAGAGGCCCAATTGCGGTTCCGGCGACCCGGCGGTCGGCCAGGACTTGATCTCGTCGCGGGTGATCGATCGCGACTCGGCGCTGGGTGGCCAGGGCGAGGCTCCCGCTGCGAGCAATGCATCTCTTCCGGCATTCGGAGCGCCCTGCCACACGAAGACCGATGGCTGACCGACCTTGATCGCCTCGATCGCGCCCTCCCAGGTCCCGCCCTTTCGAGCAGCCAACGACATGACCAGCGCGGCGTCGGCCAGGCCATAGATCACCTTGTTCCGCCCCATCGCGGTTCGGACTGAGAAGCCTGCGGACGGAACATAGGGGGTGAGCAGCACGAGCTGGCCGTCGGCGATCGGGTCGCGCAGGCGCTTATCGCGGATCCGGCGATCGAGATGATCGGCGACGACACCGATGACCTTGCCGGATGCACGAAGCGCACCGTCCATGGCGGCTTGATCGATGCCACGTGCCGCGCCGGAAATGAGGACCGTCCCGCCTTCTGCCGCCGCGCGCCCAGCGGATGCAGCGGCCTCGAGTGCCGACTGGGAGCTGTCGCGCGAGCCGACGACCGCCAGGCTGCCGGCATTCAGGAGTGCTCGTTCCCCAGCGCCGAATAGGACCGGTGGTGCGCCCCGGGCGAGGCGCTCGCCGAGGCGTGATGGATAGTCAGGATCGGTCTGCGCCATGACCCAGATCCCGACGTCCGACAGGCGCTCGATCTCCATCGCTGCCGGCGCCGCGCGGCGCAGCAACTCGACGATCCGTTCGACCTCGATCGAACCGTCGAGGTTCGGCACCGGCATCGAGAGCAGGTCTCCGGGCTCGATCGATGCAGCCTCGAGCGCGGCCCGGAAGCGCGCCCAGCCGACCGGTCCCAGGGGCGCCGAACCACCCGGTGTTCGGGCGAGCGTCGTCGTGAGCAGGACCGCGACCAACCGGTTCTCAACAGTCGTGGCTATGAGTCGTCTCCTCCCGCAGATCCCTTCGCGAGCGCGAATGGAAGGACATCGTCGGCGCCGCCCGACCGCAGCAGGTGGCCCGCATAGGTAAGTGTCCAGCCGGAGTCGACGACATCGTCCACGAGCAGCACCCGTCCGCCCGGCACGGTCCCCGCGAGGGTCATCTTGGCAGCCACGTTTCTGAGTTGTTGGGCGCTGTTTTCCATGCCCTTCTGCTCGGGGCCGAGGTTCGCCGTGAGCACATCGTGGTAAGGGATCCCCAAGCGCGCGGCGAGGGCTGTTGCGAAGTCGTGGACGAGCATGGGGCGCGAGGCCGAAGGGATGGCCGTGACCCAGCCTGGAGGAGGGTCCGGCTGCCATCGGTTGAAGAAGAGTTCGACGGCGGCGTCGACGAGCGCTGCGTCGAAGGCTCCCGCCACGTACTTGCCGTCCTTGACGAGGCGCCCCCATCCAGCATCGCCGTAGATGGAGAGAGCCATCCCTTCCGCATTGGGCGGCCTGATCGCGCCGCTAAGCCCACCTACGGCGCCGGCTGGCCAACGGCGCCGAGGCGCGATGGGCCGTGCATCGCGTCGGAGGAAGGTAACGGCATCGGCGAGGATGGCCTCGTTGATCTCGACCTCGTGGATGGCACCGATCTCTCGATCGCATTTCCCGCAATCGGTCGCCGTGCCATCGTCGAGAGCTGCCGCCAAGAACACCATCCGGCAGCCCTCGTGACGGACGTACGCCTGCATCTGACCGAGTTCGACGCGCCGCAAGATGGTCACCCGCTCCATGCGCTCCACGTCGGGCGCAAATGGGTTGACGGTCCGAAAGTAGCCGCTTGTGTCATGGCCGACGGCGCCCTCGATCTCAAGCAACGTCAGGGCCCTATCCAGCTGCCCGTGCTTCAGGTTGAGGGACGATTCCAGGTCAGCCATCCTCATCTGGCCCTCCGCCTCGAGCGTGTCGATGATCCGCTCTAGGTGGTCGGGCGGCGGGAACGCCGAGTCGATGAAGTACTCGGCGATCTCGTCGTCCTCGCGTCCTGTGAGCAGGATCACATCGGCGTGGTCGACACCGCGACCGGCTCGACCGACCTGCTGGTAGTAGGCGATGACCGACGGCGGGCGCTGGTAGTGGATGACGAACCCGAGGTCTGGCTTGTCAAAGCCCATCCCCAAAGCCGTCGTCGCCACCAGCACCTTGATCGAGTTCGCCAGGAGGGCCTGCTCGGCTTCCACCCTTTCGTCTCGACCAAGTCCGCCCCAGTAGGGGAGCGCGGTCATGCCGCGACTCGACAGCCAATCGGCGACCCGCTGGGTATCGGCGACCGTCAGGCAGTAGACGATCCCCGAGCCTGGGAGTGCCTCGATCTGCTGGGCCAACCAGGCCAGGCGCTCGGCCTGGTCGGCGAGTTCGATCACGTGCAGCGACAGCGACTCGCGCATGAGAGTGCCGCGCTGGATGACGACGTCCTCTCCGAGTTGTCCCGCGATGTCGGCGACTACTCGCGTGTTCGCGGTAGCGGTCGTCGCCAGCACGGGCACGTTCGGAGGCAGGACGCTGAGGATCCGACGCAAGCGCCGATAGTCCGGACGGAAGTCGTGACCCCAATCCGAGATGCAGTGAGCCTCGTCGATGACGACCAACCCGATCGCGCCGAGCGCCGGCAGGACCGCACTCGACCAACGCGGGTTCGACAACCGTTCGGGTGAGATGAGAAGGACATCCACCTCCTCACGGCGCAGCGCCTCCTCGACCTCCGACCACTCGTCGGCGTTCGAGGAGTTGATCGTTGCGGCCCGCAGTCCCAGGCGAGAGGCCGCCTCGATCTGGTTGCGCATGAGGGAGAGCAGCGGGCTGAACACCACGGTCGGGCCGGCACCGGAGTTTCGGAGAAGCCGGGTGGCCAGCCAGTAAACGAGGCTCTTGCCCCAGCCGGTCCGCTCGACGACGAGACGGCGCGCCCCCGGCTCCAGCAGCGCCTTGATCGCCTCGCGCTGACCGGGATGGAACTCGGCGTCCTCTCCGAACATCGTCCGCAGATAGCCATCCAGCGCGTCGTCGATCTCGTCGCGGTCCTCGCGATCGGACGTCATGGGCGGCACGATCGGCGAGCCCAACGCGTGGGCAGGGATCCGCGGCTATTCGGTAGCCGAGGCGGACACGGATGCATGCTCGAAGCATGCTCTACCTGAGCCCGTTCGGCCGAGCCGGATCAGTGTCTTCGGAATCGGCACTTCTTGCGCATCGCCGCCGCGTACGGGAGGAAGCTCCCAAACGCTCGCCGACGTCGGCCATCTGCAGCCATTCGCCCGCTACAGTTGGAGCCATGGGAGGCACCGGGGCGACACTCAACGAGGCGCAGACGCGCATCCAACTCATCGACCCTGCGCTGCATTCGCGCGGCTGGACCGAGGATCTGATCAAGCGCGAGGAGACGCTCGGCGCGGTCGAGATCATCGATGGGCGACCGAGACGATCCACGATCGGGCGCACCGACTACACCCTCAGGGTGAAGGTCGACGCCGAGGCGCTGCCTGTAGCCGTGGCAGTTCTCGAGGCGAAGAGCGAGGACAAGCACCCGACGTACGGACTGGAGTAGTCGAAGGGCTATCTCGCCTGCAAGCGTCTGCACGTTCCCTTCGTCGGCGAAGACGGGCTGCCGCATGGGTACCTGACGTCGCAGATGCGCTCTCGGACACTTGAGCGTATCCAGGAACTCGTCACCGAGGCCCAGGCCCGCGCCGACGAGATCATCGCCAAGCACGAGAATGCGTTGATCATCGTTGCCACCGCGGTGTATGAGCACCGACGACTAGCGGTCGAGCGGTTGAACGCCGTTCTCGAGTCTGCGGGTCTTACCCTGCCCCGCCCGACCTCCTAGGCTGCGACGCCGTCACGTCCATGGTCGGGCGAGTGGCAAGACTGATGGCGATGGAGCCCGTCGGGCGGGGAAGTGGTACGAGGAGATTCTGGAAGGCAAGCGCCACCGCGACTACACGGGCCGCACCATCCGCTGACGCGCAGCGCTACTTCGCAGGCAGGGCCACGCTCAGTATCCGAGCCAGACGATCGATCTCGGCCGCATCCAGCACTGCGGTCGCGACCAGGCTTTTGCGGATCGACCTGGTGCCCTCGAGTCGCACGCCCGCGTAGGAGTTCGGCGGCGAGATCAGCGGCCAGTCGCCGTCGATGAAGCAGAGGACCGGCGTGAGGGGCGGGAGCGGGTCGACGCCGGCCGCGCGAAGCGCGGTCTCCACGGCCGCGACCTGCCAAGTGAGGCCGGTCGCCAGGGCTGAGCAATCGCGACGACCGACGCACAGCCGAAGGTCCGGGCGCAGGAGCCAGCCCTTGTTCCTGATCTCGATCTTGCCCTGGTATCGCTTCGCGTCGACGACGAAGACGCCGGCTGGCGCGACCACGAGGTGATCGATGTTGCCGCGGGTTCCGGGGACGCGGCGATCGTGGAGAACGACGATTCCGGCCATGCCCTCGAGCGCTCGGGCGAACTTCTCCTCACCTCTCGCGCCGGTGGCCCAGGCTCGCGTCGACTGCGGCTCGTTGGTCAGGGCGAGGACCAGGCCGCCCAGGCGAACCCCGTATTTGTCCTTGGCCCGGGCCTCCCGATTGGCCTTCCGGCGCTCGTGCTCGCGACTCGCAGAGGCGCCGGCGACCCCGACATCGATCGCGGGCTCCATGGGCTCGCCTTCGGGCCCCGCTTCACGCTCCGCCTCGGTCGGGCACACGACGCACCGGATCGATCGGGTCGGGCGTTCGTAGATTGCGACCTGGCCCGTGTGGAGCGAGATCCCGCAGCGCGCGCAGACGCCGTCGTGCTTGACGCGCCACTCGGACGCCGGCCTGGGCTCAGGTCTCTGCATCGTCGGATCGGTCCACAGTGGCAGCCCTCCACGTCGGCGGACGTGCCGAAATTGGGTCGTAGGTGTCAGCGCCTTGGGGTCATCGGCACCCCGATCGCCCGTGCCTCGCGCCGGTAGCGCGAGATCGCGTCGCGCTCCCTGTCGAAGACGATGACGCGGGCGGAGCCGCCGCCGTCGACCACCACAGTCTTCCCAAGGCGGGCTACCCGCACCACTGGCACGCGCGTGCCGCGCGAAACCTCAGCCATGTCCTTGACCGGAGTGGCGAAGACCTCAGCGGCAATGGTCGCCGCCCGCTCGGTTTCGGTGATCTCGGTTCCTGCCATAGTCGTCGCCCCCATGTCGTGGATCACGGCGGTCACCGTGACGATCGCAGTATGCCGGGCGGCGCGAGCGTCCCGTCGCCAGTGGTCGGGACTCATGCACAATCCGCCGGGCGACTGTACTGAGGCCGACGCGGCCGTCATCATCTGAGTCATCGTGGTCGGGTTATGGGAGGGAGTCGGGGTGAAGGATCACGCGGCGCACGAGGCATACGACAACCTCCTCGCCTCGATCGGCGACCGAGCCGACTCAATCGGACCGAAACGCCTGGCGTCCCACTGGCCGCATGTCGGCAAGAACTACCGGGGCCTCGTGATTGCGGGTCAGGCGCTCCAGGGCTGGGACCCCGCCGTTGCCGGGGCTCGGTGGCATGCAGCGGATGCGAGGACCCCCGAGGGCCGTGCGGCGATCCTCGAGCGAACCCAGACATGGTTCGCCGATGCAGCCGATCCCGTGGGTGTGATAGCGACTCTCGGCAATCGGAAGGGATCGCCCTTCTGGACCTTGTGCCGCGACGTTGTCGAGACACAGGAGCCCGACGGTCCGGGTCCTTGGTACAGCCGGTTCGCGTGGGCAAACGTCTATCCAGTCGGCCCTGACGAACCGCCCGGCAGCCCGGGCGGGCCCTTGAGAGATGCCCAGGACCAGCATGTCGGCGGTCTGCTCTCCGCACTCCTCGACGACCTCGATGCTCGGCGTGTTGTCATCATCTCCGGTCCGGAATACTGGCGGTACGCGGCGCAGACGCCTGCGTTCTCCTCTCTGGCCTGCCAGGCATTCCCGCTCCTGCACGGCGGTCGCGTCGACGGCCGAACGATCCTGGTCGGCTATCACCCCACCTACGCGCGACGGAAGCACGTGGGCGCTGCTGAGTACGCCACGCGCATCACCCAGGCGATTGTGGCCATCGAGCAGGAGCGATGACAGTCCGTAACGAGGTTGCGGTCGGGCACTCGGAGAGCCTGCGCAAACGCCAGCCGATCGATCAGAGGCACCGGATCTAACGGCACTACTGCCTCAAATGAGGCGATAAATGAGACAGTAGGCCCGGTCAGCCACGCAGGATTCGGTACTTCGTGGCCGGTCCCGACG
>Ga0209638_1000957_pt1 | contig 18962 bp, 19 predicted proteins | sample BarGraNGADG00211_FD_184490 | JGI IMG/M metagenome (GOLD analysis project Ga0209638, IMG submission 184490) | Arctic peat soil microbial communities from Barrow, Alaska - Barrow Graham LP Ref core NGADG0002-211 (SPAdes) (version 2) | ecosystem: Environmental > Terrestrial > Soil > Wetlands > Peat...
AAGCCATGTGGTCGGGTCAGCCGAAGGCAAGGCTGGTTGCCTTACCAAGGCTGGCCCGGCCGCAGGGCGCAGCGCATGGGCCACCATCCAGGCGTGCACGGTCGTGGCTTCAACCATCTAACGCTCGGCTACCGTGGTCGACGCAGGCAGCGACGCCTCGCCGGCCCGGGTCGCGCGGGGCGTTTCTCGTTCTCGGCCGCATGACCACGACACACGCCCACTTTCGACTCCTGGCACGCGCCGACCAGCAGGCATTCCTCGATCTGCCGTGGGGCCTGCCGCTCGAGGACTGGCCGCAGGAGCTGCAGGTCGAGGCGCGACGCGGGATCGGGCGCCACGTCGTCCGGTTCGTGCACCTCAACGGCTCGTTCTACGCGCTGAAGGAGCTGCCGCCTCCGCTCGCCGACCGCGAGTACCGGCTGCTCGGTGAGCTCGCGCAGCGCGCGGTGCCGGCGGTCGAGGCGATCGGCGTCGCCTCCGAGCGCCGGAGCGCCGAAGGGGAGGAGTTGCCGGACATCCTGATCACGCGCTACCTCGAGTACTCGCTGCCGTACCGGCTGATCCTCGGCGCAACCGTGCTGCCGGCGCCCGAGGCGTCGATCCGCGCCGCACTCAGCGAGCTGTTCGTGCGCCTGCATCTCGCCGGGTTCTTCTGGGGCGATTGCTCGCTCTCGAACGCGCTCTTCCGGCGCGACGCGGGCGCCCTCGCGGCCTATCTCGTCGATGCGGAGACCGGGCAGATCGAGGACAGGCTCTCCGACGGCCAGCGCAACCACGATCTCGCAATCGCGGAAGAGAACCTCGGCGGCGAGCTGTACGACCTCTCCGCCGAGCTCGGCCGCGAGGTGGTCGCCGATCCCGCCGCTTTCGCCGAAGACGTGCGCGCGAGCTACGAGCACCTCTGGGCCGAGCTGACCGAGGACGAGGTCTTCCCACCCGACGACAGCAGCAAGCTCGAGGAGCGCCTCAAGCGCCTGAACGCGCTCGGTTTCGACGTGGAGGAGGTCGAGCTCGTCAGCGACGGCTCGGAGGTCCGGCTCCGGCTCCAGTCGAAGGTCGTCGAGCCGGGCCACCACCGGCGGCGGCTGCTGCGGCTGACGGGCCTCGACGCCCAGGAGAACCAGGCGCGGCGTCTGCTCAACGACATCACCGCGTACCGCACGAAGCTCAACCGCACGACGAGCACACCCCTGTCGGACGCCGCCATAGCCGGACGCTGGCTGAGCGAGGTCTTCGAGCCGACGGTCGCCGCCGTTCCGCAGGAGCTGCAGCCAAAGCGGGCGGCAGCCGAGCTCTTCCATGAGCTCCTCGAGCACCGGTGGTTCCTGTCCGAGCGCGCGGGCATGGACGTCGGGATGGAGGCTGCGACGGCGTCGTATGTCGACAACGTCTTGCGCCCGGCGGCCGACGAGCAGGCGCCGCTCTTGCAGCCGGACGTCACCCGCGGCTGAGCCGCTGTCCGAACGGCCACGGAATACTCCGGGTGGGCGGCCCGTTCAACTGCGAAAGCGTCCCTAAGGAGAATGTCGATGCAGCCTTCCGCCCACACGCTCGATCCGCACCGCTGGCAGGCGCTCACAGTCGTCTGCGTCGCCTTCTTCATGACGGTGCTCGACGTGTCGATCGTCAACGTCGCGCTTCCTTCGATCGAGACCTCACTGCACGTCAGCGAGAGCAACCTGCAATGGGTGCTGATCGCGTACACGATCACGTTCGGCGGACTTCTGCTCCTCGGCGGACGCGCCGCCGACCTGTTGGGAAGACGGCGGATGTTCGTCATCGGCACGGCGCTCTTTGGCGCCGCATCACTCGCGTGCGGGCTCGCCGGATCGATCGGCGTGCTCGTGGCCGCACGCGCAGTGCAGGGAATCGGCGCGGCGATCATCTCGGCGGCGACGCTGTCGATCATCACGACCACGTTCGAAGAAGGATCCGAGCGGAACAAGGCGCTGGGCATCTGGGGCGCGATGGGCGGCAGCGGCGCCGCAGCAGGCGTGCTGTTCGGCGGAATCCTCACGAAGTACGCAGGCTGGGAGTGGGTGTTCTTCGTGAACGTCCCGGTTGCCGTGCTCGTGCTCGCAGTGACGCGCCTCGTCGTCCGCGAGAGCCGCATCACCGGCATTCGCGGCTTCGACGCCGGCGGCGCGACGACGATCACGGCAAGCCTCGCCTTGCTCGTCTACGCGATCTCGAAGGCGCCCGACGTCGGTTGGAGCAGCAGCCGCACGATCGGCCTCCTCGTCACGTCCGCGGTCCTGCTGCTCGCGTTCGTCGCGATCGAGACGCGCCAATCGGACCCGATGATGCCCTTCGGCATCTTCCGAACGAAGACCGTGACGGGCGCGAACGTCGCGGGCTTCCTGCTCGGCGCGGTCGTATTCTCGAACTTCTTCCTGTTGACGCTCTACGTGCAGCAGGTCTTGCACTACTCCGCACTGAAGACGGGCCTCACCTTTCTCGCGACGGCGGGCACCGTGATTCCGGTCGCGGGCCTCTCGCAGGCGCTCGTGACGAAGTTCGGGCCCCGGCCGGTGATGGCCGTCGGGCTCGCGCTGATCACAGCGGGCATGGTCTGGTACTCGCAGATCTCCGTCCACACGACCTTCGCGTCCGGCCTGCTGCCCGGGTATCTGCTGGTCGGGGTCGGCATGGCCTTCTCGTTCATCCCGATGTCGATCGCCGCTCTCGCGGGGATAGAGCCACGCGAGGCAGGTCTCGCGTCAGGGCTGATCAACACGTCGCAGCAGATCGGGGGAGCACTCGGCGTCGCGATCGCCGCGACCGTCGCGTTCACACACACGAACACCCTCCTGCACTCGGGCCACAACCTGGCGGACGCCCAGACGAGCGGCTTTGCACTCGGCTTCTGGGTGATCGCCGGGTTCGGAGCGGCAGCGGTTCTCGCGACGCTCGCGCTCGTGCGCTCGAGCGAGGTCGCTTTCGACGTCGAGGCGGCCGAGGCCTTCTAGTCCAGCGCCGGCGGCCGGGCGGACGACCCCGCCGGGCCGCCGTTAGGCTTCCCGCGGTGCCTGTGGAGTTCCCCACCGTTCTCGAGCTCGTCGGCGCGACGCCGATCGTCCGCCTCGAGAAGCTCTCGCCTCCGGGCGGCGCGCAGATCCTCGCCAAGCTCGAATATCTGAATCCGGGCGGCTCCGTGAAGGACCGCATTGGACTGCCGATGATCGAGGCGGCGGAGCGCGAGGGGAAGCTGAAGCCGGGCGGCACGATCGTCGAGCCGACGTCGGGCAACACCGGCGTGGGCCTCGCGATCGCCGCGGCGATCAAGGGCTACCGGTGCATCTTCGTGATGCCCGACAAGATGAGCCAGGAGAAGATCGCGCTGCTCCGCGCGTACGGCGCCGAGGTCGTGATCACCCCGACCGCCGTCGAGCACGACTCGCCGGAGAGCTACTACTCCGTGTCCGACCGGCTGGCCGAGGAGATCCCGGGCGGCTTCAAGCCCGACCAGTACTCGAACATGAACAACCCGGAGGCGCACTACGAGCACACGGGCCCTGAGATCTGGGAGCAGACCGGCGGCGAGATCGACGCAATCGTGATCTCCGTCGGCACGGGCGGCACGATCAGCGGCGTCGGACGGTACTTCAAGGAACACAAGCCGGAGGTGCTCATCGTCGGCGCCGATCCCGAGGGGTCGATCTACACAGCACGCAACGAGGGGGACCTTCATCCGTACCTCGTCGAAGGGATCGGCAAGGACACGTGGCCCGAGACGATGGACCCCGACGTCGTCGACGAGTGGGTGCGCGTCAGCGACCGGGAGTCGTTCCGCTGGGCGCGACGTCTCGCACGCGAGGAGGGCCTGCTCGCCGGCGGCTCGGGCGGCACTTCCGTGTACGCGGCCGTGCAGATCGCGAAACGGCTCGGCCCGGGCAAGCGCGTGCTGATGATGATCCCCGACTCCGGCCGCAACTACCTGTCGAAGTTCTACGACGACAACTGGATGCTCGAGCACGGCTTCCTCGAGCGGCAGGCGCCGCTGCCGACCGTCGAAGAGGTACTGCACGCGAAACACGGCGGCGAGCTCCCCAACCTCGTGACGATCTCCGCACACCAGAAGGTGGGCGAAGGGATCGACACGATGCAGCGCTACGGCATCTCCCAGCTTCCCGTCACGCGCGACGGCTCGTGTGAGTCGCTCGCGGACGTGATCGGCTCGCTCCAGGATCGTGCGCTGCTCGAGCGCGTCTTCTCGAACCCGGACGTGCTGCACGAGGACGTTGCCTCGGCGATGCAGCCGCCGCTCGGAGCGGTCGAGACGTCGGCAACGCTCGAGGACGTGTTCGCCACGCTGAGCGGCGGCGCGAACGCGATCGTCGTCTGCCAGGACGGCACACCGATCGGCGTCCTCACACGCAGCGATCTACTCGAGTTCCTCGCGCGCCGCCGCTAGCAGCCACGTAACAATCTGTTACGAGGGCTGGGGGCGGCGCGAGCCGTTCGTCTTCGCGTGCTCGCCGAGCTCGCGTACGGCGAGCAGCGCCTCGCGGACGGAGTCCAGCAGCCTGATCACGAACTCGAGCCGATACTGCTCTTCGTCGAGCTCGAGCAGCTCCTGCTTCACGTCGGACGGAAGCTCCACCTGGGCGGCGAGCTCGAAGGAAAGCTGCGACGCCGTCTCGTCGACCTCGTCCGGCTCGGCGCCGGCCACCGCTGCGAGCGCGCGGAAGGAGCCGACCGCACGCGCGGCTGTGTCCGGATCGGTCCGGCCGTAGCCGTCGGGCGCCGGTGCGACGATCGCGGTGAGGAACGAACGGCCTCGCGTGAGCCGCTCGACACGGAAGCGTGCGCCACCTTCGACGACGACATTCAACCGGCCGTCGGCGAACTCCTCGAGCACGTCGATCACCCGGGCGCGCGTGCCGACGTCGCGCACCCCGTCACCGTCCGCGTAGATCACTCCGAACTCCTGCTGTTCGTCGAGACACTCGGCGATCAGCTCCCTGTACCGCGGCTCGAAGATGTGCAGGGGCACGTGCTCGCTCGGCAACAACACGATCCCCAGCGGGAACAGGCCAAGCTCCTCCATCGCTCCAAGGGTACGTCCCGGATCGTTGCTCAGCGGTCGGCGAGCGAGATCGACCCGAAGAGCCCGTGCACCGCGAGCTCGGTCGCCCCGAGCCATCGATGCGGGCCGGCAGCGAAGAAGAGGACAGCCTTCGGCCCTGCCATGCCCCCGTTGCCGAACGAGATCCCCCAGAGCCCGTTGACGGTCAACGGCTTGCCGGCACGATCGGGCAGCTGCCCGTCGAACGACCAGCCGTTCGCGCGCCGCACATACGCGTTGACGCGGCCGCTTCCGAAGTTGCCGACGAGGAGCCGTCCGGCGAAACGGCCGAACCCGCCGGGTGCGAGCGCAAGACCCCACGGCTCGTTGAGCGGGCCCATCCGGCCGACGCGGGCAACGAGCTTGCCGTCGAGGTCGAACTCGTCGACGTAGCCGCCGGTCGGCGAGTCGTTCCCGTTCACCGGCGCGGGCGACGCGAAGGTCACGAAGACGTGGCGGCCGATCACCTTGATGCCGAACGGCGCGTACCACGAGGGAATCGCGTGATCGACGAACGCCCCGGGTCTCACGATGCGCCGCCAGCTGCCGTCGAATACGAAGACTCGGCCGTTGTGGAAGTCGGTTGCGTAGAGACGCTGTGACCCGTCGGCGAGGGTCGCAAGCGCGAGCCCACGGAAGATCGCTCCCTTTGCACCCTCGTCGACCGCGACCACGGCCACCTTCGACCAGCCATGCGGGACGACGGGTGACCAACCGCGGATCCTTCCGTCCTCACACGCATAGAGGAACCGCGCGGGCGCCGAGACACCGTTCTCACGGACGACGAAGCTCTTGCCGCCGTTGAACACGATGCCGGTCGGCCCGCCGTCAACGGTGACGGACAGCGTCTGCGGGTTGCCGTCTCCGGCGAAGAGCGAGCTCACCCCTCGAGCCTCGTTGGCCGTCCACCAAGGACCGGTCGGGCTGGCGGCAAGGCCCCACGCGTTGACGAGCGCCGCGTCGTGCTCGAGCGCAGCCGACCCCGGATCGGCAACGAGGCGCTGGACGATGAACGCGTCCGCGCCATGCGGCGCGAGCAGCAGCGCCACGCCGGCCGTAGCGGCAGCTGCCGCCGCAACGCCTGCGATCAAGCCTCTACGGCTGTGGAAATCGCGAGAGGACATCGATCGCGCGACCCTCCTCGGCCGACCGGAGGACCGCGGTCGCCGTCTCGAGCACGTGCAGTCCGAGCTCGCCGGACGCGCGATGCGGCCGCCCCTCACGCGCCGCTTCGAGCATCTCGTGCAGCCCGTAGCCTCGCGTCTCCTGCGCACCGCGTGAGACGTACGGGACGGCCTCCCAGTCGCCGCCGCTCTTGAACACCTGTAGCTCGCCGTCGAACTGGTTCGCATCGGGGAGCGACAACGCGCCCTCGGTGCCGTGCACCGTCATGCGGCTGTCGTACCGGCCGCGCGACTCGAAGCTCACGGTGAGCGTCGCCAGGGCGCCGGACGCGAGGCGGAGAGCTGCCGCGACGTGCGTCGGCACGTCGACGGTGAACCGCTGGCCCGCACGCGGCCCGGCCCCGAAGGTGCGCTCGGGCGTGGGAGTCGTCGCGAACCCGGTCACCGAGGCGAACGGCCCGAAGAGCGACGCCATCGCGGTCAGGTAGTACGGGGCGATGTCGAGCATCGGCCCACCGCCCGCGCGGTAGAAGAAGTCGGCGTTCGGATGCCACTTGTCGGGGCCGCCGACGAGCATCGTCGCGGTCGCGCCGAGCGGCTCGCCGATGTCGCCGCGCCGGATCAGCTCGCGCGCCGCCTCGTACGCGCTGCTGAGGAACGTGTCCGGTGCGCAGCCGATCCGCAACCCGAGACGCTCGGCCGACGCGACGAGCTCCTGCGCGACGGGAACTGTGGTGGTGAGCGGCTTCTCGGTGTAGACGTGCTTCCCGCCGTCGAGCGCCCCGCCGACGACGGCCGCATGAGCACTCGGCGGAGTGAGGTTGAGGACGACGTCGATCTCCGGTGAGGAGAGCAGTTCCTCCACCGTCATGACCTCGAGGCCGTGTCCGGCCGCCAGCGCCTCCGCGCGCTCCGTGTCCTGGTCGGCGCAGGCGTCGACGGAGAACGAGTCGAACGCCACGGCGCCTTCCGCGTAGGCCTTTGCGATGATCCCGCAGCCGACGAGGCCAACACGTGCGCGTCCGTTCCGCTCACCGCTCATGCCGGTACCGGCACGATGCGACGAACGGCATCGAATGAACGCTTGACCGCGTCGAACGGCGGGCCGTCCACCTCGTCCTGCTCGACGATCAACCACTCGACACCCGCCCGGACGGCAGCGGGCAGGATGCGGTCGTAGCCCACGGCGCCGTCGCCGACCGGACAGTGCTCGCGACTGCCGCGCGAGCGAAGGTCCTTGACATGGACGAGCGGGCAGCGGCCCGTGAGGCGCTCGAGCAACGCCACGGGATCTGCTTCTGCCTCCCAGATCCAGCCGAGGTCGAGCTCGAGCCAGAGCAGCTCGGGCGGCAACGCGGCCAGCAGATCGAGGGTCGTGACGCCGTCCTCGAACGGCCGCAGCTCGCCCCAGTGATTGTGGAACCCGAACTGAACGTCGAGGTCGTGCGCGTGCGCAGCGATCGCCGCGATCCGCTCCACCGCGGCGCGCGCGACGGCGACGCTGTCCGGCGGATCGATCCAGCTCAGCGCGATGCGGTCTGTCCCGAGCACGCGAAGCTCGGCGGCGAGTGCGGGCAGGTCATTCTCGAGCGCGTCGAGGCCCGCATGCCGGCCGGCGGCCACGAGCCCGGTCTCGTCGAGCCAGCGTCGAACGACCGCGGGATCGTGGCCGTGCAGCTGGTAGAGCTCGACGCCGTCGTAACCGATCTCGGCGACCGTGCGCAGGACGCCCTCGAGGTCGCGCGCGCATTCGTCGCGAATCGTGTAGAGCATCAGGCCGACGTTCGGTTGAGTGGTCATGCGTGCCTCTCGATCAGGTTGGGTGCTCTGACGATAGACCGCGGCCGACGCGCCCTGCCGTGGCGCTCCGGTCTCGACCGCGCGGCTCTAGACACAGGGCCTGTGGCTAGCATGCCCGAATGGCCGCCGAGCGACTCGAGCTTCTGCTGCGTGGTGCGTTCCCGGACGCGGACGAGCTCCACGTCGTGGATCGGACCGGCGACGGCGACCATTTCCAGGTGATCGTCGCGAGCCCGCGCTTCGCAGGGCTCTCGCTGCTCGACCAGCACCGCCTCGTCAACGAGGCGCTCGCCGAGCCGCTGCGCGACGGGACAATTCACGAGCTTCGAATCAAAACGAGAGGAACCACATGAGCGAGTTGTCGAAACGGATCCAGGACGTCATCTCGAATGAGCCTGTCGCGGTGTTCATCAAGGGCACGCCGCAGATCCCGATGTGCGGCAACTCGCACCGGGCCCTCACTGCGCTGCGCGAAGCGGGCGCACCCGTGACCGCCGTCGACATCCTTCCCGACCCGGCAATCCGCCAGGAGCTGCAGGCGATCTCAGGCTGGCCGACGATTCCGCAAGTCTTCGTGAAGGGTGAGCTGATCGGCGGCGCCGACATCACGCAGGAGCTCGGAGAGAGCGGCGAGCTCGCGAAGCTCCTCGCGGACAAGCTCGGGCCCGAGTACCGCGACGCGGCCGAGGAGCACGTCGTCGACGTGGTCAGCGGCGCGCGGGCGTAGCGCTTCCGGACTTCACGGTTCCAACCCAGCGGTAGCCGATCGCGCGGATCGCTCCCGCACCGACGAGGGTGCTCTCGAGCGCCTCGCTACTCGGGCCGCCGAGCCAGCGGTGCAGGTACGGAAGCCACTCGAGCGCGCGCTCGTCGTACTGGGCTCGAAGCGCGTCGAGCAGCGTCTCGGGCGAATGCAGATCGGGATGGCGTTCCGCCCACGCGCCGAGATCGGGCGGGCCGGGCGGATCCGCTCCAGCGGCCGCGAGCATCCGGAACTGCCCTTCGTACCAGTCGCGTGCGCCGGGGTCGATGCGGTCCGGTGCGAACTCGTCGACGACGAGCAGCGGCGCGAGGGTCGCAAGCTGCGCGATTCCCTCGTCGAGCGGATTGACGTGATGGAGCACCCGACCCGCGACGACGGCGTCGTAGGCGCCTTCGATGTCCTGGAAGCGTGCACGCGTGAAGCCCGGGCCGTCGGGAGCGTCGGGGTCGACCCCGTGGACGTCGTACCCGGCAGCCGCGAGCGTCGCACTTGTCCCGCCCTCGCGTCCGCAGCCGACCTCGAGCACGCGCCCTGGAGGCGGCGGCAACTGGTCTAGTACGAAGGTGCCGAAGTCGCTCACGACCGTCAGCCTCGCAGAGATCCGCCGCCGCGTGGTGGAGGCACAGGGTTTTGCGTCGCGTCCGCGAGCCGGCACACCCGCCGAAGTGCTCGCGACGATCCGGCGCGTCGGTTGCATCCAGCTCGACTCGGTGTCAACGGTGGAGCGCAGCCATCGGCTCGCACTCGGCGCGCGGGTCGGGGCCTATCCGGAGCCGTGCATATCGCGCCTGCTGCGTTCCGGGAAGCTGTTCGAATACTGGGCGCACGAAGCGTGCCTCCTGCCGGTGGAGGACTACCCGATGCACCGCTGGCGCATGGCGATGTTCGCGGAGTCGCATCCCTGGCGGGGCAACGTGTTCGAACGCGAGCCTGAGTTGACCCAGCTCGTGCTGCGGGAGATCGGCGAGCGCGGGCCGCTCGGGTCGCGGCACTTCGAGGGCACGGGGCCCGGTGGCATGTGGAACTGGAAGCCCGCGAAAGTCGTGCTCGAGGCACTGCACTCGGCGGGCAGGCTCGCAATTGCGGGACGTGACGGCTTCCAGCGGTTGTACGACCTGCCGGAGCGGGTGCTGCCGGCGGAGCTCGCCGACGGCGGGCCGCCGAGCGACGACGAATACGTGCGCTGGGCGACGCTGCGCGGGGTCGAGGCGCGCGGCGCGCTGACCGAGTCTGCGGTCGCGGAGATGTGGCGTTTGAAGGGTGGCGTCGCGCGCATCCGGCCGCACGCGGACGCACTCGTCTCGGAGGGGAAGCTTCGCCGTCTCGACGTCGCGGACGGCAAGGCACCGGTGCTCGTGCCGGCCGGCGTCGAGCCCGGCGGCCCGCTGCCGCCCGCGCTCCTGCTCTCTCCGTTCGACAATCTCCTGTGGGATCGCGCGTTCCTGACACGCACGTTCGGCTTCGAGCACGTGATCGAGATCTACAAGCGCGAGCACGAGCGCGTGTACGGCTACTACGTGCTGCCGCTACTCCGCCGCGACCGGCTCGTCGGCCGCGCCGACCTGAAGCACGACCGGGCGGAGGGCGTGCTGCGCGTGAAGGCGTTCCACCCCGACCCCGGCGTCCGCGGCGACCTCGATGCGACGCTTGACGTGGCACTGACCCGCCTGGCCCGCGTCCTCGGCGCCACCACCGTGTCCCGCTGAGGGCGAGCAGGCAAGACCCGGGGTCAGACCCGGGTCTGACCCCGGGGTCAGTTCCTGCGCGTGCATACGCGGGATCTGACCCGGCAGTGGCCGGCTGGGGCGTGGTTGCGGCGAACACGTCGGGGCACACCGCGTCACGAGAGTGTCACGAGCCGCCGTGGCCCGCGACGGGCGCGCACCCCACCGTACAATCGGAGGCATGGACTTCGAGACCCGGGCGATCCACGACGGTCAGGAGCCGGATCCCGCCACGGGCGCCGTGACTGTGCCGATCTACCAGACCTCGACGTACGTCCAGGACGCCGTCGGCGTCCACAAGGGCTACGACTACTCCCGCGTCGCAAACCCGACGCGCACCGCGCTGCAGGAGTGCCTCGCGTCGCTCGAGTCGGCCGACCACGGCATCGCGTTCTCGTCGGGGCTCGGCGCGACGACGACGCTCATGCACCTCGTCGATCCCGGCCAGCGCGTCGTACTGATCGCCGACGTGTACGGCGGCGTGTACCGGATGACCTCGCAGGTCTACGAGCCAAAGGGCTACCAGTTCGAGTACGTGCCGGCGGATCAGTTCCCGAACCTACGCGAGCATCTCGACGACAACACGCGCATGGTGTGGATCGAGTCGCCGTCGAACCCGCTGCTGAACGTCGTCGACATCCGCGCAGCCGCCGACGCGGCGCACGAAGTCGGCGCGATCCTCGTCGTCGACAACACGTTCGCGACGCCGTACCTCCAGCGCCCGCTCGAGCTCGGCGCCGACGTCGTCGTCCACTCGACGACGAAGTACCTCGGCGGCCACTCCGACACGGTCGGCGGCTTCGCCGCCACGAACGACCCGACGATCGCGGAGCGCCTGTACTTCCTCCAGAAGTCGCTCGGCGCCGTCCCCGGGCCCTTCGACAGCTGGCTCGTGCTCCGTGGCATCAAGACGCTCGCCGTGCGCATGCGCAAGCACTGCGAGAACGCGACGGCGATCGCGGCGTGGCTCGAGCTGCACCCTCGCGTCGAGCACGTCTTCTATCCCGGCTTGCCGACGCACCCTGGACACGCGATCGCGGCGCACCAGATGCGCGATTTCGGCGGCATGGTCTCGTTTCTCGCCGAGTCGGACGAGGAAGCCGTCGCACTCGTCGCCCGCACGAAGCTCTTCCAGCTCGCGGAGTCGCTCGGCGGCGTCGAGAGCCTGATCGAGGTGCCGGCGCGCATGACTCATGCCTCGACCGCCGACGCACCCTTCGCCGCTCCGGGCAATCTCGTGCGCCTGTCAGTCGGCATCGAGGCCGTCGAGGATCTCGTCTCAGACCTCGACAACGCGCTCGTCCCGGCCGCCGTAGCGCGGGCGTGAGCGGCGAGACACACGCGGTCGTCTTTGTCGAGATCCCTTCCGGATCGCGAAACAAGTACGAGTACGACGAAGAGCTCGGCGGCATCGTGCTCGACCGCCGGCTCTTCACGGCGATGGCGTATCCCGCCGACTACGGCTACGTCGAGGGAACGCTTGCCGAGGACGGCGACCCGCTCGACGCACTCGTGCTCGTCTCCGACCCGACGTTTCCCGGCTGCCGCATCCGCGTGCGGCCGATCGGCGTGTTCCACATGACCGACGAAAAGGGCCCCGACGAGAAGGTGCTATGCGTGCCGCTCGGTGACCCGTCCTTCGAGCGCGTCCGTGACATCCACGATGTCAACGCCGAGCTGCGCGACGAGATCGAGCACTTCTTCCAGCGCTACAAGGATCTCGAGCCGTCGAAGCGGACCGAGACGCGCGGCTGGGGCAACCGTTCCGAGGCGACAAAGATCGTTGCCGCGTCCCGTGCACGCGCTTCATAGGATCGATGTCGTGACCAATCCCGAGCCGATCGACCTGTTGCACAAGAACGTCCAGCGCTCGGTGGCCTGTTACCTGCTCGACACCGCAGACGGCCCCGCCCTCTTCGACTGCGGCCCCACGGTGACGATCGGCACATTGAAGGCGGGGCTCGCGGCGCGCGACCTGAAGCTGACCGACATCCGCCACCTGCTCCTCAGCCACATCCATCTCGATCATGCGGGCGCGGCCGGCGTGCTCGTCCGCGAACATCCCGCGCTCCAGGTGCACGTCTCCGGGATCGGTGCGCCGCATCTCGTCGACCCCGAGCGCCTCGAGCGCAGTGCGCGCCGCCTCTACGGCGACACGTTCGACGATCTCTGGGGCGAGCTCGCGCCGGTACCGCAGGAGAACGTGCACGTCGTCGGCGACGAAGTCGTCGGTCTGGAGTGCTTCCCGACACCGGGGCACGCGTCGCACCACGTCTCCTATCTCGATCCCGACGGCACGCTGTACGCGGGCGACGCCGCCGGCGTTCGCATCCAACCCGGTCTCTACGTCATGCCGCCGACGCCTCCGCCCGACGTCGATGTCGAGGGATGGCAGCGAACGATCGACGAGATCGAGCGCCGCGCACCGGAACGTCTCGCGCTCATCCACTTCGGCGTCGTCGACGATCCGGTGCCGCATCTCGCGCGGCTGCGCCTCGAGCTCCTCGACTGGGCGGAGTTCGTCCTCGGCGGCGCGACCGAGGACGAGTTCGTCGCGTACTGCCGCACCGAGCTCGCCGACTCGGGCGAGGACCTCGCCGTCTGGAGCCTGGCGATGCCGTTCTGGCAGTCCTACCAGGGGCTGAAGCGCTGGGCCGACAAGCAGGCGGCGCCCGCGTAATGCCTCGCGTCCCCGTCCCGCACGAGATCGACGCGTTCCTCGCCCGGCCGAATCCGGCGGTCGTCGGCACCGTACGGCCCGACGGAGCGCCGCACACGGCAGCCACCTGGTACGACTGGGAGGACGGGCGCGTGCTCCTGAACATGGAGGACACGCGGGTGCGTCTCGGCTACCTGCGCGCGAACCCGCACGTGTCGCTCACCGTGCTCGAGGACGGCAACTGGTACCACCACGTCACGCTCATGGGAACGATCGTCTCGATCGACGAGGACCCTGACCTGCACGACATCGACCGGCTCGCGCTCCGCTACACCGGCAAGCCGTACCGGAAGCGCGACCGCCCGCGGTTCAGCGCTTGGATGCAGCCCGACCGCTGGCACGCCTGGCCGCCGCCGGCGTAAGCCTCTACGACGCGGCGATCGCCGCGTCGAACGCGCGGAGATAATCGTCGACCATCCGCTCTCTCGAGAACCGCTCCTCGGCCGCCTGGCGCAGGTCGAGCGGCTCGAGCGCATCGGCCGCGGCGAGCGCTCCTGCCATGTCGCGGTAGTCGTCGACGATGATCCCGCTGCGGCCGTCCTCGATCACCTCGGGCACCGCACCCCAGCGTGTCGCGATCACCGGCGTTCCGCACGCCATCGACTCGATCATCACCAGTCCGAACGGCTCCTCCCACTCGATCGGGAAGAGCGTCACCCTCGCGTCCTGCAACAGCTCGACCTTCTCACCGTGCGTGACCTCGCCGAGGTACTCGATCTGGCCTGGGCGTAGGTACGGCTCGACGAACTCCTTGAAGTACTCGAGCTCGGCAGGCTCGCGGCACTTGCCCGCGAGCTTCAGCGGCAGGCCAGCCTCCGTCGCGACGGCGACGGCCCGGTGTGCGCCCTTGTCGGCGCTCATGCGCCCGAGGAAGAACAGGTAGTCGCCCCGGCGCGGCTGCACCGGATAGAACGAGAAGTCGAGCGCGTTCGGCACGTTCGCGATCCAGGGCAGATCGGGATGTGGCTTGCGCTGGTTCATCGAGATCGAGATGAGCCCGGTACGCGGCGCGACGCGCGCGATCTGCTCGTAGAACTCGCCGGGATCGCCGCCCATCGGACCGTGCACGGTGTGGACCGTCGGCGTCTTCACGGCACCCGCAATCACGGCGGCCGGCGGACCGGAGTGGTCGCTGATCACGTCGAACTCGTCCGCGCGCTCGAAGCACGCGAGCGCGTGCCGCACCTCGTACTCCGCACGTCCGATCTGTGCGCTCGGCGCGATCTCGTAGATGTACGCGAGCTCGGCCTTCGTGCGCGAGTCGCCCGACGCAAACAACGTCACGTCGTGACCGGCGTCGACGAGACCGTCGGCGAGCAGCGACACGACCCACTCGATGCCGCCGTAGCCGGTCGGCGGCACCGGAAACCACACAGGACTGAGGACCGCGACCCTCACGCTTCGGCCACCGTCACATCGCCGTTCTCGAGGCGCACGTCCCAGATGCGGCCGAACGCGCGCAAGCCGGAGAGGTGCACATCGCCGGTCCAGCCGGGCAAATCCAGAGGAGCGACGGACTCGATCACGCCCCGCTGCCGGTCGGGCCGGATGCCGAGCAGCAACTGCAAGAGCAGCACCGGCGTGCCGGCCGCCCAGGCCTGCGGCCGCGCCGCGGTCGGATAGGCAATCGGAAACGGCGACTCGGTGCGAGAGAGCCCTGCGAACACCTCGGGCAGCTGGTAGCTGAACGAGCCTGCGGCGTCGAGCATCGAGCGCACGATGCGGTGCGCGTCGGGCCAGCGCTCGTGCCGCGCGAGCCCCCACGCGATCAGCGAATTGTCATGCGGCCACACGGTTCCGTTGTGATAGCTCAGCGGACTGAACGCAGCCTCGGCGTTGGACATCGTCCGCACGCCCCAACCCGACCACAGGTCGTCGCCCATCAGGGCGCCGACGACGGCGTCGACGCGCGCCGGCGGAACGATGTCGCTCCAGAGCAGATGGCCGATGTTCGAACAGAGCGAATCGACGCGGTTCTTCTCGGCATCGAGCGCGAGCGCGTAGTAGCCGCCGCGCTCCTCGACCCAGTAAGCCTTGTCGAAACGCGAGCGCAGCCGCTCCGCTTCGTCGTCCAGGCGGTCGGACAGCGCCGAATCGTCCCAGACCTCACGGGCGAGCTCCGCCATGCGCCGCTTTGCGTCGTAGACGTAGCCCTGGACCTCGCACGGAGCGATGGGCGCCTGCGCGAACCTCCCGTCGTGGAAGCGCTGTGAGTCGCCGGAGTCCTTCCACGACTGGTTCTCGAGCCCGCGGTCGGTGTGGCGCTCGTACTCGACGAAGCCGTCGCCGTCGCGATCGCCGAACTCGTCGATCCAGCGAAGCGCCGCCAGCGCAGGCTCGCGCAGCTCGTGGACGAGCTCGGCGTCGTCGGTCCACCGCCAGGTCTCCGACAGCAGGACCAGGAAAAGCGGCGTGGCGTCGGCGGTGCCGTAGTAACGGTCGAACCACTTGATCGCGCATTTCCCGCGTCGCACCTCGTGCACGATCTTCCCCGGCTCTGCGTCGCGCGACGGATCGAGCTCGGTCGCCTGGAGCGCCGCGAGCTCCCGCAGCGCCGAGCGCGCGAGCTCAGGGCCGAAGAGCAGCGTCTGCAGGCACGTGATCACCGTGTCCCGTCCGAACACCGTCATGAACCACGGCATGCCGGCGGCCGGCAGATTGCCGTGACCGGCATCGTCCGCCGTGCGCATGCGCAGCGCTGCGAGGTCGTTGACCGACTGCCCGAACGTCTGGCGCAGGTCGTTCCACGAGGCGCTGATCTGCGGGACGCGCAGCTCCCAGGCGGCGACCGACTCCGCAACCCGCGCGCGCTCCTCGCCGAAATGACGCTCGACCACATCCGGCGCGCGTATGCCGTCCGTGCCGAGGCCGACGTCGACGCGCATCGACCACGTCTCCCTCGGCGCGAGCGTGATGTCGTATCCCATCCCGTTCCCGTTCGTGTCGCCGCGCTCCGAGAAGATCACCTGCGTCCGGGTGAGCCCATCAGTGTCGGTGAGCATGAGCTGATTGTGTTGCTCGTCATACGCGGCCGCGACCGGGGTCGGCAGCGGTTGCGCGTGCTTCGGGTCGCCGAGTGAGAAGTCCCACTGCTTGACCGAGATGATGTCGGCGAAATCCGCTGCCACGGCCAACTCGAGCCGCAGCTCCAGGGTCTCCGTCGTCTCGTTCGTCAGCTCGATGTGATCCTGCATGCCGTTGCCGACGAACCGCTCGCGCTTGATCAGCACCGAGTCGAGCGGCAGGCGGTCCGTGAGCGGGTTGCGAAGAAAGTACGCGGCCGAGAAATACTCGACACTGCCGGACGAGAGGAGCATGGGTCGCTTGCCGTCGATCGTGAGCTCGAGTCGCGAGAGAAAGCGCGTGTCGTCGGCGAAGAGCCCGTGCGTCGTGTCGCGCACGTCGCCGAGCTCGTCACAGATGCAGAACGTGGAGCCTTCGAGGATCGTCTGTTGCGTCATGGGATCCGCGCTACGGCTCGCGCAGAATCCGCCCGCCCGACGCCTGGTTGCGCGCCTTCACCACGATCTCGTCGACGTTCATGTGCCAGGGACGCGTCAGCGCGAACATCACGGAGTCGGAGATGTCCTCCGCCGTCATCGGGTCGATGCCCTCGTAGACCGAATCCGCCTGTACAGCGTCGCCCTTGAAGCGGACGAGCGAGAACTCGGTGTTCACCATGCCGGCGTCGACCGTCGTGATGCGGATCGGCCGGCCGAGCAGGTCCTCGCGCAGCGCGTACGTGAAGCCGCGCTCGGCGAACTTCGCCGCGATGTAGGTGGCGCCGCCCGGATACGCCTGGCGTCCGGCGACGGAGCCCATGTTCACGATGTGGCCCCAGTCGCCGAAGTGCGGGAGGCACAGCCGCGTCATGCGCACGAGCCCGTTGACGTTCGTGCCGAAGACGCGCGCCTCGTCCTCCTCGCTCGACTCGTCGAACGGCGCGCGGCCGAGCGCAAGGCCCGCGTTGTTGAAGAGGATGTTGATCACTCCGAGCTGCTCCACCGCCGCCGCGACGAACTGTGCGCTGCTCTCGGGATCGGTGACGTCGAGCTCGAGCGCAACGTCGGCCTCGAGCCGCTCGACCCGGCGCGCGCCGCCCGCGACACGGACCCCCGCGGCTGCGAGTGCGCGCGCGGTCGCCCGGCCGATGCCCGACGACGCGCCGGTGACGATTGCCGTCTTGCCGCTGAGGTCGAGATCCGCCACGCGCCCGATGCTAGATGATTGATGCCACGACCCCGCCCGCCTGGATGGTGGCTCATGCCCAGACCCACGCCGCCGTGACATCAACCATCTAGTTGTTGGAGGAGTGGTGCTCGTGCAGTTCGAGCTTCACGCCCTGCGAGCGCCGTGCGAGATGGTCGACCTGGAGCGTCGTGTGATGCAGGTCGAATCGCTCCTCGAGGAGATGCTGGAGCCTGCGCCTCGCGTCGTGGCAGTCGACGCCCGGCGCCACGAGAACGTGGGCCGCGAGCGCGGGAAAGCCGCTCGTCACCGTCCAGACATGCAGGTCGTGCACCTCGGCGACGTCCGGGTCGTCGACGAGCGCGCGGGCGACGTCGTCGGGATCGATGCCGGCAGGCGAAGCCTCGAGAAAGATCCGGCCCGACTCGCGGATCAACGACCAGCTCGACCGCACCATCAGGGCGGCGACGAGCAGGCCTGCGATCGGATCGAAGCGATTCCAGCCCGTGAGGAGGACGAGTGCGCCCGCCACAGCGGTGCCGACGAACGCCGCGAGGTCGGTCGCGATGTGCAGGAACGCTCCCTGCACGTTGAGGCTCGAGCGGTCGGCGCGCGCGAGCACGAACGTCGCCGCGAGATTGACCGCGACCCCGACGAGCGCGACGACGAGCACGATGCCGCCGTGCACGACCGGCGGGTCTGCGAGGCGCCTGACCGCGGAATAGACGATCCAGACTCCCAGCAGCAGGAGCGTGATCCCGTTCGCCTGTGCGGCGAGGATCTCGGCCCGGCCGAAGCCGAACGTCCACGGCCCGCGCGCGGGTCGCGTCGCGAGGCGCGAGGCGACGAGCGCCGCCGCGAGGGCGGCTGCGTCGGTGAGCATGTGGCCGGCATCCGCGAGCAAGGCGAGCGAGCCGGCGAGGAGGCCCGCGGCGACCTCGACGGCCATGAAGGCGACGATCAGCGCGAACGCGATCGCGAGCGCCCTCCGGTCCTTCACGCGGCTGTGATCGTGCGCATCTCCAGGACCGTGGGCGTGGACGTGCATGCCGTCAGCCTATGAGCCGGCGGCCCATGCGCGCCCGGAGGCGAGGCGCTCGAGCGACGTCGGGTGGCTGAACAGCAGGAGGTACACGAGGCGCGGTGGGGCAAGATCGGAGAGGTTCCTGCGCGCGAGGTCGATGTGCGCACGCTCGAACGCCTCGAGGTCGCCGGTCAACTCGAGCGAGCAGCGGTCCGCCCCACGCTCCCAGCGGCGCGAGAGTGCCGCGCCCGGCGCGAGGCCTGCCAGCTCGAGCGCCGTGAACAGGAGTAGCGCCTGGGGCAGCACGCGCGGCGACGCCACGCGAGTCCCGAGCGCCGCCCACAAGACGAGCACCGCCACGACGGCGCCGAGCATCGCGAGGAGCGTGCCTTTCAGAACGTGCCGGTCGCGTCTGTGCCCAAGCTCGTGCGCCACGATCAGCTTCACCTCGCGAGGCCCCGACGCCGCCAGCAGCGTGTCGTAGAGCACGACCCGGCGCGTCCCCGCAAGCCCCGAGACGTATGCGTTCACTTTGGTTGTGCGTCGGCTCCC
>Ga0209638_1000958_pt1 | contig 18951 bp, 15 predicted proteins | sample BarGraNGADG00211_FD_184490 | JGI IMG/M metagenome (GOLD analysis project Ga0209638, IMG submission 184490) | Arctic peat soil microbial communities from Barrow, Alaska - Barrow Graham LP Ref core NGADG0002-211 (SPAdes) (version 2) | ecosystem: Environmental > Terrestrial > Soil > Wetlands > Peat...
CACCACCTCGAGCACGTCGCCAACAATTCCATAGTCGGCCACCTTGAAGATCGGCGCCTCCTTGTCCTTGTTGATCGCGACGATCGTCTTCGACGTGCGCATGCCGGCGATATGCTGGATCGCGCCCGAGATCCCGAGGGCAACGTAGAGCTGCGGGCTCACCTGCCGACCAGTCTGTCCGATCTGATCGCTGTGCGGACGCCAGCCCTCATCCGTCACGGCACGCGTCGCACCGACTGCCGCGTTGCCGAATGCGTCGGCGAGATCCTCGACGAGTTTGAAGTTCTCCGCCACCTTGAGCCCGCGTCCGCCGGAGATGATGATCGGTGCGTCGCCGAGATCGGGACGGCCTTTCGCGCCTTCCTTCACTTCGACCACCGTCACCGTCGGCCCGCCCGCCGGCACCGCGGCGATGTTCTCCGTGCGAGCGGCCTTCGCGCTCTCCGTCGCCGTGAACGCGCTGGGCCGAATGCTCAGCACCACCGGCGAGCCGGTGATCACCAGCGTCAGGATCACCTTGTTCGCGTAGCCGGGGTGCTTCACGGTGAGCGTGTCGCCGCTCGCGGAGATCTCGGTCACGTCGCTCGCGATGGGTGCGTCGAGCTTCGCGGCGAGGCGTGGTCCCAAGTCGCGACCCTGCGCCGAAAAGCCGAGCACGATGGCGCGATACGCGCCGGCCTTCGCGCGCTCGGCGATGGTCGCCGCGATGGATTCGCGCGCGAAATTCGCGAAGTCCGCGCTCTCGGCAACGAGCACGACGTCGGCGCCGTATGTCCCCAACTGTGACGCCTTGGCGCCGATGCCCGGTGCGCCTGCAATGAGCGCGTGCACCTCGCCGCCACCCGTCGCGTCGGCAAGCTTGCGTGCCGCCGTCACCGATTCAAAGGCAATCTTGCGCAGCTCACCGCCGCGCGTCTCCGCGAAAACCAGGATGTTCGCCATCAGAGCACCTTCGCTTCGTTCTGGAGCAGTTTCACGAGCTCCGGGATTGCGGCCACGCCTTCACCGATGATGCGGCCAGCCGGCCGCTCGGGAGGCAGTTCCTCCTTCTGCACCGTGACGCGCACCGGCCCAAGCTGCGCCGGCTTCGATTCGAGCGGCTTCTTTTTCGCGCCCATGATACCCTTGAGCGACGGATAGCGCGGGCGCGCGATGCCTTCGTCGATCGTGACGACGGCCGGCAGCGAGAAGGAGAGGATCTCCGCCGAGCCTTCGAGCTCGCGTCGCGCGGTGCCCTTTCCATTCTCGACGCTGAGTTGCGACGCCGCGGTAACGCAGGCCATTCCGAGCAGCTCGGCGGTCGCGGTGCCGACGACGCCGGCCGAGCTGTCGAAGGCGTGCTTGCCGAAGAGGACGAGATCGTAGCCGCCGTCCTTGAGCTCAGCGGCGAGCGCCTTGGCGATCGCGAGGCCGTCGGCGGGAATCTTGTCCACCTTGAGATGGACGGCGCGATCGACGCCCATGCTCATCGCCTTACGCAACGTTTCATGCACGTTGTCGGGGCCGAGCGCGTAGACGACGGTTTCTCCGCCGCCCGCCTTTTCGTTGAGTTGGAGGGCAGCTTCCACGGCAAAGCCGGCGAAGTCGTCCATGTCGAACTTCAGTCCGGTCTCATCGATCGCGGTGCCTGAGGCGGCGATCTTGAAGCGCGACTCGGAGTCGGGAGTGCGCTTCATGCAGACGGCGATTTTCACCGTTGAGTCCCCATGTGAAAAGATTCACATGAAGTGTAGATGGGGAGATCGTAAAGAGGTAGGACTTGTGCTACGATGGCTCGTACCGCTGCACCACCCGAATTTTGACTCGACCAGGGACTCACCCCGCGGAGGCGCGGACCAAAGGTGGAGTTGACCGAGTGAGACCGCCCACGACGTGGCCGGAGAGCACGACGGCGTCGTCGAGTGCGGCGATGCGCTCTGCGATGACGTCATCGCCGTACATCGACGGGAATTCATACTTGGCGCGCATTCTCGTTGGGCCCTTGACGATCGGCCACGGCGTACGGACGGACATTCCTTGGCAACGACTCGCGGAGCCGTCGCCACGATAGGTCGAGAAGACGGGAGCGACGAATCGCCTACTCGGGGCGGATGACGAGCGGATTCCGAACGGCGAGCGTGGCGAAGCGGCTGAAGTCCCGATCGGCGGTCCACAACTCCGAGACGCCATGGTGGAGGCACAGCGCGGCGATTCGCCCGTCGTGCACTCTGACGCCGGCAACGCGCCCTTTGAGAGCAAGGGCCCGAAACGTCGGCCAATAGCCCTGGCTTTCGCCAAGCAATGTGACGCTCGGCGACTCCAGCCACGCATCCACCTGGTCGCAGGCGCGGGCAAGGGGCGTCGGAGGAGCGAAGATCCGAGGATGCGTCACGACCGCCAGAAACTCGTGCACGCACGGCCAAGGAATCGCCCATGGCGATGCGCCGTTGGCAAGCGTGGCGATCGCGGCTGCCGCCGGTCCGTGCCACGCCGAGTCCGCTCGGTGCGCATACACGAGAATGTTGGTATCGATCGCGATCATCCGCCGCGGCCACCGTAGATCGCGGACGTAATGGCCGTCCACTCGCTCAAGTCTACCCCAGCCTGGAGGCCCTTGCCCTTGAAGCTCGCATCCCGCAGCCGAAAGCGCGCGCGACGCATGCGCCGGCGGCCAAGGACCTCACGCAACCCCTCTTCGACGAGCGCGCGGAGCGTCACTCCATCGCGTGCGGCAACAGCTCTGGCGTCGTCGAGGATCGCGTCGGCAATATCGATGGTTGTCTTCATATGGGTAACCATATCGCATGGCAGAGGCATGGCGCAAGCCAATGCGCCCCAAGAAACATTGCCCGAATCTGGACGAGCCAATTCACGGCTCGGCGCCGGACATCGCTGGGCACGGCGTAGCGAATAAGAGGTGGCGTGCCTTGGCGAGCCGTCGACGTCCAATCCCTCCCAGGGTATCGTCTACTGGTCCGATTCGCTGACGGAACCAGCGGAGAGGTGGACGTCTCGAGGCTCATCTTCGGCCCGATGCCGGGAGTGTTCGAGGTACTGCGCGATCCCGTGCTGTTCGCGCAGGCCGGGATTGATCACGGTGCGGTTACATGGCCCGGTGAGTTGGATTTGGCTCCGGACGCGATGTACGACGAGATCAGGGCGAGCGGGAGCTGGACGCCCGAGTGAGGCGCAATCTCCAAGTCGCAGCTGGCGGAAGCGCGAAGTGCGCTGCTCCTACTTGAACGCGCTCAACCCCGTCAGCGCCTGCCCGAGTATCAGCGTGTGCATGTCGTGCGTCCCCTCGTACGTGTACACGCTCTCCAGATTCGCCATGTGACGCATCGCGCTGTACTCGGCAAGAATGCCATTGGCGCCGAGCAAGCGGCGCGCTTCGCGCGCGATGTCCGTCGCCATGTTCACGTTGTTGCGCTTGGCGAGCGATACCTGCTGCGGCGTGAAGGTGCCGGCGTCCTTCAGGCGGCCGAGATGCAGTGACACGAGCTGTGCCTTCACGATCTCCGTGAGCATGTCGGCGAGCCGCTGCTGCTGAAGCTGGAACCCGCCGATGGGACGATCGAACATCACGCGCTGCTGGGCGTAGTCGAGCGCCTCCTCGAAGCACGCCATGGCCGCACCGATCGCGCCCCAGGAAATGCCGTAGCGCGCCTGGGTGAGGCACATGAGGGGGCTCTTGAGGCCACCCGACTTCGGGAGCATCGCGTCGGCCGGCAGGTGTACGTCCTGAAACACCAACTCGCTGGTGTCGCTCACTCGCAGAGAGAGCTTGCCCTTCTGATCCTTCGCCTTGAACCCCGCCGAGTCGGTCGGGACGATGAACCCGCGAATGGACGTGTCGCTCTTGTCGCCATTCGTCTTCGCCCAGACGATGGCGACGTGCGCCGTGGATCCGTTCGTGATCCACATCTTGGTGCCATTGAGAATCCAGGAGCCGTCCCCCTGCTCCTTTGCCATGGTGACCATCCCGCTCGGATTCGATCCGTAGTCCGGCTCCGTGAGGCCGAAGCATCCGATGATGTCGCCCGTCGCCATTTTCGGGAGATACTTTCGCTTCTGCTCCTCGGAGCCGAAGGCGTAAATGGGATACATCACGAGAGCGCCCTGCACGCTGGCGAAGGAGCGCACGCCGGAATCGCCGCGCTCGAGTTCCTGCATGATGAGCCCGTACTGCACGTTGTTCAGCCCAGCGCAGCCGTATTCTTCGGGAAGGTTCGCCCCGAAGAGGCCGAGCTCACCCATCTCAGGAATGAGTTGCTTCGGAAAACGGCCCTGGATGTACGCCTCGCCAATGATCGGGAGGACGCGCTCGTCGACGAAGCGCCGCACGCTGTCGCGGACGGCACGTTCTTCTTCGGTGAGTACGCTGTCGATGTTATAGAAGTCGAGCATGGATCGCCGGTAGGAATGGGGGAAAGGTCACGGCGAAAGATAATCATCCCTCTGCTGTTTGTAGACATGCGGCGCTCGTGCGCTATATTCGCCGTCCGCCCTCTTCGTGCGCACCAACCCATCCTCAGAGATCTCGCCATGCGTCCTCACTCGGCCGCGCTTCTCGCTCTCCTCGTCATTGCCGCCGCCAGCAACGTGGCCGGCCAAACCGTGACGAAACGTCCGCTCCGTTCGAGCGACCTTTTCCTGCTTCGCGCGGTGAGCGACCCACAGCTTTCTCCCGACGGGGCGTGGGTGGCGTACAGTGTCACGGCGATCGATTCGGCAAAGGATAAATCGGACAGCGACCTCTGGATGACGAGCTGGGATGGGACGCAGTCCATTCGCCTCACGTCCACCCCGGAGAGCGAGAGTACGCCACGCTGGAGTCCCGATGGGCGCTATCTCGCCTTCGTCTCCGGACGGCAGGAGGGAAAGGGTGGACAGGTCTGGCTGCTCGACCGGCGCGGCGGCGAGGCGCAGCGATTGACGACGCTCAAAGGTGGCGTCTCGGAGTTTGCCTGGTCGCCCGACGCCAAGCGATTGGTGCTCGCGCTCGATGAGGAAACGGATTCCGTGGCGCGCAAGGACACCGCGACGCACACGACGCCGAAGCCCATCGTCATCGATCGCTACAACTTCAAGCGCGACATCGCCGGCTACCTCGGCACGAAGCGGACGCATCTCGCGCTGTTCGACGTCACAACGAAGAAGCTCGATTCGTTGACGAGCGCGGCGTACGACGACGATTCGCCGAGCTGGTCCCCCGATGGGCAGCGGATCGTCTTCGTTCGCACACCGATCGCCGAGCCCGGCAAGGGCCGCGAGTCCGACGTCTACGTCATCGACGCACGGAAGGGTGCCTCTCCGAAGCAGCTCACGGACTTCGCAGGCCCCGACGGAGGACGCCTCTCCTGGTCGCCCGACGGCAAGTGGATCGCCTTCACGCGCGGCGACGAACCGAAGTTCAGCGCGTACAGTCTGAACAAGCTCGCCGTGGTACCGAGCGACGGAAGCGCTCCAGCGCGTGTCGTGACCGCCATGCTCGACCGGCCGGTGTCGTCGCCGCGCTTCTCGGCAGACGGCCAGTCGGTGCTCGCGACGATCTCCGATGATCGCGCCGAGCCTCTCGTGCGCATTCGCATCACCGATGGGAGCGTGGAGCGTGTCGTCGGCGGTAAGCGCACCGTTTCCGAGTACAGCGCCCTGCCCGACGGCCGTTCGGCGATCCTGCTCTCGACGCCCGATCGCGCGCCCGAAGTCTATGCCCTCGATGGCGGAATTCCGCGCCAGCTCTCGCACCAGAACGACTCGCTCTTCGCGCAGCTCGCGCTCGCCAGCGTGGAAGACATGACGTCGAAGAGCAAAGACGGCACGGAAGTCCACTCGCTGCTCTACCGGCCACTGGGCGTCGCGGCCGGTGCTCGCGCACCGTTGCTGCTCTACATCCACGGCGGTCCAAACGGGCAGGACGGCTATCGCTTCGACTTCGACCGGCAGTTCTTCGCCGCGAACGGCTACGCCGTGCTCGCCGTGAACTATCGCGGCTCGTCCGGACGCGGCTCGGCGTATCAGCGCGCGATCTTCGCGGACTGGGGAAACAAGGAAGTGCAGGACCTGATCGGCGCCGTGGACGAAGCGGTCAAGATTGGCGTTGCCGATCCGCAGCGTCTGGGCATTGGAGGATGGAGCTACGGCGGCATTCTCACTGACTACACGATTGCCACGACGCAGCGCTTCAAGGCTGCGGTGAGCGGCGCGGGAAGCGCGCTGCAGCTCTCGATGTACGGCACCGATCAGTATGTCACGCAGTACGAGCTCGAGATCGGTGCGCCGTGGAAGGAGCAGGAGAAGTGGATCAGGATCTCATACCCATTTTTCCACGCGGACCGCATTACGACGCCGACGCTCTTCATGGGTGGCCAGAACGACTTCAACGTGCCGATCGTCGGCGGCGAGCAGATGTATCAGGCGTTGCGCACGCTTGGCGTGGAAACGCGGCTCGTGATCTATCCGAATTCGTTTCACGGCATCACAGTGCCGAGTTACCGCGCGGATCGCTATCAGCGGTTTCTCGGTTGGTACGACAAGTATGTGAAGAGGCCGAGCACTGCTATGGTGCCGTAGCCTTACTCCTCGCGAGCAGCGCGCCGGCCGAGGGTGTGTGATCCCTTGCCGCGGCCCGGCCGCGTTGCCAGCACGCGCCGCGCATACGGCGCGATTCCCACTTCGCGCGCCTTGGCGCGAAAGCTCGAGCCGTGGTCGATCGTACGCTCGGTCTCATCCTGCCACTGATGTACCATCTCGTGTAGCAGGGTGTGCAGCGCCTCCGTCCATCCATGCTTCGTGAGATGCGCGCGGCTGATCGCGACCTCGGACGGCTGGCCGCCAGAAGTCGACGCCGTGTAATGCCCCAGCCGGCTCTTCATTCGGCGCGACACGCGGATTGCGACCGGCTCGAGCCGCCCGTTGAAGTGGCGCGTGTTGTAGCGCTGGTGCCACGCCGTGAGCGTCTCCACGATGTCCTGGTCGTCGGCATGCGTGCGCTCCCGTCGCGTCGACGGCCTGAACACACGAATCGGGAAGGCGACGATGATCCGCTGTGCGGCGCGGCGCTCGGCGCGCGTACGCCCCTCCACGAAGGTGACCATCGCGCGCAACACCGCTTCCGGAGCGTCGAGGTAGCCCTCGTGCACGCGCAGCTCGCCGCCGCCGAAGCTGACCATCACGTTGCGGTTGCGCGTGAGCCGAGCGCGCGTGATGCGCTTGAGACCGAGCTGGCGCAGGCGTGCCAGAAGCTCCTCGGCCGTGCGCGGGATCGTCGTCTCGAAGCTCAGCTCGAACTGCGCCGTATCGCGATCGCGGCGAAAAAAACGGGTCAGCGCCTGAAGCACTTGGTGGGTCCCGGTACAAAGCCATGGTCGGAGGCCGACCAGACGAGAGTGGACACTTCGATCTCGTCCGGCGAGAGGCGAATGCTGTTCACGGATGACGGTCGTCCGCCGCGCATTCTGTTCGACACCGTTCCCGCCGTGGAGATGACCGTGCCCTTCTTCGTGTGCTCGATGTAGTGAATCGCGTCCTGGTGGTCGTGGCCGCAGAGCACGAGGTCCACCGACATGTCGGCGAAGGCGCCGAGAATGCGCGCCGTGTGCTTGAGGCCGTGGCGCTGCGAGAGCTCGCCCTTCACCGGATTGTGGTGCATCACGACCACACGCGCGTCGCCCACGGGCGACTCGGCGAAGGTTCTGCGCAGACGATCGATCTGCTCGCGCCGCACGATGCCGATGATCGAGATGTCGCGCAGCCGCCAGGTGAGTGCCGACGCGATGACGCCGTGCGACGTGTTCAGTCCGGCGAAGGTGACGCCCGGGACGTGGACCACCGGCTCGACGTCGTCGCTGATGAACTTCCGGTAATTCTCCAGCTTCTTCCGCTCGTCGCCGAGACTGAACGGCGACTTCCACCAGACGACGTCGTGATTGCCGGGAATGCAGATGACCTTGCTCGTCTTTTCCGCGTGCCTGATAAAGGCACGAGCGCGCTGAAACTCGCCCGACCGCGCGCGCTGCGAGAGATCGCCCGAAATGGCGACCACGTCGTAGCGGTACTGGTGGATCAGTTCCTCCATCGCCTCATACTGCTCCGGCACGGCGGGGTGACCGAAGTGCAGGTCCGAGCAGTGGAAGACGGTCGTCGTCGTCACAGCCGCGCGATGATGGCGTCGGTGAACTGATCGGTCGTCGCCGTACCGCCCAGGTCGCCGGTGACGGTGGTGCCCTCGCGGATTGTCGCCTCCATGGCGTTGCGGATGCGAGTGGCGCGTTCGCCGTCGTTCATGTATTCGAGCATCATGCACGCGGCCAGAATGAGCGCACCAGGGTTGGCCACTCCCTTGCCTGCGATGTCTGGAGCGGTGCCATGCACGGCCTCGAAGATCGCACCGCCAGATCCGATGTTCGCGCCCGGGGCGAGTCCGAGGCCGCCGACGAGTCCGGAGATCAGATCGGAGAGCACGTCGCCGAACAGATTCGTGGTCACGATGACGTCGAACCGCTCCGGGTGCAGCACGAGATTCATCGCCGCCGCGTCCACGATCATCTCCTGGAACTCGATGTTCGCGTACTCGCGCGCCACCATCCTGCCTGTGTCGAGAAAGAGTCCTTGCGAGAACTTCAGGATGTTCGCCTTGTGCACGAGCGTCACTTTCCTGCGTCCGTGCGTCATCGCGTACTCGAACGCATAGCGCACGATGCGGTCCGAGCCTGCACGGGTGATGATGGCCATCGACTCCGCCGCGGCGCGCTGGTCGCTCCCGATCCTGATGTAGTGCTCGATCCCGACGTACAGGCCCTCGGTGTTCTCGCGAATGAGGACGAGGTCGATTCCCTCGTAGCGTCCACCGGGCACGATCGTGTGGGCCGGACGGACATTCGCGTAGAGATCGAACGTCGTGCGGAGCGCGACGTTGATCGAGCGAAATCCTTCGCCGACGGGCGTCTCGAGCGGACCCTTGAGGGCGATGCGCGTCCGGCGAATAGAATCGAGCGTCGCCTCCGGAATGGGATCGCCATACTTCGCGATGCCAGCCATGCCCGCGACCTGGACATCGAACTTGATATCCGCACCGGCCGCCTCGAGAATGCGCACCGTCGCGCTGGCGATCGCCGGGCCGATGCCGTCGCCGGGAATGAGTGTGACTGGCGTGCCCATGGTGGTCTGTGTGCTCGGCTCAAGGAGCCGTGATCAGGTCTGCGAGATGCGCGGCGAGGCTGCTCAGCACCGCGCGTGAAAGTTTGTCGGCGGGATCACTGCGCACGCGACCGATCCAGCGAACGTCCCCAAGTCGTCCATCGAGCAGTGCGACGCGCAAGACTGCTGAGCCCTGTCCGGTCGTCTCCTTCTCGAATCGGAGCTCGACCGGCACGATCACGGCACGCGCGTCGTCCTGCAGGGCGATCATCGTGCGAAGCTGCGTGGCCAGCGGGTCGCCGAGCCGAGTGCCGGACACGACACCCGAATTGCGCAGCACGCCGACGCCGAGTGCGTAGGGATCGACGGCATAGGTGGGCGATCCCTTCATGGCTCGCACGAGATCGGCAGGATAGACCCACTGCGACTTCAGGCCGCGCTCGGCGAGCACGGCCGCGATCTCGTCGTCGAGCTGGCGAAGATACTCGCGCGATTTCGGAATCTGCGCGCTCCAGCCGAGCGCATCGCCGGTGACGAGACTGAACGCCGGCGTCACGATCACACGCTGCGCCGCGAGTTGCATCAGCGGACGCATGGACGGCTCCGCGGGCGATGGCGCTTCTTCGCTTCCCTTGCCGCCGTGACAGGCGGCGAGCAGGAGAGTGAGGCTGCAGAGCTGTCGTAGTGAGCGGTGCACGGGATTTCATGTTGGGAGGATTCGTGAAAGCTAACCCGACGCCTCTGTACGAGCGACGCCCGCTCGCATTGACCCTCCTCGTTCCCGGCGGCACTTTGACGACCATGACTTCGCAATCTCCAAGCGTGCTCCGCCGCGCGAGTACCACCGTTGGCTGGTCCGCCGTGGCCCTTGCAGGCGCCGGCGCGCTCGCCTGGCTCGCGCTCTCGCGTGGCGAGCAGGTGAGCGCCGCATGGCTGCTCGTCGCCGCCATCTGCTGCTACGCCGTCTCCTATCGTTTCTACAGCGCCTTCATCGCCGCGAAAATCTTCGCGCTCGACGACCGGCGGCAGACGCCCGCGGAGCGTCTCGCCGATGGTCGCGACTTCGTGCCGACGAACCGATGGATCGTCTTCGGACATCACTTCGCCGCGATCGCGGGGCCCGGGCCACTCGTGGGACCCACGCTCGCCGCGCAGTTCGGCTATCTGCCCGGCATTCTCTGGATCGTCGTGGGCGTCGTCGTGGGAGGAGCGGTACAGGACTTCGTCATCCTGTGCTCGTCCATTCGGCGCGACGGCAAGTCGCTCGGGCAGATGGCGAAGGAGGAGATCGGTCCGGTCGCTGGATTTACCGCGCTCGTCGCGGTGCTGGGGATCATGATCGTTCTCATCGCGGTGCTCGGACTCGTCGTCGTGAACGCGCTCAAGTCGAGTCCATGGGGAACGGTGACGATCGGTCTCACGATTCCCATCGCCATGCTCATGGGCGTGTACATGCGTTGGCTGCGGCCGGGCCGAGTGCTCGAGGCGAGCGCGATCGGGCTCGTGCTGCTCGCGCTGTCGCTCTACGCGGGCCGCTGGGTGGCCGGGCAGCCCGACCTCGCTGCCGTCTTCACGCTCGGGGGGAGATCGCTCGCGATTCTCATTATGCTTTACGGCTTCGCCGCGTCGGTGCTTCCCGTGTGGCTCCTTCTCGCACCGCGCGACTATCTCTCGGCGTTCGTGAAGATCGGTGTCGTGCTCGCACTCGCGATCGGTATTCTCGTCGTGCTGCCGCCCCTCCAGATGCCGGCGCTCACGCGCTTTACGGACGGCACAGGGCCAGTGTTCGCCGGCGCAGTGTTTCCCTTCGCCTTCATCACGATCGCCTGCGGCAGCATCAGCGGCTTTCACGCGCTCATCGCCTCGGGGACGACGCCGAAGCTGATCGAGCGCGAGACCGACGCGCGGATAGTAGGTTACGGCGCAATGCTCGTGGAGTCGTTCGTCGCGGTGATGGCGCTCATCGCGGCCTGCGCGCTCACACCCGGCGTCTACTTCGCCATCAACGCGCCCGTCGCGGCGCTCGGCAGTACGACGCAGAGCGCGGCGACGGCGATTGCCGCGTGGGGATTCGTCGTCACGCCGGCGGAGCTCGACGCGCTGGCGAAGCAGGTGGGCGAGGCATCGCTGCTGTCGCGCACCGGAGGCGCGCCGAGTCTCGCCGTCGGTATGGCGCACCTCTTCTCGCGCGTGCTTGGCGGCAGCTCGGCAATGGCACTCTGGTATCACTTCGCCATCATGTTCGAGGCGCTGTTCATCCTCACCACCATCGACGCAGGGACGCGCGTCGGACGATTCATGGTGCAGGACCTCGGCAAGCTGGCGTGGCCGAGATTCGGTGTTACCTCATGGCCGCCCGCCATCGTCCTCTCCAGCGCGATGTTCGTGCTGATGTGGGGACACTTTCTCTGGCAGGGCGTGAACGATCCACTCGGCGGCATCAACTCGCTCTGGCCGCTCTTCGGCATCTCGAACCAGCTCCTCGCCGCGGTGGCGCTCTGCGTCGGCACGACGATCATCATGCGCATGGGCAAGGCGCGCTATGCGTTCACGACACTCGTGCCCCTCGCATGGCTCGTCGTCGTCACCATGTCCGCGGGCTTCGCGAAGCTGTTCTCGCCGCTGCCCAGGCTGGGATTTCTTGCCCATGCCCGAGTGCTGAGCGCGGCCCAGGCTGCGGGCACGCTGCCGCCAAACGTCAATTCGGCGCGCGAGCTCTCGCAGATGATCCGCAACGACTATCTCGACGCCGCCGTCGCGGCCTTTTTCCTTCTGGCCGTGCTCGTCATTCTTGCCGACAGCGTACGGGCCTGGTGGAGCGTACTACAAGGGCGCAGCACGCTTCGCTCCACCGAAGTTCCATTCACCCCGCGAATTTCCGTCGCCGGCGATTGATCCGCACTTCCTCCCACCGCCTGAATGCGCTTCATCAAGGTCGCTAGTCAAGCATTTCGCATTCGCCTGACGCGAATCGCTCAGGGGATCCGACGCATCATCGGCGCGCCGGATTACGAGCGGTATCTCGCGCATGTACTGAAGTGTCATCCAACCGAGTCCCCCCTCTCGCGCGAGGCATTCGCGCGCGATGCGTTGGCTCGGCGCTACAACCAGCCCGGCAATCGCTGCTGTTGATCACGCTATCTCCCACGTCGCTCGTCCCCCGCACGAACACCATCACGCCCATGCGTCTCTCTCGCGTTCTCGCATTCGGTGCACTCGTCATGGCTCCCGCCGTCGCCAGTGCCCAGAAGAAAGTCCTCACCCAGGCCGACTGGGACAAGTGGAAGTCCATTCAGGGCGCCGCGATCTCGAACGACGGCAAGTGGGCGCTCTATTCGCTCGTTCCCCAGGTGGGCGACGGCGAGATGATCATTCGCGCCACGCAGGGCGCCGCCGAGTATCATGTACCGCGCGGCTATCTCGGTCGGCCGAACAACGTGCCTGGCGGACTGCGGCCTCGCGCGACAGGGAATCCCGAGGACGATCCGCAAGGAGCCTTGTCCGCGCCCGGCCTGTTCACCGCCGACAGCAAGTACGCGGTGGTGCTGACGTATCCCGCCCAGGCCGAGTTCGAACGCGCGTCGCGCAACCGGAGAGCTGGTGCAGCGGCACAGAACCGTTCTGATCTCGCGATTGTGAGCGTCGCCGACGGCAAGGTGACCACCGTGCCGAGAGTACGCTCATTCCGCTTGCCGGCGAACGGCGGTACCTGGCTCGCATTCGTCCCCGAGGATTCCGCGGCGACCCCTGACGCGGCGGCTCGCGGCGGACGCGGCGGCGCTGGTGCCCCGGGTGATTCCTCGGCACGGGCGTCAAGGCGTCAGTACGGCAACGCGCTCGTGCTGCGCAACCTGGCGACCGGCGCCGACGAGCGCATCCCCGACGTTCAGGCCTTCTTCTTCGACGACAGCGCGAAGGTGCTCGGCTACACGGTGGTGTCGCGCACGCCTGGCCGCGATGGCGCATACGTGCGCAACCTGGCCACCGGTACCACGACTCCTCTGCTCACCGGCACCGGCGACTACAAGGGACTCGTCCTCGATCGCGCATCGTCGCAGGCGGCGTTCCTCTCGAATCGCGACGAGTTCGGCAAACCGAAGGCGGGATACTCGCTGTACTACGCGTCGCTCAAGGGGTCTGGCGGCGCAACAGCGGCCGTGACGCCGGCCGCGGTGCCCAAGGGGATGCGCGTGTCGGACAATGCCAACATCGCGTTTACTCGCAACGGCAACGCGATCAGCTTCGGCGTTGCGCCGATCCTCACGGATTCCGTGACGGCGGACTCGCTCGCCGGCAAAGCCGTGTTCGATCTCTGGCACTACAAGGATCCGCAGCTTCAGCCCACGCAGCGCCTGAACGCGGGCCGCGATCGCAACCGCTCGCATCAGAGCCTGTATTTCATCGGCCAGAAGAAGCTGGTAACGCTGGCCGTCGATTCCCTTCCGAACGTCTCTATCGGTGATGACGGCAAGGTGGTGCTCGGCACGTCGCGCGAGCGGTACAACATCGAGAGCATGTGGGGCGATGGCGCAACCGACGTGTACGTCATCGACGGCACGAGTGGCGCGGCGAAGCTCGTGCGCGAGCACATCAGCGGCAACGCGACGCTCTCACCCGCCGACAAGTACATCGCCTACTTCGACAAAGGGCACTGGTACACGTACAACACCGCCACCGGCAAGACGACCGACATCACGACGCCGGTCAAGGGAGTGAGCTTCGCGCAGGAGACCGCGGATACGCCGGCCATCCCCGGCGCGTGGGGCGTTGCCGGGTGGACCAAGGGCGACAAGTCGATTCTGCTCTACGATCGGTACGACCTGTGGGAGGTGGATCCGAACGCCGCGAAGCCGGCGGTGAACGTGACGGACTCGGTCGGACGGAAGAACAACACTGTGCTTCGGCTGCTACAGTTCGGCGGCGGCGGGCGCGGTGGTCGTGGTGGCGGCGGCGGATTCGGAGCGGCGAATGACACCGCCAATGTGTTCGACGCCAATGCGCCGCTCTTCATTCGCGCGCTCAACGAGGAGACCAAGGCAGCCGGCTTCTATCGCGACCAGCTCGGCGTCACGCGCGCGCCTGAGGCGACCGTGATCGCCGACGTCGCCTGGGGCACGCCGCTAAAGGCGAAGAATGCGGAAGAGTATCTGGTGACGAAGGGAACGTTCGTCGACTTCCCGAATCTCTACGCCGGACCGTCGCTCACGAATCTCACGAAGATTTCCGACGCCAATCCCCAGCAGAAGGACTACAACTGGGGCACCGTCGAACTGGTGCGGTGGATCAGCACCGACGGCCACGAGCAGAAGGGCATGCTGTACAAGCCGGAGAACTTCGATCCAGGCAAGAAGTATCCGATGATCTCCTACTTCTATGAGCAGCTCTCGAACGGTCTCCACAACTACGTGCCGCCCAATGGGCGCAACGTCATCAACCCCACGCATTACGTCTCGAACGGCTATCTCATTTTCGAGCCGGACATTCACTACGAGGTCGGTTATCCTGGTCCGAGCGCGATGAAGTCGGTGATGCCGGGCGTGCAGATGCTGCTCCAGCGCGGCTACGTCGATCCCAAGCGCCTCGGCCTCCAGGGGCAGTCGTGGGGCGGATACCAGACGCTGTACATGATCACGCAGACGCAGATGTTCGCCGCGGCGATGGCGGGCGCGCCGGTGGTGAACATGACGAGCGCGTACGGCGGCATCCGCTGGGGCAGCGGCATCGCGCGCTCCGGCCAGTACGAGAATGGCCAGAGCCGCATCGGTGGAAGCATCTGGGAGAACCCGATGCGCTACATCGAGAACTCGCCGCTCTTCTGGCTGGACAAGGTGACGACGCCGCTCTTCATCATGGCGAACGATGCCGACGACGCGGTACCCTGGTATCAGGGCATCGAGACCTTCGTCGGCATGCGCCGGCTCGGCAAGGAAGTGTACTTCATCAGCTACAACAATGACGTACACAATCCGGCGGGCCGCGCGAACCAGAAGGACATCGCGATGCGCATGCAGCAGTTCTTCGACAACAAGCTCAAGGGGGCGACGGAGCCGGACTGGATGGTCCACGGCATCCCATATCGCGACAAGGGACGGGATCAGCTCGCGACCGTTCCGGCGCAACCGTAGTTTCCTGGAGTGAAGGAAGGGCTGAACCAGCGTTTGGGGTTCAGCCCTTTTTTCGTTGCCGGCGTGGGCTGCTGGTGTGGGAAGGCGTTATTCGTTGGCCAACGCGGATCAACGCGAATCTTGCGGATCTCCGCGAATTTTGCCTTCGAGCGAATGCATGTAACAGCTGTGAGGATATCGCGATGGAACGGAAGATCCGCGAGGATTCGTGAAGATCCGCGCAGATCCGCGCTATCTCCGATCAACGCCGTTGCATACGTCTAGATGCGCTTTGGCGCCACGATCATCATTCCAACCGCCGCCAAGCCCGCGAGCGATGCCCCCATCGTGAACGCGGCCGCTGCCCCAGCGTGATCCCACACGTACCCGAACAGTATCGACGCCGGTAGCGCACCGAGTCCGATCGCGAGATTGTACCATCCGAAGGCCGTTCCCCGCCGCTCGGGAGCCACGAGATCGGCAATGAGTGCGCGCTCGCTCCCTTCCGTAAGTCCGAAGAAGACTCCGTACGCCGCGAACAGCGCCCACGCCTGCCACGCCGTGCCGGCACGCGCGAAGCCGAGATACACTGCGGCGTAGAGCAGCCATCCCGCAATCAGCGTCGGCCGGCGACCGATGCGATCCGACAGCGCGCCACCCGGCGTGTTCGACGCCGACTTCACGAGATTCAGCGCCGCCCAGAGAATCGGCGCGAGTGCGATCGGCACGCCAAGCTGATTCGCGCGAAGCAAAAGAAACGCGTCGGTCGAATTTCCGAGCGTGAAGAGAAAGATCACGAACAGCACGCGCCAGAACCGCGAACCGAGCGGTTGCGTCAGGTCCGGCGCGCCCGGTGATGCCACCTCGCCAGGACGCGGAATCTCGCGCACGAAAAGCACCAGGACGAGCACTGACAGCGCACCCGGAATGGCGGCCAGCCAGAATACCGTTCTCAGCTCGGCAAAATGCCACGTGAGAACGGTGAAGGCGATCAGTGGTCCGACGACACCCCCAGCATGATCGGCCGAGCGCTGAAATCCGAACGCTCGGCCTCGGATGCTCGGATCCACCGACTCGGCGATCAACGCGTCTCGCGGTGCACCGCGAATGCCCTTTCCCACGCGATCGGCGACGCGGATGAGCAGCACCTGCGACGCCGACTGCGCAATCGCAACGAGTGGCCGCATGAGCGACGCGATGCCGTAGCCGAGCACGACGAGCGGCTTCCGCTTGCGCACGCGATCCGACCACCAGCCGCTCGCGAGCTTGAGTAGCGAAGCCGTTGTCTCCGCCGCTCCCTCGATTGCGCCGATGAAGCTGGCGTTCGCGCCGAGGACCGTCGTGAGGAAGATCGGGAGGAGCGGATAGATCATCTCGCTCGACACGTCGGTGAGAAAGCTCACCGCCGAGAGCGCGAATACATTTCGCCCTAGTCGCGGGCGTGCCGGGTCAGTCATACCGTATCTTGCGCCACGGGCTGCCGCGTCGCCATAGATAACGCATGCGTTCCGGCACCGAGGGGCTTTCCCCAGGCAGCGAGTCGTCCTCGCTCTTCTCGCGACTCGCTCCGGCCCGCGCCCGCCTCGCCGCAAACGACGAGCGGCTGCTCAGCACGCAGATCGCCCTCTCGGAGATTCCCGCTCCCACCGGCGCCGAGGAGGCGCGCGGTGCGTCGGTCGCCGAGCGGTTTCGCGCCCTCGGTCTTCGAAACGTCCGCGTCGACGACGTCGGCAACGTGCTCGGCACACGCGATGGCAACACCGACGCGGTGCCCGTCGTCGTCTGCGCCCATCTCGATACGATCTTTCCCGAGGGCACACCCGTGAGTGTGTCGCGCGATGGCCCGCAGCTCTGCGGCCCCGGCATCGTGGACAACTCGCGCGGACTCGCGGCCATGCTCGCCCTTGCCGAGGCGATCGATGGGCGCAGAGTGCGCACTCGCCGCCCGATCCTCTTCGCCGCCACCGTTGGCGAGGAGGGCGCCGGCGACCTGCGCGGCGTCAAGCACCTCTTCTCGCGACTGAGCGAGCCGCCCTCCGCCTGCCTTGCCCTCGACGGCGCCGGCGACGACCGCATCGTCATTCGGGCACTCGGCGCGCGTCGGTTTCGCGTCATCTTTCATGGTGCCGGCGGTCATAGCTGGGCCGCCTTTGGCGTGCCGAATCCCGTGCATGCTGCCGGCGCGACGGCGGCCAAGCTTGCCTCGCTGCCCCTTCCGCGCACGCCTCGCACCACACTGTCGGTGTGCCGCATCGGCGGAGGGATCAGCGTCAACACCATTCCCGACGAAGCCTGGCTCGAGATCGACCTGCGCTCCTTCAACGCGGAGATCCTGGAGCGCTGCTCGGCCGACATTCAGCAGGCGGTGCACGCCGCGACTCGTGAGGAGAACGCTCGGCGCGCGTCGGGATCACGGGCGCTCACCTGGTCGATCGAGACGATCGGCGACCGGCCATGCGGTGAAGTCGATGCCGGTCATCCGCTCGTTCGCGCGGCGGTGCAGGCGACGGAGGCCATCGGGAGGACGCCGGAACTCGCCACCGCGTCCACGGACGCGAATGTCCCCATCAGCCTCGGCGTCCCCGCCATTGCCATCGGCGCGGGGGGGCGCGGAGGTGGCGTGCACACCTCCGCCGAGTGGTACGACAACACCGATGGCACACTCGGCGTCGCGCGCGCGCTGACCGTGCTGGTCGCCGCCGCGGAGCTCGTTGGCGCAGATTAGTATCGCCTCATCGTTGCGCGTCGAGCCGTTCCTCTATTTCCTTTCTTCATGACTTCATCTCACTCCCGTTTCACTCGCCGCCGCGCGGTCATCATTGGCGCGCTCCTCGGCGCCGCAGCCTGCGCGACGGCACGTCCATCCGCCCCGGCGCCGACGGCATCGGCACTCGCGCTTCTTCCGAGCCCCAAGCCTGCGGCCGCGAACGAGTTCCGCGACCTGGTGGGTGAGTACGACAGCGACGCCGGAATTGTCTTCGTGATCGAGGACAGCGCCAGGCTGTGGCTGGTGGACACCGCGCGTGCAACGCGAAAGCGCACGGCGCTCGTGCCCTCGTCCATCGGCAGCCTGCACATCACGCGACGAATCGTCGGGCCGCAGGCGGGGAGCAATCAGCTCCAGGTCACGCCGGTACGCAGCGTTGACGACGTTCGCAGGGACGCACTGGCGGCGTCACCGCCCACGGAACCGCCTACCGCGCGCGCACCGGATTTCGTCGAGCTCACGACTCTCGATCCCACCATCAAGCTCGAGATCCGCTACGCCACGACCAACAACTTTCTCGGCACCAGGTTCTACGATGAGGCGCGCGCCTTCATGCAGCGTCCCGCCGCCGAAGCCGTGGTTCGCGCGAACCAGGCGCTGCGACCGCTCGGATACGGGCTGCTGATCCACGATGCGTACCGTCCGTGGTATGTGACGAAGATGTTCTGGGATGCGACGCCGCTCGACAAGCACTGGCTGGTCGCGAATCCCGCGCGGGGCTCCAATCACAACAGGGGCGCAGCGGTGGACCTCACTCTGTTCGACCTCGCCACCGGCCAGGCGGTGGACATGCCGAGCACCTATGACGAGAGCACCGGGCGCGCCTTCGCCGACTATCCCGGCGGGACGTCGCTACAGCGCTGGAATCGCGCACTCTTGCGCAACGCGATGGTGGCCGAGGGGTTTCTGGTGAACCCCAAGGAGTGGTGGCACTTCGACTACAAGAGCTGGCGGGACTACCCG
>Ga0209638_1000959_pt1 | contig 18941 bp, 17 predicted proteins | sample BarGraNGADG00211_FD_184490 | JGI IMG/M metagenome (GOLD analysis project Ga0209638, IMG submission 184490) | Arctic peat soil microbial communities from Barrow, Alaska - Barrow Graham LP Ref core NGADG0002-211 (SPAdes) (version 2) | ecosystem: Environmental > Terrestrial > Soil > Wetlands > Peat...
GAAGCAGTTTCTCTCACCAGCCGACGTCGCTCAGGAACTTGACATCAGCTCGACCACCGTTCTCCGAATGATCCACTCGGGAGAGCTGCCGGCAATCCTCGTGTCCGACCGGATCTACCGGATCCCAGGCGCGAGCTTCGCGATGTACAAAGCCGGGACGCTTCGGGCCGCTGCCCTGGCCCCCGTGGGCGGCGTGAAGCGGCGGCCGCGGCTCGGGCAGGGAGAACTTCTGCCGAACGCTCGCGGCGACGCTTTCGCGCGCGCCCGTTGATGACGACGCTGTACGAACTGCGAGGACACCTCGGCACGCTCGCCGCGATCCTCTGGAACTACGGAGCAACCTTCGCAGTTCCGACGCTCGACAGGTACGACTCCGGCGAGGTCGGGTTCTCGTTCAGCGCAGATCTCCCTGGCTCCGAAACGCCGAAGCCCGCCGTCATCAAGCTGGCCGAGATCTGGGCACCCGAACGTCCCGATGATTTCAGTCGACGCGAATACGAGTATGACTTCATCGAATACCCACTCGACCGTCGACGCGCCTTTCATGGTCACGACCCGGACTACTTCGCGCGCGAGTTCGGGGTGCTCGTCCACGAGCATTGCGAGGAGCACCTGGGTTCACCGGCGTGCGACCACTACTACGGCCTGCCGATCAGCGGCTTCGAGGCGATCCGCCAGTTCGCGTCCCTGTGGGGCCAATCCACCCAGCTCGGGTGTGCCCGTCTCCGCTGCATCTCGTAACGCGGGACACGCGGTCGCGACTCCGCGACGGATCGCCGTCGTCCGCTCCTGGGTCCGGGTCCAAGGTGGCCGGGGCCGCCGGACTCCGGGCGCTGGCCTTGCGCGCGGTTCTTCCGAAATACGCGCCCAGTTCGTGCTACGGAGGATCGGGCACGGCGGCGGCGCGCCCGGAGCGCTGGGCCGCCCGGCTCGCGAGGGCGGGGCTGCCCGTGTCGTGCTCAGCAGCGACTCGGCCGGACCCGAGTGGCGCCCGGGACGGCCGACGACAACTCGTTTCGTCCCGTAGGACGAACCCTGCGCGTAGGTCGGAGAAACCCCGGCTCGCGGCCGCGCAGGTCGTCCTCGCCGACAACACGCGATCGAGGTCGATCAACTCGACGTGCAGGTGTCCCGCCGCTTCGAGCACAGCCGGGAGGCATTCCGGCGGGTCTTCGGGGAGCTCGAGCCCGAGCCGATCTCGGTCGCCTTTGAGGCGACGTACGGCTGGGGCTGGTTCGCCGACCTGTTCGCCGACGCAAGGATCGAGGCCCACATGGCGCACCCGCTCGCCACGAAGGCGATCGGAGCCGGGAGGGTCAAGAACGACGCGGTCGACGCGGCGACCCTCGCCCACCACCTGCGCACCAACCTGCTGCCCGAGGCCCCGATCGCCCCGCCAGAGGTGCGCGAGCTCCGCCGGCTCTCCGGATGCGGGAGTCAACCTGCCGGTGTCCGACCTTTTCGGACGGAAAGGCCGCGAGCAGCTGGCCGCCCTCGTTCTCCCACCGACGTCCGCATCCCGCCTGGCCGCGCAACCCAGGGCGGGAGGCACCCGGCGAACGGTGCGACCGGCGAGAGCCGGCGGCATTCCGCCCCTCCGCCGCCCGGCTGCCGGGCCGCCGCCGCCCCGGCAGCATCCCCATTCGTAGGTGGCACGACCTGCTCGAGGACGCGGATCCACGGGCACCAGAGATCGGCGCGGTTCTCATCGATCGGATCGGGCAGGAGTTCCCCCATCGCTCGATCGTCATCTCTGCCGTCCTCTCCGAGATCATCGATGACGAGGGTGTGCCTCTCTTCGCGCGCTCGTGGCAAGACTGTCCAGGTTCGCGAGAACCGTAGAAGGTTGTTGTTCTAGAATGGATGATGCATAGTGTGGGACGTCGAAGGGACGGACGAGTTCGCCGGCTGGTTCGGTCGACTCAGCAGAGGCAACAAGTCGAGAGGTGAAGCCGCAATTGAGCGGCTCGAGGAGACAGGGCCGGGACTCGGGCGTCCTTGGGCGGACAGCCTCGTAGGCACGAAACTGAAGGAGTTGATCCCTCGCGGGGATTACATCCGCATCCTGTTTCGCTTCGACCCGCGGAAGACCGGCATCCTTCCGATCGGAGGCGATAGACAAGGGCTCTGGGACGAGTGGTACAAGAAGATGATTCCCTGGCGGAGAAGCTCTACGAGGATTACCTCGAGGAGTTGCGAAAGGCAGGATCGTTGAAGTGAAGACGAGCAAGTTCCGAACCATGCGCCAGGAGCTACGTGCTGATCCGACCTTCCGCGCTGAGGTTGCCCGCGAGAAGGTCCTGATGGCGCAGATTGACCTTACGGCGGCACGGCATGCCAGTGGCATGACACAAGAGGCTGTCGCCGCTGAGATGGGCAAGTCGCAGGAGAACGTCTCTCGCATCGAGCGGCAGCGAGATGTCCGGGTGTCGACGCTCGTGCAGTTCGTCCAGGCGCAGGGCGGGCAGTTGGAGATCAACGCGATCTTCCCTGACAAACGGGTCAGCCTGATGCGGGCCGCCGACTCCTCCGTGCGGTCATCGGGTTCGCGAGGCTGATACCTGCCCCCGTGTAGTCCTGCCTCGACCGGCCGGCGCTCGAGGGGCCGTCGGGTCGCGGCCGCTCCTCCGTCGCCCCGCGTTGGTGACAGATACGAACCAGGCGAATACGTGGACGGGATGTGACACGCGGCGGCCACCTCGCCGGCATTCCTGGCTCGGCGGCTGAGCGTGAAATCACGGCCGGCGCCCCGTCCCGACGGCCCGCGACGCCCTCGACGCTGCGCCGGCAGCACGCCCGTTCGTAGGTGGCACGAAGTGCCCCGCGAGGCCCCTGCCGCTCTTCCCCCCGCCGCACGGCCCCGCGGGCACTCACCCGCCCCCCACCCCGCCGGGCGTGTGCGCCCGGTGACCACTGCGACCGGCGAGAGCGCCGACCGGGTCACCCTGTGCATCCGGTAACCGGAACAACCGTTCAGCGGTCGCCCGGCGCATCCCATGACACAACGTCGCTCCTGCCGGATCGCCGGCGGTCATGGTGGCCACCGGGTGCACACTCGGGTGGGGCGGGACCCCGCCGACGAACCAGCGGGCATAGCGGGCATAGAGAGCTCGGGCGCCTCCGGGCGCGGCCCGCGCCGCAAGCACGGAGACGCCCGCGCGTATACTCGGGGCCCGATCCGGCTGGTCGCGCCCCCGGCCGGCATGACCCGATCGCGACCCACCGCCACCCCGACCACCCGCACTGGGGAACCCCGCACACATGGACCTCCGCCGCCAGGGCCAGATCGTCCGCTCCTGGCTCTGGCTCCTGATCGCCAGCCTGCTCCTGGCCGGCGGCGCCGCGTACCTGGTCTCCAGCGCGCTGCCCAAGGTCTACGAGGGGAAGGTGACCCTCCTCGTGGGCCAGTCCAGCAGCTCGTCCACCCCTAACTACAACGACCTGCTGGCCAGCCAGCGGATCTCCCAGACGTACGCGGACCTGGCCACCACCGGCACGATCCTCGGCCAGGTGATGGCCGACGCGAGCCTGGCGATCACGATCGACGAGTTCCGGGGGCGCGTGAAGGCCGACGCGCCGACCAACTCCACCCTGGTCACCGTCACCGTCCAGGACGGCGATCCCGCGCGCGCGGCCCGCCTGGCAAACGCCATCGGGGACCAGCTGATCGCCGCGTCGGACAGCGTCTACGGCAAGAACAGCCAGGTCCAGGAATTCATCGCCGGCCAGATCAGCGCCGCCCAGGTCCAGATCCAGGACACCCAGGCCGAGATCGACCGCCTGGCCGGCCTCCCGGCGCGCACCAGCGCCGAGGCAGCGCAGCTGCAGGCGCTCCGGGACCGGATCACCGCCCTGCGCGGGTCCTACGCCGCGCTGCTGGCCCTCCCGGGGTCCGGGGCCAACGCCGTCACGGTTGTGGACCCCGCCACTCCGCCCGTGCAGCCCTCGTCCCCGCGGGTCCTCCTGAACACGCTCCTCGCGGCGCTCGTCGGGCTGCTCCTGGCGCTCGGCATCGCGTTCACCATGGAGTACCTGGACGACACCGTGAAGTCGTCCGAGGACGTGGAAGCCTCGACCGGGCTGGCCACGCTGGGCACGGTCATCAAGATGAAGGGCGACAAGGGCCGCAGCGAGATCTACCACCTGGCCGCCCTGCTGTATCCGCGCGGGCCGGCCGCGGAGGCCTACCGGACGCTCCGCACCAACCTGGAGTTCGCCTCCGTGGACGAGCCGGTCCGGACGCTCCTGGTGACCAGCTCCATCCCGGGCGAGGGGAAGACCACCACGTCGAGCAACCTCGCGGTCGCGTTCGCCCAGGCCGGCCGGACGGTGATCCTCGTGGACGCGGACCTCCGCAAGCCGGGCATCCACAAGCTCTTCGACCTGCCCAACACCAGCGGCCTCACCTCCCTCCTGCGGACCGACGAGGTAGCCATCGACGACATCGCCCAGGTGACGGAGGAGGAGCGCCTCCGGGTCGTCACCACGGGACCGCTGCCGCCCAACCCGGCGGAGCTCCTGGGGTCCCACCGGATGCAGACGATCCTGGAGCGCCTGGTCGCGGCCGCGGACCTGGTGATCGTGGACAGCCCGCCGCTCCAGGCCGTGACCGACGCCGCCATCCTGGCCTCCATCACGGACGGGACGCTCCTGGTGATCGACGCGGGGCGCACCCGCCGGGCCGCGGCCGGGCACGGACGCGAGGCCCTGGCCAAGTCCGGCGCCCGGGTCCTGGGCGCCGCCCTCAACCGGCTCTCCCAGCGCGGACACGGCGACTACGTGTACTACGACTACTACGGGGCCTACGGGGCGGAGGCCGCCGCGAAGCACGGGCCGCAGGGCGCCACGAAGCCGGCCCCGCAGGCCGCGACCGCCCCCGCTCCGCTGGCGGACAAGCGCGGTTGATCGCCGGCGGAGGGCGGGACCGCATGCGCGTCGTGGTCCACGACTACGCAGGCCATCCCTTCCAGGTCCAGCTCTCGCGCGAGTTGGCCCGCCGCGGCCACGATGTCCTCCACCTGCACTTCGGCGGGGCCCAGACGCCCAAAGGCGCGTTGGTCAGGCGGGCGGGTGACCCGGATACGTTCGTCGTGGAGCCGATCGACCTTGGTCGACCCTTTGCGAAGCGCCGCCTCGTGCGGCGGCTGTTCCAGGAGCGCCAACTCGCACGAATCCTCGCCGAACGGATCATCGCCTTCGATCCGGACGTGGTGATCTCCGCGAACGCGCCCCTCGACGTCCAGGCGGGGGCCTTTCGCGCTGCGCGCTCGCAAGGAGCGGCCTTCATCTACTGGCTGCAGGACGTCTACTCCGAAGCAGTCGCCCGGCATCTTCGACGCAGGCTTTCCGGCGTGGGGCACCTCGCCGCGCTTCGGTTCATCGCCCTGGAGCGACGGCTGCTCCGGAAGGCAGACTGCGTCGTGGTCATCACCGATGACTTCCGGCCGTTCCTGGAACGCTGGGGCGTGGAGCCCGAGCGTGTCATCACGGTGGAGAACTGGGCACCGCTCGACGACATCGCGCCGCGCCCGAAAGACAATCCGTGGTCGCGCGAGCACCGGCTCCACGACCGTCATGTCATCCTTTACTCCGGTACGCTCGGCCTGAAGCACAATCCGGCTCTGCTGCTCGAGGTGGCGAAGCTGTTGCAGGTCGAGCAGCCTGGGGGGCGGCTCGTGGTCGTCTCCGAGGGCCTGGGTGCCGACTGGTTGCGCGAGCGAGGCAGCGACCTTCCCACTCTGGTCCAGCTACCCTTCCAGCCGTTCGATCGACTCGCCGACGTCATCGGGACCGCGGACATCGTCATCGCCATCCTCGAGCCCGACGCCGGCGTCTTCTCCGTTCCGTCTAAGGTCTTGACCTACCTGGCCGCGGGCCGTCCCGTCATCGGGGCCATTCCTGCAGAGAACCTTGCTGCGCGGTTGATTGCCGGTAATGGCGCCGGCCTCGTGGTTTCGCCCCTCGATCCGAGCGCACTTGCCGTCGCCTGCATCGATCTCCTGGCGCGGGAAGACGATCGTCGGGAGATGGGCCGCCGGGCACGCGCCTACGCCGAATCGGCCTTCGACCTCGGCCCGATCGCCGACCGGTTCGAGGCGCTGCTTCATGCCGCCGTAACCGTGCCACGAGAACGTCACGAGCAGTCAGCCCGCTGACCGGCTCCCGAAGGAGGAACAGGGTGAACAGTGATGGGCGGCCGGTCCTGGTGGCTGGTGGGGGCGGGTTCATCGGGGGGTGGCTGGCCCGTGTCCTGCTCGCTCGCGGCTATCGCGTGCGCTGCGCCGACATCAAGCCCGTGGACGAATGGCACCGCTATGACCTGAGTTACCCAATAGGGACCAAGGGCCGCAGTTCACACAAGGATCTGATCCCAGGAATTCCGGGCTCGGAGGCCGGCACCCGACTCAACGTTCATGGTTCGACGTCAGACTCACTGGCCGCCGCGCACGGACACCGCCGATGAAGTCACAGGTCCGTGAGTTCGCGAAGTTCGTGGCATACCGGATGCCGGGACTGGATCGTCTAGGTATGCCTAGGTACCCATACAAGGTCAATCCCGCCCAACTCGCCTACATGTGCGAAGAAATCACCAGGACGAAGGCTGGCGGAGGGTCAATTCTGGAGATCGGAGTGGCCAAGGGTGATACATCGGTCTTCCTGCTTGAGCACATGCGCACGATCGGAGACACGCGGCGACTGTATCTCGTCGACACGTTCAGCGGATTCACCAATGAGAGCATCGAATATGAAGTCCATGCTCGGGGCAAGAACAAAAGCTCTCTTAACGCCTTTACATATGGCAAGGAGGAGACGTTCGCCCGCAACATCAGACGATGCGGCTACACGAACTTCGTGACCATTGCCGGGGATGCGTCACGACTGGACTACTCGCGACTTGCACCGATAGCAGTGGTCCTTCTCGACATCGACCTTTACCTGCCAACGATCCAAGTTCTCAACCGTATCGCGCCGCATATGGCGCATCCATCGTCAATTGTTGTTGATGACTGTGTTGAGGAGCGTCTCTGGGATGGTTCGCTGCAGGCGTACCGAGAGTTCATCGGCGCGCGCGGCATGGACGCGGTGCTTCTGGGTGAGAAGGGCGGCTTGATTACCTTTGACTAGCATTAGAATGGGCCCCGCCGGCACGTCGTGCCGCCTCCTCGTCGACATTGAGCCGTCGTCGATACTGACGGCTGGTGTCCGACCCACCGATAGCCCGTGGGATGCCGTCAGGCCCTGCCCTACCGCTGTACCTCTTGCCACGGCCGGCCGTGGCAGCGACAGCCGTGAAGGAGAGTCCCAGTGCCAACTCATGATGCCGGGCTGATGCTGGTGGCGGGCGGCGGCGGCTTCATCGGCGGATGGCTCGCCCGCGACCTCCTTGCGCGTGGCTATCGCGTCCGGTGCGCCGACATCAAGCCGCTCGACGACTGGTACCAGGTCCACGCTGGGGCCGAGAACCTGGTCCTGGACCTGAAGGATCTTGCCAACTGCCGGTATGCCGCGGCCGGGATGTCGCGGGTCTACAACCTCGCCGCCGACATGGGCGGGATGGGCTTCATCGAGAGTCACAAGGCCGACTGCATGCTCTCGGTGCTCATCAACACGCACCTCCTGCTCGCGGCGCGCGACGCGGGTGTGAAGCGCTACTTCTATGCCAGCTCGGCGTGCGTCTACGCCGCGGACAAGCAGACCTCCACCGACGTGACCGCGCTGCGCGAGGAGGACGCCTATCCGGCGATGCCGGAGGACGGCTACGGCTGGGAGAAGCTCTTCTCGGAACGGATGTGTCGCCATTTCCGCGAGGACTACGGCCTCGAGACGCGTGTCGCTCGCTTCCACAACGTCTACGGCCCCCACGGCACCTTCGACGGCGGCCGCGAGAAGGCGCCGGCCGCCATCTGTCGGAAGGTGATCCAGGCGAAGCGCTCCGGCGCACTCGACATCGAGATCTGGGGGGACGGGCTCCAGACCCGGTCGTTCATGTGGATCGACGACTGCATCGAGGGCATCAACCGGATCATGGAGAGCGAGATCCGGGAGCCGATCAACCTCGGCTCGAGCGAGCTCGTCTCGATCAACCACCTGGTGGACATCATCGAGGAGATCGCGGGCGTGCTCCTCGTGCGGCGTCACGACGTGGACGCGCCCAAGGGGGTCCGCGGCAGGAATTCCGACAACAGCCTGATCCAGCAGCTTCTTGGGTGGGAGCCTTCGACTCCTCTCGCGGTCGGCATGCGGGAGACGTACGACTGGATTGCCGCGATGATGACCGGCATGGACGCAGCACTTCCGCGAGCCGGCGCCATGAATCGATGAGCTCATGACCTCTGAGTGGAAGGCCGACGCCACCGGCGATGAGATCGCAGCATGAGCGACCCGCGGAAGGCCCTCATCACCGGGATCACCGGGCAGGACGGCTCATACCTCGCGGAGCTCCTCCTGGAGATGGGCTACGAGGTCCACGGGCTGATCCGCCGCTCCAGCTCGTTCAACACGGGCCGGATCGACCATCTCTATCGCGATCCGCACGAGGCCCAGACGCGCCTCTCCCTCCACTACGCCGACCTCACCGACAGCTCCAGCCTCATCGGGCACCTCCACCGGGTCAAGCCCGACGAGGTCTACAACCTGGGGGCCCAGAGCCACGTCAAGGTCAGCTTCGAGATGCCGGAGTTCACCGCGGAGACTGCCGCGATGGGGACGCTCCGCATGCTGGAGGCCGTCCGAACCGCCGACTGGCCCATCCGCTTCTACCAGGCCGGCAGCTCGGAGATGTACGGCAAGGTTCTGGAGTCGCCGCAGCGGGAGACAACGCCCTTCAACCCCCGCTCGCCGTATGCCGTGTCCAAGGTCTTCGCCCACTTCATGACCGTCGACTACCGCGAGGCGTACGGGCTCCACGCGAGCAACGGGATCCTCTTCAACCACGAGTCGCCCCGGCGCGGCGGCACGTTCGTGACCCGCAAGGTGACGCGCGGCGTGGCCGCGATCCTCGCCGGCAGGCAGGAGCACCTCTTCCTCGGTAATCTCGACGCGAAGCGCGACTGGGGCTACGCGAAGGAATACGTCGAGGCGCCGAGGGGATCGTTCTCGCCGCCGAGCGCTACGACGGGGCGGACCCCGTGAACCTCGGCGTGGGCGAGGAGATCACGATCCGGGAGCTCGTGGAGCTGATCGCCGAGGTGGCGGGCTTCACGGGCGAGATCCGATGGGACCCGTCGAAGCCCGACGGGCAGCCGCGAAGGGCGCTGGACACGGGCAAGGCCCGCGAGCGCTTCGGTTTCGTCTCGGGGATGCCCTTTCATGAGGGCCTCCGACGCACGATTGCGTGGTACGAGGCGGCTCGGGCTGCGCCTGACGACGCGTCCGCCGCTCCCCTCCTGTGAACGTCTCGCCGGCGGCCATTACATCAGGCGCTCCGGGCGGTGGAGCGTCTTGGCCGGCGACACGCCGCTCGCGGTGCGACTCGCGTCCGCCGCGCAGACGTATGCCGCATCCGTTCTTGATCGCGGGCATGCGAAGGAAGGCACGGAGCGCCTCATGCGACTGATCCATCGTGGACGGGAGGCTGGCTCTCCGACGGAGAGGACCGCGGGATGACTGTTTGGGAGAGAGCGTCCCATCGGTTCGAACCGTCGCTTAGCGCGTGGCTGCTGGTCGCATTGCTGTCGATCGCGGCCGGAGCGCTCATCGCACTGCGGCCCGAAGACTGGATCATCGTCGTGGCACCCTTTGTCGGCGGCGCCCTGCTCCTGTCGCCGGTGGCGCGGCTCGCGTTCGTTGTTCTCGTGGGGATTGTCGTGCTTGGGCCTCCCGAGTTCACGACTGCGAAAGCTCTGTACTTCGGCGGCGTGATGGTCTGCGCGGTAGCCTCGAGCCAGAACGTGCTCCACGGGTGGGGTCGGCTGCCACGAGAAGTCCGGCGTCTTCTGACCTGCTCGTTGATCGGCCTCGTTCTGTTGGCCGTGGTCGCAACGTACAGAGTTCTGAGCGGCGTTGATGCGATTTCTGTCCTGCGCGACTTCGCCCCGTATGTACTCTTCGCCATCGCGCCCCTTGTCGCTGTGGACGCCGGCTCGACCCAATCGCTCCCGCTGTTGCGGATGCTGGCCGCCCTCGGGCTCGCTCTTGGATCTCTCGGCTATCTCGCGTCCTGGGCAGCGCGACGTGGAATCCTCGCCGATGTGGGCCCCATAACGGCATTCGGGGCGTTTTCCATGCCCGTGGCGCTGCTCGTACTCGCGGGGGTATCGCTGATAGCGACCGGGTCGGGAAAGCGAGGGCTCTGGGCACTGCTGGCAGGTTTCGCACTTGGAACCATGATCCTTACCGGGACTCGCTCCTTCCTGCTTGTCGCCCCAGCTGTGCTCGCGGCCGTGGCCTGGAGCACCCCATCTGGCGCAGCCCGGGTCCGACGCCTGATTGGCGCCATCGCGGTCGTCGCCACCGCGACTGTCCTGGTCATCTCGGTTGGAGTGGCTGTCGGAGGACTCGATTTCGCTACGGTCGCCGGTCGATGGTCCCTCGTGACCTCCGCAATTGCCGACCCCGCTGCCGACCAGAGCATTGCCATGCGCATCGCCCAGACCGATGTCGCCGTGCGACTCTTTGCGGCAAACCCACTGTTCGGCGTGGCGACGGGTCTCGGAACCGCGTACACAGCGGCGGGCAACAGCTACACCAGCGACACTCCCGTGGCATTGCTAGCCGACTTCGGCCTGGTCGGGGTCGGTGCGGTGCTGGCGGTCCTCACGGGCTGGCTCTCAATTGCGCGCCCGAAGCCGATCGTCGAACAGAATGCGTGGCCTCGTTCGGCCGTTATCGGCATGGTTCTGGCTGCACTGAGCCTCGCGCTCATTGGTCCGGTGGTCCAGGACAAGGGGCTAGGCTTCTCGTTCCTCGTGTTGGGAGCGCCTCTGATTCGGACTCGAATTGATGTCTCGGAGTCGTCCCACGACCAAGTATTGATCGGTCAACTGGCGGCTTGAGGCAGCCGAGGGCTGGTCCGGGCCACGACGATGTACTCGTGCTCGTTCGGCACGACGTCCACGATCGAGAGGTCGACGCCGGCCTCGGTGCGGCACCGTTCCAGGAAGTCGCGGAACTCGGCGTCAGTCCAGACGTGGCAGTGGATGCTATACCGCTGCTCTTGGAGCGTTCGCGCTCGGGAAGTCGGGTCAGCGACACGCTCCACAAGGGAGGCCCACTCCAGCAAATGGGCCCAATGACTACTGGCGCCACCGTCTGTGCGATCGAGCGCGAGGTGTGCCCACGTTGTGGGTGCACGGTCTCGGTCGAACGTCAATTCGCGGTGTGGAACGGCCATGAACAGGATGCCACCAGGGCGAATCACGCGTGTCCAGTTCTCGAGCGTGCCGATCGGGTCAAGACAGTGCTCGATGACGTGGTTGGCGACGATAAAGTCGACCGATCCGGCCGGGAGCGACGCGAGACGTTCGCCATCCTCGATCGTGTCCACGTGGACGAACGTGTGCGTCCGCAGCTCTGGGTATTGGGCACGGAGATCACGTTCCGACATGCGATCTACGTATCGTGCCTTCGCGCCGGGGGGCATCTTCGTAGGGAAGTGCAGTGCGCCGATCTCGATCCCCGTACCTCGAAGGTACCGCTTTGCGACACGGGCCCGGGTCGGCGCCACAACACTACCGTCCGGCAATCGCAGAGCTCTCCGCACGGTGCTTCTCACGCGACGGGCCACCCGTACTGTCCGGGCCGGGAGGAGCTCAATAAGTGCGCCCTTGATCACGTGCACAAGTGTATCGAGGTTTCGAGCCGCGCCGGAGCACTCACCATGACGGGCATTACTCGTGGGGCGCGGCCTCTTTGAGTCCAAGACGCTCAGGCTGTCGGTGATGTCAGTCGCCGCCAACCATCGCTGCGCCATCGGATCGTCCACATCAGGCCAACGTACGTCAGCCCAAACAGCGCGATGCCGACCGCGGTCTGGCCGGTCACCAGGGACACCACATAGGCGAGAGCGAACGCGGCCCCAGATGCCATCAGGTAGTAAACCACGTCCCGGGCGACAGGGTAATCCGTTGCCATACGGAAGTAGCGGAACCCCGCGACTGCCACTGCGATGTTCGCGGCGATGGTCGCCCAAGCCGCTCCAAGCCCGCCGAAGAATGGGATGAGCGCGACGTTGAGTGCCAGGTTCACCACTCCGCCCAGCGTCATGGCATTCCCGTATTGCCTCGGGCGGTTCCAAGCAGTGAACGGGATCACGAGGACGCCGGCGACATAGGCGAAGGTGATGACCCATCCAAGAACACGGAGGTAGTCGCCGGATGCGTCGTACTTCGATCCGTACAGGATGGATACGACAGATGGCGCGAACGCGACGAGAAAGAAACCGAGCGGAATGGTTGCGACGCACATAAGATCCACGTAGCGCCGGAAGGATGCCTTCAGCTGGGCAGTCCCATAGGCTCTGGCGAGCTGGAGGAACATCGCATCGTGCACGACTGCGCTGATTGCGTAGAACGGATTGATAACTCGGTAGGCTGCATCATAGAGTCCCACGACCGCCGGCGTCGCGAATATGTAGAGGAAGATCCGATCCGAGCTCGAGAACACGAACGCGGACACGTCGCTCTTCAAGTAGTGAAACGCCTCCCGTAGATATGCGCGCACCGCCTCGAGAATTGGAACCCCGGCCGGCGGCCGGATCGGGCCGAGGCGCAGGGCCAGCAGACTCGTACCCACCGCGCCCGAAACGGCCCCAGCAACCGGCACCCACGCCACATGGTCCACGTCCGCTGCACTCCGCACCAACAGGACGGCGACGACCATGGATGTGAGAGACGTAGTCAGGCGTATCGCTGCCACCGCCCGGGACCTACCCAGAGCGACGAGGGCCCACCCGCTGGATAGTGGCTGTGCCGCCCACGCGAGAATGCCCACCTGCAGCAGTCGACGAAGGATCGGGTCGATCGGCGCGACCGCAAGAACGACGAGGGTGCCGACGATGGCAATCGCGGAAACCGCCGCACGAATGACCGTGAGGAGCCACAGGATCTCGCCGGCCTTCTCCGGGTTGTTGGCAACGTGCTGGGCTCCCACGTTAGGCAGGCCCGCGTTGACCAGGGCGCTGCCGATCGCCACGATGGCGAGCATCACCGCGTATTGTCCGAAGGAAGATGGGCCGATCGTTCGGCTGACCCACACCGTCGTGGCGACGCCGAACAGGATCGCCGCCACTTCCGCGATGCCGCGAATCAGGACATTCATCCGGGGGCCTGGTTTCGGCGTTGTCGTGATCGCACGCGTGGCGACGCAACCGAGCACTCCAGAGCAGCTTCGGCCGAACCTGGTTCGTCAGGCATGACGTCCGTCACCCCATGCCAGTTGAGCCAGTCTGATGCGCTCCTCCATTGAGCCGGCTTGGTACTGGCGCGTTCGGTTGTCCGCAATCAACAGGTTCGACTGCTCGCCGCAACGGAATGTGCCGCTCGACGCCCATTCGTCTTGCTCGTAGGCTCGTCCGTCGCAACCCACAATGAGGTTCCGGAGCCCGAGTGCCCTGGCCTGGCTGCTGAGGCCGGAACGACCCGACTCGCAGCGGAGGGCGTCGGATCTGGTCCGTGGTGGGCGCCATTGAAGCCTGACGGCAATTGATCGACGGAGCATGAAGCCGCTGGTGCGAATGTGGGGGTTGGGGAAGGCGTCGAATTGTCGCCGCCGGCGGCGGGCGCCGATCCAGTAACGGACGCTCGCGAGTGCATCGCCGCTTCTGCGGGCTGTGTGGTACGCAGACAACTGGTATGAATACGCGCTTTCGAATGACCCAGTGGCGCCCACGAGGCCAGCTGCGCGGGTGTGTGCGGCGTTGTGCAGGTGCGCCAGCCAGCCGTCGCACAGGACCTCGCTCGAGGTGTTGAGGAAGCAGTAGGCATCGGCGGTTGACGACTCCACGGCCTGACCATAGGCGCCGAGATCGTACCCAGTGTCGAGGACATCAAGGGCCTTGTAGGTGACGCCGCGCTTTTCGAACTCGGAAGCGTGGGGCGCCCAGGCCTGGGCTGACCGAAACCCTCGTCTCATGACCAAAAGGCGGTGGGATGCTCCGGCATCGTGTGTCACATACGACTCCAGGAATCGGGCGACCGGAGCCAAGCCCAGGTCGGCTCCTTCTCGTCGGTAGAGAGAGTCGATCAGGTACGCTACGCACGTGTCTTGCTCACCCGCGCTGGGGGTGCGGGATGTCGGGGTCAAGCCATGATCCTCAGTAGTGAGACGGTGTCGGCGGAGCACCGCACTGGATACGCTGTTTGGTGGCCAGGTGATCCGTCTCTGCCGACACGGTCACCCGGAGTTCACGCCCGCCAACCTGAGCGGGATCGAGAAGTCGAAGCATAGTATCGGGCCCCTGAAGGCTCGATTGCTTTCCGGATGAGTGCGATGCGTCCAAGCAAGTCCGACGACGTTCCGGTGGCTCGTAAGCCCACGGTCTCTATCCTGACGACCTCCTACAACCACGCCCGGTGGCTGCCCGATACGCTGAACTCCGTGCGGCGCCAGGACTACCCTCACATAGAGCACGTCGTCGTTGACGACGGCTCGAGCGATGGATCGGTCGATCTCCTGGGCTCCTGGCCCGACCCGGATCTTGTCTGGACGTCGGGTCCAAACCGAGGACAGGCAAAGGCGCTGAACCAAGCCTTCAAGATGAGTTCCGGTGAGATCATTGGCTGGCTCAGCTCCGACGATGTGTACTACGACAGGGGGGTCGTTCGCGCCGTCGTCGACGCGTTTGTCAAGCACCCAGAGGCGGCGCTCGTCTACGGTCATGCGGTTCTCATCAACGGCGCGGGCCTTCAACTGCATGCCGAGTGGGTGCCACCGACCCGAATGCTTCGCTGGCGGCCGCCGCCACACTTCATCCAACCAGCAGTATTCGTGCGGAGATCCGCTCTCGGCGACAAGATGGTCGACGAGTCGTATGAGGTGGCGATGGATTCTGAGCTGTGGCGCCGACTCGCCCGAAACCACGTGTTTCTTCGGCTGGACCGTGTCCTTGCCGCCGAGCGCCACCATCTCGGGCGGAAGTCGTACACGATGAACGCCACGGCTTCAGACGAGGGCCGCCGGCTCGGCGTCTGGCATCCTGGCAGCGGCTGGATCGCCCACGCACGGCACAAGACGTGGCGGGTGGCATATCGACTGGCAGGCCTTACACTCGTGCCACGCATCGTGCCTCGGCCCGATGGCTTCGACGGGAGGCTTGACAGCCGAGTCGCGCTGGTGTGCCGTCAGCTTGCCGTTCCGCGGTCTCGGCTTCCTCTCGGCGTGGAGGAGAGGCACTGAGTCCGCATGCTGCCCCCGATCGAGGGCTTAGAGTTTCCGTGGAGGCCGCTCCAACGAGCGTCTGCTCACGGACCGAACCTGATCGCTCGTGGCAATGAGGTCCGCCGCCATTCGGGCAATTGGGTAGCGGTGGGATCCGCGCGCGGTTGCCGTTGGGAGCGCCGTCAGTCGGACCCGCGGACTACGGGCGAACGTCGCATATCTGTCGGGGGAGTCCGGCTCTGGAGTACCGTCGCAGCAGCCGATATCGCCTCGTCGACGGCCTCGGTGAGGGCTTGGGGCCGTCGCGGCCGGTCTCGGAACCGAACTTGCGCCGGTGCACCAGCGCTACCCGCACTCATTTCTGGCGGCGAACGGACCATGATGACTTGGGAAGCCGATGACTGACGAGCCGACCGTGCGTCGGGTGAGATCGGACGAGGATGCGGTCTCCGCGCACTATCTAGGGGAGCGCGGCGCGCGCTACGCGAGCACCGTCCAGCGCAATCGCGCACTCGCGGGGGTCCTCAATCGGGAGAAGTTCGCAGAGTTTGTCCGACCGAGCGACACGGTTCTCGATTTCGGATGCTCCAGCGGGGAGTTGCTCCTTTCGCTTGAGGCGACTGAGCGTATCGGGGTCGAGGTCAACGCGGCGACCCGAGCCGAGGCTGTCCAGGCCGGCCTGAGTGTCTTCGAATCGCTCCATTCGGTGACGGATCAAAGCGTAAACGTGGCGATCAGTAACCATGTGCTCGAACACGTTCTTTCGCCGTACGACGTGTTGCGCGACCTGAGACGTGTGCTCCAACCAGCCGGACGCTTGGTGCTCTGCGTCCCCGCTGACGACTGGAGGAACGCGCGGCACTGGCGAGCCGTCGACCCTGACCACCATGTGTTCGCCTGGACCCCGCTCACTCTTGGCAACCTACTCACGGAGGCCGGCTTCGACCCGGTCTTTGTCCGAATGCGGCAGCGAGCCTGGCCACCGAAGTACGAACAACTGCATCGTCTGCCGCGTCCCATGTGGAACGCGGCGTGCTTCGCATGGGCAATCGCTCGGCGCAGACGGGAGATTCTCGCGTTCGCCAAGCCAGCCGCCGACGCCACGCCTAAGCCCGGTGGTGGACGACCGGGCGGGCAAACGGTTCGGCCCGGCGACTCCACCACCCTGGACCGAGCGAAGGCGTAGTGGTGGACAGCCGCGGTCCGCACCTCCGGTCAAACGGGATGGCGCGCCGGAGCCTCATCAGCCGATTCCCGGCACAGTCTCGAGCGGCCGCCGAGGGCGTCACCGTGCTCCGGTCGCGAGCATCGACAGCCCGCGGCTGGTTAGCGTGACTCGTTCAGGATCGCGCCGTCGACCCGAGCGGGGGTCAGCGACGTCGGACGCGCCTCGCGTCGTCTACTGGAACAACATCCCGAGTCCATATGCGGTCGCCCGCCTCAACGTCGTCGCCGCGCGAGGGAACGTGGCGCTCGAGGTCTGGTTCTGTTCGCAGACCGAGCCCGATCGCTCATGGGCCGTCAGCGAGGAGGGATTCCTGTTTCCGTGGCGGTATCTGCCGGGTGGGCGTGTCCGCGTTCCCGGGTTTCGACCCCACTACTTCAACCTGCCCGTCGGGCTCCTGACACGCGACCGGCCTGACCTTCTCGTCTCGCTGTACGCGGAACCGGCGTTCGTTGCCGGATGCTGGGCCGCGCGGACCGCCGGCATCCGAGTCGCTTTTCGGTACCTGCCCACGTTCGACAGCTGGGTTCCTCGGTCTCATCTGACCGAGCATCTGAAACGCACGTTGTTCGCGCGCGCGGACGGCTTCAAGACGTCGGGTCCAGCGGGCCGCGCCGCCCTAGAAGCGTACGGCGTCGACCCGGAGCGGATTCACACCGTGACCCAGTCGATCGACGTCGAGCACTGGCAAGTCGGCAGCCAACGGTGGCGGCCGCGACGAGCCCAGCTCCGGGAAGAGTTCGGGGCAGTGGGCACCACGTTCCTCTACGTCGGGCGCCTATGGCGAGGCAAGGGCGTCGACGATCTGCTCGCGGCATTCGAGCGGCTGGGGGATCTCGATGCGAGTCTCCTGATCGCCGGTGACGGAGTCGATGAGGCCGCCTTCCGTGCGCGTGCCCGCGAGCGGGGCCTCCGCAACGTTCGGTTCCTCGGCTTCAGGGATCACGGCGAACTGCCACGGGTGTACGCGGCGGCCGATGCCCTCGTGTTTCCGACGTTGGGGGATCCACACGGGCTCGTCGTCGAGGAAGCGATGGCATCCGGGCTGCCGGTGATTTCATCAGAGGCGGCGGGCGACATCAGGCTTCGCGTGCCCGAAGGCGTCGCCGGGTTCGTGGTGCCACCGGCGAACTCCGAGTTGCTCGCGGATCGGATGCGGATGATTGCCGTGGACCCCAACGCGACCCGGCGGATGGGGTCGGCTGCCGCCGCGATCGCGAGCGCGCGAGGGCATGACCGGTACGCCGACGACTTCGAGCGGTTCGTCGATCGGGTCCTGATGATGCCGAGGGTGCGCCGAGCGAGGGTCGTCCCCATGAGGGCGCGCACCAGCCGTCCCCGCGTCATCTACTGGAACAACATCCCGGCGCCCTACATGGTCGAGCGGTTCAACGCAATTATCCGGCGAGGGAACATCGACCTCGAGGCCTGGTTCGGGGCCCGCAACGAGGCCGATCGGAGCTGGACCATCAACGAGTCCACGTGGGAGTTCCCCTATCGATACCTGCCGCGCGTAGGGATCGGCCATTACCGGCTGAGTCTGCCCATGTCAGTGCTGACGGTCCGACGGCCCGATCTCCTCGTGAGCCTCTATGCCACGCCGTCGTTCCTGACGGGGCTGCGCATCGCCTGGTGGCGCGGATGGCGGACGGCCCTGTGGGCTGAGGTGACGTTCGACGCCTGGGTGCGACGGCGCCGCTGGAAGGAGGCTCTGAAGCGCGCCGTCTTCCAGCGGGTCGACGGCATCATCACCGCAGGTCAGGACGGGCGCGCGTTCGCGATGCGGTATGGGGTCCCATTCGAGCGGGTTCACATCGCCCGACACGTGGTGGACGCCGACTATTTCGCGTCGGAAGCCGCGGCCGCGCGACCCACGCGCGACAGGATTCGCGCCAACCTCGGCCTGTCGGGCGTGGTGTTCGTCTACGCCGGCCGGCTGTGGCGGGGCAAGGGGACTGGTCTCCTCCTCGCCGCCTACGCCGCCGTCGAGCGCGAACTCCCCGGCGGCACGGGTCTCCTGCTGGTGGGCGACGGACCCGAGGAAGCCCAAATCGCACAGATCGCCAGGTCCGAGGGCCTGAGCGTGAAGCTCGCGGGATTCCACCAGCGGGCCGACCTCCCTCGTCTCTACGCGGCAGGCGATGTGTTCGTCTTTCCCACGCTCGGCGATCCGTACGGGCTCGTCGTGGACGAGGCGATGGCCGCGGGACTGCCGGTCATCAGCACGACTGCGGCCGGTGAGATCCGCGAGCGCATCGTCGACGGCGTGAACGGCTATCTCGTCCCGCCCAACGATCCCGAGTCGCTCGCAGCCGCCATGCGCCGTCTTGCGGTTGACCCCGCGCTTCGGAGCCAGATGGGTGCCCGGTCGGCGGAGATGATCGCGCCCTACACGCCGGAT
>Ga0209638_1000960_pt1 | contig 18928 bp, 14 predicted proteins | sample BarGraNGADG00211_FD_184490 | JGI IMG/M metagenome (GOLD analysis project Ga0209638, IMG submission 184490) | Arctic peat soil microbial communities from Barrow, Alaska - Barrow Graham LP Ref core NGADG0002-211 (SPAdes) (version 2) | ecosystem: Environmental > Terrestrial > Soil > Wetlands > Peat...
GATCAGCCCGTTCCCCCAGCCGACCATCCAGCCCGGCCCGAGCAGGAACGTCCAGTCCTTGATCGCCGCGAGCGTGTACGCGACCGTCCCCTCAGACGCACCTGCAACCTGGTTCCGCAACGTGATGATCCCGAGCACGGAGACGATGCCGACGAGGATGAACGTGCATTCGAAGATTCGCGCCGTCACGTAGCCAATTGCCAGTTCTTCGTTGTGCCGCCTCATGATCGGGACGATCACGACGGCGGTGCCGATGTTCGCGATGATCAGGAGCAGCTCCAGGAACGCTCCGAACAAGATCCGCTTGTCGTGCCCGGCACCGGCGATGTAGGCCACGGGATCTCTGAGCACCGGCTCGTAAAGCAGCAGCGCCGGGATCGACGTGACGAACGTGATGAGGTAGAGCACGCCGAAGACGCGCGCCCTCCTCTGGTCTAGAGACATTCTTGACCCAACCCCTTTCCCCGGCGACGGTCACGCAGTCTGCCCGCGCCACCTGACCGGCGAGAACGCGAACCTACTCGACCGGGCCTATCTTTCCAACTCGGATTCGCGGGCACAAACCCTCAAGGGGCAAAGCGCATGGCGAGTGGCCTCACGCCGATCACTGGAGCTAACGGCATAGGCCATACGGCCAAACCTCAGGGGGACGTTCCCGAACACTCGTCAATGTGGTTGCGCAGACGCGGAGCCCTCATGGAAGGCCTCGCCGACCGACACGCCGGGACGATCGCGACGCGGATCTGCTACTTCATTGAACGTGGTCTTGCTGCAAAGCCCACCTGCCGTCGTTCGTCACCTTCGCGCCGACGAGCGCGCGCTGCGGACTGCGACGGGCGCGACGTTCGTCGCGGTCGCGCGCGACCGGCAGCTCGTGATCCGCACGCTGGCCCGCGATGCGAAGGTGGCTGCGGCGGTGGTGAGGCTCGCGCCCGGCGAGCGCGACGACGTCGACGTCCGTCGCGATCTCGACAGACTCTCGGCCGCAAGCCCGCCGCAGGTCGGCGGCGTGCGCGTCGGCACGGCACAGCACGCGGGCAGAATCCTCTCCTTCTACCGGGAGGCGCAGCGGCGGTTCGGCATCCGCTGGGAGCTGCTTGCGGCGATCAACTTCGTCGAGAGCGATTTCGGCCGCGCGCGGACGACGGCAAAGGCGGATGCGCAGGGCCCGATGCAGTTCGAGCCGGCGACGTGGCGCGCGTACGGGATGGGCGGCGACGTCTACAACGAGCACGACGCGGTCCTCGCCGCCGCCAACCTGCTCGCGGCCAACGGCGGGCGCACGAACGAGCTCGCGGCACTCGGGCACTACAACCTCTCGCCGCTCTACTGGGACGCGGTGCTGCACCTCGCGCACCGCATGGCCACCGTGCCGGCAGCGTTCCGCGAGTACTACGCCTGGAAGCTCTACCTGCGGAAGAGCTAGCGCGGGCCTCGCGCGTCAGCGCGGCAGCCGGGAGACGGTTTCGAACATCGCCCGGGTGACGCTCCTCCACCTGTCCGCTGAGGTTTACAGCGCCCGAACGTCATCCGAACGTTGCTTTGTAATGATCCACTTGCGATGAGAGTCCGTCTGCCCGCCGTCGTTGCACTTGGTGCGCTGATCGTCGCGGCTGCAGCTTCGGCATCTGTCCCGCAACGCAAGAACGTGGACTTCGCCTCCGCGCCGTTGGGTCCCGCATCTGCCTTCGCCGGAGTGTCGCGAGGTCGTACGCACGGACTGCACATCGTTCTCACGGCTCGCGCTCGGCGCGTGGCGCTGATCAGCTGGAATGGTGACCGGCCTCTGCTTGTCGCACCTACGAACACCGGCGGCTTTTGCACGTCGCTCGCCGGTCCGTACGGCGGAGCCGGCTGCTTTACCGCTGCCCGAGAACGAAGCCGGTTGGATCCAGGCCTAACCGGAGACGCCGGCGGCCCGATCGCGTTCAACGGCACGTTCTTCGACTCGCGCGGTACTCGGCTGGAAGTTCAGTACGAGGACGGACGGAGCACAGCGGTGCCGATCATCTGGGTCAGCACGCCAATCGACGCAGGCTTCTTCGTCTTCAAGATCCCAAGCGCGCACCGCCGTCCCGGACACCGCCCGCTCACGATCTCACTTCTCTCAGCGAGCGGTTCGCGGCTCGCGCGCGCGCAAGCCGGCCCGCGCTAGCCACCCCTCCCTCGGGGACATTCCCGAGACACCGGCCGAGGCGAGACTCTCGTTGCGCCTAGTAGTTCCCCCACGTCACCCAGCCCTGGTGCGTCTTGCCGAGGAGCAGCGTCAGCTGTGCGCAGGCGTTGCAGGGCCCTTTCGGATTTGGGTACTCCATCGCCGGAAAGCGGATCCTGACGGCGACCGAGCGCCGCCAGACGTCGTTGCCGCACTCGGTCTTGATCCATCCGCTTGGTAGCCACTGAAGGACGAGAAAGGGCTCGCCCACCTGAGTCCCTGCAAGCCTCATCCCCCAACGTCGCTGCGTGTTCCACTTCGCATAGGTGGTTGCGAGGAAGACGATCGCCTCATGACGAGCAGCGGCCTTGTACGTCGTCGAGAGCGGTTGAAGCCCGCCCGGGCACCCGCTAAACGGGCCGACAGGGTTCTGCGGCGTCGCCGCCAGTGCCGCGGCACACGTGATCGTGGCGACAACGCCGCCGGCAAGGCACACACGGCCCAGCCTGAGCACGCGTCGATCCCAACTCTGCTCGCGTGATATTCCCACAGCGCTGCTCGAAGCGACGTTCGCCTGACGCGACGTAGACGCCTAGCCCCGGTGCCAGGACGGCGGCCGCTTCTCGAGGAACGCTCGCAGACCCTCCTGGCCCTCGTCGCTCGCGCGGCGGTCGGCGATCCAGCGCGCGGTCTCCGGGCCGGAGGGGCGTTCGCGAATCAGGCGCTTCGCCCAGCGCACGGCCTGCGGGCCGGCGGAGAGGAGCTCGTCCACGACGCGGTCGACTGCAGCGTCGAGATCGTCCACCACCTCGTGCACGAGCCCGATCCGCAGCGCCGTCTCTGCGTCGAACCGCTCGCCGGTGAGGAAGTAGCGCCGTGCCGAGCCCGGGCCGATCTTCGCAAGGGCGAACGGTGAGATCACCGCGGGGATGATCCCGAGCTTCACCTCGGTGAACGCGAAGACGGCATCGTGCGCTGCGATCGCGATGTCGGCCGCCGCGACGAGCCCGGCGCCGCCGCCGAGCGCGTACCCCTGCACACGGGCGACCACCGGGGCGGGGCAGCCGTCGATTGCCTCGAGCATCAGGCGTAATGCGTGTGCGTCGGCGGTGTTCTCCTCGTGCGACAGATCGATCGACGACCGCATCCAGTCGATGTCCGCGCCCGCTGAGAAGCTCTTGCCCTCGCCGGCGAGCACGACCGCGCGCGCACGCCCGACGTCGACGAACGCCTCCGCGAGCTCGCGGATCAGCGCCGCGTCGAACGCGTTGTGCCGGTCGGGGCGCGCCAGGGTGACCCGCAGGAGATCGCCGTCGCGCTCGACTCGGAGGTTCGCCACCGCGAAAGAGCATAGATTTCCTCGATGCTGCACGGAGCAATCGCCGCCGCTCTCACCCCGCTCACGGGTGGTGGGACGGCCGTCGACGAGGACGCGATCCCGCCGTACGTCGACTTCCTGGCCTCGCACGGGCTCGACGGCATCCTCGCGCTCGGCACCACCGGCGAGGGCGTCCTCTTCGACCTTGACGAGCGGCGACGCATCGCGGAGCTCTTCATGGAGGCCGCCGGTCCACGCCTTCAGGTCGCCGTCCACTGCGGCGCGCAGTCGACGGCCGACACGACGACGCTCGCCGAGCACGCGGCGCTGGTCGGCGCCGACGCGGTCGCCGTCATCGCGCCCCCGTACTTCGCCTTCGACGCAGAGGAGCTCTTCCGACACTTCGCCGCGGCGGCGGCGGCGTGCGACCCGCTGCCGTTCTACATCTACGAGTTCGCCGCGCGCAGCGGGTACGCCGTTCCGCTCGAGGTGATCGCGCGCCTGCGGGACGAGGCATCGAACCTCGCAGGTCTCAAGGTCTCCGATTCCCCATGGGAGAAGTTCGAGCCGTACCTGCTCGACGGGCTCGACATCTTCGTCGGGCCGGAGGCCCTCATTCCACAGGGCATCGCCGCCGGTGCGGCCGGTGCGGTCTCGGGACTCGCCGCGAGCTTCCCCGATGCGGTCGTGCCGCTCGTGCGCGATCCGTCGCCCGAAGCCGGAGAGCGCGTCGGTTCATTGCGCGCGTCGATGCAGCGCCTCCCGTTCCACGCAGCTTCGAAGATGGTGCTCGGGCTGCGCGGCGTTCCCGTGCGCGGCGCGGTTCGCCCGCCGCTGCGCGGCCTGACCGCCGAAGAGCGGGCCGAGGTCGAACGCATCGTCGGCGAATGGCACGCATAGTCGTCGCCGGTTCGGGCGCAATCGGCGCAAGCGTTGCGTACCACCTCGCGCTGCTCGGCGCCGACTCCGTCGTGGTCGCCGACCGCGGTGAGCTCTGCGGCGGCTCGACGTCGCGCGCGATGGGCGGTGTGCGCCAGCAGTTCTCGACCGCGGCGGAGGTCGTGCTTGCACGCGAAAGCATCGACTTCCTCGCCGCACTCGGGCCACGCTTCTTTCGGCAAGTCGGCTATCTCTTCGTCGCGACGACTGAGGAAGGACTTGCCGGCCTCGAAGAGCGGCGCGCGCTGCAGAAGGAGCTCGGCGTCCCCGTCGAGCGCGTCGATCCCGCGGTGGTCGCGGGCCTCGCAACGGACGACGTCCTGGGAGCGACGTGCTGCTGGAGCGACGGCGTCGCCGATCCGCCGGCGGTCGCGCGTGAATTGCTGCGGCGTGCGTCGGAGCTCGGCGTCGAAGTGCGCGAGCACGTCGCCGCGGAGGAGCTCGACCGTGACGTGCTCGTGATCGCCTGCGGGCCGTGGTCGCCCGAGCTCGCAGCCACGGTCGGCGTCGACCTGCCGATCCGTCCGCTCTGCCGCCAGCTGCTCGAGACTTCGGCGCTCGCCGAGCTACCGGACGACCTGCCGATGGTGATCGAGGTCGAGACGGGTTTTCACTTCCGTCGCCGTGGCGACCGGTTGCTGCTCGCGATGGGTGACCCCGAGCCGCGCTGGACCTTCGAGACGACCGTGGACGAGTCGCTCGTCCCGGACCGGCTCGAGCGGCTCGTGCACCGCTACCCGCGCGCGGCCGGAGCAACGATCGAGCGCTCCTGGGCCGGCCTCTACGACATGACGCCTGACGCACACCCGATCGTCGGGCGCGTCGCCGAAGGCGTCTACGCAGCGTGTGGGTTTTCAGGACACGGGTTCATGCAGTCGCCGGCGGTCGGACGCGCCCTCGCCGAGCAGATTGTAGGCAGGGAGCCGTCAGTCGACCTGAGCCCGTACGCGCTGGAGCGCTTCGAGCATGGCGCGACCTTCCCCGAGCGACTCGTGCTCTAGGCGCGGCGACGCGAGCAGTGTCGCGAGCGCGACGACGGCAAGGTCGCGCGCGAGCAGGAGCCACGATTCGCGTTGCGCGAACCCCTGCGCGAGCGACCAGTAGTGCTGCGGGAACCACAGCTGCGTCAGGACGAGCGCTGCGACGAGGAGCGAGCTCGCCGCTATGCCCCGCCGCCCGCGCACGAGCGGCACGAACGGCACGAGCCAGATCACGAACTGCGGCGAGAAGACCTTGCCGAACGCAAGCGTCGCGGCGACTGCGGCCGCGGCATATGCGACGAGACGCTCACCGTCCGCGCCGCGTTGCGCGTAGAGCACCCACACTGTCAAGAGTGCGAGCGCACCGGCGACCGTCGTCGCGATCTCGGCAGCGTGCGTGCCCGTGCCCTCCAGGTTCTGCGAGCCGTAGCTCGTCACGACGTGCAGGCTCGTGCCCGCGATGTGATGCAGCGCGACGAGCACGGCGCCGCCGAAGCTCTCGAGCTGCAACGGACGCGAGATCTGCGCGTGGAAGCTCGCCCGCAAGCCTGCGGGCGAGAGCACGGCGAACGGAAGGAAGATCGCCGCGTCAACGAGTACCAGCCCGACAGCCCACGCGACGGCGGCTCGCGGCCCGCGCGTGCGCCACACGTGCACGACGACGAGCGGCGTGAGCACCAACGGCCAGAGCTTCGCCGCGATCGCGGCGCCGAGCGCGAGCGCAGCGAGCACGAGCCGCTCGTGCAGGAGCGCGGCGAGCGCGAGCACGGCGAGCGATCCCGGCCAGAGGTCGAAGCGTGAGAGCACGACCGAGCCCACGAGCAACGGCGAGATCGCGACGAGCCCGAGTGCTGCGGTCGTGCGCGCCGTGCCGGCGCCGAGCGCGCGCAGCGCGAGTGCCGTGCCGACGATCGCGACGCAGCCGCACAGCGCCATGAGCCGGTCGAACCAGCGGTCGTATGCATTCCGGTCACCCTCGTGACCGAGCGACGGCACGACGAAGACCGGCAGTGCTCCGGGTGGGTACTCGAGCCGGAAGTCGCGGTACGGGACCTGCCCGTGCGCCATCGCGTCGCCGTACTGCTGGTACAGGCCCGTGTCGGTGATCTGCGCGCGCGCAAGTGTGCCGTGGTGGAGCAGCGACCACGAGACGAGAAACAGGCCCACTGCGGCGACGATCAGCGCAGCTGAGCCCGCACGGCTCATTACATCCGGAAGATGCCGAAGGTCGTCTCGGGGATCGGCGCATTCAGCGCGGCCGCGATCCCGAGCGCCAGCACGCGACGCGTGTCGAGCGGGTCGATGATCCCGTCGTCCCACAGGCGCGCGGTCGAGTAGTACGGGTTGCCCTCGAGCTCGTACTTCTCCCGAATCGCATCCTCGTCGACCTTGCCGACCATCGAGAGTACCGTCGCCGCCTGCTCGCCGCCCATCACCGAGATGCGCGAGTTCGGCCACATCCACAGCTGCCGCGGCTCGAAGGCCCGTCCGCACATGGCGTAGTTGCCGGCGCCGAACGAGCCGCCGGTGACGACCGTGAATTTCGGCACGCGCGCATTCGCCACCGCCATGACGAGCTTCGCGCCGTCTCGTGCGATGCCGCCGGCCTCGTACTCGGTGCCGACCATGAAGCCGGTGATGTTCTGGAGAAAGACGAGGGGGACGCGACGCTTGCAGCAGAGCTCGATGAAGTGCGCGCCCTTCTGCGACGACTGCGCGAAGAGGACGCCGTTGTTCGCGACGATCCCGACCGGGAAGCCCTCGATGTGCGCGAAGCCGGTGACGAGCGTCTCGCCGTAGAGCTGCTTGAACTCGTGGAAGCGCGAGCCGTCGACGATGCGCGCGATCAGCTCGCGCGCATCGGTCTGGTGCTTGAAGTCTTCGGGAATGAGCCCGTACAGCTCGGCCGGATCGAGCGCCGGTGGCTCCGGCTCGGCGACGTCCCACGGCGGCGCGGGCGGGCGGACGTGCAGGTTGCGCACGATGCCGCGAGCGAGCGCGAGCGCGTGCTCGTCGGACGCCGCGTAGTAGTCGGCGACACCGGAGCGGCGGGCGTGCACGTCTGCGCCGCCCAGCTCCTCGGCGGTGACGTCCTGTCCGGTCGCAGCCTTCACGAGCGGCGGCCCCCCGATGAAGATCGTGCCGGTGCCGCGCACGATCACCGTCTCGTCGCTCATCGCTGGCACGTACGCGCCCCCGGCGGTGCAGGAGCCCATGACGACGGCGATCTGCGCGATGCCCTGCGCCGACATCTGCGCCTGGTTGAAGAAGATCCGGCCGAAGTGCTCGCGGTCGGGAAATACCTCCGCCTGCAGCGGCAGAAAGGCCCCGCCCGAGTCGACGAGGTACAAGCACGGCAGCGCATTCTGCGCCGCCACCTCCTGTGCGCGCAGGTGCTTCTTCACGGTGAGCGGGAAGTACGAGCCGCCCTTGACGGTCGCGTCGTTGGCGACGATCACGCACTCGCGCCCCTCGACGACCCCGATGCCGGTGACGATGCCGGCGCTCGGCGCCTGCCCGTCGTAGAGGTCGTAGGCGGCGAGCGCGTTCAGCTCGAGGAAGGCCGTATCGGGGTCGACGAGCCTGTCGATCCGCTCTCGCGCCGTCAGCTTCCCCCGGGAGCGATGCCGCTCGACCGACTTCTCGTCGCCCCCGCGGGCGATCGCCGCTGTGCGCTCCCGGAGCTCGGCCACCAGAGCCGTCATGCGCTCATGACGGCCGGCGAACTCCTCGGAGCGCTCGATCTGCGACGTCAGGACGGCCATCGCGCGGAGCCTATCCGGCCGTCGAGTCGTTGTTCGCGGCGAGGAGTCCGTCGGCGCCGACCCGTACGCTTGTTCGCATGGCTGTCCCCGGCATCGTCGCCCATCTCGACCTCGACGCGTTCTTCGCGGCCGTCGAAGAGCTCGAGAACCCCGAGCTGCGTGAGCAGCCGTTGATCGTCGGTGGCGATCCGCAGGGGCGGGGTGTCGTGGCGACCGCCAACTACGTCGCGCGCCGTTTCGGCATCCATTCGGCGATGAGCGCCGCGGAGGCGATCCGGCGCTGCCCGCACGCCGTGTTCGTACGTCCCCGCCATGTGCTCTACCGCGAGTACTCGCGTCATGTCTGGTCGACCGTACGCGGGATCGTGCCGACGATCGAGCAAACCGGTCTCGACGAGGGGTACCTCGACCTGGGCGAGGTCGCGCGCGACTTTCTCGAGGCTCGCGTCGTCGCCGAGGCGGTGCAGACCGCGGTTCGCGCCGGCACGAGCCTCACGTGCTCGCTCGGCGTCGCTCCGTGCAAGGTCGTCGCCAAGGTGGGCAGCGACGCGCGAAAGCCCGGCGGTCTCACCGTCGTCGTCCCGGGGCAGGAGGCGTCGTTCCTCGCCGGGCTCGACGTCCGCCGGCTCCCGGGCGTGGGGCCCAAGGCACAGGAGCGTTTGCGGGCGGGCGGCGTCGAGACGGTCGGCGGCCTCGCTGCGCTCGACGACGACGAGCTGAGGCGGCTGCTGCCCGGGAGCGTCGGCGCCGTGCTTCGCGACCGCGCGCGAGGCATCGATCCGCGCGGGCTCGAGCTCGAGTCGGAGCGGATCTCGATCAGCGTCGAGAACACGTTCGAGCGCGACCTCAGCGACCCCGAGCGCCTACACGACGAGCTGCGCGCGATGGCGACGGAGGTCGCGGCGCGGCTGCAGAAGACCGGTCAGGTGGCGCGGACGGTGACGACGAAGCTTCGCTACGCCGACTTCTCGATCCGCAGCCGCTCGACCTCGCTCGACGTCGGGATCGACGACGCGGAGCAGATCGGCGATGTCGCCTGCCGGTTGCTCGACCGCGGGCTGCGCGACCGGCCCGGAGCGCTCCGCCTCGTCGGCGTCGGCGTCTCCGGGCTCGTTGCCTTCCGCCAGCTCACGCTGGGCGGCGTTTAGGCCGCCGCCGCGGTGTCGCTCTCCTCGGCGGCAGCCGGCGCCTCGGGCGTTGCGGGCTTGCGCGTTGCGAGTACCAGCGCACCACCCACGATGGACAGCGCGAGGACACCGACACCCCACCAGACGCCGGAGAGATTGTCGTCCCAGCCAAAGGCGTGGTCGAGCGAGAAGCGGCCGGGCCCCGTCGCGGACACGGCGGTCGCGACGGTCCAGAGCACGAGGTTGTACTCATAGCCGCCGTTCGTGCTGAAGAGCCCGTTCTTGATGTGCACCGAGCCCACCGCGACGACCATCGTGGAGGTCATGAGCAGCGCGGCGAACGGTGTCAGGAGGCCGGCCGCGAAGAGCACGCCCGACGCCTCGGAGACACCGGCCACCATCGCCATCGCCGTAGGCATACGGAAGCGGAGGCCGGCGAAGAAGCCGCCGGTGCCGCGAATGCCGTGGCCGCCCCACCAGCCGAAGAGCTTTTGTGCACCGTGCGCGAAGAGGACGAGCCCCACGATCACGCGCAACAACAGAATCCCGTACGCCACCGCCGCCACCTTTGTCAGAGGGAAGTTTGCATCCTCAACTATTCCCGAAAGGCGGTCCGCGAAAACGGCCCGGCTGAGGCCGGGCCGTCTCGAAGGCGCTGAAGAGAGTCAGGAGCATTGGCGAGCTTTCCCCCGGACAACCGCTGCGGCACGGCGTCACGGCTCGTTCAGCGTTGGCGAAATGTACCCGGTGTTGCCAGATGTGAACCCCCTCTGAAGGGGGATTCCCACGACCTCTTCCGGGTGACCGGCTCGGCTGGACGCGTGCGGTTTTACCTCCGCGTGACGTTCAACGCGATTCTTTCCGTGGGCCGACGGGTACGAAGGATGTGACATGCGCAAGCAACTCACAGGCCTGGTCGTGCTCGTTCTCGTTCTCACCGTCGGCGCCCTCACGGGAGCGGGCGTGGCGATCGCTGCGACCGCACCGTCGGCCTCGACGGGACCTGTGACGGCGATCACGCCGACGACGGCGACCGTCTCAGGCAGCGTCAACCCGAACGGCACGGCGACGACCTGGCACGTCGAGTACGGGACGACCACGGGCTACGGCACGAACACCACGGCGGTGAGCGCTGGATCGGGAACGACCAGTACGGCTGTCTCCGCGCCGCTCGCGTCGCTCAAGCCGGGGACGACGTACCACTACCGGTTCGTGGCGACGAGCACCGCGGGTACGGGTAACGGAGCGGACGGGATCCTCACGACGTCGTCCGTCCCCGCTGCGGTCACAGGCAACGCCGGCAGCGTCACGCCGACGTCGGCCACCCTGAACGGGACGGTCGACCCGAGCGGCCGTCCGACGACGTGGTACTTCGACTACGGCACGGGCACGGGCTACGGCAAGCAGACCGCGGTGAAGGACGCCGGTTCCGGCAGCGGAGCGGCCGCGGTCTCTGCGGCGGTGACCGGGTTGACCGCCGGACGGACCTACCACTTCCGCATCGTTGCGAAGAGCGACGCCGGTACGAGCCGTGGCGCCGACCACACCTTCGTGTCCACGGCGGCGCCGACGGTCGTGACGAAACCCGCAGCGGGCGTGGGGGATACGAGCGCCACGCTGAACGGCACCGTCAATCCGAACGGCCAGTCGACCTCTGTGAGCTTCGAGTACGGCACGAGCACGGGCTACGGCGCAAAGACAGCGCCGCAGGACGCCGGAGCGGGGACGGGCACGAAGAGCATCTCGGCCGCGGTGACGGGGCTCGCGGGAGCGACGACCTACCATTTCCGGATCGTCGCGACCAACGCGTCGGGCACGATCACGGGCGCCGACCAGACGTTCACGACGTCGGGCAAGCCTGTCTCGCACACTGGAGCGCCCACTGCTGTGACCGGTACGTCGGCAACGCTGACCGGCACCGTCGATCCGGCCGGTCACGCGACGAGCTGGTACTTCGAGTTCGGAACCACCGCCGGCTACGGCACGAAGACCGCGTCGCAGAGCGTGGGCTCGACTCCCGGCGCCCACGCGGTTTCCGTAGCGATCTCGGCGCTGACGCCCGGGACGACATATCACCTGCGACTCGTCGCGACGAACAGCTCCGGCCTGGGTTACGGCGCCGATACGACCTTCACGACGGTTGGCCCACCGGTGACGATTGCAGCTTCGAGCGCCACCGTCGTGCATGGGCACAGCGTGACGTTGCGTGGGAGGGCTGCCGGCGGGCAGGCGAACGAACGCGTGTCGGTGTACGTGTCGAGGAACGGCGGCTCGTTCACGTCCGTCGCCACGGTGCTCACCGTCACGGGCGGTACCTGGAGCCTCAGTGTCAAGCCGCCGATCCGCTCGACGTACAAGGCGCTCTTCGGCGGCGGCAACGCGGTCACGACAGTTCTCGTCCGTCCCGCGGTCTCCATCAAGACGTCGTCCGCGGGGAGGTTCTCGACGCATGTCGCGGGCTTGCGCTCGTTCAAGGGCCGCGTGGTGCAGCTCCAGCGGCGTCGGCCGAACGGCAGCTGGCTCACGATCGCGCGGACGCGGCTCGGCACGGGCTCGATCGCCGTGTTCCGCCCGCAGCTTCCGCGCGGCCGGTCGGTGTTGCGCGTTGCGATCAGCGCGCAGCAGGCGGGCACCGGGTATCTCGCCGGCTTTAGCGCGGCGCTCGCCTACCGTCGCCGGTAGCTCTGGCTAGGGCGACGTCGCGGCCCAGCTCCCTCCGTCGGCGAAGAGGGTGTTGTTGATCGAGCTCACCGTGTAGAGCGTGCCCCCGACGGTGGCAGCGCCCGTGACCACGGCGCCGTTCGTGTTGAGTGGGAACCCGTTCGAATAGAGGCAGAGGTTGCCCGGCTGGGCCGTCGGGTTGCTGCTCGAGCCACCCGCGCAGCCGGCGGGTACCGACGCGGGGCCGCCCACGTAGTGGAAGGTCGGTGCGGAGGCGAACGTGAAGCCGAACGAGATCGATCCGTAGGCCTTGCCGGCGGTGGGCGCGCCGGCCGCCCAGCTGCCGTGAACCGTGATTCCCGAGGGGAGCACGCTCGGGAACGGTCCCGCAGGTCCGGCGTCACCCTTGGGTCCCGCCGGGCCGGTGTCGCCCTTGGGGCCCACCGCTGCGGCGCCGCCGTCTTTGCCGTTCGTGCCGGCGGGCCCCTGCGGGCCGGTCGTGTTCCAGCTCAGACGCGTGTCGTGAAGGGCGCACTTGCGGGCGACATAGAGCCCGCCGCCCTGGCGGTGCACGCAGGCCACGATCGTCGCCGAAGAACGGTTGGTGGCAGCGTAGGCGCCACCCGATACAGCAACGAAGAGCGCAGCAAGCGCTACACCCATCGCGGGAGTGAGATGCACTCTTCTCAAGACATGCCTCCTGGTGGAAAGCTGGCGGCGAGCACGAGGCGCGCCGAACGACCGAGCCGTAATCCAACCACTCCGCTCAGCAGCCGGCGAGCAGCGTGGCGATTGCGTCGTGCTCCGGCTTCGTCAGCCAGAGGTCGTACGTCGTCTTGATCGCGATCTGCCGTGCCACGTAGCGGCAATCGAACGACTTCTTCGGCGGCAGCCAGCCGGCCGCGTCGCTGTCACCCTTGGCCTCGTTGGCGGGGCCGTCGACCGCGAGCAGCACGTTCGGGTCGTTCGCGTAGGTGAGGCGGCGCGCCGGCGTCCACGTCGCAGCTCCGGTCCGCCAGGCGGCCGCGAGCGCGACGACGTGATCGATCTGCACGGCCGCGGAGGTACGCACGCCGCGGACGAAGCGGATGGTCGTGCCGGTGTACGGGTCGAGCAGCGTCCCGGTCTTGACGACGCAGTTGTCGCCGGCCTTGAGCACGATCGTCTTCAGGTCGCGCGCGAGCACGTCGTCGCGTGTGTCGCAGCCGTTGTCGTCGACGTCCTCCCAGGCGGGCCCGAACTTCGCCCGCGAGTAGCCGGTCATCGCCGCCGTCGGCTGGACGCGGAGCTGCGGGAGCTCCGTCTTCGCCAGCTTCAGCCACGGTGGAGCGCCGGAAGCCGCGCCCGCGCCGGCCGGAAGGCAGAGGATCGCCGCGAGGGCCGCGAGACAGACGATGCGTCGCATGCCCCTTAGACGGCTGAATCGGCCCGGTCCTTCCATGCCGGTGTCATCGGCACCGACGCGTGGACGCGCGACCGCGAAACCGACGGAGAGAGTGCCTCTACCTTCGGTCGACCGGATCCCGAAACCCGCTTGACGGTGCGGGCTTCGGATCGCTGATACAGGGGCGGAGGGGCTCGAACCCCCGACCTACGGTTTTGGAGACCGCCGCTCTACCAACTGAGCTACGCCCCTAGGAGAGCGAATAGTACCGTCCGCTTGCGTGCCCCATACGCGGGATTCTCGACCGCCTCGCCGGCCCGTTCGTCGACCACGTCGAGGTCGAGGGAACATCAAGCCTCTACGCTGCGCGTGTGCAGCGGCAAGCGCTCGGGTTCCTGTTCGCGACGCTCGCCGTGGTGTTCGCCGCGACGGCCGTCTGGGCGATCCTCGGCGCCGGGAACAGCCCGAAAGGATGGGTCGTGGCCCTCGCCGCGCTCGCGCTCGCGGCCTGGCTCGGGTCGCTCGCGGTGTCGGTATTTCGACGCCGCTAGCGGCGCCTATTGAGGAAAAGGCCGTCGCGCACCGTATTCTTCCCTCGTGAGCCGGGCCGACGAGACACAGACGCTGTGGCTGAAGTACCGCAAGACGGGCGACCAGGGCATTCGCGACCGGTTGATCCTCACGTATGCACCGCTCGTGAAATACGTCGCGGGCCGGCTTGGGAGCGGCCTCCCCGCGCACGTCGACGAGGGTGATCTCGTCTCGTACGGCCTGCTCGGGTTGATCGGCGCGATCGAGCGCTACGACCCGGGCCGCGACGTGAAGTTCGAGACCTACGCGATCGCCCGCATCAAGGGCGCGATCATCGACGAGCTGCGCGCCCTCGACTGGGTGCCTCGGTCGGTGCGCTCGCGGGCCCGCGAGATCGAGCGCGCGATGTCCGAGCTCGAGGCGAAGCTCGGGACGGCGCCCACCGACGAGCAGATCGCCGAGAAGGTCGGGATCACCGTCGCCGAGCTCGAGGAGAGCCTCACCGAGATCGCGCGCTCCTCGATCGCCGCGCTCGACGAGCTCTGGACCGTCTCCGGCTCCGACGGCGACCAGGTCGCTCTGATCGACACGATCGAGGACCACGAGGCCCCCGACCCGCAGGCGAGCCTTTCGCACACCGAGATGAAGGAGGCGATTGCCGACGCGATCGCGCGCCTGCCCGAGCGCGAGAAGCTCGTCGTCACGCTCTACTACTACGAGGAGCTGACGCTGCGCGAGATCGGCGAGGTGCTCGGCGTCACCGAGTCCCGCGTCTCGCAGCTGCACACGAAGGCGATCCTGCGCCTCAAGGCCAGGCTCGCCGGCTCCGCCCGCGCGGCGCTCGAGACCTAGCGGCCCGATCGCGGGCCTTCGCCTCCAACGGGTTACGATTGGCGCAGCCAACACCCAGGAGGATGAGAGCCTGATGCCTGCGACCGAGCCCGGGAAGATCCGCAATATCGCCGTTGTCGGCCACCGCGGGGTCGGGAAGACCTCGCTCGTCGAGGCGATGCTCTTCCAGGCGGGAAAGATCAACCGGCTCGGCACCGTGGAGCAGGGCACGACGGCCTCCGACTGGGACGACGGCGAGCAGAGGCGCGCCATGTCGCTCTCGGGCTCGCTGCTCCATCTCGACTGGCACGACCGGAAGATCAACCTGATCGACTGCCCGGGGGACGCGGGCTTTCAGGCGGACACGTTCGCGGCGCTGCGGGTCGTCGAGGGCGCGCTCGTCGTGCTGAGCGGCGTCATGGGTGTCGAGGTCAACACGTCGAAGGTCTGGGCGCGCGCGGAGGAGTACGAGCTGTCGCGCGTGATCTTCGTGAACATGCTCGACCGTGAGCGCGCCGACTTCTTCCGCGCTCTCGAGGCCGTGCGTTCGCAGCTCTCCGACCGCTGCGTCGCGATCCAGCTGCCGATCGGCGCCGAGCACGAGCTCACCGGCGTGGTCGACCTGCTGCACATGTGTGCGTACATGGATCCGGCCGGCGGCAAGGAGGGGGGACCGCAGCCGATTCCCGATTCGATGGCCGGGCAGGTCGCGGAGTACCGCGAGAAGCTGCTCGACGCTGTCGTCGAGACGAACGAGGACCTGATGGCGCGCTACCTCGAAGGCGAGGACCTACCGCTCGACGATGTTGCGCACGCGCTGAAGGACGCCGTCACGCGCGACGAGCTGTACCCGGTGGGCTGTGGCGTCGCCAGCAAGAACCTCGGCACGACCGCGCTCCTGGACCTGCTCGTCGAGGGCGTGCCGTCGCCGGCGAAGAAGGGCACGACGATCGAGTTCGGCGACGCGAAGCAGGCCGTCTTCATCTTCAAGACGATCTCCGATCCGTTCGCAGGACGCATCAGCTGCTTCCGCGTCCTCGCCGGCCCGATCAACGGCGACACGACGCTCGTCGATCCGCGCACACATGCGAAGGAGCGGCTCGGCCAGCTCCTGCTCCTCAACGGGAAAGACAACGAGCCGGCCGAGCATCTTCCCGTCGGCGACCTCGGCGCGGTGGCGAAGCTGAAGGACGTCGTCACAGGCGACGTGCTCGTCGATCACGAGGTGCCGGTCGAGCCGCCGCACATCGACTTCCCGGAGCCGGTGATGAGCTTCGCGATCACGCCGAAGGCGAAGGGCGACGAGGAGAAGATGGGGGCGGGGCTGCGGCGCCTGTCCGAGGAGGATCCGACGCTGATGCTGCGTCGAGACCAGCAGACCGGCGAGCAGCTGCTCTTCGGGCTGACCCAGATGCAGGTGGAGGTCGCCTGCGATCGGCTACGCAGCCGCTTCAACGTTGACGTCGAGCTGCATCCGCCGCGCGTCCCGTACAAGGAGACGATCCGCAAGGAGGCGCGTGCGCGGCACCGGTACAAGAAGCAGACGGGTGGTCGCGGCCAGTTCGGCGACTGCGAGATCGTGATCGAGCCGATCGAGGCCGTCGACGGCGAGGCGGCGACGTATGAGTTCGTGGACAAGATCGTCGGCGGCGTCATCTCGCAGGGCTTCCGGCCCGCCGTCGACAAGGGTGTGCGCGAGGCGATGGAGCACGGCGAGCTCGCGGGCGCGCCGGTGTACGGCGTTCGCGTCACGCTCGTCGACGGGATGATGCATGCCGTCGACTCCTCCGAGATGGCGTTCAAGATCGCCGGCTCGCTCGCCTTCAAAGAGGCGTACCACAAGGCCGATCCGGTGTTGCTCGAGCCGATCATGGAGCTCGAGGTCACGGTCCCCGACGAAGCCGTCGGCGCCGTCAACGGCGACCTCAACGCGCGGCGCGGCCGCCTGCACGGGATGGAGCCCGCCGCGGGTATGACGACGATCAAGGCCGAGGTGCCGATGGCGGAGATCCTCACGTACGCGCAGGCGCTGACGTCGATGACCGGCGGACGCGGCGACTACCACATGAGCTTCGTGCGTTACGACGAGGTGCCGGCGCACGTCGCCCAGAAGATCATCGATGAGACGAAGCAGGAGCGCGAAGCGGCCAGAGCGTAGGCGCCGGAAAGCTCAGCTCTTGGTGCGGTGCGCCGGCTCGCTCGCGACGACGACCGTGACGGCGCTTCCCACGTCGACGACAGAGAACGCCGCCTGGTTCTGGGCAATCACGCGTGTCGTCGACGGCACCGTCTTCTTCGACCAGCGCAGCACGAGCTTGCGGGCATCTGTTTCAGCCTTCGCCTGCTGGAGCGTGAGGTTGACGAGTTGGGGCATGACGGCGACCGCGCGCGAGCGGGCGCCCACGTTGCCTGCCGTGTCGATGGCTGCGATGGCGAACGTGCGCCGGTCGTGTGCGCGGAGAGGGATCTCGACCGCGAGCAGGCCGACCTGGAGCGTTCGGGTCCGTTTGCCGTTGACGAACAGCGCATAGCCGCTGACCTGATCGCCGCTCGCGGGCAGCTTCCAGCGCAGTGCGAGCATCTGTTTCGAGAGCGTCGCCCGCAGCGCGTTTGGCTGCGCAGGCGGGGTCGTGTCCAGCGTCAGCCGTCGCGTGTCGGACCACGCCGAGCTGTTGCCGGCAGCGTCCTCGGCGGCGAGGCGCCAGAAGTACGTTCCGTCCGCGAGCCCGGGCGGGCTCCAGCGGGCGAGCACGCCGGGGGCGGTGTCGGCGCTCCACCACGTCGTCACCGGCGATGCACAGGCTGCGTCGGTACAGATCTGGAAGGCGATCTTGCCGGTGTCGCCGGCGTCGAGGCTCGCCAACGTGCCGCTCAGATCGATCTGTGACACGCGCGCATCGCCGGCCGGCCCGCCGACGGACGGCGCGTCGGGCGGCACCGTGTCGATCACGAAGCTGCCCGTCGTCGACCAGCCGGAGTCGTTGCCGACGCCGTCCTCGGCGAAGGCGCGCCAGTAGTAGGTGCCGTCAGGGAGGCTCGGTGCCTGCCAGGCGATGCCCGCGCCGGCGCGCCCTGCGACGCCGATCGTGCGGACATCGGTGCATGCCACGTCGGCACACAGTTGGATCACGCCGCGCGCCGTGTCGGATGTGACGCCCGCCGTCAGAAGCGGTGCTGACCGGACGCGGGCGCGCGCCGTCGTCACGGTCGGCGCGGGCGGCGCAGTCGTGTCGATCGTGAAGCTGCGCAACGGCGACCACTCCGACTCGTTGCCGGCGTTGTCTTGAGCTCGTGCGCGCCAGTAGTAGGTGCCGTCGCCGAGGGGATCAGGCTTCCAGGCCGCCGTCGCGCCGTCGGCGATGCCGGATGCCGTGTCGCTCTGAGCGACGGTTGCGCAACTGCTGCTCCGGCAGAGTTGGATCGTGACGTCGCCGGTGCCGCTACCGCCCGGGTTCGAGAAGGTCGCAGCGAGCGTCGGGAGCTGTGAGGTATGGATTGCGTCGTCGATGCCGCTCAGCGTCGGGACGACCGGCGCCTGGCGATCGAGCGAGAAGGTGGTCGCCGAAGACCAGCCGGAGACATTGCCGACGGCGTCCTGGCTGCGGACGCGGGCGAAGTAGGTGCCGTCCGCCAACGTCGAGGGCGTCCAACGATCCTGGGCGCCGTTCGAAAGCGCGCCTGCGCTCGTGTGTGAGTCGACGACGGTCGAGCACGCCGCGTCAGCGCAGATCTGCAGTGTCAGCGTGCCGGTGTCGGTGCTGTCGGAGTCGACGAACGTCGCGGCGAGCGACGGGAGCGAGCTCAAGGCCAGACCGTCGCCCGGTGAGTCGAGCGTCGTCGCGGACGGCGGTGTGGTGTCGAGCGTGAACGTTTGGATCGACGACCAGCCTGACCAGTTCCCCGCGGCGTCCTGCGCGCGGACGCGCCAGCGATAGGTGGCGTCGGGGACACTCGGCGTCCAGGTCGCGCCGGCGGGGTTGGCGAGGCTCGCCGTCGTGTTGCTCGCGACGACGTTCGTGCACGTCGCGTCGCTGCAGAGCTGGAAGGAAAGCGTGCCGGTGTCGGCGGGATCGACATCGCTGAAGCTCGCCGTGAGCTGCGGTGACGCGACCCGTGCTGCCGCGGCCGGCGCGGTAAGCGTCGGCATGTTCGGCGGCACTGTGTCGACCGTGAAGCTCGCGACCGTCGACCAGTCCGACGGAGGATTGCCGGCGACGTTGTCCTGCGCCCTTGCCTG